>TARA_R110001583_G_scaffold118216_1_pt1 | contig 55782 bp, 61 predicted proteins | sample TARA_R110001583 | Tara Oceans TARA_R110001583 (sample SAMEA4398432) | marine metagenome | biome: Polar Biome; feature: [MES] marine water layer (ENVO:01000295) within the mesopelagic zone...; material: water (ENVO:00002006), including particulate matter (ENVO:01000060) such... | reverse complement strand
CCATGGCGGGTATACGTTTGATGACCCGTTATCGAGCCAATCCATAACCAACTTTTCAGGTGCGGTACCCCAAAATATTTCGGGAGCGCAGATGATTGAAATTCCGCATTTGCAATTAAATAATACCGCAGGTTATCAACTGCTTGCAGATCTGATGGTGACCGAACGAATAGACTTCACAAGCGGCATACTTCATAATCGTGATTTTGGCGGCGAATTCAACGTAGAGCCCAATGTTGACTATACCGGTGCAAGCGATCAAAGTTTTGTAGACGGTACGGTGCTAAAGACCGGTGACGATGCCTTTGATTTCCCCGTAGGGGCAAATGGGTATATAAGACGTATAGGGGTCGAGGGCATAACGGATGCAAACACTACACTTTCGGCACAATACGTAGCACAAAACAGCAATACGGACTATGCACATAACCAAAAAGAAAGCACCATTGTATTTATAGACAATACTGCCTATTGGGATGTAAGAACAATACAAGGCAGCGCGCCCGTAGTCTTAAAACTATCTTGGAATACAAATACGGCACCGACCCAAATAACAAGTTCTCCGGAAGACATTCATATTGTGCATTGGAATACAGGTCAAGCAAGGTGGATAGACTTGGGCGGCCAAGTAAGCCTGAACAATCAGACTGTTACAACTGCGGCCCCAGTAGCTTTTGAAGGTGTTTTTGCGCTAGCGAGCGTTGCCATCGATGAAGATTTGGCAGATACCGATAACGACGGATTACCCGATGTTCTAGATCCGGACGATAACAATCCCGATATCGACGGTGACGGAATTCCCGACGGGGCCGACGTCGATGTCGACGGTGACGGCACCGATGACAATGGCACCGATACGGATGGTGACGGCATCAACGATACCAATGATGTTGATGTTGACGGTGATGGAATTCCCGATAACGGCACGGACAGTGACGGCGATGGTATCAACGATGAAAATGATACCCGTGATGATACCCTTGACACCGACGGCGATGGTGTTCCGGATATTGATGATGCCTTCCCGAACGACCCTAATGAAAGTATTGATGCTGACGGGGACGGTGTAGGGGCCAATGCCGATGTTGATGATGACAATGCCAATATCGGGGAAGAACGGCCCATTACTGCGGCAGATGCCCTTACGCCCGATGGCGACGGAATAAACGATACATGGGTCATCCAAGGCATTGAAAATTATCCGAATGCGATCGTTACCGTTCATAACCGTTACGGACATCAGGTATTCAAGGCCACGGGCTACCAAAACGATTGGGGCGGTAGGTACCGTTCGAAATCGGAAATTCTGCCTGCGGGATCTTATTACTACGTCATCGACCTCAGAAACGGGTCGACCCCGATGGATGGATGGATCTTTATCAACTATTAATCCAACCAATTTTTAATCATAATGAAAATAAGTAACATATATATCGTGCTATTTGCCCTCTTCTCGTTGAACGCGATGGCACAACAGGACCCCAGCTTTATATTCTACAGGTACAATATGAACTTTGTAAACCCTGCCTACGCCGGAGCGGAAAAGAAGACAGAGTTCGGGGCGAACGTACGGAGCCAGTGGTCCGGGGTAAATGGCGCCCCTGAAACGCAAAGTTTTTTGGTCGGTACGTATTTAGGAAGAAGTGTTGGTTTGGGGCTCAGCATCATAAATGACAAGACCTTCATAGAGACCCAGACTTCCGTGGCACTTGATTTTTCCTATCAGGTTCAGTGGGATAGATATACGAACATTTACTTTGGACTTAAGGCGTCGGGCAATTCCTATAATGCGAATACGGATGGCCTGATAACCTTCGATATACAATCAGACCCCTCCCTGATGAACATCGACGGAGGGATAACCCCGAATTTGGGCGCGGGAATCTATTTCCAGAATAGAAGGCTTTCGTTGTCCATTTCCTTACCCAAGATTTTAAAACCAAAAAGATTGGAACAGGACGGCGGATCGGCAAGATTGGGCAGGAACAGATTGCATATGTACCTGATGGGTGCCTATGATATCGAGATCAATGAAAACTTGATATTGAAGCCTTCTTCAATGATCAGGTATGTGGAGAGCGCGCCACTATCCATCGATCTGACCATCGCGCTTCGCTTCAATGAAATATTCGAACTTGGAGCTGCATATAGGCTTGACGAAGGCTTTGCTGGTTTCCTACTCTTTAACCTGGCCGATAGTCTTGATATAGGATATGCATATGAGGCCTCGATAAATTCTACATTGGCAAGTAGTAATAATGGGACACACGAGCTTTTTTTGAAGCTGAACCTGTAACCCGATTAAAGTAATAAAGAACTTACTATTCCTACAATGTTCTATAAAACTGAGTGACTAGCTGCTTCCATAGCCCAAGGCCATAAAGTTTAACTAAATCTATTTTCTACCTCATTCAACTTGTATTTTCAATCCCATTTGTAATTGAACTTTCAAAAAATACCATTTTGCGTAGCTAAAAAAAAGGGATTTGTATGCTAAAGTGACGAGGTAGCCATTTTAAGGATAATTTCTATAGTTCTGCAGCAGCCACGACCGTTTTAAAGAACTATTTTTTACATAAAAGCTTAAATTCGAACAAAGAAAGAAATATTTGGACATTTGATACAAATATAGTACTTTTACTTGTACATTTTTTTGTACATAAATAATAATATTATGAAAGCTATAACAATATCTACTTTAAGAAAGAGTATGAAAAAGCAATTTGATTATGTTTCTAAATCAATGGAAGTTATAATCGTTCCAAGAACTAAAGGAGATGATGCTGTTGTAATAATGTCTATTAGCGAATATAATTCACTGAAAGAAACAGAGCATTTATTATCTACAAACGCTAATAGAAAACGACTTGCAGAATCAATTGAACAAATTTCCAATGGAGAGTTAGTTCCTTATAATGAGGATGAAATTCAACTGGCACAATAATGAACATTGATTTCACCGCACACGCTTGGGATGACTTTACATATTGGTTAGAAAATGATGCTGATACAGCTCTTAAAATAAAGGAGTTGATAAAGGCAATTAAACAAAACCCCTTTAAAGGTTTCGGAAAGCCTGAACCGCTAAAACACGGACTTAAGGGGTTTTGGTCAAGGAGAATTACTGGAGAGCACAGACTTGTTTACCGTGTTTCCGGTAAAAAAGGAATTGACCAGAAATGTACAATTATTCAATGTCGATTTCATTATGACGACAAATAAAAACAGTTGGCTACTTATCTTATGAAAAGCCCCGGCCTAGTTTCTTAAACGGAACGATTTAGGGAGCACTACTTGTACTTCAAACCAGTTTTGTAAAACCGCAGTTCTAGAGGACGCTCCTATTTTATTCTTTTCTTTCCGATTGCAATTTTTTAGTGCCACTTAAATTCTTTTTTTAAAAACATTAATTTCGAAAACCAAAAAAGAAGCAATTATTAATGTTTTAAATAAAAACCTGAAACCAATATTCCCACATATAAAAAATCCTTCCGTAAAGCTACGGAAGGATCAAAGCACCTGAATATTAATTCTATTAAATCGTTCAAAAAGAGAATCCAGTAAATAATCTGAACCCAAAAGCATATAGGACTACTACGAACATGGCGAAACTGAACCATGCAAAAGCTTTGAAATAGCTTTTCACCAGCCAATTTCCCAGTTGCTTGAATCCATTTAGGTAAATCTCCTTAAAAAGTAAAATTGTTTCCATACTAAATTATTTAGGGTTTGGGAACAAAGATATTACAGTAATTTACCTTTTATTTTCTTTTTCTTCAAGATGTTAATAAATGGGGTTTAAACCCCATACAAAATATATTCATCTTGGATTATGGCACTTAATCGAATGTATATCTGTTCTTTATGAATTCTTAGGGAAGTCGATGCAGCAATTATGAACTTTGGATTGCTCGAATCAAAAAACGCGGCTCTGCCAAATTACACCTATCACACTATTGTCTAGATTGCCTTTCGATAAAACGATTTGTTTACTGCTTTTTTGAATGAAGGATCTTATCCATGATACTTTTTGAAAGCGGTTTGTCAAAATGCCCTTTTATCATAGGGTGCCCCTTGGCCCTGGCCCGGTCATTCGAATTTGCAAAGGCGGATAGAATATAGATGTCCGTCTTCTGTAAAGCATTACTGCCAATCTTTAGCTTTTCGAGAAATTCCCAGCCGTCCATACCCTGCATTACCAAATCGAGGAATAATAGATCCGGCACGTCCTCTTCATTATGTAAAGGATCGGCAAACATGTTGAGGACAGCTTCGGCAGTGTCATAAACTATGGTCCTACAATTGGAAATTGATTGTTCTATACAATATCTCGATGCAAATTGCGACACTAAGTCATCATCTATTATTAAAACTTTCAATTCCATATTTGGCATATTTATAGGCTGTAAATATGGGAAAGTTTTAACACTTTAATAGATATTGGGCAATAGAATTCAATTTTTATAGAAATTCTAATTGGTATGGGTTCAAAAGGTCAATATTTTCGGCGAAACAAGCGAGTTCCGTAAAAAGAACCATTAATAGTACTCAAACCATTTTCTTCATTTGTTCTTTCAACTGGCCATTTTATGGACCTTATAATTTAACGTATCTATGTATTAAAGCAAATACTAAAATACATACCTTTGTTTTATGGGAAAGCAAATATGTATTAGATTGGAAGCAGACGCAAAACAAATAATGGACTGTAGGTCTTCAATCGAGGAGTTGGACAGTTCTTTAAGCTTTGTTTCAGAAGTTCTGAACTTGGCTGGAAATAAAGTTAGGCTTCAAATTCTCTTTTTGCTCCAAAGGGAGGAAAGGCTTTGTGTTTGTGATTTAAGTGATATACTGCAAATGAACGTGTCCGCAATTTCACAACACCTAAGAAAACTAAAGGATAGAGATTTAATCTACGCCACGAAGGAGGCGCAGACCATATTCTATGCACTAAACAAGAATAAGATGGAGACCTTACGTCCTATTCTTAACTTATTGAAAAACGAAAATATAGTGGTATGATTGGAAACAACAAATTGATTGGCACGTCGGTTCTGACCGCTCTGGCAGCATCCATATGTTGCATAACACCTGTGCTTGCCTTACTGTCAGGAACAACAGGTTTGGTTTCTACGTTTTCTTGGATAGAACCTTTTAGACCCTATTTAATCGGCTTTACAATTTTAGTCCTGGCCTTTGCATGGTACCAAAAATTCAAGCCCAAAACCAAAGCCGAAATTGACTGTGAATGTGATGATGAGAAACCCAAGTTCATTAACTCCAAGGGATTTTTGTTTTTGATAACATTATTTACCTGTATGATGTTGGCCTTTCCTCATTACTCCCATATTTTATATTCTTCTCCCGAAACAAATAAGGAAATCGTGTATGTAGAGCAATCGAATGTAAAGGAAATCAGGGTAACCATTGAAGGAATGACCTGTACTGGTTGCGAAGCGCATATTGAAAGTGAAGTCAATAAACTAGATGGCATACTAAAAGTCGATGCAGATTACGAAGCGGCGAATACAATCGTAAAATACGATGAAACCAAGGTCGACCTTCAAAAGGTAGAAACTGCCATATTAAGTACCGGATACAAAATAATCAAATAATGGAAGTACAGTTGGAATCTACGATTACCTGCCCTGAATGTGGACATAAAGCGAAAGAGGTGATGACCACAACGGCATGCCAGTTTTTCTACGAATGCGAGAATTGTAAAACATTATTAAAACCAAAAGAAGGCAATTGCTGTGTTTATTGTTCCTATGGAACGGTGGCCTGCCCGCCTATTCAGGAAGGTTCTGGTTGTTGCTAAATAATTTCAGGATAAATTTGCAGACCACTCCCAAGACAGTTATATATTGCCAAAATTTTAGAACTGATGATACCACGAGATTTAAGCAAGGACATAAAAACAAGGCTTCAGAGCATCAGTGGTCAAATAAACGGCCTTATAAAAATGCTTGATGAGGATGCCGACCCCGACAAAATATTGATTCAATTTAAAGCAGCGCGGAAAGGACTTGATAAAGCGCACTTCCTTTTACTGGATGAAACCTATCGAAAGGCTCTGGCCATAAAAATATCCGAGACTGTTGAAGCTTGTCCTGGAAATTGTGGCAATGAAGACCGTATTGAATTCATACGGAAACAATTCCCAAATCTGGAACTGGATACCCTTACCCAACAGATGAAGGAAATAGACGTGCTTAGAAAAGGTATCGAAAATAGTAACGCTGATAATGATTAATCGGCACTATTCCTTATAGCAAAAAATCGTACCATTCAATCTTAATAATTAAAAAGCTTACCAATCGGTAAGCTTTTTTTTGTTTTTTATTTGGAGACCACCCCACTCCCCATCATACCTTCGGTCCGTTGTTTTGATGAATGACAAAAAGGATTTATCAATATTAAATATGAAGGAAATGAAACGTCAAGTAGAAATTTTTAGCGCCAATTGCCCGGTCTGTGACCCGGTAGTTCAAATGATCAATGAACTGGCTTGTGATCAGTGTGAAGTAACCATATATGATTTGGTAAAGCAATGTGATGATAAGACCTGTCTTTCCAAAATGTACGACTACGGCATACATAAAATACCGGCTGTGGCCGTTGATGGCAAATTGTTGGATTGTTGTAAAGATCCGGCCATTACCAAGGGAAAATTGATAGAGGCCGGTATCGGCCAGCAATAGGTAATCAAAATAGGGGTGGCCTTTTTTTTTCAATAATTATCTTGTTACTGTACTAGTGGGATATCTTTTAAAATCCATGAAATATGACAATTCCCAACGTGATTTTAAGAATCATTTTTTTATCGATTTTCAGTCTATCGACATTATCAGCATTATATGCTCAAGGGCACGGGCCGCTTTATGGTCTACAAACCCCTACACTTGCCAAGGGCGGTGTCGATTTAAATGTCGCCGCAATGAGTTTGAGTACAAAAACCGAAACCTCATATATGCTACGTTACTTGTTTTCCTACGGTATTACCGAAGATTTGCAGGTAAATCTGACCACGCCCACAATGATAGAGCGATTGGACAATGCACCCAGAACTCGTGGTAATAGCAATATGTCCGCGAATGGGGATATCGAGGCTTCGTTATGGTACCGATTTTTTTCCAATTCCTTTGGGGTCGGGAAGCGGTTGGAATCTACAGCGATCCTAGGTGTTTCAACTCCTACCGATGATGAACGTGGCCAGGTAAATGTAGGTAATGCCATTCACGGAGCTGTATCTACCGGATATGCCTCCCGCACTTGGTACGCTTGGATAGGTGGTGGCTATCAGTTCTATTTTGAAAAGGACAATGAACAATTAGGAGATCTGCCCTATGCAAGTGTTGTGGTTGGATATCGACCGGATATCTTTATGGGCGATTATCCAAAACCGGATTGGAGGGTCTTTGTAGAATCCCTTGCCGAATTTCCCGGAGACAATCGATATTTGGAACAGCAGGATTTTACCGATTCACGAAGCAAAAAAGTATTGGTCGGCCCTTCCTTTTTGGGATTGTATGGGGCTTGGGGAATTTCATTTGGAGCCTTGTTCCCTGTCGTGCAAGACCTGACCCCAAGTGCAGTAAAGGAAAATTACAGGATATCCATTAATTTAAGTTACTGGCTATAATAGAATTAAATTTAAAAAATAGAAAGATGAAAAAAACGGTGTGTATTGCGCTACTAACAATATTTGGAATTTTTAGTTCCAAAGCACAAATTCAGAAAGTGAACCAGGAAGTTTTTGGGATGGATTGCGCCCCTTGCGCCTATGGATTGGAACGTGGGCTTAAGAAAATGGATGGACTAAAAAATGTAAGGGTAAGTCTGAACGACGGAAAAGCGTACATAGAGCTTTCAGAAAATAACAGTTTAAGCCTCGGTCAAATTCAGGAAGAAGTAAAGAATAATGGTTTCTCCGCTAAAAAAGCGGAAGTGGTCGTTGAAGGCAAATTATTCAATGAAAACGGTAACTTTTATCTTAAAACAGATACAGAAACCTATAGTATCGTCAACGACTCCTCAAACGGTATAAGTTTAAAGCTGAAAACGGGAGCGGTAAAACTAAGCGGAATTGTTGAGGATGAAGAGGACAAAGAACTATCCGGAAATTGGAAGATTACGGTAACGGAAATCCTCTAGTAGTATGGGAAAACTAAGGAAAACTGCCCTTTTGGGAACTAGTCTTTTTACAGCAGGACTTCCCTTTTTATGCTGTTGGACGCCTGCTATTTTAATCGGCGTCGCGGGCTTTATGGGTCTTTCATCCAGTCTGGAATGGTTACATCCGGTCAGGACGTATTTGTATAGTATTTCCTTTTTGACCTTGGGTATTGTTCATTACAGAACCTATCGGAAATCCCAAGTGAGTGCTTTAGAAAGAAGTAAGGATACAAGTGAATGTGGATGTATTCAAACCAATAAAAATTCGACTTACAATAAATGGTTCTTATGGACAACTACATTTTTGGTAGTCATAATGACCCTCATAAACTATTTAATCGATTAGTAATGCTCATACCTAAAACATTACTATTAACAACCATATTTTCGATGTTATTGAGCCTGGAAATGAAGGCGCAAGGTCCTCCTATTTTTACGGATACCCCTATAATGTTGGGTGTACAAGGTCGCGGTATACGTACTTTTGGAAATATTATATCCAAAGAGAATGCTAATATTTATTCACAAATTCTGGTATTGCCCTATAATATTACCAGTAAATGGCAGGTGGTTACTGTCTTGCCTTACGTATCGATTTCTCCTGAAGGAGTCTCATCAAGATCCGGTTTCGGGGACTTAAAGGTATTTACCAAGTATCAGCTGTATCAAAAGGACGGAAAGGGTACGACATTAAGGGGGCTGATCAAACTGACCGAAACCTTTCCTACTGGAAATTCAAGCAAGATGCCCGCATTAGGTTCCGGTGCTTATCAGACAACCTTAAGCCTGGTAAACGGTTATATTACCACTAAGTATGGCATCTATGGAGAAGTGGGATATAATATTTCGGGCAATGGTCTCCCAGACAATCTTATCTATAATATTGCGGTAGGCTTTCCTTTGTTGCCCCAAAAATACCCACCAAACCAGCTAAATGTTTTTTTGGAGCTTAACGGGAATTATGTATTCGATGATGTGAGAAACAATATATTTTTATCTCCGGGCATTCAATATATAGCGGGAAGAAAATTACTTTTTGAATCGGGCATTCAAATACCATTGGCAGATGCAGCCCCAAACAACCAACAAACAAACTACATTTTGAGAATAGGAACGAGAATATTGATTTTTTAAAAATAAGCAAATGAAAAAGTTATTGATACTGCTGTTCATGGGGCTAAGCACTATGATACTGAATGCGCAAACGGAAACGACACCGTTGGAGGGTAAGGTTGTGATAGAAGTAGATGGTCTGGCCTGTCCCTTTTGTGCCTATGGCTTGGAGAAAAACCTTAAACAAATTGAAGGAGTAGAAAGCATTGCTATAAATATTGATGAAGGGTCTGTACTTCTTGGAATCGCTGACGGAATACAAATTTCAGAAAGCGTGGTCAGTGAAAAAGATAAAAGCAGCGGGTTTTACTCCAGGAACCATTAAAAGGGAAGGCGATGAATAGATTTTTGATAGTATTGGTTTTCTCCCTATTGCTTTTCAGCTGTGAGAAAGAAAGTAAAACATGGACATTCGATAGAAAAATAGAGCTTCCCGCAAAGGCACGACCTCTGGCGTTGGCCAAAACAGGTGATGATTTATGGTTTTCGGACCCGGATCAATTTCGATTGCTAAAAATAGACCTTAGCGGAAACGTACTGGATTCCATAGTGGGCATTGAGCGGCCAATGAATATCGGTTTCAACAAAGGCAAATTGTATGTCCCTGAATTTTTAACGGATACCATTTGGGTTTTTGAAAACGGGAAAAAATCGCCCCTTGATTTGAATGCTAAACCAGAAGCACCGGCAGGACTCGATGTAAAGAGCGACACTATAGCCGTAGCAGATTTTTATAATAATAGAATTATCCTCCAAATAAACGGTCAGGTTAGTTTTATCGGAAAAGAAGGGCACGATAGCGGGGAACTTTATTATCCCATAGACGTAAAAATCCAGGAAGATAAAATCTATGTTGCCGATGCATACAACAACAGGGTACAGGTATTTGACTTAAAAGGTAGGTTAATTCAAGTTCTGGGCCAGCAGGACGGATTGAATGTAGCTTCTGCAATAGACCTAAAAGGAAATTTTATTGCGGTAACAGATCAGGAAAACAGTAGGGTACTTATCTTTAATATCGATGGAAGTCTTTTCCAGATCCTGAAGAGTAATATCAACTATCCAACTGATGTTTTACTGGATGGCAATACTTTGTACATAGCAAATTTCAAGGAGAATTCAATATCGGTCTACTCTGCTAGATAGTGGCATAGATTGGGTTTTATTTTTCAGTACTGTAAAACGAACCTTTTTCGGAACAGTATTTCTAAATCCAACATTAGTTCTATCATAGATAATATTAGAGTATAGAATTAAGATTCAGTTAAGTCAAATTCTAAAATCTGACCTTATAAAGCTATAATGTTATTGTTTTTACTGTTTCAATTGTTGATAACCCACATTTTTCTGCCAAATCACGGGCTATAACCTCATTTTATTTAGTCCTGTTTGGCATCAAATGAAACCAAATAAAATTAATGTCCTTTTAGCACAATCTAGTTTGATGTTATTTATTTTAAATTGTTGTATATCAATTATTTGTGAATAACTCTTTGCGGTGAGTTATTTCTTTATTCACCTATTTTCATACATTTATCCAGTAATAATATTGAAGGAAAACAAAAGCGCTTTTGTTCATTTCGTAACCCTAAAAAAGGAAAGCAATGGACAATTTTTTAATTCTCGAACGGCTCGACCGTTTGGAAAAACTTTTAATAGCGAATAAAAAGGTATTAACCTTTGATGAAACCTGTGACTATACGGGAATATCCAGAAGTTACCTGTATAAACTTACCGCTGCGGGAAACATTCCGCACTCCAAACCTAATGGAAAACTGATATTTTTCGAGAGAAAGAAAATCGTTCGTTGGCTACTTCAAAACGAACGGAAATCCATCCAAGAAATCGAAGTGATAGCGGAGTCTATTCGCTAGACGATATCTTTTCTAAAATTTCTTATCAACTCACTTTTACACCTTGGGAATCCTCTTGGTGTTTAAAACGTCATTATATGAAAACAGTACCATACTTACGAGTAGGCACTTCGTACTATAAACTAGTGCAGGCACCAACCATCGCAGGCCATTTCAATGAAATCTTGGTACATTGGAACATAGAGACCATCCGACAAGACCATGGAAAGGATTACCTGAGCAAAGTTCCGAAGTATGATGGCTTTACCTGTATTCCAAATCACATCGATTTCAAACAAGAATATAAAGGCTTCTACAATACCTATTCCCCCTTATCCAAAATACCCAAAGATGGGGAATGTAAAACTTCATTGAGTTTCATCGAACACATTTTTGGTAGGCAATATGACTTAGGGTTAGACTACTTGCAGTTACTGTACACCAAACCAGTACAAGTATTACCCATTCTGTGTTTAGTTTCTAAAGAACGTTCCACGGGTAAGAGCACTTTTCTAAAATGGCTAAAAGCCATCTTTGATAACAACATGACCTACTTGACTAATGATAGTTTCAGTAGTCAGTTTAATGCGGACTGGGCGAACAAGTTACTTATCTGTATTGATGAAGTATTATTCAACAAAGAAGAACTAACAGAACGTATCAAATACCTAAGCACAACCAATATCAACAAGTTGGAAGCCAAGGGAAAAGACAAACGTGAAGTGGAGTTCTTTGGGAAGTTCGTCTTATGCAGCAATAATGAAGACAACTTCATCAAGATAGACGGGAACGAGACCCGTTTTTGGGTGCTGAAAATACCAGTACTCAAAAAAGAGGAGACCAATTTTTTGAATCAATTGATATCGGAAGTACCCGCATTCCTTTCTCATTTAAGACAAAGGGAGCTTTCAACGAATCATACTACTAGAATGTGGTTTACTCCAAATCAGATACGAACAACTGCTTTGAAAAAGTTGGTGCAGAATAATCGTAATAGGGTCGAAAAAGAACTTGCTACAATTCTCCTAGGAGCTATGGAGCAATTCAATATTGAAGAAATAGATATTTGTCCTTTGGATGCGCTACAATTATTAAATAGGACACGAATAAAGACGGATTTGACCCAGCTAAGAAGATTACTTAAAAGGGATTGGAAACTGGAGAACAAAGACAATTCTCTGAGCTATCAAAAATTAGTGATTTGGCAAGATGCTTCTATGCAACTATTGGATGCCAAGGGACGCTATTTTGTAGTGGACAAACTCTTTTTGCTTGACAATTTTGATGAATCGATGACAGATTAAGCTTTTCCCTTAAGCTATCGATGCTAAAGCTGTCATCAGTATATCATCATTTGTTCATCAAAAAATAAAATGATGACAAAAACTAACATAAAAAAAGCAAAAACGATGAATCGATGAAGAGAATGATGAAGAAGAAACCTAATTAAAATAAGGCTTACTAAGGGTTTGTCATCAAAACATCAAAAAAACACTTAAAATCATATGGCTTATGAAAAAAGAAAGAACAATCAGATTATCGTGTGAAAGAGCCCGAGCTTTTCCCATCGAAAAAGCGCTGGCAAAACTAGGGCACTTTCCAACCAATACAAACGATAAAGAAGCTTGGTTCCTGAGTCCGTTCCGCTCAGAAATCCAAGCCTCTTTTAAGGTGTCCAAGAAACTCAATAGATGGTACGACCACGGAGAAGGAAAAGGCGGAAATGTAATTGACCTTATTTGTTTGATTACAGAATCTACCGTTAGTGAAACTTTAAAATTTATAGCAGAGGATCAAGACTCTTTTTCTTTTCAACAGCAGCCCGTCATTAAAACTGAAAAGGATAAAGGACTTCAAATTCTTTATGCACGACCCTTACAACATTACAGTCTATTAAAATATGTAGCGGAACGAAGCATATCCATTGCTACAGCAGCTATGTACTGCTATGAGGTTCACTATCTGCATAAGGGAAGGTCTTACTTTGCTATAGGGCTTAAAAACGATTCAGACGGATGGGAATTACGGAACAAGTATTATAAGAACTCTAGTTCACCTAAGGATATCACCCATATTAAAAATGGAAATGATAAACTCATTATTACTGAAGGGATGTTCGACCTATTATCGATTTTAGATAGTACTAATAATTTGGAATTGGAATATGATTTTTTGGTTTTGAACTCTACTGCATTTTTAAACAAAGCGATGAAAGTTATTGATGATTATCATCAAATCGACCTCTATTTGGATAATGACAGAAATGGTAAAGCAACAACCCAAAAATTGATTGCTCATTCCGATAACTGCCTGGACAAACCAAGTCTGTATGAAGGATTCAAGGATATGAACGAATGGTTGATTTTTAATGCTAAAAATGGATTTGGTCAGGGAGTGCGAGATGTGTTTTTGTTGCCACAAAAACAAACTCGCTTTACTCCCGGCGGTCGCAAAGAAAAAGAGAAATGAAAAGAACCTATATCAAATTTCGATGTTCCATCTACGAGAAAAAGCTACTAAAAAAGAGGGCAGAACGGGCAGGTATTTCCCTTTCTGAATATTGCCGAAGTTCTGCTTTTGGTAATTCGGTTATCGAGCGTTTGACGGAGGAACAATTGACACAATATAAAATGCTGGTAAAGTACAAAGGTAACTTTACCCGTATCAGAAACATGTTTAAGAAACGTAACCCGAAACTGGCAAGTGAGGTCGAAAAATTAGCAGAGGAAATTCGAACACACCTCTATAATTTTAAAAAAATAACGAAATGATAGGCAAGGGAACTTCCATAGGGCATACGGGGACAAGTATCGAATACGGTTGGAACCAGGAGAAAGATGCCGAAATTGTATTTAGCGAGCATTTGGCGGGAACTGACCCTCAACAGATAACAGAAGAGTTTAAGCTGATACAGGAACAAAACACCCGTTGCCAAAAGAACACCTTGAGCTTCATTCTTAGCCCTATACCCGAAGAGGGTAAGAACCTTTCCAAGGAACAGTTAGGAGAAGTCGCCCAAAGGTTCATTAAGCAAATGCAATTGAAGGAGAATCAAGCCATCGCTTTTGTCCATCGAGACAAGGCACATACTCATGTACATCTTTATGTCAATCGTATTGGTTTCGACGGTAAGGCCTACAATGATAGCTTTATTGGAAAACGCAGTCAACTGGCTGCAGAAAATGTTGCCAAGGAAATGGGGCTTACCACGGTCAAGGAAGTACAACTGGAAAGGGGACGGAATTTCATAAAAGTCAGGCTTGAAATTAAGAATATTCATCAGAACGTAATGAAGACCGAAAGCCCTAAAACATTAGACTCCTATATAAAAGCGATGCAGGAAAGGAACGTTAGCGTCATTCCGAGCATCAACAAGGCGAACAGATTACAAGGGTTTCGTTTCAAATATCAAGGTCATAACTTCAAAGCAAGCGAGGTTCACCGCTCTATGTCTGGAGGAAGAATAATGGCGCAACTTTCCCAAAATAATGGAATAACTAAACCAATAAAGTTAGGGAAGACTATCAATTTACTTGGAAAAACTATGGAAATGAGCACCAATTTTGCCGCAAGCATCGCCAAGAATATCATCAAAAAAACAATCAAAAGAGCAATTGATACGGGAATAGGATATTAAAAATAGGAGATTATGGGATATAAGAAACTGGATGAAGTAATGGAGTTGCTAAATGATGAGCTGGACGGTTTTAATAAAACTGTAGATAAGTTAGAACTGTTGACTCAAAATATAGACAACATAAAGATAAAATCAGATACTTCTGAATTTGAAAGGTTGCTGCGTGAACATTTGAACTTTAAGAAGACCAAGAGTACAGACCTTCAGAAATCGTTATTTGATATCGATAATCAAATTTCAAAAGCAAGATTGATTCCGAAAATACAGTTATGGCTTCATTATTCAATTTGGTTTGTCTCTTTAGTAACCATTGGATATTTAGGCTTTCAAGTATCTAGAATCGGCACTTTGAAAGATGAGGCTTTTGCTAAAGGAAAGCTAGAAACAATGTCAAATGTACAAGGCTATTTTATTCAGAACCCCGAGCATTATGAGTCATATCAGAAATGGAGAAAAGAAAATAAACGTGTTCCAAATCAAAAGTAGCGTGCGCCCTATGAAATTTTTACTTAACGCTTATCTGCCGGAACGCTACAAAAATTCCATAGGATCCATGCGCAGTTAAGTTATGGTAAGATTTGGGGACAAGTTTTTTAACCACTAACAAAAAGCTCAAAATCAAATTGGTTTAATAGTGGATAGCATTAAACGCTACCAGTTAAAAGAGATTCTGTCTATCACAACTTAAAAATTAAATCATAAGCTCTAAGACACAATCAATTCATTAGCGTCATCTAACACAGAGTTATCAAAGCTTTTCAAATATACTTCGGTTGTTTTTATTGAATGATGTCCGAGACCTTCGCTAATAATCTCTGTAGAAATACCCATGTTCTTAGCGATAGTGGCCCAAGAATGTCGAATGTAGTATGAGGTTATCTTTTCTTCTATACAGGCATCTTTAGCAATCTGCTTTAATAATTTATTGACCAATCTCCGATCAGAAGTATACTTCTTAAAGGTTGCCACCGACCCATCATAACCGATAGGAAAAACAAAATCATTTTTTTTCTTGCCTTTCAAGTAATATTCCAGAATAGTAGCAAACTCATTTGTAATTCGCACCGATAAAGGATCTCCAGTTTTACTGCGACCATAAAAAATTCGACTCTCTCCGATATCTACCAATCTTAACTTGGCAAGATCTATCAAATTCATTCCTCTACAATTGAACATACATAATAGATAGTTTTGAGTGTGCCATAGATTACTTCCTTCTGTATATTGAAGGTTTCTAATGGCAATTATTTTTTCCTTTGTTAGCGCTTTCTTTTTTGTTCGTCTCGATGTTGGGATTTTGTAATGATTAAATGGATTCTTAATTGGAACGTACCTATCTTCTTTTACGGCACTATTATAAATTGCCCTAATAGCTCGCATATATGAACTTATTGCATTATTTGAATTACCTCTCGCTTTATTATCCATTTCAAAATCTTTCAAAAAAGTGACATTTAGATGATAGAGTTTAATGGCTTTACCTTTATTGAACTTTATAAATGCTGAAATTGATTCCTTATACCATTTAGCAGTACTTGGTTTTCCTTCTTTTAATTTACGGTCAATTAAGATTTTACCACATTCAGATAGTAGTATTCCGTTTGAAAGATTTTTTTTCAAGTTTGAATCTAACTTACTATCCCAAGATTCCTTAATGCTCTCTATTAGTGTATCAACGGTAATATTATTTATGGTTATTCCAAGTTTGTCGATTATTGCTTTAGCGGCATATATTCTCTCATTTAAAATTTTATTTATGTAGTCACAATCTTGTTCTCTATTGGCAATAGCCGATTTTTTAAGAACCATGTTTTTAGAATCCCAGCCATCTTTTGATGTGTTAAAAGAAAGTCGCAAAATCCTTTGCTTCTTATGATACAAGTTTAATGCAATCGGAAATAACCCTGAATTATTTTTCGAGTGTTTTCTTACATCTAAAATCAATCTAGCCCTAGCCATATGTTTGAATTTTCTACTGTAAGATACTCAAAAATGTGCTTAGTTTGTGCTTAGTTTTATTTGATGCGTTTTAACATCAAATAAGAACAAATGAGTATATCTGTCATGTTATCAGTCGATTAAGATTAATTTTGGGTTGGTTTGTTTCAGGATGGTACTAAAAAAGTTGCCTTCTAAGCAGGCGGTCCTAGGTTCGAATCCTAGTGCCATCACTTCAAAGCCCCTTTTAAGGGGCTTTTTTGTTTTTAGTATGTAAACCTTTATATTTCTTATTTCATTTAGCTACGTCTCTATTCTGTAAATACTTAATATTTTCACGATTTTATTATTTTTACTATCTAAAATCAGTTCAAATGCAGATGTACACTTTAACTTATGAATCTACTGCGACAGAAGAAGTTCAGGTTACTAATATGGAAGAGCTGTTAGAAAAGGCTCGTGTAAATAATCAACGTAATGGTATTACCGGATGTCTTATTTATTTTCAAGGTGGCTTTGTTCAATTGCTAGAAGGTGATAAAAAAAAGATTGAAGCACTCTACAAAAAGATTAAAATAGACGAGCGCCATAAAAACGTAACCATCTTTTCTGATGATGAAATAAGTGAGCGGACTTTTCCTAATTGGGGAATGGCGTATTATCCTATAGACGAGAAACACGCAACTAAATATGAATTTGAACAATTTAAAAGAAATCTAATCATGTTGTCTGACTTAGTTGAACCTACCAGTACTACCGCGAAACTATTTTGGAAAAAAATAAAAAAACTTATTTCCGAGCCACCACTGTAAATGTTTACTTGAACATCAGCTATAATATTTTAAACTAGCAAAACACTTTTAACCCTATTTTAAAATCAAATTTAATCTGCTTCTTTATTTTTTATTAATGGGTGATCGGTTATTCCCAACCCTATAATTTTGATAATGTTTATTATGGTATTATAAAGCATTAACACCACCACTATTAATGCAGAACTCAAAATAGCACTGACCGCAATAGTGACATAATAAATTACATTAAACCAATTACTTGGAATATTTTCACTCTCAGTAACCGGTAGGTTAAACATTAAGAAAAACAAAAGTGATGCAATGAAAATAGCAGTATCTAATTTAGCTATTTGCATAATGTGTAAGTAATGATCGTTTTTTAACTTAGAATTCGTTCCAGAACTAACACCCAAAAGTGTTAACATTAAGGCAAGAATAGTAGCAGAAGCCAAAACTATAGTGTTACACAAAGTATTTAGCCCCGTTAAACTAGACTTTATAAGTTCCTTTGCCTCATAACCACTAAGGTTACCTAACATAAAAGTACCTAAACCAATAAAGGCCAGCGATATTACCCCACCTATAATCGCTCGTTTTGAATAACCCGATAAGCTCATCTTACAAAATCAATATTTAAACATAAATGCTAAAAATGGTCAAAAAGTTAACCACAATAATTAAGTGCTTTTTTTATTGTTCAACCAATTATAAATAACCAGCACAATCGCCAAAATTAGTAGTAAGTGAATTACCGCTCCTAGAATTTTAAAAACTACAAATCCTAATACCCAACCAATTATCAATAGAAGAACTATTCCCCAAATAATATTTTTCATCTTTATAATCTTAATTTGTTTTCAAATATTTTCTTATCAATACTAGGCCCTATATTCATAGCATAATATGATAGGTTCAAGATAATTTAAGAGACTAATTTACTGTACTTCAAAAACATCTTTTATTAACTTAAATGCAACGTTTCATTGAGATGTACAAGTCCTCGATTTGTCGATATTATTGTATTTAAAAGAGAAATTTGATTAAAACCCAAGTAGCAGTTAACCCAAAAATAATATGTGCTACAATTAATTGAGCAAAGAAATACTTCCACTTTGTACATGGTGGATTAGAATGAAAATTAATTATAAGAGACCAGCCTACAATACCTATTATACCTAATACAAATCCCAACAAAGAACCAACCCATATACCAATGCGATCAGCCATGTAGAAATAGTAACAAAAAAGACCTGCTGCCATACAAACACCTATCGCATAATGAATTATCCATCCATAATAATGATTCTGCCCAACGTTAAAACTTATCGACTTTGAACGACTTATTAATTCATTTAATAAATGTGCTTCATTAAATTTGTGATGTGTGAGCAATTCAAGAATATGACTAAACAGGGTCATCAAAGTTGTACCTAAAACTCCCGAGGATAATATTACCAAAATAACCATATTACACTTATCTAAACCACTAACAATAAGTAAATTAGTTATTTTTTTATTTCAATATCCGAACGCATCCTTTTGAACAAAAAATTAAATCATATAAGCTATTTTTTAATTTTATATCTCCCGGATTTATGGAAAAAATTATAACAATTTGTACTGATTTTAACCCTAGTAAAAACCTTGTCATAAGCTTGAAAAGTATGGAATACAAACAAAGGTGCTCTATTACAATTATAAATAGTGTCTCAGTTATATAAAACACCAGGACTTAGCACTTAGTCATTAAAAAACTTAAAAAAATAACGAAGTACATATGTAATTAGTGTTAAACATTAATTCATACGAACAATCCAAATACCTTCATATTATAGAATTTTGAAGAAATCAATGTTACGTTTATTTTTTCAAATTCTAAATTCAATATTATGAAAGAATTATTTAATACTTCTTGGGAAACTGTTATGCTAATATCAGCAAGTGCGTTAGGTATCTATATTGCTATAATTGTCTTAACAAGAATAATCGGAAAACGAAGTTTTTCTAAAATGTCAAGTTTTGATTTTGCAATGACCGTTGCAGTCGGATCAATTGTTGCCACGACTATTCTATCTTCTTCTGTAAAAATGATAGAAGGTATCGTAGGGTTAGCCGTAGTATATCTATTACAAATTAGTGTTGCCTTAGCTCGTAGAAACAAAACCGTTCAAAGTCTAGTTGATAATTCACCGTTATTATTGATGGATGGAGATAAAATTATTGATGCCAATTTAAGAAAGGCACGAGTTACCGAAAGTGATTTACGATCTAAGCTAAGGGAAGCAAATGTTACCGAACTAAGTCAGGTTAAAGCGGTAATTTTCGAAACTACTGGTGATATTTCGGTTCTTCATGAAAAAGACAGCAAACCCTTAGATTTATGGATTATGAAAGATGTAAAACGAGATTGATTGTATACTTAATTAATGAATACACTACAAAATATATTTTTTAAAGTCTAACCTCTTCTTTTCATCTGTTGAAACTTTCATTCATTTTTTTTGAATTGGTTTTAACGTTCAACTTCTTATTAATTGAGCAAATATTTTCAATTGCTAAACAATAATTTTAACGTAGAAATAATTGTTCAACCAAAATATAAGAGATGTCTTCAAAATATCAAAACTGTATTGATGCTTGTCAAAAATGTTTTATTGATTGTCAAAAATGTATTGTACAAATGGTTGGTCAAAAGAGTAATAATGATTGTCCAAATTGCTGTATACAGTGTGTAGACGCATGCCTTTTTACCATTAAACTTATGTTAGCCGATAGTCAATTTACTATCAAACAAGTATTATTGTGTGCCGAAATTTGTGAATGGTGTGCCAGCCAATGTCAAGAACATGACCACGAACATTGTAAAGCGTGCGCTGAATCTTGTCTAGCATGCGCAAAGGAATGTAGTAAATTAGCTGCTTAATTAAATCATGCTAACTGTAATTTATTAAAGATGAATGATAGTGAGCTATTCTACATTTATTTGGCAGAAGACGATTTAGATGATCAACAAATTTTTGAAGAAGCTGTCACAGAAATAGATAGTAATATAATAATTATCCCATTTACAGATGGTCAGGCTTTAGTTGACGCCTTATCTAAAAAAAATCATGAGCCTGATGTGGTATTTTTAGATTTGTATATGCCTAAAATGAATGGAGAAGAGGTGCTAAACGAGATAAGAAAAAATTCATATTTGGATTACTTACCTGTGGTAATATTCTCAAATGAATATAATTTAGACCGTATAGCAAATTTATTTGAACTTGGCGCGAATAGATATTTACATAAACCAGAATCTTATCGGATATTGATTTTAGCGCTAGAAAGAACCATTAATTCAATTAAAAACAATGATTTAGGGGGAACTTCAATAATAAATTATGTAGAATAACAGTTATTAGAATATGGAAATTCTCAATGATTTTATGGTGAATTTTACTTATTTATTGATTTAAACAACTCTATTATTTGTTGTATTGAGTTAGATCTAAAATGAATAGCATTATTGTTTAAAACACGAAATATCTAATTTGCAATACAAAACTGATGTTATTTTTTAATTCCATTTGTCTTGATTTTTTATTTTGAAATTTAATTTATTGATTTAGCATGCGCGAAACTTTACTAAATGTCTTTTTAGCAGACGATGATAGTGATGACAGAACTTTTTTTTCTGATGCATTACGTGAAATACCTATTTCATCTAAAATTTTCGAATTTAATAACGGGGTAGATTTAATGGCCGATTTAATCTCAGAGACTATTGAAAAACCAGATGTGATTTTTTTAGATTTAAAAATGCCTATGATGGATGGGTTCGAATGTCTTTCTGATATTAGAGAACTTGTCAAATATGCAAATACACCGGTAATTATTTATTCCACTTCATACCACCCCAAAGAGATTGTTAGATTAAAAGAAATGGGAGCATCTTTATACTTGCAGAAACCTTCCTCATACAATCAGCTCAAAACTTTACTACACAAATGCCTTCGTTATGTCAAAAATTCTGAAGGAACTAAATTAGACCCAGAATTTGTTATCACCATTTAAGCCATTTTCATTATTAATGATGAGCATTTATTTTTCATACATTGCACAGCTGATTACCTTTCCTTAAAAGCATATTACATTTTATCCATTCTATTCTATAAACGATAAAAGTTCATGTTTACCATTCTGACCAGGTTCCCTATTCATTTTACACCTATGCCATTTTAGAATAAAATAAACTGGCCTGTATTTATTTTAAACGTAAAAAATACATCGTAACAATCTTATGCAACAAAAGTTTTACAAACAAGGAAGGCCAGCAAAGCTGGCCTTCCTTGTTAAATAATATATACAATTATGCAGAAATCGATACTTTTCTAATATTCATTAAATAAGTCTTAGGCGTACACTTAAATCTATTTCTAAAAATCTTAGAAAAATAACTTCTACTAGTGAAACCTATCGAATAAACTATCTCAGAAATATTCATATCTGAAGTTTGAATTAATTCTTCAGCTAAAATTAAGCGTTCATTTCTTATGAAATTAGTTACTGTCGTACCCTCCATAACTTTAAAGCCTTCTTGTAGTTTTGTTGGTGAAAGGCCATACTCCTTACTTAAATCGGTTACCGTATAAGGATATTCAGGTTTTCTTTTAATAGCATTTACAGCTTCCTCAATTCTTAACAACTCTTTTTTAGTTAAGAAGGTACTCACTTCCCCATCACTTTCAATATCTTGCTTACAATGAAGAATCTCAAGCGCCAATGTAAAGTTTACGATACCTTCAATTAAAAGTTTTCTAACCAAACCTTTTTGAGAAATAGCTCGAATTTGTAATAATTGCTCTTTTATTTTTAGATTGAAAGTTCCAATATGAGCATTGTTATCTTCATTTAAGAATGATGCAAATAATTGGTCATACAAATCAGATCCATCAGTATTTTTAGCTATTTGCTCACTGTCTTGAGTAACCTTTATAACAGACAAATTAGATTTTGTGTCTTGTCTTAATTTAATATTTATGATTTCATTAGCCCCCCCAACAACAACTGTCTGCAAAGCCTCTACCTTAGATGTATCACCACCCTTGGTGAAATTAAAATTACCTTCTAAGCAGTATATAAAATACAAACTACGATTGTGATCCAATTTTAAATCAAAATTAAAATCCTCTATCAATTCCAAATCATATTCGGTATATGATATTCCAGAGTTTAATGAAACGGTTTGAATTCTGCCGGTTCCTTTCTCATTATCGTATTGCAATACGCGATCACCTTCAAAGCTCGAAATACTTCCTCCTAAAACGTTATTGAAATAATTTAGTTGATTATGGACTATTTGCATGATATATTGTTTAGAGTGTTATTTAATGATTCATTTTCCGAGCTATTGAAACTCTTTACAAACCCAGTTGATCTTTGATGATTATTTGTATTGTGACCGTTAGAAGCTTTTGCTCTTACATTCCCAACTCTAGCATATTGAAGATTTTTCATAAAGATTGATTGTTTGCTGATACAAATATCTACTCTATGACCAGTAATTGTGTTACATCATTTTCAAAAGCTGTTACACAATTTTAAGAACTACTCTATTTTAGAGTATTAAATTAATAATGAAGGCTATAATAAAGTTGGCAAGTACACGGTGAACTCCGCACCTTTATCTAATTCTCCTTTTGCCTGTATCAACCCATGGTGCGATTGCACAATCTTTTTACAGATCGATAATCCTAGGCCTGTACCAGAAAATTCATTTTTACCATGTAGCCTTTGAAAGATTTCAAATATTTTTTCTTCGTACTTTTTTTCAAATCCAATACCATTGTCAATGAATTGAATTTTCACATAACTAAGCCCGTAAGGCACAAGTTCAGCAGGCAAATCTTTTCGTGGTACTATTTTACTTTTGATTTGGATCTTTGCCTTGGTTTCTGGTTTCATATATTTTAGAGAATTACCAATAAGATTAGCAAATAACTGTTCCAATTGAAACTGCACTCCATTTACGACCGGTAAGGCATCTGAATTAATCTCAGCATCCATATCACTTATACGTTCGCCTAAATCATCTAAAACATTAGTTAGTACATCATTTAAGTTGATTCTTTTAGGTTGCTCATCAACTTCCTCCACTTTTGAATAAGACAGCAGGTTATTAATGAGGTTTCGCATTCTGTTTGAAGAAGATTTGACTTTCTCCAAATACCCTTGAGACTTTAAACTCATATTGTCTTTTTCTTCTTCGTTCAATCGACTAACGAACATTTGAATTTTACGTAAAGGTTCTTGCAAATCATGACTCGCTACACGATTAAAAGCTTCCAAATCTGAATTTGTTCTCTTTAACTCTGCGTTTTTCGTTTGTAGTTTAGATTCCGATTCTATTTGTTGGGTGACATCTCTTATCACCCCTACCATATACCAATTCCCTTCTTTTTCGTAACACTCGCCTATAGTATTCATATACTTCATATCATTAGATTTAGTATATATGCGAAAAACTAGGTCAGATTTAGTTTTATTTATGCGAGATTCCTTAAAACTTTCTTTTACTTTTTCAATATCATTAGGGTGAACAAATGTTAACAAACGGTCAAATTTATCATCGAACTCATTTGGTTCAAAACCGAACATACGATATACGTTATCAGAATATTTAATCTGCTCTTTTCCTAAGTTCCACCTAAAGCTACCAATGTTGGCTACGTGTTCAGCTTCTAACAACAATCTATTTTGAATAAATAATTGCTCTTCGTATTTCTTTTCTTGAGTAATATCTTTTGAGAAAAGAATTAAGCCATCATTCATTTTAACGGCTCTTGTACTTAACCAAAATGATTTTTTATTGAAAATAAATTCTCTTAGATAATCCTTATTCTCACCCGTAGAAAAACATTCTTTGAGAATATCAACAACCCCATTTTCTAAATTTTGAGGATAGTATTCGAATAACGTTTTACCAATTATAAGTTCCGGCTCTTCGTTAGTGATATCATCCATTCGGTTATTGATATACTCTATCCGAAAATCAATAATTTCATCAGCCTCATTAAATATTGGTTTTATATAACAGATAATACTATCATTATTATCTAACACTCTATAACTAAAAAGGTTAGAAATTTCAAGCTCATGTATTTTAGCTTGTAAATCGCTATCTGAAAGACTCGATTCTTTGTCGACTACATAATAAACCTTAGCTTCCGTTATACTTATTAAAAGGCCATTACTATAACTATCTATTTTAAACTGCATGTTCAAATTCTTGAGACCAACCTTTTGAACAAAATTAAATGCTTTATATTTTTTTGATTTTAATACCGCATCTAAATGAATTACTAAATCACCAAATTCGAAAAATTTAGTTAATTGATTAATTGCTTTATTCTGAATACTCTCGCCCTTATTTGAAATAAGGGCTTCAGCTTTCTTATTTGCGTATACAACTACAAAATCTTTTGCTTCATTAGAATTTTTAGCATTTGGGCATATAAACACCAAAGCTTCGTTAGAATCATCGACAATATTCTTAAAAAAACTATTTGATGTAGTATTTGTCATACGCATTTTAAAAATTTAATACTCTTAAATAGATTACTGCGAAATAAGCAGTATTAATTTGATTTGACTAGTGCTAAAACTAAAAAAGTTGCTCCTAACAGAGCAACTTTTTTAATTAAATTTTATATGGGTCATTAAATTTTCAATAAAAAATTTTCTTTTTTAAAATCATTTAAATGATAAGCCCAATTCATTTTAACTACCTGTTTCAATGATTTTTTCAATTCGCTGAAACTAGACGGCTTTTTAATATAGATATTAGCACCTTTTTCAAAGGTCTCTTCAATATCTCTTTCAGCAGAAGATGTTGAATAAATGGCTACTAGCAAATCTTTTAAATGTGGTGTACGACGAATTGCTTCTAGACATTCGAACCCATTCATTATAGGCATATTCAAATCTAAAAAAACTAAATCTGGTGGATTTTCAGTTTCTTTAAGCAAATACTCCATACAGCTTTTACCATTCTCGAGCTGGTGTAAATCAGTATTAAGCTCAATGCCTTCTAATGCGTCTGCAAAAAACTGCCTATCATCTTCATCATCATCTACAAGAAGTATTCTTAATTTATCCATTTTTCAAATTTCATATTGGCTGAAGAACTATTCTTCTTATTTTTTTCTAAACTTCAAATATTGGGTTATGGTTAACCCCGTTACTTTCTTAAATTGATTAGACAAATGCGGAACACTACTAAAACTTAAATTATGCGCTATTTCACTTAAACTCGCATTTTCTAAGAGTACTAACTCCTTCACCTTTTCTATTCGCACTAAAATATAAAAATTCTCTATTGACGTATATGTTTTACTAGAAAACAAATTTGAAAGATATGGATAGCTAAAACCCAATTGGTTAGATAGTAGTTCTGAAATTTTTACATTTCTGATATCTCCATCATGTACCATTTTCTTTATGTAAATCTTTATTTCCTCAACAACATCAAGATTTTCTTTCGTCTGAATTTTTATGCCAAAATTATCAAGTTCATTAGAAATAGACCCCAGTTTCTCGTCACTTAAATCATCTAAAAACTTAATAGTACCATCCTGCAAAATTTTAAAATCAACCTCAGCAGCGAGCATTGTTCTATGAAATAATTCATTAACCATTTTTTCAGGGTCATATATGAAACTATACTCCATTCAATAAATTACAATTAATTCGCTACTCAAAAGTTTGTAAAATTATAGCATTAAAAAAAAATTCTATAACAAAATACGGTAAATTATTACCACTTTCGAATCCAATTACAAAAAATGACAGTTTTTCTGTTTTTTGACCGCTAATGCTTTATAAAACAGAATCTTGACGCTGCTTATCCCTAAGATTTTAGGAAAATTAATGAGGCATAAGCCGGTATATTTATCTTACCTGTCCATGCTTTAGTATCTGTTTCTTCTTCGACCACCTTAACACTGTCTACAGGTAAATCTGAAAATGCGGAATCATATTCTTTACTAGCAGCATTTATTCTTATCTCGTACGGCTGGTCTGCATTTAATCCTATGCCATAATCTTCATATTCTTGATTACTGAAATTTAAAACTACCAATACTGATTCATCAGCATTATTATCATCGAACCTAGTATAAGCAAGTACTTTAGTTTCATGATTTACATGTAGAATTTCAATGTTCTGACTTCTTAATCCTTCAGCCCCTTTTGCCTCCCCTGTTCTTAGTTTAATTACATCTCGAACCAAATTTTCAATTCCTTTGTGTCTTTCCTCCTTGTTCCAATCCAAACCTTCGGTATCCTTAAAATATTCATCTTCAATAAATTCTTGCCCTTGAAAAAGCATAGGTATACCTGGCGCTGTTAAGGTTAGTACGATACCTAAAATAGCTCTCTTTTTAGCAAAATCGCTTTCTGCATCGCCGGGCTGAATCTCTTCTGGTACCCTTGCTTTACCATTGGCCACCTCGTCATGAGACTCTGTATATACAATACGACTAAAGGCATCATTGCTATATTTGAACTCCAGCGCATCAATAACTTTTTGAAGATCCCTACTATCGTCATGCGCATCTTCTATGACTTCACGAATTGGATGTACAAAGTTCATATCCCATTGCGAACCATAAGCCAGACCATTCATTTCAATTGAATCGGTTACCCTACTATCCCCTTTTAAATCTTCTGCAATGGTTAATACATGTGGATACTTTTCTCTAATCTCCGTATTGATATCCCGCATTAAAATATTACCCTCTTCAATTTCTGTATCATACCCTAAGCCGCCACCTTCATATCTTATATAAGAAGTCGCATCCATACGTAAACCATCACAATGATATTTCTCAATCCACATTAATGCATTATCTCTCAAATATTGGCGCACCTCTTTTCTACCATAATCTGGTCTAGTATCACCCCAAGGAGTCACACTTCTATGGTCATTATAAAAATATATTCCGCCTTTATCATTCTCACTCCACCCATCAAATTGCCATAAGTCTACATCTGACGGACCAAAGTGATTATACACTACATCTATAATAACTGCGATACCAAGTTTATGGGCTTCATTCACCAATTTTGCAAATCCATCTGGACCACCATAATCTTGTTCAATTGCAAAAGGATGCGAAGGGTTATACCCCCAAGATATACCGCCTGCGAATTCTGCTACGGGTAGTAATTCTATACAATTAACACCTAAATTTTTTAGATATTCTAGTTTACTGATAACATCTTCAAAAGTACCTACCGCATCAGGATTCGACCTGTTAAAGGTGCCTACATGAAGTTCATAAATAACTAATGCATTCCAACTTGGCATTTTAAAATTGGCATCGTCCCAATTAAAATTCAGGGTTCTAATAACTGAATTTCCATTACTATTCGTTACTTCAAAAGCATATGGGTCGTTTCTAGAAAGTATTTCACCTTCAAATTGAATGAAAAATTTATACTCGTCACCTTCAGAAACTTTCTCGGTTATAGCGGACCAATACCCATTTTCCTCTTTCTCTAAAGAAATCTCATTTTTAGACCAATCATTGAAGCTTCCGCCAACGAAAACATTTTCTGCATGTGGAGCCCACACTCTAAAGGTTACAGCGCCATCTTCTAAGACAGCACCCATACCTGCCGATTTTGATATTGTAGTGTTCATGCGACAAATTTAGAGTGTCGTTTTAACAAAAAATATCTATAAAAAAACATGTGTTAACTCTAAAAGATAAATGTTAAGCTTCTAGTTTTTAACATGTAATATAAAATTTAACAAACCACTGTAGGAATTTAAAAAACATATGCACAATTGTATGACTGAGAAATGAGGAATTCTGGTCCATTATATAAAATAACAAAACCTACTTATAAATTGCTGCGCATAAAACAGCTAAAACGGTATATTTATATGGTATTTTCTTGTCTGCTAGGCATAATTACTTCAAATACTGCACCACTACCCGATTCACCACTTGCGCTAATAATGCCATTATGATTCTGCACAATTTTCTTAACTATTGCCAAGCCAACGCCCGTTCCCACATACTCTTGTTTTCCATGTAATCTTTGGAATACTTCAAAGATTTTTTCAGAAAATTGCTTGTCGAACCCAATTCCATTATCGGTTATTGTAATTTTTGCATAACTAACACCAGCCTTTAAAAATTTATCATCGTTTTCTAAACCTTCTATTGTCTCTCCAACAATTTTTATTTCAGGTGGCACATCAGCTTTTGAATATTTAATTGAATTAGATAATAAGTTGTAAATTAATTGACGAAATTGAAAAGGCACTACCTCAAGTTTACAACTACTTAATAACTCTACTGTACCTTGTCTTTTCAACAACTCTTCACCTAAATCATTCTCAACTTCATCAATAACAGATTTCAAATCAATAAGTTCAAATACTCTTTTTTCAGTATCGGTTCGTGAATATGCCAATAGGTCATTAATCAATGATTGCATTCTATTAGCTGCAGACTGTATTTTTTCGAACTTCACCTTACCACTTTTTGATAAGTTATCATACTCCCGCTCCATCAAAACCTCAGCGAACATCTGAATTTTTCGAAGTGGTTCTTGAAGATCATGACTAGAAATATAAGCGAACGACTGAAGTTCTTTATTCATTGACGCTAGTTTAATATTGCTATTTGCAAGCTCTCTAGTTCGATGATCAACTTCACTCTTTAAATGTTCTGCAAATGATTTTTGCTTGTCGATATTCATCCCTGTACCTATGAAACCGACCATTTCACAATCTTCCAACTTTGGCACACCCATGACCTTGAACCATTGATAAGTATTGTTCGCCGCATTTTTGACTCTATATTCTAAAGAAAATTTTGACTTGTCTTCGACCGCCTTAGCAAAGCCTGAATACACAATTTCTATATCATCTGGATGCACACTATCTTTCCAAACCTGCCCAGTAAAGTCAGCGCTGTTTTCCACACCTACATAGTTAAGAAGTTCACGATTGGCATATTGTATATTTACATCGCTGTCTGTAATCCAAATCCAAATTGGTGATAAATCGGCCATTTCACGAAAACGATGTTCACTTTCGCGCAGACTATTAGCAGCTTTTACGGCATCCGTATTATCTGTGCATACTGTTAATACACCGGCAACATTACCCGACTCATCTTTTACCGGACTATAACTAAAGGTCCAGTAAACATCTTCTAATTGACCATTTCGAAAAATAGGAATCAACTGATTCTCTCTCCAAATAGATTCTCCTTTCTCAGTAACTGAATGAAGCAATGGTGAAATATCGTCCCATATCTCTGGCCATGCCTCTTTACCGCTCATTCCTAAAATAGATGGATGTTTACCATTTATACCAAGACTTGGCCTGTAAGCATCATTATAAAAACATTTTAATTTTTTACCCCAAAAAAGAAACATGGGAAAAGGGGAATTCAACATTATACTAATGGTTGTTCTAAGGGTTTGCGGCCAGGTTTCTGGCAACCCAATTGGTGTTTTTGACCAATCTTTCTTACGCATCAATTCGCCCATTTCACCCCCATCTTCAAGAAAATAAAACTCTTTGTTCTTATTGATCATTGAATTGTTCTTATGATTTGAAAATTTACCTCAAAATTATATTAAACTTTAGTATTTGTAACACAATACTATTAAATCCAACTTTATTTCGATTTTTTCTGAGTTACACTTACAAATAAAACAAATCAAAATTTAAAAAATAACCCTAAAAGAATTTGGGTGATTTTTTTTATGTGATACAGCACATACAATTAATAATTTTTTGAAAAAAATAAAAATTTGACCTATAGTAAATATTTCAAAAAACATCAAATTTTACCCAAAATGAACCAAAAAACCTTTTAAAATAGTCAAATAAATCATAAAATGGTCAAATTACTTGTGTTTTAACTAAATATTGCTATGTTATATATGAACCAATATATACTATATGCGACAATTAAAGATTACCAAACAAATTACTAACCGAGATTCAAAATCCTTAGAAAAATATTTTCAGGAAATCAGCAAAATAGATTTGATTACTGCTAATGAGGAAGTAGAGCTGGCTAGAGAAATTCGTAAAGGTGATCAAAAGGCATTAGACAAATTGGTAAGTGCCAATTTAAGGTTTGTGGTATCTGCAGCAAAACAATATCAAAATAGAGGATTACGATTAACCGATTTAATCAATGAAGGTAATTTAGGTTTGGTAAAAGCTGCTAAACGTTTTGATGAAACTAGAGGGTTTAAATTTATCTCATACGCTGTATGGTGGATCAGACAATCTATATTACAAGCACTTTCAAAAAAATCTAGGGTAATTCGATTACCACAAAATAAAATTGCAACGAATACCAAGATATACCAGGTGTATTCTACATTAGAACAAACCTATCAAAGACCACCTAGCCCAACCGAGATAGCATCAGAATTAGACATAAGTGTATCTAAAGTGAAAAGTTCCATTAAATCATCTGTTAGACATGTATCATTAGATGCTCCTTTTAAAGACGGTGAATCGTCTTCATTGCACCATGTAATCGAATCGAAAAAATTGGATAGTCCAGATAAAGAAATGATTGATGAATCGTTAGAAATGGATATCAATCAAGTGCTGAATAAAATTCCAGAAAGACAAAGTGATGTTCTTCGACTTTATTTTGGCCTCGGTAATCAACAACCTATGAGCCTGATAGAAATAGGAGAGCTTTTCGACGTTACAAGAGAACGCGTTCGTCAAATTAAAGACAAAGGTCTTAGAGCACTTCGTCGCAAATCTAACACAGAAATGCTACGGGCTTATCTATAAGCCTACTTTATTACTATAAGCATTAATCCCCGCTTATAAATCAATTATTAATCCATATTGAGGATAGTATAACATAAGCTTAACACGTCATATTAGGACTTGGCTACGCATATGTTATGTTAACCACTATAATACTACACCATGAAATTTATTTATGTTAAAAGACAAAGCAATACTAAAGAATTATATAGAACGAGAACAGAACTTAAAAACTTAAAGGTTACTTCAATTACAAAATACTTTTTGGGCATACCAATTAAAAATATGCATACCTATAGACAGATCTACTATGGTAGAAAAAACAATGCTATTGAGAAAATGCTATTTATTTAAAAGCACATACATAAAATAATACAATCAAGACATAATTTGAATTTATGAAGATATTAGTAATAGGAGCTGGAAATATGGGCTTGACCTATGCAGAAGGCATGTCGAAATCAAAATTATTGAAGAAAAGAAATATAATGGTACTCGATACTTCAGAAGAGAAATTGGAAGAATTACGAGAGAATCCACAATTTGATGCGTTCGACGATTTAAAAAAATGTGCGCCACAGGCAGATATTATATTTATTGCAGTTAAACCTTATCATGCTGAGAGTGTATTTCTTAAACTGAATCCTTTAGTAAAACCAGGGCAGATTATAATATCCATTATGGCGGGAGTTACTATGGAAACTATAAAAAATCTAACCGGTCTTACTAAAATCGTTAGAGCTATGCCCAACTTACCGGCTTCAATTGGTAGAGGGTTAACGTCTTTTGTAGCTTCTGAAGATGTCACTAGAATAGAATTGTTGACCATTGAAAGCTTACTAGATACTACAGGGAAATCTGTTTTAGTGAGCGATGAAAATTTTATTGATGCCTCTACAGGTATATCTGGAAGCGGACCTGCCTATGTTTTCTATTTTATGCAAAGTATGATGGAAGCTGCACTGAAAATGGGTTTTACACCAAATGTGTCCAAAATTCTAGTGGCTCAGACCTTTACCGGTGCCATAGAGCTTTTTAATCAGAATGAATTATCACCGAATTCTTGGATGGACAAGGTTGCAAGCAAAGGCGGTACCACACGTGCAGCTTTAGACTCTATGGAAAATAATAATGTTGGAGAATTAATTAAAGAAGCAGCTTTCGCAGCTTTCGAACGGGCCGTAGAACTTGGTAAAGAAAAGACACATGTATAAACAGAAAATTGTTGTTAAAGTAGGTACTAACGTAATGACCAATAAAGACAACCGAATCGTGAGACCGGTATTGCGAAATTTGGTACAGCAAATTGCCGAACTCTATGAACAAGATATTATTACCGTACTTGTATCCTCTGGTTCTGTAATTGCTGGTAAAGAGGTCTTGGGTACATCAAGCATTGAAAATGATACACAGCGAAGACAGGTTTATTCCGCCATTGGGCAACCTCGTATGATGCGTCATTACTATAATATTTTTAATGATTATGGTATGAAATGTGCACAGGTGCTCCCTACCAAAAGAGATTTCACTCCTGGGATACACAGAGAGAATATGATCAGCTGTGTCGAGGGCCTTTTATCCGAAGGTGTTATTCCTATTGCCAATGAAGATGATGCCGTTTCGGTGACCATGAGTATGTTTTCTGATAATGATGAGTTGGCAAGTTTAATCGCTCAACTTATTGATGCCGATAAGCTGATTATTCTAACGGATATCGACGGACTTTATACAGGGCATCCAAATTCTGACAGTAGCGACCTTATAGAACATGTGAATCCTGAGGAAAATCTTGATGAATTTATAAAGGACAGTAATAAGAAAGCAGGCGAAGGCCGTGGAGGTATGGGCTCTAAATTAGATTATGCTCAACAGGCAGCAGCCAATAATATACCCACCTATATCGCCAATGGTAAAAAAAACCGCACGTTAATTGATATTATTGAAGGAAAAAATGTAGGCACAAAAGTGACCTTAGAAGAAAAAGCAGAAGTATAATGAAATTACTATCTACAGAATTAAAAAACAACGTATTACAGAGCATGGAGCGCATTCTTGATGAAAATCGAAAAGCAATCCTCAATGCCAATAAAAAAGATTTAGATCTATTTAACTTGGATGACCAAGCTATGTATGATCGACTAATAGTAACGAACAGTAAAATTAATGGGATGATTGCTTCTATCAAAGAAGTTAGGTCGCAAGAAGATCCCGTCAGCAAAACCATCTCCACGAAATCATTGGATAATGGTCTTGAAATTAACAATAGAACCGCACCCTTTGGCACCATCATGATTATTTACGAGTCTAGGCCAGATGTAACTATTGAAGCTGCCGTTTTAGCATTTAAGGCGAATAACAAGATATTTCTAAAGGGAGGTAAAGAGGCATTACACAGCAATACAATTCTTACCGAACTTTGGCATAGTGCATTGGAAGAAAACGGATTGTCAAAAAACTACATTCAACAATTAATCTTAAGCCGTGAAGAAACCCAAATGTTCTTGAAAAATCCGCCTGAGAAATTAGATTTAATCGTGCCAAGAGGTGGAGAGCGACTTATTAATTTTGTTAAGCAAAATGCTTCTTGCGCTGTGCTTGTAAGTGGGCGTGGTAACAATTTTCTATATGTAGATGAAAATGCAGACTGGGAGAAAAGCATAAAAGTTATTCTCAACGCAAAAACAGCTAAAATATCTGCTTGTAATGCGTTGGATAAAATCTTGATCAGTTCGAATATTGAAAATTACAGCGAAAAACTTAAAGACCTCTATAAGCTGTTACAAGTGAACGGAGTGGAAACTTTAGTGGACCCCAATGTCAATAATTTAATTGAAGGATCCAATATCATTGAAGATGAATCTGTTTGGAAAGAAGAATTTCTTGCAATGAAATGTTGTTTGGGCGCTGTTGATTCTCTCGAAGAGGCCATTAAAAAAATCAATATTAATTCTGGTGGCCATTCTGCCACTATCATGACCTCCAATAAAGAATCAGCCATGCAATTTATGGAAGAAGTAGATTGTGCTGCCGTATACCAAAATGCATCTACACGTTTTACCGATGGCGGACAAATGGGTGTTGGGGCAGAATTAGCGATTAGTACCGATAAGCTTCATCACCGCGGACCTCTAGGGTTAAAGCAATTGGTTACCAATAAATATTATGTGTTTGGTGATGGTCAAATTCGTGAATAAAATTTTCAGATTCATAAAGCTAAATCACAATTAATGTTCGAAAAAATAGAAACCATAGATGGTGCATTGGTATACCATGGGAATATGCACAATCGCATTTATTTCACTGAAGCAAACAACGCTGATTTAGGAATTCTAGTTTCAAAAATGAAGGCCCTAGCAAAGCAAAAAAAATATGAAAAGATTCTTAGCAGGGCACCCGAAAGTTCTATGGGAGTTTTACAATCTAACGGTTTTACAGTAGAAGCTAAAATTCCTGGGTTGTACAACGGTACAATAGACGGTTATTTCCTTGCAGATTATATTAAAAAAGAACGGCATATAAATGATGAGAAAAGTCGCAAAACGATTGAGTCCGTAAAATCGATTGCACTTGCTGCGAATAAACCACAGACAGATTCACATTTTGATTTACCCCTAAATACGCAAATCAAAAAACTGACCTCTGCAGATTTTCCATTGTTGGAAGATTTGCATAAAAAGGCTTATAAATACCATCCGAACCAGATTAAGGATGTTGGCCACTTTTCAATGTTGCATGAATTGAAGCATCAGTTCTACGGACTTTTTGAAAATGGGGAATTATTAGTTTCAGCTATTTTGGATATACACGAAACGGAATCAAATTTGGAAATCGTCGATTTTGTTACACATCCCGATTATCGTGGTCAAAATTTATCTTATTTCCTAGTACAGGATATTAAAGAAAAGATGAAAACCTCGGGATGCAAAACTATATACTCCCTAGTTCGTGCTACTTCATACGGACTCAATATTACCTATAGTAAACACGGTTTCATTCTTGCGGGAACATTGACGAATAACTGCGTGGTTCGTGATACCATGGAAAGTATGAATATTTGGTATTTTAAAGGAAATGAGGATGTCTAAACCTCGATAGTAATACAGTTGATTCTTGAACTTTCGGGTACTATTAATATTGAATTGAATATTCAACTTTTCCGGATATTCTATATTTAACAAAAGCACTGATTTTGAATAGTTAGCTATTCAAAATCAGTGCTTTTACATCATTGTCTCACTTTATGACAATAATTCTTTGTTTGCGTGGTAATTTGTGCTTTATTTGAAAAAGGCAATTAAAATTTATCAATGTAATCCATGAAAGGTTTAGAAAATAAGAATTTCATACATAACCTTTCGTTTGATTGTGTCATTTTTGGCTTCAACGGAAAACTACTTAAAATCCTCATTTTAGAATATCAGAATACAGGTCTTTTCGCACTTCCTGGAGGGTTTGTCGAAGAAAATCAAAGTTTAGATGATGCCGTAAAGCAAGGGGTAAAAGATCGAACAGGTCTTGATAATGTATTCTTAGATCAATTCTACATATTTGGTGATGTGAATAGAGCAGACCCTGGGCATATGAAGCGTTTGCTTATTGCCAATGATGATGATACCGAAGAAAATAACTGGATGTTGCAAAGGTTTGTAACAGTTGGGTATTATGCTCTAATCAATTACGAAGAAGTAACCCCAAAGCCTGATCATTATTCAGATAGTATAGATTGGTATGCTATAGATGAATTGCCTGAATTAATGATGGATCACAATAAAATAGTAGAAAAAGCCTTGCAGGTACTTCGTAATAATTTGAGTGAAAAACTGATAGGTATGAATCTCTTACCTTCAAAATTTACCATGAAACAATTACAATTAGTTTTTGAGGCCATTCTGAATCAAGAATTAAGACGAACCACCTTTCAAAGAAAAATGTTGTCTCTGGACATTTTAGAAAGGCATGAAAAACTTTTTCAAGGTAAAGCCCATAAAGCCCCTTATTTATACAGCTTTAAATAAATAATAAAAACTTAATCATAACGCTTAAAACAACAACAATGAAAAAATCAATCTTGAACAACATTTTTAAATGTTTAGCCCTAACCGTATTTATCTTCGGTTCAATTGCAACGTATGCGCAATCTAAAGTAGGTGGTCTTGCATTGTATACTGTTAGAGATGACATGGGTACAAATGCTAAAGCTACATTGCAAGCGGTGTCAGATGCTGGATACAAAAACATTGAAGCTGCAGGATATGCAGACGGCAAATTTTATGATATGAGTCCGGTTGAGTTTAAAAAATTACTAAAATCTTTGAAGCTTAAGCCAATTAGTACTCACCAAGGCTCAGTTACCTTAGAGAATGCAGATCAAATGATGGCCGATGTTAAAGCTGCTGGATTCAAATATTTTGTAATTCCTGTGCCACCAATGGGCATGTTCGAGTTCAATAGAGAAAAAATGAGCATGGGTATGAACGGAACCGTAGAAGATTTGGCTAATATTTTAACTACGCTAGGTGAAAAAGCCAATAAGGCAGGGTTAAAATTACTGTATCATAATCACGATTTTGAATTCAAAAAGAACGCTGATGGTATTGTTCCAATCGATTACTTATTGGAAAATGTGGATCCTAAATTATTGAACTTTCAAATGGATTTATATTGGGTAACTAAAGCAGAAGCTAATCCTATTGCATATTTCAACAAATACCCAGGTCGTTTCAAAATCTGGCATGTAAAGGATATGGACGAACAAGGTAGATTTGCCCCTGTAGGTAAAGGTTCTATCAATTTCAAGAATATATTGGATAACAAAGAACTATCTGGTATGAAATATTACATGGTTGAGCAAGACATGACTTTCGACGGATTAAAACCATTAGAAGCCATTAAAATTAGCCATGAAGGACTTAAAGAAATAGGCTTTAAATAGTCGATTGCCAACTTAGTACAATCAAAATGAAAAACTATATTCAACTAATGACCATAATGGTCGTTATCACTTTTAGCACCTCAATTTCTGCTCAAGACATCGTTGTTACCGGTTCGCAAGTTCCGGTGACAGAAACCGAGAATGGACCAGTTCGTGGATATATCCACAACGACATCCATACCTACAAAGGAATACCATATGCCCAAGCGAAACGTTTTGAAGCTGCCGAAAAACCAGCAAAATGGGATAATGTTAGAAGTACTACCATGTATGGTGCTGTTTCACCATTAATCACACCTACAACTTCAATACAAGATGAATCTGAATTTGTATTTGATCATGATTGGGGCTTCACAAATGAAGATTGCTTAAGCTTAAACGTTTGGTCTCCTGATGTATCTGACAATAAGAAAAGACCGGTGCTGTTCTGGATTCATGGTGGCGGCTTCACGACTGGTTCTAGCCATGAACTTCCTTCTTACGATGGTGAAAATTTAACCAAAAAAGGTAATGTGGTGGTCGTTTCTATCAATCACCGTTTAAACGTGTTGGGCTTTTTAGATTTATCCGCCTATGGCGATAAATACAAGAATTCTGCGAACAATAGTATTATGGATATGGTCGCTGCGCTAGAATGGGTAAAGAACAATATTTCTAATTTTGGTGGCGACCCCAATAATGTTACCATATTCGGCCAATCTGGTGGAGGCGCAAAAGTAACTACACTTATGGCTATGCCAAAAGCAAAAGGCCTGTTTCATAAAGCTATCAACCAAAGTGGTTCGTTTAAAACTGCAATGTTAGAAAAAGAAGATACCCAAGCAATTGCTAAAGAAACCTTGAATATACTTGGTTTAGAGGATAGTTCAGTAGATAGTATTCAAAATGTTCCGTTCGAGAAATTAGCCAATGCTAGTAGTAAAGCATTAAAAATAGTGGCCGAAAAAATGAAAGCTGCAGGAAAACCTGTTATCGGATTCGGACTTAATTGGGGTCCTAGTAAAGATGGAAACGTACTTCCGTATCAATTAGGCTCTAAAGAAGCGTTGGCAGTATCAAAAGACATTCCTTTCATGATCGGTACTGCAAAGAACGAATTTGCGCCTTTTGCCAATATGCGCTTCATAGGGGCATCTGAAGAAACTATAATGAAACATATTAAAGATACCTACAAAAACAAGGCTGATGCTTATGTAAAGGCGGTTAAAAAAGCCTACCCGAATGATACTGATGCGAAAGACCTTTTAGATGTTGACACCATGTTCAGACCTGGTGCCGTACTTGAAGCAAACGATAAGTCGGGCTTAAAAGGAGCTCCTGTGTATATGTATTTATTCACATGGCAATCTCCAGTTTTCGATGGTAAGTATAAAGCCTTGCACTGTATGGAACTTCCGTTTGTTTTTGACAACATCGACCTTGCCAATCACATGACAGGTGGTGGCCAAGAAGCGCACGAGCTTGCAGGCAAAATGAGCGGTGCATGGATTAATTTTGCAAAAACAGGCAATCCTAATCATGAAGGTCTTCCTGATTGGCCTGCCTATAACAGTAGCAATACGGCCACTATGCATTTCGATGTTACGTGTGAAGTTAAGCCTCAGCTAGACAAAGAACTTTTTGAACTCGTTGGTAATAATTAGTTATTAGTTGAATGAAAAAAGATACTTAAACTACATATGCTATGAAACGGGCACCCAAAATACTGTCCGCATAACGAGCACTAAGCTTTAATTTAGCTTAACAACCAAAAAGCACTGGAGAAGAAATTCTTTCCAGTGCTTTTTTCATTCTTATAAATCGATAAAATAAAGATGGTGGTTGCTTTATTTGCTTGGTTATTACTTCAAGTTAATTTTACAGGTAGTCGTTAAGTCTGTCTGATAGTATTTTTTATCCTTCGCATAAATTACAGTCCAAAACTACACGGACTAGTAGTTCAATCATTAAATACAAAAAATAATTAAATCAGTATTAAACCATTTAACACTTTTAACATCTAATTCGTTTTAACATTAATTGAATATTTTTGCCAGCGAAAAAACACAAACCAATAAACAATAAAAGATGAGAATGACCACCGGATTACGCATGAGAATTATTCACCGCTATTTAGGCTTTTTCCTAGCAGGCATTATGGCGATGTATTCTATTAGTGGCATCCTAATGATATTTAGAAATACAGATTTTTTAAAGAGTGAAGTAATTACCGAAAATCAACTAAAACCCAACTTAACAGCAGGTGAATTAAGTGCCGAAATACGAATGAAAGGCGGAGTGAAACCTGAAAAAACAGAAGGTGATATCGTTTATTTCAGACAAGGTGAGTACAATACAAAAACCGGTATGGCAACTATTAAAAAAATGGAACTCCCTACAATTTTAAGTAAGATGGAACATTTACATAAGGCTACTACAGACAGCCCTGTATATTGGTTAAATATTTTCTTTGGTCTTTCATTATTGTTTTTTGTGGTTTCTTCTTTTTGGATGTTTATGCCACAAACCTCTGTCTTTAAAAAAGGTCTTTATTTTACGCTAGGGGGAATAATCTTAACTATAATACTATTATTCGTGTAACTACACACTTACAATTTATACTTAAAAAAACCTCTAGTTAGATTTCTCTAACTAGAGGTTTTTAACATTTTAGGCATATCACAACATATATCTAAGGCAATCTTAGTATATTGTAGTTCAGACATCTAAGTACACTCCCCCTACCACTTTAGCGTAAGTAATAATATTCAGAAGCTACTCGCATCAATATCTAGATTCCATTGATTTTGGAGTATGTTGGCAGTGATAAGTATTACCGTTTGTTCGATATTTTTTAATAACCACCATTATTAAACATTAAACATGACTAAAAAAAAACGCACTTGGAAATTTTGGACAGGCAGAACTTTATTGGTATTAGTAATCTTTGGAGGATTATGGTTTACCAATCTTATATGGTTTAAGCCCTTTAACATCAATCATTTCTATGAAAAAATATTTGTTGAATTAGTTTTAGATAGCCCAGAGACAACTACATATTTGGGTATCCCTGTAATTTATGATTGGACAAAAGACGAACTAGATGATATTTCGGACGCTAAGCTGTGGGAAGGCTTTAATAAATCAAAAGAAGATTATAAAACATTATTGAGTTATGATTATGATAATCAATCGGAAGAAAATCAACTCAACACTGATATTTTAGGCTACTTCTTGAAAATGAATACGGTAGAAGCTGAACCTTACTTCTACCATGACTATCCGGTTAACCAAATGTTCGGTGTGCAAAGCGGTTTACCGAGCATGATGGCAAGTACTCACAAACTCGATAACGTAAGTGATATTGAAGCCTATATCTCGCGTTTATTAAAATTCGAGACTAAATTTTCCCAACTCATAGAAGGTCTTAAAATAAGAGAAGACAAAGGAATCATAACACCAAAATTCATTAACATCATTTTACTAAATGAAATGAAGGGGTTTGTTAACGTTAAAACAGATAGTTTAAAACTGTCAACCAACAAAAAATCTGCTGTTACCTCTAATATCCTCTACACCAATTTTGAAACAAAAGTTGATGTATTGGAAGACATTTCGGATGAAGAAAAGACGGCTTACAAAAATCAAGTGGCAGATACCCTTGAGACGGTCGTTTTTCCTGCTTACCAAAATCTTATTTCATATTTCGAAAACCTAAATTTAAAAGCTACCAATGATGCTGGTGTATGGAAATTACCAAATGGCGATGCGTATTATCGGTACATGTTAAAGCAAATGACCACAACAGATTATACACCTGAAGAGGTACATAACCTTGGACTGTCGGAAGTTGCCAGAATCAAGTCAGAAATGTCCGCTATACTAGAGGCTGAAAACTATTCAGACTCTTCCAAAACGATGGGACAAATTATTCAACTACTTAATAAGGAAGAACGATTTCTGTACCCAGATACCAATGAAGGCCGCGAGTTGATTCTAAAAGATTATAAAAGTATCATAGATGACATTAGCCAAGGTATGAGTAAAGCTTTCAACATTATGCCAAAAGCAGGTATGGAGGTAAAACGTGTTCCAATATTTAAGGAAGAAGGCCAAGTTAGCGCCTATTATGAAGGCCCAGCAATGGACGGCTCTAGGGGTGGTGTTTTCTATGCTAACTTAAGAGATACTAAAGAAACGATAAAATTTGCGATGAAAACATTGGCATACCACGAAGGTATACCTGGACATCATTTTCAAATTGCCATACAAAATGAACTACAAGACGTGCCAACATTTAGAACGGTGGTTCCTTTTACAGCATATTCTGAAGGCTGGGGGCTGTATGCCGAACGCTTAGCTTGGGAATTAGGGTTTTATGAAAATGATCCTTATGGTAATTTAGGCAGGTTACAGGCAGAGATGTTCAGAGCAGTGCGATTAGTAGTCGATACTGGTATTCATTATAAAAAATGGACACGAGAAGAAGCTATTGAGTATATGGTAGAAAACACAGGTATGACTACATCTGAAGTTACCTCAGAAATTGAACGCTATATCGTAATGCCAGGTCAAGCTTGTGCCTATAAAATTGGAATGCTTAAAATACTAGAACTACGAGAAAAAGCAAAACAAGAACTAGGGAGTCAGTTCGATTTGAGGGAGTTTCATAATGCGGTTTTAAAAAATGGCTCTCTGCCTTTAGATATCTTAGAAGAGGTAATTAACAACTACATTACTGATACTCGTGAAAAAAGTACTTCCTGAAATTTAGAGGAAAACGAACTACTAAAAATGTAGAAAATTAAAATGTAATACGATAGACAGCATGTAACTAAAATTAATTCCTTAGAAAGGGTTAAATGCACTAACATCATTCTAAAACCAATACTATGAATATATCAAATAACAACGCAATTCGTGAATATGAACTGGATACGTGGACAAGATGCTCTACAAGTTATAATGAAACATGGGCTACCTTAACCAGTGAAACACTTCCATTGTTAATTAAAAAAACAAACATTAACGCAGATACCTCTGTATTAGACATTGGCTGTGGCGCCGGTAATTCTACAAAGAAAATTAATGAAACGGGAGCTGACGTTATCGGAATAGATTTTTCTGAAAAAATGGTGGAGGAAGCTAACGCTACGTATCAAAATATCGCCTTTAAACAATCTGATGCAGAAAATATTCCTCTAGAAAATAACTCTAAAGATGTTGTGGTGTCGAATTTTGTAGTACATCATTTTGCGGAACCCGAAAAGGTTTTTAAAGAAATAAACAGAGTTTTAAAACCAAAAGGAAAATTTGCTTTTGCAGTTTGGGGAGCAAATGAAGAACAAAGTTCATTAGGAGCTTTTTTTCAAGCCTTCTCTAATCATCACGAATTATCAGCACTGCCTCACGGACCGTTATTCGGAGTTACTGATTTTGAGACCTATAACGAACTTGCTACACGCGCCAATTTGAAGAATTTTAAACTAGAAAAGCTAGATACACAATGGAAAATGGATTCGCTTGACCCTCTAATAAATGGTTGTTGGGATTGGGGCAACTTGCACTTATTCCCTAAAGAAAAGCAAGAAGCTATTAAAGCCGACTTCATTAAAAACTGCGAACCTTTTAAAAAAGAAAATGGGTATTCATTTCCACATTCAGCGATGATCGGGTACGCTGAAAAATAAAACATATAGCACTATTATTTAGCCGCATTAAAATACGCCTATGATAAAATTCTTTCGAAAAATTCGTCAACGACTACTCACTGAAAACAAAATCAGCAAATATCTAATTTACGCAATTGGCGAAATTGTGCTTGTAGTAATTGGAATTTTAATCGCCTTGGCTATAAACAACTACAATGAAAATCAGAAAAGCGTAGCACAAGAACAGGTATTTCTGAAACAATTAGTAACAGATTATAAAGCGAACTTACTTCAGTTAGAGAATAAGATTGAAATGAGGCGCAAACTAATAGCTGAAAGTCAAAACGTTTTAGAGATTACCTCAAAAGATATAACCATTAGCGAAGATTCACTTTCTGCTATATTCGCCACTTTTTTCATGGACCCTACTTTCGACCCCATCGAAAATGATGTACTGAATTCTGGTAATATTAAATTGATACAAAATGATTCGTTGAAACAAGCCCTGTCGCATTGGACATCAGACGTTAAGGCCTATTCAGAATCTGAACATATACAGCATGACCATTACATTTCTGAAATAATACCTTTTATGAAAGAAGTAGGTATTATGCGTAATGCAAACCACGTTTTTTGGAGGGCACAAGAACTTAGAATGGGATTTTTGGATAAGGGTAAAAACGACAAAATTTTAACCATCGGTAAAAGCCAAAAACCAATAGCTGTGGATGCTATTTTAAAAGACCCAAGATTAGAAGGTTTAGTTACTTTCATTTTTACATTTTCTCAAGTTTGTAATTTAGAAGGACAAACACTTAAAGAGAAAATGGAAAAAATTATTGAAATTCTTGAAAGTGAGATCGAATAGAAAAGTATACTTGTCATAAAAGAACTTTGGTGATGAAATATAAGTACCTACTTAAAATCGTTTTGACCTTAATCTTGTGTCCACTACTCTATTATTCTTGTAATAAACGACTCTACACTTCAACGTTTCATCACAATAACATAGACCGTGAACATGTACTCTATATTCCGAAATATTTACCAGAAAACGCACCTTTAGTTTTTGTGCTTCATAGTTATGGCCGTTACGCAAAAGACCATATGCAGAGCCTTCAATTAGATAGCCTTGCAGAAGTTCACAAATTTGTTGTTTGCTACCCACAAGGCACCTTAGATGTAAATACGGGCCAGCCTTATTGGTCGGGTGGGTTAGGTTCTAAATCAATTGATGATGTTGGCTATTTGAAAGCACTTGCAAAACAGCTGCAAACAACGTACAATCTAGATGCAGATAGAACTTTTGTATGTGGTATCTCTAATGGTGGCTTCATGAGTTATACCTTGGCTGCAGAAGCACCAGATGTGTTTAAAGCGGCCGCATCTGTAACGGGAACTATGACAGAACTCGTTTGGAATAACAGAAAAACAATTCCCCAACCTATACCAGTTCTGCAAATCTCTGGAGTGAAAGATGAAGTTGTTCCTATAGATGGTAGCATGTCTACCGAATATGGATGGGGTGGCGCACCACACATGGATGCCGTTATGGAATATTGGGGTGCATTTAATCAATGTACCGAAATTGATACACTGTCGATTTCAGAAAATATAGATGCCTATCATTACAAAACTTGTATAAATGATAATGAGGTCTGGTACTATAAGCTAAAGGAATTCGGACATGACCTACCCACTTTAGAAAATTCAGGTATTAATGCCAATGAATTGATCCGGGAGTTTTTCAGTAAATACTAAGTACGTTCATTCTCTTTTCAAAAATTGGTCAAAGGTGTTTTAAATTATCGATCTTAGTATTAGAATAAAATTGACCATGACTATAGAATCTAATAAAGTATCAGTTGTTATGTTAGGCGCAAGTGGGGCCGTAGGCACAGAAGCTTTAAATACCCTAATTCTGCTCAAGAACATTCAACAAATTACATTGTTGGGCAGAAATCCTATTCCAAACATAACAGCAGGTAACGTACAACAGCACAGAATAGATATTAGTGATGCTGGCTCTTACCAGGGTTTTGTGCAAAATCACACTACAGCTATTTGTACGTTAGGCGTTGGTCAACCTTCAAAAATCAGCAAAGAAGAATTTATAAAAATCGATAAAACTGCGGTATTGGATTTTGCAACGGAATGTAAAAAAGCCGGAGTCAAACATTTCGAATTACTGGCCTCCGTAGGTATCAGTTCAACCTCATCCACTTTTTATCTTCGTACCAAAGGTGAATTGGTAGATGAACTAAAAGCCTTGAATTTTGACCGTCTAAGTATTTTTCAACCTTCTATGATTTTAACCCCAAATAACCGCTACGGTATTGGGCAAGCTATTACCTTAAAAATTTGGCCACTATTAAAACCACTATTATTCGGGAATCTACGAAAATATAGAGGTGTTCCGGTGAATGTTTTGGGGCAAGCTATGGCAAAGAATATTCTGAAAGAAGGTGAAGGGTACGAAGCGCTTCAATGGGACGAGTTTTATGCTATTAATACATAGACTAGCAAAAAAACATCCAAAATTAAATCGCATATTACAATTTAAATAAATGCTCTTTTTTGACTTTCAATGACATACAAAATAACACAGCAAACTTCTGTATATTGCAGTAGACCAAGCAAAGAACACTCCCCCTGCCGTCTGTCCAAATAAGTCATTTGACAATAATAGAAACTAATATGAAAAAGTCTATAGTAATCAAGACCCTATTATTTTGTTACTTACTAATACTGATTACTGCTTGTAAATCTACTTTCAAGCAAAAATGGGCCAAAGTAGAAGCTCCGGCATATTTTACGGCGAAATTTGAAACTTCTAAAGGAAATTTTGAAATAGAATCAAGAAAAGAATGGTCTCCTGAAGCGGTAAATAGATTGTACGGATTGATACAAAGCGGCTTCTATACCGATATCGCAATCTTTAGGGTACTGCCTAATTATATCGCTCAATTTGGAATACATAATGACAGCCTTGTCAATAAAGCTTGGAACGAAATAAAAGTGATAGATGAACTTGTTTTAAAAAAGAACACAAAAGGAACTTTATGTTTTGCCCGTGGCGAACCAGAAACGAGAGGTACAGCCTTGTTTATTAATTTAGACGATAATACCCCGTTTTTAGATACCATCGCATTTATGGATGTAACAGGATTCCCTGTGGTTGCTCAAATTACTTCGGGTTTAGATGTTGCTAACTCATTTTACAATGGTTATGGCGCAGAATTAGATGAAAAACAAGACTCTATTTATAAGTTTGGAAATGAATATCTTAAAAATCAGTATCCGAAGTTAGACTATATAAAGAAAGCTTACATTACTGAAAGGAGTCCAAAAGATGAAATAAAGTAAAAAGTTTTAACGAAGGACTTAACCGAAAAGGTATGGTCTTATTTTTCATCTGTTTTCATTCTTGAACTATCATTTTCCACCAAAACTACTATAGAAACTAACCTCTAGTAAAGGATACTTTTTTCTATTAATATGATAAACTTGATCCGGTTTAAAAGTCTAAATTCGTTCTAAAGTTCAGAACTAAAAAATGCTCTTCTTTGAATTTCAAGAACATAAGAAAATTACCATCAAACTTCTGTATATTGCAGTAGACCTAGTAAAGTACACTCCCCCATCATATTAGTGTTTGTAACACCAAAACACAGATATAAGTACTAGTAACTATATTTCTAGAAAACAGAAGAAATACGCACTAGTAAGCATATTCATAAATTGTGCTTCAACCCGATAGCCATCGGGACCAACCTAAAAACCAATGATAAAATTCTTTCGAAAAATTAGACAAAATTTACTTTCAGAAGGAAAAGCTGGAAAGTATCTGAAATACGCAATTGGTGAGATTATTCTTGTTGTTATTGGAATTTTAATTGCTTTAAGCATTAATAATTGGAACGAAACCAGAAAACAATCCGAATCAGAAAAGGCATTTATTACAAGCGTAAAAAATGACCTTAAACAAGATAAAGCTTTCATTCAACAGATAGTAGAAATTATAGAACCAAGAATAGAAGCTTATAAAGTCTTAAATAGTGACTTACCGAATTTATATGCTAATGACAAAAAATCATTGGATTCCATTTTTGATAATTATTTTAAAACACAACGCACATTCTACCCGATATCTGGTTCTTATGAATCCGCGGTTTCAGGAAATCAAATTACTGTTTTTAGAAATAAAAAATTAATACAAAAGATTATTAAATTATATAATTCAACTTATGATAGGTTGCTTGATAACGGTCAAATTTTGGACGAAAGATGGGCTTTTTTAAGTAAAAAATATAGTTATGAAAGAAGAACTGGACACTTTCGTGAAATGAAACCTGAGCAACTTTCTGAGTTTCTTGATGATTTGTATCATCATTATATTCAAATGGAATGGTACTTAAATCAGTTAAAATTGGCCAAATCTGAAATTGATAGCATAAATTAGGAAACAGAAGAACAACAAAGAACTGAGAAAAAACATAAAAAATCAGCGTCTTTTCACACGCTACGTTTCAAACCCAAAACCGTTGCTAGCAATTTGACAAAATAGCCGAAAAAAGAATGAAAATAATTAAAAACACTAAAAATGTAACGTGGATTAATACTGGATTATTTTACATTCTCGCGTGTGGATTAACATATTTATTTGTTCAACTTCCTAATTTAATCGAAAAAATTTGGGAACCTATTTTTGGTTTTAATGCAAATTTTAGTTGGAATCACGGAATTGCTTTGCTTGTAGCAAGTATAATTGCTTATCGAATTTTTAAAGTTAAACGAGAAACCACTCTTCTTGGAAAAAACCCAATTTTCAGTTTGATTTTTGGAGGTATTTTTCTAATTGGATATTCCGCAATTGGATTTAATAATGATTTTGGAATCAATACTCATTTATGGGCATTTATATTTTGCCTAGCCACTTTGATTTATGATATTTTCGAAGAAAGTGCATGGAGAGGGTTTTTAAATGATAGTTTAAAATCTATTCCTTTTTGGCTTAAAGGAATTATAACAGGAATACTTTGGGGGTTTTGGCATCTTTTAATATTTAACGGTTTTGACCAATTTGGTGGAATCCATATTTTTGTTCTCTTATCAATTGTAGTGTCAATCATTATGGCATATGCTACTGATAAAACCAACTCAATTTTAGTAGCTTCTTCAATTCACGCTTTAATGATTTTAAGAGATATAAATATTACTATAATCTGTGTAGTGATTTGGATTATAATGATAATTGTTTGGAACAAATGTTTGCTGAATAAAAAGAGAATTAAAACAAAATATGGAGCATGAATTAAAACCATTTTGGAATAAGGTTTTCAAGTTTGATTGGAAATTTGGACTCTTTTTGATTCTAATAATCTGTATTCCTCGATTTATTTTGGTGCTACACGCTAATGAAACCGCAAACTATGGCTATATCGGCCTTATTATGGTCATTTCAGCGATTGCACCATTCATATTTTTAAGCAAGTTTGGCAGAAAGAAAATCGGAATTAAAAAACCTACGAATTATCGGTGGCTAATTATTGCATTCGTAATTGGAATCGTTTGTAGCATTGTACTTTACTTTTTGGGAGAAACTATATATAGTAACTCCTATGAAAATTGGTATTACTACATTGGAAAATCCTATAAAATTCCAACTGAAATTGACCAACAGAGTAAACTCACTATGTTTGTAATTATGGCATTGACCGGAATGACATTTAGCCCAATTGGAGAAGAACTATTTTTTCGAGGAATTGTCCATTCAAGTTTTGCTAATTCAGTGGGTAACAAAAGAGCTTCGATTATTGATAGTTCTGCATTTGCTATCGTCCATATTTCGCATTTCGGACTAATTTTTACGAATCAGCAATGGCAATTCTTGATCATACCGACTTTAATTTGGGTTTTAAGTATGTTTTGTGTCAGTATTTTATTTTACCGATGTAGAAAAAATTCAGGTTCGATATTAGGAGCAATTATATGCCATTCTGCATTTAACTTAGGAATGATTTATTGCATCTTTTATCCAATTATCAGAAGTTAGTGCTGCACATAAAACATTTTGAACTATGAAAAATATCTTATTTGCTATTTCATGACTATTGAGTTCTTCAGTTTTCGTACAAGCAATTGAAGAAAAATATATGGAAAACGTTAATAACAGAATAGCTACCCTTTATGGGAATATTGCACAAGTTTGGAGTGCTTTTGAAATATGAACCGACCCCAAAAATGAACACCAATACTAGAGGACTAAATAGTGTTCAACTTATATTGAAAATGGCCGATGGTTTATAGATAGCTGGACATGTGAAATGGAAACGGTAAAAAATCTATTAGTAGCCGACTTTTAAAAAAAAGAATAAGAATAGAGACTGCTTGTTCTCACCTATAATGAATATGATGTTTAAAATGAAATGGTTATTCAGGTTTAAAAGCCCAAACACCCTTACCATTTTCCCAATCAAAATATTGCTCTTCTTTGAATTTCAAGAACATAAGAAAATTACCATCAAACTTCTGTATCTTGCAGTAGACCAAGCTAAGTACACTCCCCTACCACTTTAGCAAAACTAATTTTTATTAAAAATTCTGAAACTACTATTCAAACTCCCCTTATAGAAAGAGTTGAATACGTGTAAGTTTTCACTATTGCTATATATATTATTAACCCGGCCCAATAAAAGGCCACAAGAACCAAACTACCATTTATGAAACATTTCTTATTGTTATTGCTGCTTTTAACAACTACTATTTCAGTACAAGCACAATCTAAATTGGTCAAAGCAGATTCATATTTAGACGTTAGAACAGGAAAATTAATTTCTCCCGCAAATCTGCTTATCGAAAACGGACTTATAAAAGCCATCAATCCAAAAGCACTTCCTGAAGGCATCGAAATAATTGACCTAACAGGTAAAATTCTTTTACCAGGTCTTATGGATATGCACGTACATTTAGACGGTGATTTTACAGGTAGCTGGGATTATGTTTATAAAGAAAGTGCAAGCCAAGGTACTGTAAGGGCAATAGTCAATGCAGAAAAAACATTAATGGCCGGTTTCACTACCATAAGAAGTATAGGGCAATTACATATTACACCAGAACTTATTGATGTTGCCATTTCCGAGGCTTCTGACAAAGGTATGATCGCTGCACCAAGGGTTATCCCTTCAGGACATATGATTTCTATAAGTGGCGGACACGGAGATATTTCTCTTGGTCTAGCCGAAGGGTTGGTGACCGTTGGACCTAATGACGGAATCATCAATGGAAAATATGATGCTATTCAGGCGGTGAGGTATCAGATTAAACATGGGGCTAAATTCATAAAAATGCATGCTACGGCAGGCGTACTTTCTATGGAAGATGCTATTGGCGCACAACAATTAAGTAATGAAGAAATGAAAACCATTGTAGACGAGGCTGCACGACACCATATTAAAGTAGCTGCCCACGCACATGGTACCGAAGGTATTAAAGAAGCTATTAAGGCTGGTGTGTATTCTATTGAGCATGGATCCATTATAGATGATGAAGGCATCAATTTAATGAAAGAACACGGTGTGTACTTAGTTCCTACAAGGGGTCTTGCGACTATAATTGAACCTATGATCGACAAAATGGATCCCGTTATGGCAGGTAAAGCGAACTATGTTATGCCTATTGCCAAGCAAAACCTTAAGAATGCTATTAAAGCAGATGTCAAAATTGCTTTTGGTACAGATACGCCTATAATCCCTCATGGAAAAAATGCTATTGAATTTGCAGCATTGATAGAATGTGGCATGAATACTACAGAAGCTATAAAAACAGCCACAACCAATGCTGCCGAAATGCTTGGACTTACGGATCGTGGTGAATTAAAGCAAGGGTTACTTGCAGATATTATTGCCGTTGATGCAAATCCTATTAAAGATATATCCACCTTAGAAAATGTAAAGTTTGTGATGAAAAATGGGGTGGTGTATAAGAATGAAGAATAAGAAAAATTGAGAGTTTTTTAATATTGACAATTTAAACAAAGACAAATGTAATTGATAGCACCTGAAATACAACCAACCTAAAACAAGCGCATTATGGAGACTAAAAAACTAAATTCATTACTACTGTTTGGATTACTTGTAGTGTTCATTTCTTGTAAAGAGAATTCGGCCAAAACCGATACTACCTTAACTGAAAAAATAGACGCCGAAGCTTTATTTACCCAACAATGCGCAACTTGTCATACAGGTAATGGTTCTTTTACAGCACCTTCTTTAGTTCACTTAGCCTATATGACTCCGAGGAGTATAGTTTCATCTCTTGAATCGGGGAAAATGCAAGTGCAGGGCGCTTCGTTAAGTAGAAAGGAAAAAATAGCATTGGGCGAAATGCTAACTAAAATTGAGTTTACAGAAGGGGCAACTCCGCCGAATATGTGTGAAAATGCCAATTTTAAGTTGTCTAACGTAACCTCTGCTGGCTGGGGAGGTAATAATCATGGTACCGGCTACGTACTAAAAGAAAATGCCAATTTAACCGCAATTGAAGTTCCTAATCTTAAACTCAAATGGGCATTTGGGTTTGAAGGTGGTACCACTACCAGAGCAATCCCTACCGTAATCGACAACAGTATCATTTTCAACAGCCAATTCGGTGAAGTCTATTGTTTGAATATGCAGACCGGGTGTGTGCAATGGATATATCAAACCGATGGCAATTTAAGAGGAGGAATTGCTGTTAGCCAAAACAGCAATGGTGAGACAAACGTATTTTTTTGCAGATTTCAATTGCAAAGTCTATGCGCTTAATGCCAATTCTGGTGACCTATTATGGAGCAAAAGTGTTAGGACCGAAGCACCTAATTCCGTTACCGGAACTGTTGCGTACGCAGATGGCATAGTGTACGTTCCACTTTCTTCTATGGAAGTTTCTATGGGAAGTCAAGAATCGTACGAATGTTGTAAAGGTTCTGGTATGGTGGTAGCTGTTAATGCCGAAATCGGTAATGAAGTATGGCGACACAGAGTAGTTCAAGAAGAAGCGACAGCACAAACCAAAAGCTCCACGGGAGTAACTAAATACGGACCATCAGGCGCACCGGTTTGGAGTAGTCCCACGGTCGATGAAAAAAGAGGTCTATTATATATAGGTACCGGAGAGAACAATTCATATCCTACTACAAACAGTTCTGATGCGTTACAGGCATTAAACTTAAAAACAGGTGAATTGGTTTGGACGTATCAGGCTACCTCTGGAGATGCTTATGTGACTGGGACTTTTAATGAAGATGGAACAAAGATGGAGCCATGTGAACATTGTCCTGACCCAACTGGGCCAGATGTTGATTTTGGGATGGCCCCCGTACTTACTACAAACCAAGATGGTAAAGATGTACTCATTGTAGGTCAAAAATCTGGAGTTGCTTATTCCTTGGATCCTGATACCGGACAACTTATCTGGAAGAAAAGATTAGGACGCGGAGGTGCTTTGGGTGGTATACATTGGGGAATAGCCACTGACGGGAAAGTAGCCTATGTACCTATTTCTGATTGGTTTGCTTTTGGTGGCGACAGCGAATATCCCGCAAGTCCGGGATTGTACGCATTAGATGTAATGAGTGGTGAAGTTCTTTGGAAGTCCGTGCCAGATTTTAGCCTTTGTGAAGGTATGCCAGGTTGTTTTACAGCGAACTCTGCGGCTCCAACATTAATTGACGGTGTTGTCTTCGCAGGCAACCTCGATGGCCATATAAGAGCTCATGATGTTGCGACAGGAAATGTCATTTGGGATTATAATACGGTACAGGACTATGAGACCGTAAATGGGGTTAAGGCACATGGAGGAGCATTAGATGGACCAGGACCGGTAATTGCCAATGGCATGGTTTTCATTAATAGTGGTTATGGGAAGTTTTCTCAAATGGGTGGTAATGTATTACTAGCTTTTGAAGCTAAATAGACAATTGATTTAAAAAAGTAATTCATTCAAAGGACAAAACGGTAAGCAAAAGCTTACTAGAATTTTGTTTGTGCAAAGCAAGTTAGAACCCAAGCATTAAAATACGACCATGTTAAATTCTTTCGAAAAATACGTCAACGATTAGTATCTGAAAACAAATTCAGTAAGTATCTCATGTACGCCATAGGTGAGATTGTTTTGGTCATCATCGGTATCTTGATGGAGTTACAGATAAACAACTGGAATTCAGATAGGATAGTCCGTAATACTGTAGCAAATTATTACAAACGTATTCATGGCGAAATTCAAGAGGGTATCAAGACCATAGAATCGTTTATAGAAGATGCGAAGTATATTGAATCTTTAAACAAAAGGACGTTGAATATTTTAGCCTCTAAAAACTATGATTCCATTCCTATTTTAAAAGAAACCTTGGGTGCTTTAGGAACTGCTTTTGTATTAGACTTGAATTTTCCGGTGACAGAATAATTTTTAAATCAAGGGTATTTATCAAAAGTTCAAAATGACAGTGTTAAACTAGCATTCAATTACTATGTGGATTCAATGATTGTATAGGTCCATATATCATCAAAAAACTGAACTATAGTGAAATTGTACTACCGAATTATAGAAAGGGGCTTATACAAGGTGGCACTCCAACGAATTTTGAACTTCTTTTCAATGATCTAGAGCTATGGAATAACGTAACTTTTAAGTTGGAGGCTATAACACAAGATATTGAATCCCATAATAAAATAATTGAATGGTTGAATAAACTGGACAGGCAGATCTTAAGGCAACTTCAACAAGGTAAAACAGAATAATAGTGAACCTAAAGACTATACTTCACCCAACACTGGTATCTTGCATATATAAACTACCATTATGAAAATCAATTTATTGTCTTGTGATGCTCAAAGACCAGATAGAAGGGCTATTGCCAATTGTATTGTAGAGATATCATCTAACTGTAGTGCATCGCTAGCAAATGAACTTACAGACATACTCTTAGAAGGTGATGCCGTAGATATAGAAATGGATGATAAAAACACCGGTTCCGCATTAAGAGCTTTGCGAAAGCTAAGTATAGATTATGAGATTATAGAATAACACATTCTTTATTCATTCCCAAAACATAAAACACCCACCCCTAGCCCCTCCCAAGAGGGGAACAGATTGTGACTGTGATTTAGCTTTTTAGATACATAAAACGAAATATTAGTTCTAGAACTAGAAGCGCCCAACAACCACAATTTCGAAAACAAAAACGAAATTCTCCCCTCTTTGGAGGGGATTTAGGGGTGGGTACTACAGTGTAGTAGTTTTAATCACAAAACTACCCCGCACTATTTTCTGTCAACTTTACAGCACCCCGCAAGAAAACCTACCACAAATTTCTATATCTTTCAGTAGTTCAAGCAAAGTACACTCCCCTAACACTTTAGCGTAATATTTAGATAGCAATAGGCATAGGTAATTGTACATCTACGCGTATGTTGTAAGCCTTTTAGGGTTGTCATGTGATTTGAAATTTTTACTAAAAAAATATAATTATGAGAAGAATAGTCATTTATGTACTGGTTATACTAGCGACCTTCGAATTTTCATTTGCTCAAGATTCAGATAAGGACTTCAAATGGCCCGAAAAGAAAAAAGCCGCTGTCTGTTTAACCTTTGATGATGGTCAAGATTCTCATCTCGATAATGCCATACCCATACTTGACTCCTTTAATATGAAAGCAACTTTTTATTGTCCAGGAAATAAAGAGTCTTTACATAATCGTACCCCTGAATGGAAAAAGATTGTTGAAAACGGCCATGAATTGGGCAATCATTCTTTATTTCACCCATGTGATGGTAGGCTGTTCGATTGGGTTTTACCTGAATATGACTTAAACAATTATTCTAGAGCGCAAATTCGAATGGAGTTGTATACTTCCAACACATTACTAAAAGCAGTAGATGGAAAAACGAATAGAACCTATGGGTATCCCTGCTCAAACTTTAAAGTCCATGGCGATTCGACTTACGTAGATATCGTGAAGCAACAATTTTCAGCAGCACGAAGTGATGGCCCAATACCAAATACGATGCAAAATATTGACATTAATTTTATGCCAAGTTGGTGTGTAGACAGTCATACAGGCAAAGAACTGATAGCTTATGTAGAAGAGGCTAGAAAAAATGGGACAATTGCCACATTTATGTTTCACAGTGTTGGGGGTGGTTACTTAAACGTATCTAATGAAGCATTACAGGAACTATTAATTTACCTTAAAGAAAATGAAGAAGATTATTGGGTAGATACCTTTTATAATGTTACAAATTACATAGCAAATCAATCAGGCAATATTGAATAATATAGGCCACCTAATTTTATACCACATATCTGAAAATTTAACAACCAACTAAAACCAAATTCATGAGAACCAATCAAAACATTCAAACTATTGACTCATTGTACAACGCTTTTTCAACTGGCGATATACCAGCTGTACTAGGATTGATGCATTCAAAAATCGAATGGAACGAAGCCGAAAGTAATTCGCTTTCAGATGACAACCCCTACATTGGGCCAGATGTAATTTTAGAAGGCGTATTTGCACGTCTTGGCGCTAATCATGAACACTTTTCCTTACAAGATGTAAAAATCCATGGTATGGACGATAATATGGTCTTGGCTACACTACGGTATGATGCTAAGGTAAAAGCAACCGGTAAGAGCTATAACGCGCAAGCAGCACATTTATGGACACTTAATGATGAAGGTAAAATTAGTGCCTTTCAGCAATTTGTTGACACTAAGAAGTTGGCAGACGCTGAAAAGTAATTTTAAAGGCATTTCCCATTCAACTCTTGTGGCCTATTCAATTTAAGTACTATTGTTACTTCGAGTGAATTTAAGAAGTATGAGAAAATTCGTATCGAGAAGCTCGCGTA
>TARA_R110001583_G_scaffold138880_1_pt1 | contig 56849 bp, 59 predicted proteins | sample TARA_R110001583 | Tara Oceans TARA_R110001583 (sample SAMEA4398432) | marine metagenome | biome: Polar Biome; feature: [MES] marine water layer (ENVO:01000295) within the mesopelagic zone...; material: water (ENVO:00002006), including particulate matter (ENVO:01000060) such... | reverse complement strand
GTTAGAGGATTGATGGTCACCCCAAATAGGTTAGCGAGGGAAGCATGCTTGAGGCTGAACCGCGAAATAGTATCAAGCTCACCATGACGAAGCCTGTCGCTTGGCGTCTAATTGGTTAAATAAATAAGCGACTAAGCATGTAGTACCGAGGATGTAGGCTTTTTGGACGGGGGTTCGATTCCCCCCCGCTCCACCAATTTTGAAGATTAAGACGCGTCCTAGCGTCTTTTTTTATGCCTGAAATTCAACAAACAGTAGCTTAAAGCCGTATTTAGTGGTTATTAACGCTTTTTAATAATTAATGACAATCAACTTTTTTAGGGGTACTGTTAAGGGGTTCAGAGTTAATTCATATAAGTGAACCCCCTAAAATGGCTAAAATAACCAAACCTTTAACAAATACCGAAGTAAAACAAGCTAAAGCCAAAGAAAAGCCTTATAAGCTATTTGATGGCGCTGGCTTAGTTTTAAAGGTAAGAGTAAATGGCTCAAAATCTTGGTTGTTTATGTATAAGAAGCCATTTGTTACAAAACGTGCTGAATTAGTTTTTGGCATGTACCCGAGTATTAGCCTAGGTGATGCAAGGGAATTGAGGACAAAGGCAAACGAATTATTGTCTAAAGATATTGATCCTAAAGAGCATAAAGACGAACTTAACCGCCAACAGCAAGAAACGCTAAATAATACTTTTGAGCAAGTATCCGCTAACTGGTTTCAAGTTAAGAAAACAGAAATTAGCGCTGATTATGCTAAAGATTTATGGCGATCATTAGAAATACATATATTTCCAGCGTTAGGCAAACACCCTATTAGTAAAATAACTGCCCCTCTAACAATTGATGTTATCAAACCCATAGCGGCAAAAGGTAGCCTTGAAACTGTTAAACGACTTACACAGCGCCTAAATGAAATAATGAACTACGCAGTTAATACAGGGCTTATTCATGCTAGCCCGTTAACAGGGATAAAAGCGGCATTTAAAAAGCCTGAAAAAAATAACATGCCTACCCTTACCCCTGATCAATTACCTGATTTAATGAAAACGATTAGTTACGCCAGCATAAAAATAGTTACTCGCTGTTTAATTGAATGGCAGCTTCATACGATGGTTAGGCCAAGCGAAGCCGCAGGCGCTAGATGGTCAGAGATAGATTTAGAAAATACACAATGGCTTATTCCTGCCGAGCGCATGAAAAAGAAACGTGATCACACAGTACCGCTAACAAAGCAAACAATAGAACTATTAGAACGGTTAAAACCTATTAGCGGCCATAGAGAATACTTATTCCCTGCCGATAGAGATCCAAAGCGACACGCAAATGAGTCAACTGCAAACGCAGCACTAAAACGCATGGGCTATCATAAAAAGCTTGTTGCTCATGGCATGAGAGCGTTAGCCAGCACCACATTAAACGAGCAAGGCTTTGATGGTGATGTAATTGAAGCAGCACTAGCCCACGTTGATAAAAATGAAGTAAGGCGCGCTTATAACCGCGCTGAATATGTAGAGCGTAGGCGTAAATTAATGTATTGGTGGTCTGAACATATTGAACAGGCCCAAGCAGGAAAATTTAATCAGTCAAATAATGGATTAAAAGCCGTTATCTAGTTTTACTAAGTCTAGGGTAGCTCCCGAAAGAAGTTGAATACCTACCAACTTTTGGCTTGGTGAATTTAAGTAGGAACGCGAGGGCGTATATGGATTATTCAGCAAACTTCTTAACACTAGAAAAAATAGAAAAAGCAATAGAGTTACCTTTTTCTGATATTTGTGAAATGCTTAGTAGATATGTTTATTTTAAAGGGCTTGTTTGGAATAGTGAACATGAAATAACCTACGTTGATGGTTATTTTATAATTGAATCTACAGAAATAAATTATTATGAATTTACTGCTGAAGAGATAGAAAATGATTATTATTTAACTGAACCTGATACACCAGACACCGAAAGGTTAATCACTATAAAGGGGTCAGAATTCAGTAACAACGCTGACCTAATAGATAAAATACTTCCTCTTAAAGGTTCACAAGATATAGATGAAGCTTTGTACTCATATAAACAGCTTTGCCAATTAATGAAAAAGTTCGGGTGCCCTCAACCATTAAGTACAGCCGAACTATCTAAGAAAGATTATGCTTACGATGTAAAGTTGCTAAACCAGAAAAGTAACTTCACTCTAGATGATGCTGCCAAAATAGCGGCAAATATTTACTACACAAGCCACACTCCAATTATTTCACAACTTTCACACCCTTTAAAAAATCATTATATGGAATTATTAAGTGACTGTATCAAAGGATCAAATCAAGATGATTTTAAATTACATACGGTTGAACTTTGGTGTACTAATAATGACGAATTCGGAGATAGGTATTCAAAAACCTATGAAAATGGTACCTACTTAAAACAAAAAGCTACGCTTGATTATCAACTTACAATTATTTCAAAACAAGAATTTGTAAGATGGTGTGAATATGAAAATGTAGATACTGGTTTAACGTATGAGCTCAAAATATTTGATGAGTCAATTGAAGCACTAAAAGCCGAAAACGAAAAGTTGAAGACCCAAATTCGTCCACAAGGATTTCAACAAGCTCCTCCATCAATTCCAAACAATGATAGTGAAAAAATCAAAGAGCTAAATAAAAAAATAGCTCTACTTACTGAAGAATCAAGTTTACTTAAAGAAAACTCATTTCCATTTATGACATTAAAGCTCAAAAAAATTCTAGAAGCCCAAAAAGAATTTTGGGTTGATTACAATAAAGATCAACCACCAAGCCAACAATTAATTATAAATCATCTAACTGAGCAGCTTGGTTTGAAAATGTCCTCTAATGGTCCAAACAGAACAGCAGCTGAATTGGCAAAGGCTATTCAACCAGATGAAATAAAAAGAAAATAGTGCCATACCTACAAAGCTTTAAAGATAACACTTCACAATATAAGCCACACCTTAAAAAGTAGTGACACATTGCCTTGTGTCACTATGTCACAATCGACTGACATACATTTAACCCTATAGATTTACTCATGTTTTCAATTAGAACCTATAAGGGGTCAGCATGAGTATTAACAAACTAATCGAATTAATTCGCCGCGCAGAAGTGTTACAACTAACACAAAGATCAAAAAGCTCACTTTACCTAGACGAACAGAACGGTATTTTTTGCCCTCCTGTATCTATAGGTTGTAGAGCCAAGGCATATCTAAAACATGAGGTTGAAACCGTCATTCAGGCGCGTATTGAGGGGCAAACATTAGAACAGATAAAAGCGTTAGTTAGAAACCTTATAGCTAATCGAACGGCTAGTAATGGGGGTATTAAATTATGATGATTCATAAAGATAAATGCTTTGAACTTGGTTTACCAGAACCCAAATCCTTTGATACTCAGTTAGCGTATATACTTAAAGTTATAACCTTAGGTATGTCAATTAACACTAGAGATGCTCGTTATATTGGTATTCATAACTTGCATAGTATTCCACCAAAACTTCATAAAAAAGGTTATCCGTACACCTTAGAACATGGGCGGGTTAACTGCCCGTTCACTGGAAAAATCCCATCTAACCCCGTTGATATTTTATCAATGACACCAGAACAAATAAGTAATTATCAAAAAACAAAAACCGCTAAGAAAGGTTAATTTCAAAGCGGCTTATCTAAAACTGGCTAGTGGGTAAGTTTGACGGCTAAACCACTAGCCAACAACCAGAGTATAACTAAGAAATCAGCTTTTCAAAAGTTAGCAGTTACAAACCTGTTAAGTACTAGTCTATATCACTTGATTGTTAATAACCGCTATTTATAGGTTTATCACCCTTAGATTTTTGGTATTTTACAATCAAGACTATATATCTACTAGTGGTAAACAGGTAAGTAATAACTAACTTTGAACTAGGTAATTAATAATATCCTTTAGCGTTATCTTAGTTACTAGACTATCTAATGGCATACATAACCAAAGACAAAGCAATAACAGTAAATGGTCAAACTTGGTGGGTGAACTCTCAAGGTAGTGGGTTAATAACGCATTCTATTAAGGCAATGGTTAATCAAGTTGATGCGATGCTCAGTCACCATAGCAAAATACACATAATACGCTATGATCTGCGCGTTTATGAATACACCGAAAATAACGGCATTATTACGGCATTTAATCGCAGATTACATAAATGGCTTAAGCGTAAATACAATTTAAAACGTGTCGGTTTTATATGGTGTCGTGAGTTAGAAACAGTCAAGCAACAACACTATCACTATGCGTTGATGATTGACGGACATAAGGTTAATTATCCCTATGAGATAACAAACAAAGTAAAAGAGATATGGCGGCAATTAGATGGTTCGGAATACTTCCCTAATAGATGTTATTACAATATCAAAAGAAATGATTACGATTCGATTCAGGACGCTATCTGGCGTATATCCTACCTAGCTAAAGCCCGAGGTAAAGGGTATAAACCAGATCAAACAAAGAACTATGGAACAAGTCGGATTAAATATAATCAGAAAATTTAATTCACAGCGCCTTATATTCAGCACTAAACTTCCTGTTTTTTCTGCTAGTAACACAAACTAATGTGACATTACTTTTTTTAATATTGAAAGAGGCATTCCACTTAGGGTAGCTAATAATTTTACTCGTACCTTTTTCGTTAATGCTAACGTTTTCTGATCGCCCTAATTTTTTGATTATGCTGGTTTCAGAACTGTAATCTGAAAAACCTAATACATTACTATATTTATCGTTGGAACATATGTCAGTTACAACTATTAAGTTTGATACTTTTCTTAAAGAAACGAATGTGAAACTTTCATTGAGATCGCCATATACTAAAGTTTTATATGCTATTTCGCTGTCATCATGATTGAATACTTTGTCCGGTTCACCTTTTGCTAAAGTTACATCAACCTCACGCATTCCTAAATTTACTTTGTTTAGTGAAGTCATCAATTTTGGGCGGTCTTCATATATAGAAAATTGCCATATAGAAATAGCAATAATCCCTCCAACTCCCACAAAAGATGACAATATTTTAGAAAATGATTTCCATTTTTTGTGCTTTGTTAATAAGAGAATAGATATAAAAATTATAATTAGTAAAGTTGACCAGATTATCCCTTCACCTAGAGTCATTGTATTCAAACCTTTTTGTTGATTTTTAAATTACTTATTGAGACGGGGGTATTTGCTACGGCATCCCTCCCGAAGGTTACCTTACTAGTATATGTAACAATCCTTAGTGACCCAGACATATACACCATTACCACATATTCAAAGCATTACATCGGCTTTTGACCACATTATTATCACTTTTCTGTAGGCTGGTAATCTTCTTGGCTCTAGCGCACTCCCAAGCATCTACGTGATACATCTTATCCCAAGCATTCATTAACTGGCGTTGTGATTTGCTCATGCTATATCGTTTGTAAGTATCATCCATGTACAGGTAAGTTCGAGCTATTTGGCCTCTAGCCGCTTTAGGTGGCTCTGCTTTACGAGCATCTATTTTCATGCCACAGCTACCAAAATCACTTTTCACAGCAGGTAACATTGTGAAATTATAATTACTTCTTAGTGCGTTAACAGCACCAATTGCTGGGTATAGGTTAAACATGTCAGATTGCATGTGACGATATTCAATATTAACTTTCTCAGCACATTTACGTCCTTTAAACTTTTTGCCCTTACTATCGATACACAGCTTATTGCCGTCACGCCATTCGCTAAAGGTACGACCGAAGTTTTCTGCTGGTACAACATGTTCCCATTCTATCTTTTTAGAACGCTTAACATATTTAGTTGTAGTGAAACCTTTGGGGGGAGTTACTTTTTTCTTAGAATCAAATGTCGCACCACAATAAAGTGTTTTACGGTGATTGTTATAAACCTTCCTTTCTAAAATTTTCTTAGCTTTACTAAATGATTGTATTTCTTGGTTGGCAGCTAAGGCTGGTGTGGCGATTAAAATTGCTATTAATAAGCTTATAAATGTTTTCATTATAGTACTTGAGGCTTAATTGATGTGTGAATATGCCAGTAATCTTTAGTGAGCACAATACATAAATTGGCAAGAAAAAATCAGTAAACCTAATATTCACTTATTGCGAGATAAATATATAAAGAGCAACCGATAGCTATTTATTCCTTAGCGTAAATGATCATTGAAAAGACCACGCAAGGTTGAATAATCTCAACTACACTTAACATTCATTCATTCAGCAAGGATCGCTAAAAATGCCACATAACAAACCGCCATACATACTAGTTAAAACTTGGTTAGATATTTACTACAGCCGACAAACACCAGAACATAAAGAAGCTCAAGTTGTTGTTGAAACATTGATACTGAAAAACTTCTATTCAGTTTATGAAGCGGAGATGTATCTTTTTCAATTAGAGCGACCCAAAGCTGCGCAACAAATTACTGCGCACTACGCAAATGCGCAACCCTAATTTTTAAGCAAAAAAAACGCGCTTACTTGTTGCCAAGAAACGCGTATAAACATGAAACACTAAGGGAATAACATAACTATTAAGTGAGAGTGTCAACTATCAAATTAGTTCAATTAATTTAAGTCTTTAATTAAAAGTATTTCTTATAACCTGATGTTAAGTTAAACCTGTTTTTCGTACAAGATAAAATGATACAATGTAAACTTATCATTACAGCAAAGACTTTTAACATGAAAAAAGCTAACAAAACACCTACAAGTAAATACATGGCTGGTGATATTAGACACTTAATCAACCAAGCCATACAAGATGAATTACTTAACCTACCAAACACACTAGCAGAAATTAAAGACCCTATTCAAAGGTTAAACTTCTTAACGAAATTTATGCCTTTTGTTTGCGCACCTATAAAGCAAGTTGGTGTTATTACCGCACGTAGAGAAGCTGGCGAAGATTAGATGTATTCAGATTAGTTTCTTGGAGTAAATGACAATGCCTAAAGGCCATCATTACGGGAGAACACAAACAAGAGCTTACACTAGTGAGTATCACCGTATATCTGCCAAAACATTTAAAAACCTATTAACTGTGCCATTGGGTACCTACTCGCTTAATGCTGATTTTCTTGGCATTGAACATCAAAAATTCAAATTAACAAATTTAGAATGTGGTGTCCGTCTGATGACATTTACCATAAACGATAAGCCCCACAAGATAGCTTTAATAGTCGATAAACGAAGCGCAAGCAATAAGCTTTATATCACTTGCCCTTACTGCCAACAACAACGCCAGAGCCTTTATGCGATTAAATATGCCTATGGTTGTAGGGAATGTATTGGCTTACATTACGCCAGCCAAAGTGAACGACCACAAGAAAGGCTTATGAGGCGCATTAGGAAGCTTAGAAAAGAATTATGGGGTTATGATTGGCCTGACGTTAACAACATGTTTGAACAAGTTTATTACTGGCCTAAGCCTAAATGGATGCGTTGGAAAACGTTTGAGCAACAACGAAATAAGATAACCGAGTTAGAAAAACAATATTGGCCTATGGCTGTTACTCAAATGGAAACTACTTTTGGTGATCACTTCATAGCTGAATATCAAAATTAAAGATTTTTCCGAGGTCATTACCAGTTAAAAATGGTTAAGTTATATCGTCTAATTTAAATGGTGACAAAAACAATTAAGGGGTTCATTAGAGGGTTCATTAAACAACCATAAAATAATAAGTGTTATTTTACAGTCACTTAAGCAACCGATTCAGTTGACCCCCGCCCAAATAAAGCCCTTTTTAATCAACTAGTTATACCTAGTAACTTTTTGATTTGGCGATAGACTGGCGACAGTCTATGATAAAAAAACCGCTTAATTGCGGTTTTTTTATATCCCGACTTTAACTCTAAGATCATTAACTTTTTCTTGTAACGACTTTATCCACTCTTTTAAATCTAATTGCTGTTGTTTCAAGTGAGTAATATTTTGTCGATTATTAATAATCATTGTGGTGACTATAACAACTTGTGTCGCCAGAAAAGCCGCGTCTTTAATATTAATTTCCATTTTTATTTCCAAAGCTAAATTTATTCTCAGTGTACATCCTAAACAATCGCATTAGGCCAAGTGTCGACACTAAAATACCCTACATACCGAACTGAAGCCTGAGCAACGAGGAGAAGAACGAAGCGCCCTTGGACTTGTGTAAATAACTGTACTAACCCCAATTCGACAATAGGAAATAACAAAATGAATATAGAAATGTTTGGCTTTGGTGACCAATTCACTCCACAAGAAGCCTTTGAGCTACTCAACAGTCATGCGGTTAAAAAAGAAGATGAAAATAATAAAAACTTACCGATAGAAAAAATAGGTTTTGTTGCTGGTGTTATTACCTTAAACGATGAAGTTGAGGTAATGATTAAGTTTCCCAACGAATTGGGACAACTAACAAAAATTAATTTTGCTCAATAAATCACGTTATTAGAAATGTCTTAATAGCGCTTAGCTTTATTTAAAAAGCTTGTTCTTTAACAATTTGGGTTTATTAGACTGCTTTGTTCATTTGAATAGAGCACGCTAATATAGTATATTTATAGGTAGAATATATTATATTTTCAAACAATACTTAGGTGAATTTATGGCGTTAATAAGCCTTGCTGATAAAATTAATTTCGTTAGACAAACTCGCTCTGATAATTATCGTGAAAGTATGAGGTTAGAAGGTGTTGATATTAAAAACACTCAAAGCAGAACTATGTCTAAAGAAAGTGTTATTGCTAAATATAAGGCGTTAGCTTCTTAAATGACATCACTGAAGTATGGTACTGGCAATGATCCATATTGTTACAAAAATACTGATGTATTAATTAACCAACTGAATATCAAGGATGCTTCCATCCTTGAAAACGCAGAAAATGAGATTAGTGATATTTCATCTTCATCAATCGACTTTGCCCCTCCTCCTTATGATTTTCTTTATTTACAAAATATTCACCAAAACCTTTTTGGTGATTTATACGCTTGGGCAGGTCAATCAGAACGATAGGCATGAATAAAGGCGATACCATGTTTTGTCGGCCTGAATATATTCAACGTGAAATTGATAAACTTTTTAAAACTCTTGCTAGTGCTAATTATTTTCAAAACACTCCAATTTCAGTTTTAATTATAAAGATTGCTGAACTCTATGGTGATCTAAATATTATCCATCCTTTTAGAGAAGGTAATGGACGCTCACAGCGCATTTTATTTGAGCACATTATTGTTAACTGCGGCTATAAAATATCATGGGTAAATGTAAACAAAGATGAATTCCAACAATCCCATCTAATAACACCTAGTATCACCATTGAATAACATTAGCTTTACCACAATAAATTTAAGATCACTTTGTGGCAATAGTGAATATTGCATCAAACGTCTCAATCTCATTTCATGTCTAGAAATCTCACTAGTGATGCCTATTCACATTGTGCATAGATATTCGCAGTGGTGATAAATCAAAATTAACAGCCAGTGAAGCTAGCCGTTTTTTAGGCCGGCTTACCGCTAAATATAGACTTTTTAGTGCTAAATTTAGCAATTTAATTTTCTACCGTATTAGTTAAAGCCAAGGCTGCAGCCTGATGCCCTAAATCTGCAGCACTTTGTAACCATAATTTTGATTCTTTAATATCTTGCACTTGTCCTTTACCCGTTTGCAACATTACCGCAAGTGCATACTGTGCGTCAGCATCGCCATCTATCGCCGATTGGCGAAATAGCTTTGCCGCGTGTTTAAGATCCCGCTTAACGCCCAGTCCTTTTTCATACAACCAAGCTAAACGGGTTCGAGAAACAATATCATTGTCATCGGCAAGACGCTGCCATATGTTGGCAGCTTGGAGATAATCACCAGATGCGTGGGCAGTTTCGGCGCGTAAAAACGCCTCATCACGTTGGCTATTACTCGCGCCACTTAATATTTTTAACATCTCGATCGAGTCTTTATCGCCCCCAACGGCTGCCTCTGTCAACCAACGTTTGGCTTTTGTTTTATCTTCAGGTACTGTCTTGCCGACAAAATAAAGCAGTCCCAACCGATACTGCGCCTTAAAGCTGCCACCAATTGCGGCAGTCTCATAATGAAGCAGAGCCTGAGCCAAATTTTGGCTGACACCCAAACCATCTTCGTAGAGTACCCCTAAATTAAAACTGGCTTCGGCATTGCCACGCTCCGCAAGAGCTTGCCAAATTTTACGCGCATTATCGTAATGGGCCATTTTAAATTCAGCATAACCTTTGTAATTAGCCATGGAGGTATTACGCAAAATTTCATGGAGATCAATTTCTTCAGCATGCAACGTTATCACGGGTAGTACCGCAAGTAAGAGTATTATCCTAAGGCGAGTAAAGTGACCAAGGTGGCTAAGGTGACTTCGGCGAAATGCTTTTCGTTTAGACATTGAAATATACTCCCTACAAGCATGTGGCGTGATCTATTAGTGAATACTATTTAAACCGATCGTTTTTTGTCTTCTAGTAAAGCTAAGTAAAATCTAACTTGGTTGAACGACAGTAGTCAAGAAATTTAGTTTTGCCAAGCATCGACTCGTCATTTAATGCTAACGTTATTAGAAATGAAAAAACTGACCTACAATCGTATAAAAACTAGTGGATTATCCCATTATTTTATACCAATTTGCTATCCGTAATTGGTTGATATTTAGGTTACTAAGTGGCAATAGTTAGCGTTCTGATATGAAATTACCAACGGCATAATAAGCTGTGAATTAAATAGATCAATACATGTGATTGCTTTCGTTATACGCAAAAATGCTCTCACGTCCGTAATTGTTAAGGTCCACTTTCTCAAACAAGACCTAAATAACATAAGAAGGAACTATACATCTAGTAGTTGAAGGGATTAAGTAATAGCCCTTGAAAATAACGTCAATACTATAGCTTTTCCATATATAACAAATAATTTATGATATTTTCTTTTAGTACCACAATTAGTACTATTAAAAATAAGACATAATATAAAACAACTAAAAATCAAAAGATTACAAATTAAACCCAGGTAACCCCGCCAAATTGAGTGCTGATAAAAGTCAGTTAAATCAAGTCACAGGCACTGAAAAAAGTGGTTGTGGCTTTTTTGTTTCTGATGCTCAATTGGTCTCAAATGGTCCTAAATGGGCTACAGAATGGCACGATTTTGACACTTTTTTGCCATCGTCTGAAAATAACATTGGTACACGTGAATGTTACTCCTTCCGTAAAAAAATCTTTGAACGTCATCCTTACTTAGAAAATGCATTAAAAAGTAACTATCTAAAACTCTATCATCGGAAAAACTTACGTGAAGCTAACCTATTTATTCTTAAAGTTGCTACGCGAGTAACTTTGCATTAGAAAACAGAAAAACTCAGCTTAAAAATTCATTTGATTATCTAGCCGCTAATCAGATTGTTAATGAAGATGGCCAAACTTATACGCTACTTGATGTATATAAAAAGTCAGTATCTAATCTCAAAATTCGTAAAGCTGAACTTATGACTCGTATACGTGGCTTTGAAGAAGTCGCAACACAAATGGGTCATGCAGGAGAGTTTTACACACTAACATCTCCCTCAAAATACCATGCTTACTCTAACGGTAAAGCAAATCCAAAATTTAATGATTCTACACCTAAAGATGTAAACGATTATTTTAACAATAATTGGAAACTCATTCGATCGGCTTTACAGAAAAAAACATTCACCCTTATGGTTTTCGAGTCGTTAAGCCTCACCATGACGGCACACCACATTGGCATTTACTATTATTGATGCACCCTAACGATGTAAAAACCACTCGCGCCATTATTAGTAAATATGCTTTACAAGAAGACGGTAACGAGAGAGGTGCGAAAAAACATCGTTTTGATATGACCTCAATAGATCCAGAAAAAGGGAGTGCCGCCGGTTATATAGCTAAATACATATCTAAGAATATTGATAATGATTTATATAGAAATGATGCAAAGCCCGCAGCATCAAAAATTGATGCTTGGTCTTCCTTATGGGGGATTCGTCAATTTCAACAAATTGGTGGTCCATCTGTTACCGTTTGGCGTGAACTCCGACGCTTACAGGAGTCTACCCACCCAGATATCGAGCAAGCGTTTAGGTAACCAACCTGTACTTGAAAACATCATTCCTTTGGCGTCACCGCTTTTTGATGGCTCAATCGGAGCATAACCATGAAAAACTATCAGGGATGAACGGTTTGGCTTGAAGCGTTTTAAAGCAGAAAAAATTATCAAAGAGGCCTTAGGTTTAGTCTCTCAATGGCCATACTATTTCAAAAAACATGGCGTTGGTGATGACGATATAGAGCGTTTGAAAGCAGTAATACCTATAGATTTGCACTCTTAATATTAGGTTAAGTTATTTTTATTTCTTAGCTTGTTTCATAAGTAAATAGTCGATTAAGTTATAATGAATATTTATAGTATTCTTTGACTTACCTTAAATATGGTGTTTATATTCTATTTAGCATTGTAATCATACGTCAGACTTAGACAAAAAACATACAATCAATCTTTTTACATAATGAGAATTATTATCAAATTTTAAGGAATTTTACTATGCTTCACTCAGTTGACCTTCGTGATTATATGATTACTAACCCGATCAAGGTGAAGGATGATGCCAATTTATTCGATACAATGAAAATCATCATAGATAATAAAGTCTCAGGGGTTTGTGTGATAAATGAAGACAAAGCCTTAGTAGGAGTTCTTTCAGAAATGGATTGTTTAGCAGCCATACTCAAAGCCACCTACAATGAAGTTGGTGTTGGTTTGGTAAATGAATATATGACCAAAGACGTAATTGTAGCCCATCCTAGCGAAGGTATTATTAATATCGCTCAGGACATGTTGCTGAAAAATCAACGTCGTCGACCTGTTGTTGAGAATGGTAAGTTGGTCGGGCAGGTTTCTTGTCGACAATTACTAACAGCAGTTAAGAAATTTAATAAATAGATTTTATACCCGCTCCACCTTAATATGCATCTTGAGGTGGAGCGGGTATATAACAGAGTTTAGATCCAATTCATATCGCAGATTACAAACCTAAATAGATAATTATCCCAATAGTTTACCTAAACCATCAGTTAACAATTTTTTTGCTTGTTGCCCTTGTTCAGTATCTAAGTAACCTTGAGCACTAGAAACAAAGTTACTGATCATTTCTGGCTTTAAACCTAACGCTTCAAATTGCTTTTTAATATCATTAATAGATTTTATTGAATCACTATATTCTGATGCTTTGTCAAGTAAACCACTTAAGCCTTCGCTAGAATCTGAACTAAGTTTACTAATATCAGGCATTTGGCTAAGTAAACCATCAACGCCAGGTAATGAATCTGCAAGCTGACTAAACTGTTCCGTTGAAATATTATTCTTAACATAGTTTAGAATAGCCCCCATACCACCAGATGCTTGATCAGTGTTAATATCTAAGGCACTGGTTAGCATAGTAACTAAGCCTGCTGTACTTGGCATCTCTGAAGCATCGGCGTTAGTATTAGCTTTAGTATTTGACTCAACACTTTGTTCTTTAACTTCGCCTAAGCCAACTAAGTTTTTAAGGCTATCAAGCCAGCTGACTTCTTCTGCCAATACAGAAGTACTTAATGTTGATAGAGTTAACAAAACGATTAATTTTTTCATAGGGGGTCCGTAGTTTTAAAACAGTTTTTATTCAATTAATATCAAGTGTACAACATTTTACGTAAGGGTATATAGCGCTTTATTTCATAAGAATTTACTCAATAGATTAAAGCGGCACAAATACAGTTATCGTTATTTTATCGGGTTTATTTAGCATTAATGCTCATGCCACTAGGGAATAATGTTAATTTTTCTTTATGTTTAAATGCTAGCCAATTAATCCAGCCAAAAGTAATGCATATAAACCAAGTAAAATAATCAATTAGAATAAGCTCATTTCGTTTTATACCGACATTACGTACTAATGCAGACCATTTAAAGAAACCATTTCCTTCTTTATATTTGAATATGGTGTCATCTTGTTTTGCCCATAAATAGTTATATTGAAAGCAAAAGTCATGCAATATAACAGGAATTAATAATAATCCGGTCGGTGAATAAAAAAGCCAAACTATCGCGGGATATGAGCTACCATCAAAAATAAATCCTTTAGGAATAATAATGACTCTGTGGTTGGGTAAAACATAGTGCCAATCTTCAATTAACTGCCATTGACGCTTCCTAAAAAGCATTTGCCATAATTTAGAATAGAAAGAAAACTGTTGTGTTTTAATAGCAAATGGCTGCAACTTTGGCATTTCCATACATTTTATCGTTTAATCATTAGTGAATAATGAGATTATATAGTTAAATACCCCTTAAGTTGAAACGCAAAATTTCACTTGGTTTAATTCAAAATTTTTGTTGAGTATTGATATTAGGAATATTAAATGTCGCTAGAACTATTACCCGTATATATTGAAAAAATTGAAGCCCAATTAACTAATGATCTTCAGTTAAATGAATTAGTTTCTGAAATTGAAAATACGCTAATGCCTGAGCATGTTGCAATTCTTTTAGAAGCTTTTCCAATTAAACCTCGATTATGTATTTGGGAGCTATTTAGCGCGGAATATCAGCAAAATATTTTTCTAGATATGAAAAATGAATCTCGACAGATGCTGTTAAATGCATTGGATGACGATGTTTGTTTTCCTCTATTTGATAAATTAGATGCGAACAGTTTATTAGAATTAACTGAAAACTTAAGCGATCGATTTATTGAATATGCTGTGATGAAAATGACAGCGAAGCAGAGAGAGTATTTAAAAAAGGCTCAAGATTACTCAGATGTTGAAGTAGGACGTTGGCAAAGTTTTGATGAAAAAAGAATCTCACAAAAACTAAAAATATCCGCAGCAAAAAAGGTCTGTGCAAAAGATCAATTAACGTTAACCGATGTTATTTATGTAATAAACAACGATGCTAAATTGTTAGGTGAAATCCCCATTAATAAGTTACTACTTTTAGATGATGATAAGCCATTAGCAAGTGTCATATATCAAGACGTGCAATTTTTAGAAGCAAGTAAAAATATAGAAGAATCGATAGATGAAGTCATACTATCAGGAAAATTAGCACTACCTGTTATTGATGAAAATGGCTATTTAACCGGTCGTTTAGATTTACATTCCGCTTATAAATACAAAGATCAGCAAAAAGATAATCAGTTAATGCAATCCGCTGGTTTAAGTGACGAAGAAGATTTATTTTCCAGTGTTTGGTTAAGCAGTAAAAACCGTGCTATTTGGTTAGGTATTAACTTAATCACCGCATTTTTAGCCTCTTGGTTTATAGGTCTGTTTGAAGCGACACTGCAGCAAGTCGTTGCACTTGCTGTACTGATGCCGGTTGTTGCGTCAATGGGTGGCATTTCAGGAAGTCAGACATTAACACTGATCATTCGAGGGTTAGCTTTAGGGCAAATTAATGACGCTAATAGGCGGGCGATTATAAATAAAGAGCTTAAAGTAGGCGCAATCAATGGCATATTATGGGCAACAGTTATTGGTATCATTACTTTTTACTGGTTTGCCAACCCTATGTTATCAGTCACTATTTGTATCGCTATTTTAGGTAATATTCTTGTCGCTTCGCTATCAGGGGTGTGGATACCTTGGATATTAAATAAATTCAATATCGACCCTGCATTATCTGGCGCAGTAATTTTAACAACTGTCACCGATATATTTGGTTTTATTGCATTTCTTGGCTGCGGCACATTACTGCTACTTTAGCTGAGACATCAATTAGTCATATTTTCGCCCCAACACCATTAAAAAATTTTTATCAAGCTTACGTTTGATAGAAAATTTCGATTAGTAAAACAAAAATAATTCGCTTTTAAATTTATAGATATCGATACATTATCTAATGGAAATTCCAACAATGGTTTTTTATAAGGTAAAAAAATGAACGTTGATACATATGAAAGTACAGATATTGATAATGATTTTAATTTTGAAACTGGTATTGCTGGTTTAGAAATTGCCTATGGTTCAACCAATAAAAAAGCAATGAGAAAAACATCACAACGCAAAAACCAGATCAGAGAAAAATTGAACTCACTAAGTGAAAAAAGATTTCTTGATAGGCAGCTTAATTCGTTAAGTGACTATTGGGATATGTAATTAAATTTGAGTAAAAGAGATACAGTATGAAAACAATAATTTTAGCTCTAGCTTTCTCCGCTTTAACTTCAAACGCTGCATTCAGTGAAGAAGCTGAATCAACATTAGTCGAAGCGCCTAGTGATTATGTCATGAGCCTTTTAAGATTATGCAAAGACTACGCAATAGAAGATGAAACAACAAAAACAGATATGGATAATTTTTTATTAACTTGTATCAATGATGAACTAGAGGAAAGCGATTATAAGTCGGTTAAAGTTCTTCCAAAATAGGATTAATGGTAAAGAGTTTATATTGAAGTTTAAGTCACTCAATTGATCTCGCTTATTTAAGAGCCTGTAAAGTATTTAGTTACAGGCTCTTTGCAATAGCCTCTAAGCGACATAAACTTCGGTCCTGTTTCTTCCAAGCGCTTTTGCTTTGTATACAGCATTATCAGCTTGAGCATAGAGAGCTGTAAATGAAATTTTTTCATCAACAATACTAACACCAATACTTACTCTTATAGGTTGATTATTAACGGTAATATTGGAAATTAGCTCATGCAGTTTTTGACAAAATAACAATGTATTATTTTTACCTGTGTCGGGTAACATGATTAAAAACTCCTCTCCACCAATACGGCCAACAAGATCCGTTTTTCGACAGAACTTTTTCAATTTCTGCCCTAATTCTCTTAATACTCTGTCACCTTCTAAATGACCATAAGTGTCATTTATTTTCTTAAAGTAATCAATATCGAGCATTAAAAAACCTACCGATTGATGAAATCTTGTGGCTTGTTCAAGCAATAAAATACTACGATATTCCATTTCTCTTCTATTTAGTAATCCGGTTAACTCGTCAATAGAAGCGAGTAATTTCAACTGTTCTGTCTGTTCCTCAAGTGTTTCACGGGTTTTTATTAACTCTTCATACAACTTATCTCTTTTAGATGCGTTAAAGAAGCTCCAATAAATGCAGCCATCATTACTGATATGCGCATTAACAGTTATTGGAATACGCACTCCTTCAGCATTAAAAATAATTAACTGCATTTCTTCACAAATTTTTTCATGTAAAAGCGTAGGAATTAAATAACTCTGAAAAAATATTTTAGAAGATTTCGTAAAAATCACATCCGCATTTTTACCAATGAGTTCTCCTGGCTGCCATAATAGTTCAGTGGTAAAGTATGAATTAACATAAATAATAATTCTTGACGCATTTGTAACAAAAGCACCACAGGGAAAGCTATCGGGTGAATAATCCTGCATTTTACTTTGCACTTCTTTATTAGGTTTCACCGTCATTATTTCGCATAGTCTATTATTAAATCGACTATTTCATCCGGATGCGTCATGTGTAGGCAATGCCCATCAGCCTGAATAACGTCAAGTGTACTGTTGGCTATCTGGTTATGAATATACTCACCAACAGATATTGCCGCTAAGGCATCATTTTTACTTTGAAAGATTAATGACGGCTGTTTTATATCTTTTAAGATATAACGATAATCAGATAAAAAGGTTGCCTCAGCAAAGTTTTTAGCGATAAGGGGATCAGTAGAACAAAAACTGCCAGTTAATTCCCCTATTAGATTATTCGAATTATTGCTTCCGATCACTAACGGCGCTAAATAATCAGCCCAACCAATATAGTTTTTATCCATTAGACTTAATAGCTCTAGTAAGTCTTCTTTTTCAAACCCCCCTAAGTACTCAGGTGGAAAATTTAAAAAACAGGGAGAAGGACATACCATAATTAATTTAGAGAACAATTTAGGTTTTTGACTAGTCGCAATAGCGCCAATAATACTACTAACAGAATGTCCAACCAAAATAGCTTCTGATAAGTCCAATGCTTGGCATATTTCAATAATATCATCAGCATAGCCTTCTAACCTGCTATAACGCTTTTTATCATATTGAGATATATCTGATGCGCCAGAGCCAACATAATCAAAAAGTACAATAGTAAAATACTTTTCTAATTTTGGTGTTAAAAAACGCCACATATTTTGATCACATCCAAATCCATGAGCGAGAAATAAGGTTTTATTACCTTGCCCAATAACTTTAACATTGTTTCTAACTAATACATCATTTGCATTCCACATCTAATTTATACCTTTATTCTTTTATTTCTATCTCATGTACTTAAGCTAAAATTTATTAGCTTAAGCTAAATACGCCTATACGTTCTTTATAATTCAACCATGGGGAATAATCGAAGAGCGTCCTCAATAAAACCCTTTTTCTGACTTTTAGCTAAATACGCGGCAAAAACTTCTCTTGAATAGACTGGCGCATCTTCAACAATAAAGAGTTTACCTGCTTCAATGTACTCGAACGTCATTTGTCTTGGAAGGTAGGCACTACCGCCTGCATCTAATAAAAAATTTAACGCTATTCTAGGCTGGCTCATATAGTGTTTTGCGCGAGGGGCATCTTGAAATTCTCGCAAGTGCTGGGCATTAACCGCTTCACCATAATCTACCATTATATGGTTTTCTAGTGAAAATGTTATTGGAATATCCTTTATCTCTGTAGTGACCAAATGCAAAGGAACGGTGGCAACCTTTTCAGTAATTAAATCTTCAACAAAAGGTGGCTCAAATAAAAAGGCAACATCTATCACCCGTGTTAATAAACTCTTCCTTAATTCTAATGGCGAATAGGTATTAGTGAGTAAGCTCACATCGTCGAGGTTGCGATGAATTTTTTTAAGCCAATCTTGTAACACGATATCCCATATAGACATTATTGAGCCAATAACTAATTGATGTGCATCCGTATCGGCTATACCCACATCTTGTTTTGTTTTTTGCCACATAAAAATAAGTTCATTCGCGTGCTTTATTAACCGATTACCTTCGGGGGTTAATTTTAAATGTTTTTGACTACGATCAAATAACAGCACGCCTAAATCGTCTTCTAATAACTTAATACGTGCACTTACCGCTGACTGGGTAATAAACAAATTCTCAGAAGCTATTCTAAAATGTAATGTTCTACTCACTTCAAGAAATGTCTTTAATAATTCAATTTTCATATCATTCTCTACAAATTATTCAATCAATTTTTTTGATTGAACTCATCAAAATATAGCGTTTTATTATTCACATAGCTAACTATACACTCCATTTTAATTATTACATCACTTTTTAATCACAAAATAAAAGTGTTAACTAAAGGCGTTATTATGAAAATTGCTATCTTATCTAGAAACAAAAATCTTTACTCTACTCGCCGTTTAAAAGAGGCCGGTGAAGCAATGGGCCACGAAGTTGATATTATTGATACGTTACATTGCTATATGGATATCACCAGTACCCGTTCAACCGTTCGTTATCATGGCGAAGAACTACCGATGTACGATGCGATAATTCCTCGTATTGGCGCGTCTGTTACCTTTTATGGTACGGCCGTTGCGAGACAATTTGAAATGATGGGCACGTTTAATATTAATGAGTCGGTCGCTATCAGCCGTTCACGTGATAAATTACGTTCATTGCAATTGTTATCACGCAAAGGCATTGGCTTACCTCGAACCGGCTTTGCCAGCAAACCTGATAATATTAAAGATTTAATTAAAAATGTGGGTGGCGCGCCTGTTGTCATTAAGTTATTGGAAGGTACGCAAGGTATTGGCGTTGTATTAGCCGATACGGCAAAAGCAGCTGAATCGATCATTGAAGCCTTTATGGGATTAAAAGCGAATATCTTAGTGCAAGAATTTGTTAAAGAAGCCGGTGGTGCTGATATTCGTTGCTTAGTTATTGGGGGCAAAGTCGTAGCCGCAATGAAACGTCAAGGAGCCGAAGGTGAATTTCGCTCTAATTTACATCGGGGTGGCAGTGCTGAGGTAGTGAAGTTATCAAAAGAAGAGCGTGAAACTGCCGTTAATGCTGCAAAAGTAATGGGATTAAATTTATGTGGTGTCGACTTACTTCGTTCGCAAAATGGTCCTATGGTGATGGAAGTCAACTCATCTCCTGGCTTAGAAGGCATTGAAAAGGCAACGGGTAAAGATGTCGCAGGTATGGTTTTTGACTTTTTAGAAAAAAATGCAAAACCACACAACACTAAAACACGTGGCAAAGGTTAATTAAAGAGTATTCTATGAATGTATTACGTATTGGTGAGTTTGATATTTTACCTGGTGAACAACGTAAAATAGAGTTACCTGTTGCTAAATTATATACCGATGCAAATGTTTCATTACCTGTTCATATCATTCGAGCAAAAAAACCAGGGCCGACTATTTTTTTAAGTGCCGCGGTTCATGGAGATGAATTAAACGGTATTGAAATTATTCGTCGATTAATCAACGAAAAAAAATTTAAAATCACCAAAGGAACCGTTATTGCGGTTCCGATGGTGAACGTTTATGGCGTGGTAAACCAAAGTCGCTATATGCCCGATCGTCGAGATTTGAATCGGTGTTTCCCTGGCTCAGCTAAAGGATCTTTAGCTGGAAGGGTTGCACATATATTCTTAAATGAAATAGTGAAACACTGTGATTACGGTATTGATTTACACACCGGGGCTATTCATCGTTCAAATCTACCTCAAATTAGAGCAGATATGTCTGATGAGACAACCAAGGAGTTAGCGGAAGTTTTTGGTGTACCGGTTATATTGAATGCTAATTTGGTTGACGGCTCATTACGTGAGTCAGCAGTAAAAAATGAAACCAAAATTTTATTGTATGAAGCAGGTGAAGCGTTACGGTTTGACGAATTTTCAATTAGAGCGGGAATGAAAGGCATATTAAATGTTTTACAGCATTTAGGGATGACAAGGAAAGCACCACCTTCCAAAAAGAAAAAGTTAGTCCCTTTTATTGCCAATGGTAGCCAATGGGTCAGAGCCAATGCTAGCGGTATTGTGCATAACATTGTTAATTTGGGCGATCAAATAACCAAAGGTCAGGTATTGGCAGAGATTGGTAGTCCTTATGGTGCAATATTTGATTCAGTTAAAGCGACACGCTCAGGTATATTGATTGGCAAACAAAATATCCCTTTAGTACAAGAAGGTGAGGCAATGTTTCATGTGGCCTATTTCAGTGAAGATGATGAAGAAATTGCTGAACATATAGAAAATATACAAGAACAATTTCTACCTGAAAATAATGATGGCTGATAAATAACAGTAAGGAAAATTAATGACTAAAATAGATAAAATAATTATCGGGCGTTTAGAGTCTATTGCGTTGCCTGAGCTTGCGATTGACGATTTACAGGTTCGTGTTGATACCGGTGCAAAAACCTCCTCATTGCATGTTGATAATATTAAAAAGTCTCTCATCAATGGCGTACACAGTGTCACATTTGATATTCACCCCGATGTGCATAATGTTGAGACTATACTTCAATGTACAGCGCCAATTAGTGATATGCGTAAAGTGAAATCGTCAAATGGTACTACCGAACAACGTTATGTTATTCAAACACCCGTAGTACTAGGTAAAGAAGAGTGGTCCATTGAAATTACGCTAACAGACCGCTCTGATATGAACTATTTAATGTTATTTGGCCGAGAAGCTATTGGTTCAAGATTTTTAGTTGATCCATCAAAAGTTTTTTTAGGGTCAAAATAAAAGTAAATTAAGGATTAAATATGGATTTTGAACAGATTAAAATAATTTTATCGTCAAAAATTATAACTATTTCTGAGCAACCTATTTCATTAGGGGAGTTATTGATGATCCCCTTATTATTGGTTGCTGGAGTCATTATCACTAAATGGTTTGTAAAATTAATTACCAAGCGTTTAACCAGTAAAAAGACGGATCCAAATGTCATTCATTTGTTGCAAAGAGTTCTCTATATAATAGCAATTACCATTTTAATGGTGACCACACTTGATTTCATTAATGTACCAATAACGGCATTTGCCTTTTTATCTGGCGCTATTGCAATAGGATTTGGCTTTGGTGCTCAAAATATTATTAATAACTTTATCAGTGGTTGGATTTTAATGTGGGAGCGACCCATTCGAATAGGTGACTTTCTGGAAGTTGAAGAGGCTAAAGGTATTGTTGAAGAAATAAATACCCGTTCTACTAGAATAAGAAGAGTTGATGGGGTTCATTTATTAATCCCTAATAGTAAATTACTTGAAAATACCGTAGTGAACTGGACGCTTATTGATAAATTAGTCAGAACATCCGTTAGAGTGGGGGTCGCTTATGGCTCCTCCGCTAGAACAGTCGCCACATTAATAATGCAAGCTACAGAAGAACAAATAGAAATTTTAACAGATCCTAAACCACTGGTGACCTTTGAGGATTTTGGTGATAACGCTCTGATTTTTGAAGTAACGTATTGGATACACTCTACTGTTGAAGGAGGACTACGAGTGACAAGAAGTAATATTCGCTTTCGCTTAGATGAATTATTTGCAGAGCACAATATTGTTATTGCCTACCCACAACGAGATCTTCATCTCGATGGTTCAATAACGTTACTGAGCACTACCAAAGAATAATTACTAAAAAAAATAGTCGTTTTATTCGAAAGTTACTAAACGTTAATCATAAAATAATTTAGTTTTGGGTCAACTTAAGATCACATATTTTCAGGTACAATAATGAATTTTAATCGAGCAGTAATAAAAGTTGGCAGTGCGTTAGTTGCACCTGATGCGAACGGCTGTAGTGGGAAGTACTTGCGGGAAATAGCAGGTTTTATTACCGCATGCCGACAAGTTGGAAAAGAAGTTATTATCGTTTCTTCAGGCAGTGTTGCTGCGGGTCGAAAGTGGATACAACATGGCTCACCCGTGCCATCAATTACAGCTAAGCAAGCGATGGCTTCGGTTGGACAGATGCAAATGATGGCAAATTGGCAACAATTTTTTGATGTGCCTTGTAGTCAATTACTGATCACCCATGGGGATTTAAAAGATCGTCAACGCTATATCAATATTAAAAACACCTTACGAATTCTATTGGCAAATGGTGTTATTCCCATTGTTAATGAGAACGATACAGTTGCCACTGACGAACTTAAAGTGGGTGATAATGATAATCTAGCCGCCTTAGTTGCGTTAGTTAGTGAGGCCGATTGTTTATTTATATTAAGTGATATTGATGGCGTTTATAGCGCAGATCCTCGAAATAACACTAATGCAGTTAAATTGACAGAAATCAGTGAAATCACTGATGAAATTTACGCTATGGCAGGTTGTACCAATAACCCTATTGCAACCGGTGGGATGAAAACTAAAATTCAAGCAGCAGAAAAAGCAATTGAAAATGGTATTGAGACCTATATTGTTGACGGTAGTCAACGTGCTGTTTTTGCAGCGTTACTTAAGGGTGATAATCCAGGTACTCATTTTATTGCCAATAAAGCAAAAACCAAAGCTAAAAAACATTGGCTTAAACACACATTAAAAAGTAATGGACAAGTATTCTTAGATGAAGGGGCTGTTATTGCCGTAGTCAATAAGGGAGCCTCTTTACTTTCATCAGGCATAAGTGTTGTTAAAGGCGACTTTGATGTTGGTGATTCTATTGATATTATTGATGCAAAAACTAAAAAAATTGTGGCTAAAGGCATTTGCCAATATCACCAGAGAGATTTACAAAAGATAAAAGGTAAAAAGAGCGCACAAATTGAAGAAACCCTAGGTTATTGTCCGAGTAACGTTATTGTACATCGGGACGATATGGTGGTTATGTAAACCGATTAAGTTAAGCTTAAGCCATCTCATCTGTTGTCAGTCTATTTTGATGTTTTTTTTATTCAAACCGATGCAGATTAATAAGGATGAATTAATTACTTAATAGATTGAACTTTAACGTCAATAAACACTCTTACTATATGAGAGACTTTTGTTTCCCTTAGTGTTTCATGTTTTTATAATGCACTTACTTGGTTCCAAGTAAGTGCATTTTTTTGCTCTTTTACTAGCGGCACTCAGGTTTTTCAAAAAAATAAATTTTGGCTATATTAGGGGAATTAGCCGTGTTTGGAAGGTTGGTGGTCTATGAGAAGTTTTAATCTGAGTAGCCACTACCAATAGCACTAAATGGCAGCTCTAAGCCAAGTTCAGGTACTTGAATACCTATCCAAGCAATAAAAGTATTACTATTCGGGCCAGGGAAAATACTGTATTCATTTACCCAAGGGTAAACAGCAATTACCGCCTTAATTTTAGGAATAAGTTTTGAGGCTTTATCACCCTTAATAGAGAGTAATAATTTAGGTTTTGAACCATACCAATATCTATCAGGTGTCGGCGTTTGATATTGTCTAATGGCAGGCAATCCTTGCCTTACTTGCCAGCCAGTGACTTCATAAACGCTATACTCAGTGGCCTTCTCTTCTTTAATTGCTATCCAGGGATGAACCGCAAACCAACCACGCCAGCTAAAAGCATCTGCAGCATAGAACTCAATAATGGCTCTACTCTCTTCACTCGGCGCAGAAGCAATACCTGCAGGCTCTCTACTTGCCGTTTGCCAGTTGCTATGAGTACAAGCACTGAGAAATAATAAAACACAGATAATACTAAAATATCTCATAAATTCTATCTATATGCCTGCTCCACTTGAAGATGCTAGTGCCTATTCGAGTGGAACGGGTATAAACCTTTTTCATCGTGGGTTTCAATTAATATAACTACTCTCAGTCAATAGTAATTAGAACGGCTAAATAAAGAAAATTTTTGTTGCGACTAACAGTAGTGCAACACCGGTGATTTTTTCAATAATATAGCTGTTTTTTTTCAGTTTTTCCATCATTGTTGATTGTGAAAAGACAAGAGCAATTAGGCAATACCAAAGTGTATCAATGCCTCCAACGGTAAGTACCATAACCACTTTTTGTTGCCATAATGAGTTTTCATCAATGAACTGGCTAAAAAGTGCTAAGAAAAATATAGCCAATTTTGGATTTAGAAAAGCTATCATAAACCCTTCATAGGCACTTTTTTTAAGTGACGGTGGTTCAACTTTAGCTACTTGTCCATTAAAGGTTGATTTATTTGTCAGTGCCTTGAACGACAACCAAAGTAAAAAAGCAACGCCAGTGTATCTTATCAAGTTAAATAACCAAGGCGTTTCTGTGATAATTACGGCCATGCCAAGCACGGTTAATACCGCATATATAATGACCCCTAAACCATGAAACACACTGGTATAAACACCGTTTTTTCTACTACCTGATATAGTATGTTTTAATACCACAGCAAGGCTTGGGCCTGGCGTCATAGCCCCTAGGATGCATATTGATGCAAGTGATAGCCAATTCAATAATTCCATCGATTTTCCAATAAAGTAGATATACGGGTATAAAATGTTAAGGCTAACAAAATAGCAAGTAAACGTGAGGTTATATACCCTCAACATTAAATATATTACATAGAGTACAACGCGGTTCGTACATATTTACAGACAGAGTTAACCGTCACTATTACCACAGAGACTGTATTAAGTAGTGGCGTTAATACACTAATGGGAGTGGCTTTTTTATATCGATAAACACGACTTAAAGATTTTGTCATTTTTTTTATGTTACTCTACGATAATTGATTAGTACTTCAGCTTATTCTAAGTAGAAATCGCCCTATTATTTTAGTAAAGAACCTAAAATATGATTCATTAAATATAATAACATCAGTGTAAAACCACCTTGAATCCTAACTTATATACAATTTTTGTCACATTTAGTAAATAAAACACTCACTTTTTAAAAGAGTTTAATCATGTATGGATACTAGCAGTTTTATTAGTCTACTCCACAATGCGGTACTTCTAATCGCGTTAGGCGTTATTTATGATGCGCTAAATATTGAGTCCATAGAGAATAAAACGGGTAGAGAATTAGTCTCCGGTTTATTTGTTGGTTTACTCGGCCTTGCCGTTATGAACACTCCATGGGAGATGGCCCCTGGAGTACTATTTGACACCCGATGGGTTCTAATAAGCCTTTGTGGTTTGTTTTTTGGTTTAGTACCAACGCTAATTGCTGGTGCTATGATGGTAATTTTAAGGCTCAATATAGGAGGAGAAGGAGCATTTGTCGGCTCCTTAGTTGTCATTATCCCAGGTTGCCTTGGTTGTTTATTCGCCTACATTTCAAAACAAAAAAAACTATCGCTTGATTGGTTTAAGCTATACGCCTTTGGCATGCTTATTCAAATGAGTGTATTGGGTTGTATGCTATTAATGCCCGAACATTTGAAATACAAGGTAATTGACGCAATTATACTGCCCTTAGTCTTAATTTTTCCTGTTTGTACCATGTTGGTTGGCTTGATATTAAGACGCCAACGTGACCGACGTAAAGCTGAATGCGACCTCACTGAAAGTCAAAAACTGTTAAGCCGGGAGCAAAGTCTAATGAGAGGCTTGATAGACTCATTACCTGACTTGATCTCTTTTAAAGATACTCAAGGCCGTTACCTTGGCTGTAACCACGCTTTTGAAAGATATGTGGGCTTAACAGAGCAAGAGCTTAAAGGAAAAATGGATCAAGAGCTCATCGGACATTTTAAATCATCAGATATGGTAAAGCTTGATGAGCAGCAAATTATTGCTAGTGGCAAAGTTTATAGTCAAGATGAATGGGTGGTTTACCCTGACGGTGGCAAAGTATTACATGAAACTATTAAGAGAGCCTTTGATGGTTTAGATGGTACTCACTATGGTTTAATGAGCGTTAGTAGAGACATCACCGAACGAAAAAATCACGAAGAGCAAATTAGACGACTTGCTTTTTATGATCCACTAACACAATTACCTAACCGCAGAATGTTACAAGACCGCCTGCAACTGATGGCGACAGCTAGTTCAAGGGATGAAAGATTAAGTGCACTTTTTTTTATCGACCTCGATCACTTTAAAAAGCTTAACGATACTCATGGGCATAATACCGGCGACCAATTATTAATTACAGTTGCTTCTAGAATACAAGACAGTATTCGAGAAGAGGATCTTGTCGCCCGATTAGGTGGTGATGAGTTTGTTGTTATGATTGCTAATATTGGCGATGGCAAAGTGACTGCCAGTCATTTTGCCGAAGAAATAGCTGAAAAAATACGTTTATCAATCTGTAAACCTTATAAACTATCAATCAAAGAGAATTCAGGTACTAAAAACGAACTCGTTTTTCACTGCACACCCAGCGTTGGGATTAGTCTATTTAAGTCAAACTTAACTAACCACGATGATATCCTAAAACAAGCTGATGTTGCGATGTATCAAGCAAAAGCAGCAGGTAGAAATAACATTCGTTTTTTTGATCCTGCTATGCAAATTGCCTTAGACCAAAATGCGGCTATTTTAGCAGAGCTACACCAAGCAATCGATAATGCTGAGTTTGAATTGTATTATCAAATACAGATAGATGAGACTAAGGGCATTCAAGGCGCGGAAGTTTTATTACGCTGGTTTCATCCAACACGCGGAATGGTTTCACCACTCGACTTTATTCCTTTAGCAGAAGAGAGTGGCTTAATTATCCCAATAGGACATTGGGTCTTAGAGTCAGCTTGTCAGCAACTTAACGTGTGGAAAAATATCCCCAACCGAGAACATTGGCAAATATCAGTTAATGTTAGCGCCTTACAATTTCAACAAGACAATTTTGTTGAACAAGTACAAGATATCATTTCCTCCAATAATATCGATCCACGTTGTTTGAAGCTGGAATTAACCGAGAGTATGCTGCTAGAAAATGTTGAGCTCATCATTGAGAAAATGCAGCAATTAAATAAGCTAGGTATTGATTTTTCGATGGATGATTTCGGTACGGGCTACTCTTCCCTTTTATGTTTAAAACGCTTACCACTAAAACAATTAAAAATAGATCAATCCTTTGTACGTGATATCACCACAGATCCTGATGATGCCGCAATCGTTCAGGCAATTATCAATCTATCCAGTAGTCTACATTATGATGTTATTGCCGAAGGTGTTGAAACCAATGAGCAACGTCAGTTTTTGTTTAATAATGGTTGCAGTCAATATCAAGGCTTCTTGTTTAGCCGACCTGTGCCTATTACTGAATTTGAGGCGTTAGTTAATACTGGAAAATTTAAATAGAAACTACCTGCAGATTATTATATCAAAACGGGCAATTATTTAAGAAAGCCCGTTTAGTCATTAATACCAATGGCAATAAGTATTTATAATGATGTAGTTAGTCGCGTAGATAAATAGCCGTTTATTGAGCTAAAATTTACTGAGTAAAGAATTACTCTTCGCCACTTTCACCTTCAAGTAATTCAGCAAAGTAAGCCAGTTTTTCTAATGCTAAACTATGAATCGATTTACGCGGGTATCTTCCGGTGCTATTCATAATACCAGAAGTGGTTTCCATCAATAATTCTAATGCTTGATCTATTGTTTCTACCGCATAAATGGCAAACTTATTAGACGCTACCGCTGCAATCACTTCACTATTTAGCATTAAATTAATCACATTAGTTTTAGGGATAATGACACCTTGTTTACCCGTTAAACCTTTGTCTTTACAGAGTTGAAAAAAGCCTTCAATTTTTTCATTAGCGCCACCAATAGATTGCACCTCACCATGTTGATTGATTGAGCCCGTAATTGCCAAACTTTGATCAATAGGTAATAAAGTAATAGCTGATATTAAAGCACAAAGTTCAGCCATTGATGCGCTATCTCCGTCGATATGACCGTAAGATTGTTCAATAGCAATATTAGCTGAAATAGCCACAGGAGAGTTTTGACCGTATTTATGCCCTAAATATCCCGTTAATAGCAACACACCTTTGGAGTGAATAGACTTACCTAAATCAACTTCACGTTCAATATCTGTCACCCCTTCACTACCCGCATAAACCGTAGCGGTTATACGTGCAGGCGTGCCAAAAACGCTATCACCAATTTCTAAAACTGTTAAGCCATTCACTTTACCAACATAACTACCTTCAGTACTGATTAAGACTTGTTGCTCTTTTATTTCATCAAGCCAAGTTTCACTTAGTCGGCCAGTACGACGTTTTTGCGCCGCGAGTGCCATAGTAATATGCTTAGCGGTCAACTTACCCTTAGCACTACTTTTATGCCAACAATAATTTGCTTCATCGAGTAAGTCGTTTACCTGCACAATATTTGCCGAAAGTTTATTTTTATGTTCAGCTCGTCTTAACGCATAACGCACTAATTCCAACACGGCTTCATCGTCAATTTCAGGGTAATTATGTTGCAAAGCCCGTTGGCGAATTAAGTTGCCGAACGCTTGTAAATTTTCATCACTTTTATCTAAATGACGATCAAAGTCTGCTAACACTCTAAATAATTCAGTAAACTCCTGATCATAGTCTTGCAGGGTATAATAGATTTCAGCATCACCAAGCAATATCACTTTCACTTGCAAAGGAATTTTTTCTGGTTGTAAACTATATGCCCCCGGCTGGCTAAATTCAGAATAGGGATTCTCTATCGTTACCTGCCCTGTTTTTAAAGCCAGTTTTAAACGCGACCACACTAAAGGTTGAGTTAATAGTTTTTCGGCATCAAGTAATAAATATCCACCATTGGCTTTATGAAGTGCACCTGGGCGAATTAATCGATAACTGGTGTAACTACTCCCTTGAAAACTTGAAAAGTCAACATGACCAAAAAGGTTTTGATAAGTAGGGTTTTGTTCATAAATCACAGGCGCACCGTCACTAAGATCACGCGGCACGAGTAAATTAGGCAAAAAACGTTCAACCATTAATTTACGCAATTCTTTATCATTAGGTGCATCGTCATCGTCATTAACTAAAATTTCTAACGAGGCATCAACGATATGTGATTTGACTTTACTTAGGTATTTTAGCACCCCTTGATTATTAGCAAACTCTTGTTCAAGCTCAGTTAAATAAGGTTGGATAGCCTGTTCTGCTGTTTCATTTTTTAGCTGTCGTAATTTATCTGACGATTCACGTTTCCACAGGGGTAACTCAAGTAGCTGCTCGGCAAGTACGACTTCAAGCTCTGACAATAGTTGATAAAACTTAGATCGCTCTTTTTCATCTAAATTCGTAAATTCTTTATCATTTAATGGTTTACCGTCAACTAAAGGCGAAAAGCCTACTTCACCATTTTCTTCATATAATGAAACATTATTTTTTAATGCTATTTCTTCAACCTTAGCAATTGCTTCATCATATTTTTTATTAAAATTTCTATCAATAGCTGATTTATGTCTTTGATAACCCGGATTATCAAAAATCTCAGGAAACAAGTCCATTAATTCGTCGATAAACTTATTTATCCGCAAGAGTAATTGCTTACCATCACCTGGATTTACATAAAGGCTGTAAGGTGCATGACTTTCGTCAAAATTATTGATATAGCACCACTCTGCAGGAGTTAATTGTTCTTTTGCTAACGCGGTTAACATTTGTTTTATTAATGTTTGTCTACCTGTTCCGTGCTCTCCCATAGCAAACACGTTAAAACCAACGGTACTCATCGACAAACCAAATTCAAGTGCTTCTTTAGCTCTATCATGACCAACAAAAGTCTGTGCTATTTCATTAGGATATTGCTTTTGAGAAAAAAGCGCTGCGGATAAAGTAGAAGTTAATTGGGAAGCGTTAAGTTTGCATTGAGAAGCAGACGTTGTGAACATGTATATCCTTGAAAATTAATACGTTAAATTACTAGAGAGTTAAAACCTAAACCACCTCAAAATGCTATTTTAAGGGTACCTAAAAAGATCATGTTCAAGGCGCACCTTTTTATTAGTGGTACTCCATTAAAAATAGGGGCAACGAAAAGCATATTTTTGCTCAGACGTCGCCAAAAGGCTTTTCTAATAACAGCTATACTCTGCATATTGAGGTCACTTGGGTATATATCAAGTGTACTTGTTAAATAACCGACTAACAATAATAAGCGTTAACAATATAAAGTTTAGAAATAAGAGTAATTGAATTAAGGATCAAGGGGTAAACGAGTAAAACTATCACCACCACATTTCAAACAGGCCGCCACTTCACTGGCATGCACGATATGAATTCTTTCATCACATTGTTGGCAAACTAGTTCACCAAAACCAATAATATCTCCAACCTTGTAAATGCCGTCATGTTCAAAGTCATCTACCATTTCAGCCCATTCAACTTGGGATTTATCGGTTAAGTGAGCAAGATTTGCCCACATATTTTCATTCAATAAATTAAGATACGTTGAATGCTTTATTTCCGTCTGATTTTGTTGATAAAAATCATACAAGTCATATTTCAAGTTATCGACAAATTGATTCAATCTTTCTTCTGTCATCCCTTCAGCCGTTTTTGCATAGGCTTTGGCTTGATTAACTAACTCATTAACCCGAGGCTTTTGAATCTCTTTCATCTCATCAAGCCAATCACTAAGGTTCTGATAAACTTCCATTAAATATTCTTTTTTCTCTGTCATAATGCTTCCCTAGATTAACGAAAATACTGCCAACTTTATATTTACACTTCAAGTATATACCCGTTACTAATCAATATACATGTTGTAGAGCACTTTGAATGGTAATAGATATATTAAACTTAATTAAGCTTGTCGTGCTATAGCCAGATAAGGTATTCTAACACTATAATTTAGAGTAAAATTTGCTGTGTCTTTTAATCATTTATTTATAGATAAAATGATTAAAATGGCGCTAATAAATCCCACATATACCGTTCGAGAACCCATTAATGGAAGCCATTTATAATCCCCAAGCGATTGAAGCCACAGTACAAAAATTTTGGACTGAAAACAATACTTTCAAAGCGATTGAAGACGAGAGTAAAGAGAAGTTTTATTGTTTAGCTATGTTCCCCTACCCTAGTGGTCGTTTACACATGGGCCATGTACGTAATTACAGTTTGGGTGATGTAATTTCTCGTTACCAACGCATGCAAGGTAAAAATGTAATGCAACCTATGGGTTGGGATGCTTTTGGTTTACCGGCAGAAAATGCAGCAATAAAAAATAAAACCGCACCTGCTAACTGGACTTATCAAAATATAGATTACATGCGCAACCAATTAAATTCACTCGGTTTTGGTTATGACTGGAGTCGTGAATTAGCAACCTGTAAGCCAGATTATTATCGTTGGGAACAATGGTTTTTCACTAAACTGTATGAAAAAGGTTTAGTTTATAAAAAGAATGCTTCAGTAAATTGGGATCCAGTTGATCAAACTGTATTAGCAAACGAGCAAGTTATTGATGGTCGTGGTTGGCGCTCTGGCGCTATTGTTGAAAAGAAAGCAATTCCACAATGGTTTATTAAAATCACCGACTATGCACAAGAGTTATTAGATGATTTAGATCAATTAACCGAATGGCCTGAACAAGTAAAAACGATGCAACGCAACTGGATTGGTCGCTCACAAGGTGTTGAGATGACTTTTCAAGTTGATGGTTTAGTTGAAGGTAAGCAAGAAAGCTTTGATATTTACACCACCCGCCCAGATACTTTACTGGGTGTTACTTATATGGCACTTGCCGCAGAACATCCATTAGCCATCATTGCTGCAAAAAATAATGCCGCTGAAGGAAACACTGCGCTTGCCGATTTCATTCAAGAATGTAAAAGCAATCAAACCACAGACGCCGACATGGCTGCTATGGAGAAAAAAGGTGTTGATACCGGTTTTAAAGCTATTCACCCATTAACCGGTGAGTTAGTACCTGTTTGGGCTGCCAACTTTGTTTTAATGGACTACGGCTCAGGTGCGGTAATGTCTGTACCGGGACATGATCAACGTGATTATGAATTTGCGACCAAGTATGGTTTAGCTATTACGCAAGTAATTACTACCTCGAAAGAAAGTGGCGGCGAAGTAGCTGATGACGCTAATGTTTCTGATGCTAATGTTTCTGATATAAGTAAAGCGGCGATCACTGAAAAAGGCATATTGATCAATTCAGGTGAGTTTGACGGTTTAGATTTTGAAGCTGCTTTTACCGCGATTAGCGATAAACTAGTAAAAGAAAACAAAGGCAAAATAACCACTAATTTCCGTTTACGTGATTGGGGCGTTTCTCGTCAACGTTATTGGGGCACACCTATTCCAATGGTAAACCTTGCTAATGGTGAATCGGTTCCTGTTCCTGAAAATGAATTACCGGTTATATTGCCAGAAGATGTCGTGATGAACGGCGTAACCTCTCCTATTAAAGACGATCCCCAGTGGGCAAAAACTACCTTTAATGGTGAAGATGCTTTACGTGAAACGGATACCTTTGATACCTTTATGGAATCCTCATGGTATTACGCTCGTTATTGTTCACCAAACGATGACAGCCAAATGATTGATCCCGCTAAAGCTAATTACTGGCTGCCAGTGGATCAATATATTGGTGGTATTGAACATGCTATTTTACATTTACTTTATTCTCGTTTTTTCCATAAATTATTACGTGATGTAGGCTTAGTTCAATGTGATGAACCCTACAAAAAATTACTTTGCCAAGGCATGGTATTAGCAGACACCTATTATCGTGAAGCAGAGAATGGCGCGCAAGAATGGATTGCACCAGATGATGTAACGGTTGAACGCGATGAAAAAGGCCAAGTGATTTCAGCTATCAGTAAAATAGATGGCGAAGCCGTTATTTCTGCCGGCATGAGTAAAATGTCTAAGTCAAAAAATAACGGTATCGATCCGCAATCTGTTATTCAGAAATACGGTGCTGATACGGTTCGTTTATTTATCATGTTTACTTCACCACCAGAGCAAACCTTAGAATGGTCTGATGCCGGCGTTGAAGGTGCGCACCGCTTTGTTAAGCGTGTTTATAAATTGGTACATGACACGGTTGATACTTGTCAGGGTAAGCATCATAACATTGACGGTTTGACACTGAACGCTAATCAGAAAAAGCTTCGTCTAGAATTACACAAAACTATCGCGAAAGTAACTGATGATATAGGTCGCCGTAATACCTTTAACACCGCGATTGCCGCCATTATGGAATTAATGAATCACCTAAGCAAAGCGCCGATGAAATCTGATGAAGATAAAGCGGTCATGCTTGAAGCACTTCGCGCGGTAGTACTGATGCTTACACCGATTACACCGCATATGTGTCATTACTTATGGCAAACAATAGGTGATAAAGATACTGACGTAGAAAATTACCCATGGCCAACTGTTGATAACAGTGCATTAGTTGAAGATGAGAAACTTATTATTGTGCAAGTTAACGGCAAGCTTAGAGCCAAAATTACCGTTGCGGCTGATGCCAGTAAAGAAACAGTTGAAGCAATTGGTTTAAGTGATGAAAATGTCGTTAAATTTACCGAAGGTAACACGATTCGTAAAGTTATCTATATTCCAGGTAAAATTTTAAATATTGTGGCCAACTAATATGTTTACGTCACGTTTCACCGCGTTCATGATGACATACAAGCGCTTAATAACAGCTTTGACTTTAGTCAGTCTGTTGTCCTCTTGTGGTTTTCATTTACGTGGTGATTATTTACTTAGCGATGAATTACAAACCTTGTATATTACTTCAAGCGATGTACACGGTGAATTAACTCGCTTAGTTAAACAGCACTTATCTCATAATCAAGTAAAGGTACTTAAGCAAAAAAAGGCAAAAGTACCTGAGCTTCGCATCATGTCAGATACGCTCGATAGAAGAACCTTGTCAGTATTTGAAAATGGACAAGTCGCTGAGTATGAACTTATTTATGCGGTACATTACCAGTTACGCTTTGCTAATGAAGAGCCACAAAACTTTCGCTTTGAGCTAAATCGAGATTATCAAGATGATCCAAACTTAGCCTTAGCAAAATCTAGAGAGCTTTCTTTATTACTCAGCGAAATGCGAACGTCAGCGGCTGATAAGATCTTACGAGATATGGCAAGAGTTCAACGATAGGCTTTTAAATGAAAATTTACCATAACCAACTAATGCAGACATTAACACAAGGCTTTAAACCTGTCTGGTTGGTTTTTGGTGATGAGCCTTGGCAAAAAAACAATAGCTTAGCCACTATTAAAAACCACGCTCAACAACAAGGTTTTAGTGAAATAATTCGTTTTAGCAGCGATAATAAATTTGACTGGCAGCAAATAATTGATGAGTACCAATCATTAAGCTTATTTGCTAATCAGCGTATTATTGAAGTGGAATTTACCACAGTTAAAATTGGTGATAGTGGCAACAAAATACTATTAGCATTAAGCGAAATAGTGACACAAAATATAGATCTTCAAGATGTGATTTTTATCTTTCATGGTCCTAAACTTGATGGTGCTAGCGCTAATAGAAAGTGGTTTAAAGCCTTAACACAATTAGGCTGTTATCTACCTTTATACGATATAGAAACTAAATCGCTACCAAGGTGGCTACAAAGCCAATCAAAAAACGTCAATGTTAATTTAGCACCTGAACTATCCTTATTATTAATTGAATTATTTGAAGGTAACTTACCTGCGTTAGAGCAAGAATTACAAAAGTTATCCTTATTGTTTGGCACAAAACAAATCAGCTTAAGCGATGCTGAACAAATAGTAATTAAACAAGCTAAATTCAATCCCTTTCAAATTATAGATGCGTTATTAGAAGGCAACTGTAAAAAGTGCTTAACGATGTTGGATCAATTACAACAGGAAGGGACTGCTGCTGGACAAATTATTTGGGTATTTCACAAAGAATTTAATCAATTATATGCCATGCTAGATAAATTAGCACAAGGTTGTCAGCTTAATGATTTATATAAAGAATATCGAATTTGGGATAAACGTAAGCCCTTTTATCACCATGCGCTGACTCATATAAGTTTAAAAGATATTAAACGGGCAATGTCACGACTAGCCGATATAGATTTAATCAGTAAAACAAGCAGTGAGTTTAATGTTTTTATATTATTAGCCGATCTTTGTTTAACACTTTATCATGGTGAAATGACGAAAAACTTTTCATTGAATTATGAGTATTCTTAACTTTGTTATCAACAATTTTTTTTTCAACGTTCTCTCAACTAAAGTGATTTAACCAATGACTCATATTGGTATTTTAGGCGGCACTTTTGACCCCATACACCTTGGGCATACTCTACCGGCTAAAGCGGTAGCAGATTACCTATCATTAACTAAAATATTGTTAATACCTGCTAATATCCCACCACATAAGGCAACGCCTAATGTCAGTGCCAAGCAACGTGCTGAAATGGTTCATTTGGCTTGTAGTACAGAACACTCATTCATTTGTGATGAACGCGAACTAAAACGCGATGGCAATTCTTATACTGTCGACACCTTAAAAGAATTAGCAAAGGCATTTCCACAACAAACATTATATTTTATTGTTGGCCTAGACTCTTTATTAACGTTTACTCAATGGCATAAATATGAAGAAATTTTATCTCTTTGTCATTTGGTCGTGAACACAAGACCTAACTATCAATTAAACAACCTAGATCCAGCGACTACAGCGTTATTAACTAATCATCAAATTCATAATATTAATGAACTAAAAAAACATAAGTCAGGCGGGATTTTACTACTTCCCAGTACACTGCCGTCTTATAATGACCACTTACATCTAGATATTTCATCAAGTGATATTCGTCAAAAAATAGCTAACAAACAAGATTGCCAACAACTATTAGCCCCTAGAGTATTGACTTTTATCAATAAAAATAAGCTTTACCAATAACCTCAAATCCAATTATATCAATATGGGTTAGTGACTGATGAAATATTTAGTCCATTTAGAATGATCATATATTTATTCGTATTGTTATTAATGTTAATATTCACAGATTGTGCTTAACTTAACTTAATGCACTGTGAAAATTCAACTAATATATAGGAAGAACCCCTTGCAAACCGAAGCACTTAAAGCATTTGTAATTGAAAAACTTGAAGACATGAAAGGCAAAGACATTATCTCTCTAAGCATTGGCGAGAAAGCAAGCTTTGCCGATTATATGATTATTTGCTCAGGCAACTCAAATCGCCATGTAAAATCAATCGCGCAATCCGTAGCCATTGAATGTAGAGCTGAAGGTGTTGAACCACGCGGCATGGAAGGTAACGATGTTGGCGAATGGGCGCTAGTTGACCTAGGCGATATTATTGTTCATGTCATGACTAATGAACAACGTGATAAATACAATTTAGAACAACTGTGGGCCGAATAGCAGCCAATTTATTGGTTTGATTAACTTATGAAGTTAACTTTATATGCCGTTGGAACAAAAATGCCAACTTGGGTCAGTCAGGGTTTTGATGAATATACTCGACGTTTTCCTCGTGATTTATCTTTTAATTTAATAGAGATATCTGCGGGAAAGCGTGGTAAAAACGCTGATATTACGCGTATTTTAGAAAAAGAAGGCGAACAATTATTAGCGGCTATTCCTAAAGGCAGCCGTATCGTTACCTTAGAGGTTGAAGGTAAGCCTTGGAACACACCTCAACTTGCTAAACAGCTTGAACGTTGGCAGTTCGATGGTAGGGATGTGGCGCTATTAGTGGGTGGACCTGAAGGATTATCCCCTGCTTGTATCAAAGCAAGTGAACAAAAGTGGTCTTTATCTACTCTGACCTTACCCCACCCTATGGTAAGAGTTCTTATTGCTGAAAGTTTATATCGCGCATGGAGCGTTAATAATAATCACCCTTACCATAGAGAATAACGATGGTAACTGCGTATATTATTCGAGATATTGTCTGCAGCAAGAGTGCTGAAGATAATTTACTTGCTTCTTATACGCTTGCCAATCCACTAAATCATTACTTTCGAGAGCCTAGCTGATGTCACCTCGTCGCATTATTATTCGCAACCATAGCGCGGAGGCTAATTTATTCGCTCGCCGCACTTTTATTGCCTTTGTTGGTGTATTATTACTGTTACTAATATTGTTTAGTAACCTCTATTCATTACAAGTAGACTCTTTTGAAAAATACCAAACACGTTCAAATTCAAATCGGATAAAATTACTACCTGTCGCGCCAAACCGCGGCTTAATATATGATCGCAATGGTGTTATTCTCGCTGATAATAAACCTGTTTATAGCCTAGCGGTAATCCCTGAAGAAGTAGATAACTTAAAAGCTAACATTCAAGCACTGAGCGAACTGCTCGATATTAGTGCCGACAGACAAGAGATATTTTTTAAAGCGGTAAAAGGTAAACGCCGCTTCAAAAAAATAGAATTACAGCCACGTTTAAGTGAACAACAAGTGGCATTGTTTTCAGTGAATCAGCACAAGTTTCCTGGTGTTTTTGTTGATGCGCGTTTAAAGCGCTATTACCCCTTCAGTGAACTAACCACACATAATTTAGGTTATGTCGCTCGCATCAATCGAAAAGATGCGAATAAACTTAAGCGACAAGATGATTTTGAAAACTATGCTGCCACTCATGGTATAGGGAAGTTGGGGATTGAAAAATATTATGAAAAAATTTTACATGGCACCATAGGCCACCAAGAAGTTGAGGTAAACAACCAAGGTAGGATTATTCGTACCTTGAATTACACCCCGCCTATTAAGGGTAAAGATCTAACTTTAACCCTAGACATAGAACTGCAAATGATTGCAAAGCGTGCGTTATCAGGAAAACGCGGTGCCGTAGTGGCGATGAATCCAAATACTGGCGGTATTTTAGCAATGTACTCTAACCCCAGCTATGATGGTAACTTATTTGTGCATGGCATCAGCAGTAAGAATTATAAAAAACTACTTAACTCCAGTGATTTACCTTTAATTAATCGAAGTGTACAGGGCTATCCCCCCGCTTCCACAGTAAAACCTTTTTTAGCGTTAACTGGTTTAGAAGAACAGGTGATCACGGCAGATACTAAAATTTGGGATCCCGGTTGGTATCAATTAGAAGGCTTACCTAATAAATATAGAGATTGGAAAAAATGGGGTCATGGTTGGGTGAATTTAACTAAAGCCATTGAGCAATCTTGTAACACTTATTTTTTTGACTTAGCTTTTAAACTGGGGATCACTAAGATTAGTACTATGATGGAGCGATTTGGTTTTGGTGATTATACTGGTGTTGATATTCATGAAGAAAGTAGAGCTATTATGCCCAGTGTCGCATGGAAAAGAGGCCGTTATAATAAACCTTGGTATACCGGTGAAACGCTTTCGGTGGGTATTGGACAAAGCTACTGGACTGTAACGCCATTGCAATTAACTCAAGCCATTACAACGCTAGTCAATCATGGTGAAAGAAAAGTACCGCACTTTTTAAAAGCGACTAAAGAAATAACGACAGATGAGCAAGGTGCTAGTCAAAGCACCTTCGAAGAGGTGATTTATGAAGAGAAAGCACCTTTAGTATTAAAACAAAAAAAACATTGGGATCTCGTGCTAGCAGCGATGCATAATACGGTGCAAAAATTTGGTGCGACTGCTTACACTCCTTTTAAGGGATCTAAGTATGATGCTGCGGGCAAAACTGGCTCAGCACAGGTTGCTCGTATTAAACAAAACGAAGAATACGATGCAAAATCTACTAAAGAAAACCAGCGTGATAATGCGATGTTTATTGCATTTGCACCCTATAAAAATCCTGAAATAGTGGTTGCGGTTGCAATAGAAAATGTTGCTAAAGGCGGTGGTGCCACGAATGCAGGCCCTGTTGCACGACAAATTATGGATCAATACTTTGGCAACAGAGTGATTACCTCTAACATTAAAAATTTACCTAAACAATTAAGTGCTAAGACTGAGCAACACCTGCACCAATCACACTTTCAAGAGAGCGACTAATGCGCAGTAGTGGCCAAGAACAACAACAATTTCGTAGTATATGGCAAAAATTGCATATCGATTTACCTTTATTAATTGGCATACTATCGCTAATGGCACTTGGTTTATTTATTGTTTTTAGTGCCGGCGGTCAAAGTATCGATATAGTTTACCGCCAAGCTATTCGATTGGGTGTTGCGATAGTGGTAATGCTAGCAATAGCTCAAATCCCCCCCTTGTCATATCGAAAATGGGCCGTTCCTGTTTTTGTATTAGGGTTGTTAATGTTGGTAGCCGTATTGCTTTTTGGTCATGTAGGTAAAGGTGCACAGCGTTGGCTAGATTTAGGCTTTATGAAATTTCAGCCCTCAGAAATCATGAAATTAATAGTCCCGATAATGATTGCTTCATTTATCAGTCAGTATAATTTACCTGTTAAAATTTCAACCATCGTTTTGGCTTTTATTTTAGTATTAATTCCGACACTACTGATTGCTAAACAACCCGACTTAGGTACTTCACTGTTAATTGCTAGCTCAGGTATTTTTGTTATTTTTCTTGCTGGCGCCAGTTGGAAGTTAATTGGTGTTTGCGTGGGATTAGCTTCAGCATTCGCGCCATTTCTATGGATGTTTTTGATGCAAGATTATCAACGACAGCGGGTAATGACGTTTTTAAATCCCGAACAAGATCCACTAGGCTCTGGTTACCATATTATTCAATCTAAAATAGCCATAGGCTCTGGTGGGGTTGATGGTAAAGGTTGGCTACAAGGTACACAATCTCAATTAGAATTCTTGCCTGAGCGCCATACTGATTTTATTTTTGCCGTGTTTAGTGAAGAATTTGGCTTAATTGGTGTCAGTGTTTTACTTGCGGTATATCTATTTATCGTCATGCGCGGCTTGTGGATTGCTGTACATGCCCAACACGCTTTTACCAAGTTGCTCGCCGGTAGTATTACCCTAACGTTCTTCGTTTATGTATTTGTGAATATCGGTATGGTATCTGGTTTATTACCTGTTGTTGGTCTGCCATTACCTTTAGTGAGTTATGGTGGCACCTCAATGGTGACATTACTCGCAGGATTTGGCATGCTAATGGCTATTAGTACTCACCGACGGTTTCATACATAATGGTGAGTAAATATTTTGGCTAGTTTGTCTAACTTCTTTGTCGAACGTGCTCATTGACTAGCGTCAACTCCGCGCGTTACCCTAAAATTATATAACAACAAGAAAAAATGATGGAAATACGATACAAACTATTATTCTTTGTTCTGCTTACCCTGCTAACTGCCTGTAGCTCTGGTCGCTATAAACATACTAACGATAGTACGCCAAGCAGATTACCCAACCAGGCAGAATTAAAAGACGCCACCCCGCGCGCAGAAAGTTATAGTCGTGGAGGCAATAAAAATTACCAAGTTCGTGGTATAAACTATCAAGTATTGGCGCATGCACAAAATTTTGAAGAAATAGGTACAGCTTCTTGGTACGGGAGGAAATTTCATGGTCATTTAACCTCAAATGGTGAAATTTATGATATGTATGCCATGAGTGCTGCCCATAAAAACTTACCCTTGCCGACCTATTTAAAGGTAACCAACACAGCCAATAATAAATCAGTAATTGTTCGAGTTAATGACCGTGGTCCTTTTCATTATAAACGTATTATTGATTTATCCTACAGCGCTGCTTATAAGCTCGACATGTTGAAAACAGGTACTGCCGAAGTTAAAATCACCAGTATAACCAATTTTGATAAAACTAATATCCATAAAAAACCATTGGCTGTAAATATAATATCCCCCGTAACAGATAGCCAATCAAACCTGATATCGACAAAAAACTACATTCAAGTTTTTGCGACAAACAAGCTTGAATTAGCAAAAAAAACAGCAACTTCATTATCAAAAAAATATTTGCAAACGGTTAATTATCCTAAAGAAAATAACATTTATCGAATTCAAATAGGTCCTATTTTAGATAACGCAGTAATCAATAAGCTATTGCTAGAGCTTAAGCAAGGACGTTATCCAAACGCCTACTTAAGAAAACTTTAGTATCGCTGTAAATTACACCTTGAGGCGATTTATACATTATTAGGGTGTAGATAGAAAATAGTTTTTACAATTTTCTCTAATTCCCCCATAGCTAACCATGATAGAGATGATATACTTTATTCAAGCTTTATTAAAAATAACGTTTTCCATTCACCTCATTATTAAAAATTATGCCTTTAAAATTATGTCTTTAAAAATTCAAAAATCTGCTCGCACATTGTTCAAATTTATCTCAGTCACCTTATTAGGTTCAACCTTAGCTTTTTCATCCATTAGCCACGCACTAAACATTATTCCTGATGCGCCACAAATTAACGCCAAAGGTTTTATTTTAATGGATTTTGCGACGGGCAAAGTGATCGCTCAAGGCAATGCTGACATGCAATTAGCACCCGCAAGTTTAACTAAAATGATGACTAGTTACATCATAGGTAAAGAATTAGACAACGGTAATATATCAAACAACGACAAGGTGATGATCAGCGAAAATGCTTGGGCAAAAAACTTTCCTGAATCATCAAAAATGTTTATTGAAGTAGGTACTGAAGTACCGGTAGACCTTTTAAATCAAGGTATTATTGTTGCCTCAGGTAATGATGCCTGTGTTGCCATGGCTGAACATATTGCTGGTAGTGAAAGTGCTTTTGCCGATTTAATGAATGCCCATGCCGAACAATTAGGTATGTCGAGTTCATTTTTTGAAAACAGTCACGGTTTAGATAGCTCTTCTCATATGACCACACCACGTGACATGGCGGTATTAGCCAGTGCTATTATCCGTGAAGTTCCAACTGAATATGCTATCTATAAACAAAAATCATTCACTTATAACAATATTAAACAATATAACCGTAATTCATTATTATGGGATAAAAGCTTAGATGTAGACGGTATGAAAACTGGCCATACGTCAAATGCGGGTTATAGCTTAGTCACCTCAGCAACTAAAGGTGATATGCGTTTAATCACCGTTGTAATGGGTACTGATAGCGAACGAGCTAGAAAAGTAGAAAGTAAAAAATTACTTAATTATGGTTTCCGCTTTTTTGAAACCATCTCTCCTTATAAAGCGGGTGAAAAATTTGCCACTAATCGCATTTGGATGGGTGATAAAAAACAAGTTGATTTGGGTATTTCACTAGATACACTCATTACTATCCCTCGCGGACAACGTAAAAACTTAAAAGCAAACTTTGAATTAACTCAACAACTGACTGCACCTTTAGCCAAAGGTACTGTGGTAGGAAAATTATTCTTACAACTAGATGGTGAAGATATTGCGCAATATCCATTAGTAACTTTACAAGAAGTCAATGAAGGCAGTTTTTTCTCAAAAATAATTGATTACATCAAGTTATTTATTGCACAACTTTTAGAATAGAAAGACAGATCACTAAATGATGGGTTATCGGCACTATTTGCTAATGATCTAAATCATTTTTTAGTTTTAGTTTTAGTTTTAGTTTTAGTTTTAAGCTTAAAATAAAGTTCTTACTTTAAAGTTTAAGCACTATACGTACTCTAATATCAAACAACAGGCTGAATAACCTGCACCAAAAGAGCAAAGCACTGCTTTATCACCCGAGCTCAAACCATCATGATGCTTGTGTAAAGCGATAATACAACCCGCAGAGCTAGTATTGGCATATTCGTCTAAAATAATTGGCGCTTCGCCCGCTATAGGCTCTCGACCTAAGACCTTCTTACCAATAAAGTTATTCATATTAATATTAGCTTGGTGCAAATAAAGTCGCTTGATATCTTCAGGGGCTAAATTAACTTTAGCCATTTGGCTAGCAATTAAATTAGACACCATAGGCAATACTTCTTTAAATACTTTACGGCCTTGCTGAATAAAGTACTTATCAATATCATTAACCGTGTCTGGGCTGCATTGATTCATATAACCAATATTACTACGAATGTTATTGGAAAATTGAGTAATAGGTTGCTCGGCAATGATTTTAAAAACATGATCACCTGTTGCCGTTGACTCATCTTCAATAATTGAAGCCGTGGCCACATCACCAAAAATAAAGTGGCTGTCTCTGTCACGATAATTAATTTGGGGCGATAAAATTTCAGGATTAATCACTAATACGGTTTTTGCTGTGCCACTGCGAACTGCATTTGCCGCATTGATAATTCCAAAGGTAGCAGCAGAGCATGCGACTAGCATATCAAAGCCCCAACCACCACAACCTAGTGCTTGTTGTATTTCAATAGCCATGGCAGGATATGAACGCTGGGTATAAGCGCAAGCAACGATAATTAAGTCTATGTCAGCTGCCGTTTTATTTGCGGCAGCCATCGCTTGTTTAGCCGCAGCCACACCAATTTCAGCTTGCATTGACAAAATATCATTGGGTCGTTCAACAAAGATCGGTTTCATGATGTCGACATTCAAAACATCTTTTTTTGACATCACATAGCGACTTTTAATACCTGACGCTTTTTCAATAAAGGCACTACTTGAATGTGATAGTGCTAACACTTCACCCTGAGTAATAGCCTGCTCATTTTCACTATTAAACTTATCTACATAGCTATTGAAACAAGTCACTAACTCATCATTTGAAATTTTTTCTGACGGGGTAAATAACCCAGTTCCACTAATGACAACAGACATAAAATTATCTCGACCAAAATCCAGTAAGGTATGTCTACTAGTGTATTTTATTTATCACTGGTTGTCGATTAACGCTCCGATCCAATTAAATTAATGCATGGGCCAAATTCCAATAAAGGAAATTGATTCTTAACTTTATTATACTAAACTCATGATAAATAAAACCACACCACATTAAATGATAATAATTATCATTTGCATTTAATGTGGTATTAGTTTACTTTAGCTTTATACCTAAACTCATTAAACAATAAGAGTCCTATTTTTAATTAGTTTGTCTTTAAGCAAAGTAAAAAAGGAAATGATTATGATTACACCTGTCCTTACTACTGAAATAGCCACCACTAAGGTGCAAGTGGAACTATCGAGTCATGTACTAAGCCAGCTGCTTAAATCAGGGCTACTACACGGAGGAGACTGTAAATGTTTGAATGCCAGTGCAAAAAAAGTCATATGGCAGGCGATATTGGCAACAATTACAGATAATAAGGAAAGTCATTTATGTGCCTAAAACCTTCATCTGAATTTGTGCAACTAGAAACTTGGTTAGAAACATTAATCATAACGTACAAAAAACACCCTAGTTGCGGCTTAGCTAAAACGATTAATTATTACTTAAGCCGCTTATTACATCATGACGAACTTAGTTTTAATGGTAATAAACGCTGTGATTATTTATCCATGCAAAAATTTTGGCGTTGGCAAACTAGCCATTCAAGGTTAAACCATTCATAACGCTTGTTTTTAAGAACTGCTCCAATGCTTTTTTACCCGTAAAATGATAAGTACTACAGACATCGGCTATACTGTGTTTTTGCATAATCCTACTAATTAAAACACAGATCGCTTTATCATTAAGGCCTTGACTACCTAATTGTTGCTTTAACCATAAATGTAAACTAAAAACACAACTAGCGTATTGCCGATACCCGTAGGCAAATGCTTCAACATTAGCGTTATCAAGTTGACTTAACATATCTAAAGAGGATTGCGGGCAATGTGTTTGAATTAATGCTACTAAGTTTGGCGCTAAGTCTTTATATTCTTCCACTAATAAATAATCAAAACATCGATAAAACTCAGTATTGATCGGGGCAAGTACTTGCTCAGAATTTTCAGAAAGTGACTTTAATACTAATGCGGACTGTTCTCCACTGGCTTTGTCCTTGCTAAAACCAATACGTCCTAATTTGAAATCTGCCGTTAACCAAAAAGAAAGTAACGATTTTGTGGCCCCAAAACTTGAGGCTAAAAAATCAGCCCTTTGTGTTTTTGCAAAGATCGTTATTTCACTCAAAAACAATGCGCCTATGCCTTGGTGTTGTAATTTCGGATGTACAGCGATCCTCATCACTCTTAAGTAGTGATAATCAAACGCTTGCTCAACGCCACATTGAGTTAACAGAGATTGTGGAATAAAATTATTTCTTAACCGTCTTTTGCCTCTATTCACTGCGGTTAATTCCGCATCAGTAATACCTTGCTTATTAAACTTGCCTTCATGTATTAATAAAGCGACTGCAATAACTTGTTCCAGCTCTCCATCAACCGACATTAAACAAACCAGTTCGACCTGTTTATTGTCTAATAACATCTGCACATCACTGGGTTTAGTTTGATAATGAGCGGTCACAAGTACTGAAAAAACTTGTCTTAACAAACTTTCATTGGCTAATAACGCTTCAGCAGTAAAATGTTTAAAATCAAATTGAGTTTCTTGGCTAACTAAACTTGAGTGTTTTTGATGATTGCATAGACTAGGTAATTCAGCATTTAATAAACAGGCATCAAAAACTAACTGCTCTAATGGATCACCCGATCGCCACCTAATGGGCTCATTTATATGTAAGCTACGCCATTTTGGAAAGGATGCCGTTAAGGTGTGTTGAAACTTTAAGGTAAAACCTCGCCCAGCTCCTTCATAACCATGAATAGTACTAGCAAAAACCAAACGAGAGTGCTGAAATAATAACTGCTCAAGTAAATAGACGGGTATAGCGGCCGCCTCGTCTACTAAAACTAAACTAACGTTAGGTTGCAACTTAAGTAATTGATCAACAGCAATAAACTCCACAACACCATAAAGCATTGTAAATTTATGCCCTTCTAGATGACCTTGCGGTAAACTTTTTGCTAACTGGCTGAAAAAAACTTGCACCGAATGTAACTCTGCTGCCGTTATAATGATATGCAGTTTATTATCATTTTTAGCGATTGCTAATAGCTGAGCACAAGCAATAGCTAACGCCGATGATTTACCTCTTCCTCTGTCTGCGGTTAATACTAAAGGCTGCTTACTCTTCCCTTTAATAACCTTGATTATCGCCTCTACTGCATTCACTTGCTCTTGGGTAACACACCCATAAGTTAACGTTTGTCGCTCAGAAGAGCTTACTGAATTAATTACCTGTTCATCACTTACTTGGGTTTTTGGCTCAAGTGGAGGGAAAACAAGCGCACCCTGCTGCAGTATTACATGCTCTGAATAGCCTTGAAGTAAAGAGAAAAAGCGTTTAAAGAAGTTGCTCTGCTTAACCAATGCTATGTCATTTATTATCAAAAACAATATACCACCACCAACAAGCGTGCCTGAGAGAGCGGCAAAGGCATCCACACTCAATTGTTGCTGAGTAAAAACAACAAAGTCACTTTCGGTGCCAAGCCGGTCACGAAAACGTTGCGGTGAAACATTCGCTTTAATCAGCTCATTATCACCATAAATCAGCCATGACCTCTCATCATTTTTATTTCTATCCTGATGAAAAGATTGAATTGTTTGTAATAAGGAATATCCCCACTCATCTCCACCCAAAAGCACAATTAAACGCCGTTCATTCAACACTTTTGCTTGCTGGTGAAAATCATCAAACCATCTAGAAAAGGTGGTGTTTTGCATATTAACTTCAATCAAAAAATTAGTCTTGTATATATCTATAATACCTCAATATGCGCTATACCAATAAAATAAAATATAAAGTTTAATTGTAAATATTTTCTTCATTGCCTATGTTGGTATTTATTACTAATATTTTTTAAGAGTAAAGCTAATGGCAAATGATAATGACTTTTTAGATGATATTGAGGCAAACGAGGAAACAACTGAACAAGAAATAGAGTTAGAATCTCGTGAAGTAGCCTATAAGCAAGTATTAGAGCAAGCACAAAGAAACTTACTCGCGAGAAAGCGTATTGATGATTTAATGGAGAAAAAAAGGTTAAAAGAGTTATTAGATGATTCAGACGACTGGTAATACAAGATATGAATATAAGAAATATAAGATTAGTTTTCTTTTATAAAACTCTGATAAAATCATAACTAGTATTAACCTTTTACTCTGAGTTAACTTATGACTTTATTAGAAAAACTTCGATGCCTGTTTACATTTGGTCAAGGAGTCGCTTTACCTTTACCCGAAATCTCAGCTGACTCTACACCTATAGACATTTTTACGCAGTGGTTTAACGATGCTAACAAATCAGGTATTTTATTACCTGAAGCAGTGTCAGTCAGTACTTGTGCTAGTGATGGTCAACCAAGCTCACGCATGGTATTGCTAAAGAGTTTCAGTGAGCAAGGTTTTGTGTTTTTTACTAACTACGGCAGTCGGAAAAGTCAGGAACTAGTGGACAACGGTAAAGTTGCCTTATTATTTCATTGGAATGTATTACAAAGACAGATACGCATAGAAGGCACAGTTGAAAAGATAACACCGCAAGAATCAGCTGATTATTTTCATAGCCGTGATAGAGGTAGTCAAATTGGTGCTTGGGCATCAAAACAAAGCCAAAAGCTAACCCATGATAATGAACTAAAAGAACGTATGGCTCATTTTAATGATAAGTATGCAAAAGGTGAAGTTCCCCATCCTGAGTTTTGGGGGGGGTGGCGTGTCAAACCCACCTATATCGAATTTTGGCAAGGCCGCGCAAGCCGTTTACATGACAGAGTGTGTTTTGAAAAAAAAGATGAAGCGTGGCAAAACTTTAAGCTTCACCCGTAATAAGCTCATTTGAGATTATCATGAAGCTTGACAAAATGTTTGACAAGCTTCATTTGATCAATTTAGAAATTGATGTCCTTCTGATTTAAATACCGCTAATTGCTGCTATCGCTACTGCGGTGTTATACATGATAGTGGTCGCACTGGTCCATAAAGTTAGGTTATTCATATATTCTGAATCAAGTGGAACCACAACAGTATCACCAGGCTTCATATCATCACCCGCGTTGCTTGCAAACCAATTGCTATTTTTCATTAATTTAATACTGCCATTGGCAGCGATAATATAAACTCTTTCTGCATCAGCACGTTTCTTACTGCCACCACTTTGCGCTAAATAATCTGCCGCAGTTAAATTTTTATCATAAATATGAGAAGAAGTGACCTGTACTTGACCGATAACATTCACTGAATTTTTTATAGTCGGCACGTAAAGCACATCACCCCCTTCAAGTAAAATATCATAATCATTATCTTTCACTACCTTTGGTAGGTTTAATACTAAACGACCAACTGGTTGTAATTTAGTAAGATCGTCTAGCATCGCTTGAACTTCAGTATAAGATTGCGAATAATTGCTATCTGATAAAGATTTAGATGCCATTTCGACACGTAAATCTCCTGATAGTTTAATCAAATTTTGTAATTCTAATTCTTGCAGTTTAATCCGAGTAAATACAGACCCTTCTTGATGAGCAAAACGAGTAAAGCCACCTGCTTTCGCGATTAAATCAGATAAATTTTCACCACGACGAATGGTATATTTACCCGGAAAGACAAATTCTCCACGTAATTCAATCACATGGTTTTCACTCCACGCAGGGATTTGATGGATATTTAATCTATCTTTACTTTGTAATAAAATGTTATCGTTTTTTTCACCTTGTAACGCTGCGGCTAAATTCACTGATAGTGAACGTTTGCTAACGAGTTGACTACGCACTTGATTACGAGTCAGTTCCGCGCGCGTTAAATAGGCAGATTCATTTAAACCACCTGCAGCGGCGATTAAATCATCTATTCGACCATTACGGGCTAAAGGATAAATACCTGGGAATTTAACTGAACCATCAACTTCTATTAGTTGTATCGGTTGCCCAGAGCCTCCTTGGTTCTTCAGTTTTTGAATGATAGGGAGTAATAAACGTTGGCGAGAGAATAAAGAAAATTCATTTATATTAACTTCTTCTTCAATGGTGCCACCTGACATTTGTACAATAGATTGATTTACCAGTTTGGCAGCTTCGTCTACTTCCATTTCAGCTAATTTATTTACATTATCGTATTTTTTCCAAAACTGTTTATTTTTAAATTTATCTTTGGCTAACTGTTGTTCTTTCTTAAATAACTCTTCTTGAGTGAAAGCAAGCATATCAAGGGATAAATTGTTTTCACTCAATTTAGATACACGAGAAAACACCAGTAATTTATCACTGGCCTGTAATAATAAGTTATCTTCAGATTCTGGGTTAGTGATAGCGTTAGCAAGCCCAAATTGTAATATTTCTATGTTACGTGCAAGATCGATTTCTCGAATAATTAAACTATAATTTAAATCAGCATTCGCTAACAAATGTGAATTAACATGCGGTAACAAGTCTGTTACTTTTTGTCCCTCCTGCCATTGATATTTACCCGGACGGGTTAATGCACCAATTAAGGTAACCGACTGCGAAAACATATCAGCGGCTTTCATCACTCTGACAAAATCACCGGCTTGCGCTTTTGATGACAGTTGCTTTGCGTTGGTAAAATCAATATTAACAACACTACGTAAATCATTCTGATTATAACGTTCAACAATAGTTGATTTTGCATAAGCACTGGGCAATAAACCACCCGCCATTGCTAGTACATTGGTAAAGTCGTCATTCTTTACTAATTCATAAATAGCCGGACGACGAACCTCGCCGTCAATAGAGACTGTTTTACCCACAGGCGCAATAAAAACCACGTCGCCTGATTGTAGTAAAACATCATTGTTAGAGTTGCCATCAATAAGCAAGTCGTATAAATCCAGGGTTTTAATTAATTTACCCGAACGCTTGAGCTGTATATTACGTAAACTGCCAATATCACTAATACCGCCTGCAGCAAAAATCGCGTGGGTGATACTTGATAAAGAACTTAACGTGTATGGGCCCGGCTTATATGCATCACCTAAAACAAATATTCGCATTGAACGTAACGATGCCATACCAATAACGACGTCAACCCCAATGATTTTTTCTTTAATTTTTGCAATTAATAAACGTTTCATCTCGGCATAAGACAGGCCAGCAACCGCAAAAGGACCGTGAGATGGAAAAACAATTTGCCCTTCCCTGTTCACTTCCAACTCAAGTTCATCGCTTTCTTTACCAAATACTTGAATAGAAACTCGATCGCCAGGCGCAACGATATAGCCGGCAGGAATAGCAATATCCATAGTTGGCGCAAACGTTTGTGGTGAATTAGCAAAGACATCATAACCAAAAGGTTTTAATTCTTTTACTTTTTCAAAATTTTCTTCTTCATCAGCATATTCATCATCAGTATTTTGAATAGGGTTACCTTGTTCATCAAACTGAGTGCCACGAGGGTAACGTTGAGTATTATCTGTTAGTTCGCTCTCGCCATCACTGCCGGACAATTGCCCTTTAAAATCACTAATATCGATCCCCATACTTTTAGCTAACGCTTTCTGTTGGGATGGTGGCAACTTTTTAAACTGTTCTATCTGCGCTTGGCTAACTTGATAAGAAATAGCCTGAGTTGAAAAAGTTAATATTGAAAAAGTAATAAAATGAAGTGTAAACTTCACTAACACTTTAGAGAGTTTATTAAAGTATTTTTTAGTGATCATAATCATTAGCGCAAAGATGTTCCTGTCATGCGTTATTCCAAACCAATGAAACCTACTTAGGCTTAGCGAGAATAGAGAAAATTTTGAGCATTTATGCCCTGATTTATAACCGTTCTACTTGAAGATGCATGATTCAGCTGAAATTAGAAATGCTTTTAGGCAATACATTGATTGAAGAGAATAGTTATTCTATTGTCGAAATCAATAACGCAGCATAAGCACTTCTAAACCAGCAACTTGGGGAAGACTGAGCAAATCATACTCTGCGCTACATTTATTTTTAAGGGAACGACCTTTAATAAAAAAATGCGCCTTGATTATGAATCGCTCAAACTTCCTGAAACGAGAATCTTAAAGTGGAGCGGGTATATAACGTCGAAGTTTAACAGCATAATAACAAGCAAACAATAGCGTAATAGCAGTAACGATCACCCTGGTACAATCCTTATAGTCTGTTTTCTATGTTCTTTAACTCCCCGATAATTCGAGACAGAATAGTCACTTAATAGGAAAGATTTCTCTACATAAAACAAAGTTGTTAATATATTGTTATAAATTGGTACTTGCCTTTCCAATCAAGCACAGGTATAACTTTCGCTTGTTAATGCATTTTAGCACTATATCGTTATGAGCAAACATCTGTCAGCCATAATAAAAATCAACACGATATAATGATTTTACGGAGATTTTTTATGTCAGCGCAATCAGCAAAAGACTTTTTTGGCCATCCTAGTGGACTTAAAACACTTTTTTTTACCGAAATGTGGGAGCGCATGAGTTATTACGGCATGCGCATGCTACTTGTTTTATTTATGACAGCGACCCTGCAAGAAGAAGGTTTAGGCCTAACTGTCGCCTCAGCAGCCGCAATTTATGGTTTGTACACGGGTAGTGTCTATTTTATGGGGCTACCTGGGGGTTGGATTGCTGATAGGTTAATTGGTGGACAAAAAGCGGTATGGTATGGCGGCCTAATTATCATGATTGGCCATATAATTTTAGCAATACCAAGTGATTATTCATTTTTAATTGGTTTAATTTTCGTCGTGTTAGGTACAGGCCTACTAAAACCAAATATTGGTGCCATGGTTGGTCAGCTATATTCTGATAAAGATATTCGTCGTGATAGTGGTTACGCCATTTATTACATGGGTATTAATATCGGTTCAGTCATCGGTTATGGTGCTTGTGGCTATTTAATGGAAAATCAAGGTTGGCATTGGGCATTTGGTGCTGCAGCTATAGGTATGGCGGTTGGACTCATTCAATACAGAATAACTACGCCAAATCTTAATGGCATAGGCGCAAAGCCGGTTCATCCCTTATCAAAAACAGGACAAAAAATTAGCTGGACAATTATCTACGGATTTTTAGCTGTTGTTGCATTAGTAACATACATGATATTCCAAGATATGCTAACCATAGTACCGGTGACTATTGCTCAATATGTAGCTGTCGCATTCTCTGCTATTTTCGTTATTTACTATGCTACCATTTATTTCTTTAGCTCATTATCGGTTATTGAAAAGAAAAAATTGGTCGCGTTATTAATTATTTGTGTCGCTTCCGCTTGTTTTTGGTCTGGCTTTGAACAAGCCGGTTCGTCAATGAACTTATTTACTCGCGATTATACCGATCGTATTGTTGGTTCATTTGAAATACCCACAGGCTGGTTCCAATCATTAAACGCATTCTTTATCGTATTGTTATCTCCGTTCTTTGCCGCGTTATGGATTAACTTAGGTAAGAGGCTTGTTAGTCCATCGTATGGAATAAAATGTGCTGTTGGTTTAATTATTATGGGCAGTGGCTTCATTATTATGTTCTTTGCTGCACAGCATGCAGCGTCTGGAATGAAAGTTGCTCCTTATTGGTTAGTCGCGACCTATTTTTTACATACCGTTGGTGAGCTATGTTTGAGCCCTGTCGCATTAAGCGCCGTGAGCAAGTTATCTCCTAAACGCTTTGCTGGGCAAATGATGGGCGTTTTTGTTTTAACTTATTCTATTGGGAATATCATCTCAGGTTTATTAGCCGGTAATTATGATCCAAACAATGTGTCTCAAATACCGTCACTGTATATTCAGATTAGTTTATTTAGTATTGGTATTGGTTTGATAATTTTACTACTTGGTTTTAAATCAAGATTTTGGGAAAATTTATCAGAAGAGGATGATGCATCAACGAGCAATCCTACTTTATCAACTAACAATACTTAATTAGCACTAGATTAGTACTAATCTAGTGCTAGGTGGGTGTTTTGGGCACCCACCTTTATTTTAGATTGAGCGCAAAAATGACCGAGCCTTTATTAATAACTACTGGACCTAATAATACACCTCATACTGAACCTAATACGAGAACCTCAATTAGGCAAACTCTACGTACCAAAAGAAAAACACTTACCACAGCATTTCAAATAGAAGCCAGTGAATCATTAAAACTGCGTTTATTAAATCATCCAAGAGTTCAATCAGCAAAAAAAATTGCTTTATATCTAGCCAATGATGGCGAGCTTGATCCAATGTCTTTTATTAACTGGTGTTGGCAACAAGGCAAGCAAGTCTACTTACCGGTGTTACACCCATTTTGCCCCGGTCATTTACTGTTTTTATTATTTGAAAAGACATCTTTTATGGTCAAGAATCAATATGGTATCAATGAGCCAAAATTAGATGTGACTAAAGTTTGTCCACTAGAGCAGCTGGATGTGTTATGTACACCACTGGTCGCTTTTGATTGCTCAGGTGCTAGATTAGGCATGGGTGGTGGTTTTTATGATAGAACATTGGTGAACTGGCAAAAAAATCAATTATACCCTATTGGTATTGCTCATGATTGTCAGCAAATTGCTCAAGTGCCTGTAGAATACTGGGATATCCCTTTACCCGAAATTATTACGCCAACACAAAATCATCAGTTTTGAGTAACTAGTAACTAAACTATTTGATCGATGTTATAATCTGCCGCATTATATAAAAATAGCTAATATAAAAACTAGCTAAATCCCCTATTAAGGAAGCGTAATGACTCAAGATGAGATGAAAAAATCAGCAGCAATTAAAGCATTAGAATTTATTGAAAATGACTCAATTGTTGGTGTAGGCACAGGCTCAACCGTTAATTATTTTATTGATGCCTTAGCGACAATAAAAAACAAAATTCAAGGTGCGGTTTCTAGTTCTGAAGAATCAAGCAAACGTTTAACAGACCATGGTATTGAAGTATTTGATCTAAACGATGTTGATGTTTTAGACGTTTACGTTGATGGCGCAGATGAAATAACTAAGTATATGAGTATGATTAAGGGTGGTGGAGCGGCGCTAACCCGTGAAAAAATTGTCGCTGCTGTTGCCAAAAAATTTATCTGTATTGCTGATAGCTCTAAACAAGTTGAACTATTGGGTCACTTCCCATTACCTGTTGAAGTCATTCCTATGGCGCGCAGTTATGTTGCCCGTGAGCTAGTCAAACTCGGCGGTGATCCTGAATACCGTCAAGGTGTAGTAACTGATAACGGCAATGTCATCCTTGATGTTCACAACTTATCTATTATCGATCCTAAAAAATTAGAAGCAGATATTAACGCCATTGTTGGCGTAGTAACTAATGGTTTATTTGCCCAGCGAGGCGCCGATATATTGATATTAGGGACAAAGTCTGGTGTCTCTATAATTAAATAATACCCGTTAAATTCATTAAAGGGGCAACTTCATTTCGACATAATCAGTAAAGCTAGATTTTCAAGAGCACAGATTTTGGTGCCAAACAAAACCTAACGACCTACATTCACTTAGGCAGGACTCTTGATTGAACAATAACTAGCTATTGGCATTGAACGCAAAGATGTTACTGGATCGGTAGATTCTTTAAAAATCACAGAATTAGTTTTAATTGGTATAACAATCAAATTGAATTAAAAAACATAGACCTGCATAACTTTATTTAGCAAGGTGGCTTTTTTTATCCATCGAGACTAAATAAATACTTTAGAGTCTATACACTATATGCTATCTTGTTTTTATTATAGATATCTAGCCATCTAAACACATTTTTAATTTGTGCTGAAATATGGTCAAGATTAGCGTATTAAAAATATATAAGTGTTAACTTAACAAGCGAAGCGACCCCTTATGACTACAAGTAAAAATTCATTAGCAAAAGACAAAATTAAAATTTTATTACTTGAAGGTGTACATAAAAGTGCCCTTGAAGAGCTTACAGCAAAAGGATACTCGAATATCGAGTATATTAAGACCTCACTCAATGAGGCCGATTTAATTAAAAAAATTGCCAATGCACACTTTATTGGTATCCGCTCGCGTACTCAATTAACCGCTGAAGTATTAAGCCATGCAAAAAAATTAGTGGCTATCGGTTGTTTCTGTATTGGTACCAATCAAGTTGATACCATTGCAGCACAAGAATTAGGTATTCCAGTATTTAATGCCCCATTTTCAAATACTCGTTCTGTTGCAGAACTAGTGCTAGGTGAAACCTTATTACTACTCCGCGGTATTCCTGAAAAAAGCGCTAAAGCACATCGTGGCGAATGGCTAAAATCAGCAGTAGGCTCATTCGAAGCTCGCGGTAAAACTTTAGGTATTATTGGTTACGGTCACATTGGTACTCAGCTTGGTATTTTGGCTGAAACGTTAGGGATGCGTGTACGTTTTTACGATATTGAAACAAAGCTTCCTCTAGGCAATGCCAGTCAATCAGCCTCATTGAATACCTTACTTGCCGAATCTGATGTAGTGAGTTTGCATGTACCCGAAACACCGCAAACGCAATACATGATTGGTTCGGCTCAATTTGAAGCAATGAGAACAGGGGCAGTATTTATTAATGCTTCTCGTGGAACAGTTGTAGACATTGATGCATTAGCACAAGCGTTATCTCAGAAAAAATTAGCCGGTGCTGCTATTGACGTATTCCCTGTTGAACCAAAGGGAAATGATGATGAGTTTGTATCTCCGTTGCGTGGCTTTGATAATGTTATTTTAACACCACATATTGGCGGTAGTACTAAGGAAGCTCAAGAAAATATTGGTTTAGAGGTTGCGAGTAAATTAGCTAAATATTCTGACAATGGCTCAAGTTTATCAGCGGTTAATTTTCCTGAAGTATCATTACCTGAACACGTGAATGCTAGTCGATTACTACACATTCATCACAACCAACCCGGTGTATTAACACAAATTAACCAAGCGTTTGGTGAACATGGTATTAATATTGCGGCTCAGTATTTACAAACTGATAATAAAATTGGTTATGTGGTTATTGATATTGAATCGGCTGACAGTGCCCAAGCACTTAAAACATTAAAAGTAATTGACGGTACTATCCGCGCAAGAATATTGCATTAAAGATAGTATTAATAGCTTAGTTATATCTAGTCTATTAATCGTTTTTATATCGAGTAGGGTGAGGCTTTTGCCTCATCCCTCTCACAGA
>TARA_R110001583_G_scaffold9788_2_pt1 | contig 56912 bp, 58 predicted proteins | sample TARA_R110001583 | Tara Oceans TARA_R110001583 (sample SAMEA4398432) | marine metagenome | biome: Polar Biome; feature: [MES] marine water layer (ENVO:01000295) within the mesopelagic zone...; material: water (ENVO:00002006), including particulate matter (ENVO:01000060) such as...... | reverse complement strand
AGGATACAACAGCCTTATTGCAAAGAGCAGCAGAGTCTATATTGAAGCGACTTGGTTAGGCTTAATTGTCAAAAAAGTTGTTATTTATACTCAAGCCACTTGTTTAGTAAGATTAAAATTACTGAAAACATGTTTTTTTAATTGTACCTCTAATATTTACTTACCCCTCTAATAACTGGCTTTCTACTACAATATCAAATTCCTGAAGAGTGCCGTCAACACACTTTAATAACTTACCCCACTTAACGGCAACTGACGTCTATTTACTCCCAAAAATTTGCAAAGGAGATTGGCAAGAAGTTAATCGATTCACCTCTGTGACTTCGCTACGCTCTGTTAAATTAGACTAATTCGCACAATAGTTTAATGTTGGCATTTGAATTGCTCTAGTGTTTGTTATGGGTAGTCATTGTTTTTTACATTTTTATTTTCTACCTATGCTTCACGGAACATACACCATCAGCCTAACAGTCAGTATTGTTTGAGTTATAAAGGGGTAGAACCGTTAATAGCTAGCGTAAGCGATTAAATAATTATTTAATCTCGTAAATTCCTAGTTAAAGGAAATCGTCAAGTTAGGCAATTTATTGCCGATAAAAGAGTTAAGCGGTCAATATTTTCCAGAATAAAGTTTATTAGACGGCAGATATAACCAAATTTTGCCATTAACAAATGACTTAAGCCGTTTTAGTTAATGTTAACTTTTAAATAACTAAGTAAAGAGGCATTAATAACAATTGGGTAAGGCTGTTATATCGTTGGGGGTTAATAATTTGTACTGTCACTTACGGTTAACTAGTTCTCGTTAGCTATTTAACCGTAAGTGTTAGAAATCAGAGAGCGTAATACACGTAAACACTTATGATTGAAATACTCTGATAGGGCTCTATGGCATCGAAACTTTAGGTTTTTAATTAAATTAATTTAATTAATTTAATTAAAAACCTAAAGTTAAATAATAAGTTGTCGATAGAGTACATGAAACGAAAATTAAATATTAAACAGATAATTAAAAGCTGAATAGGGAACTAAGTCACTTCCCCCATATTTACATCAACTTTTGTTATTTTATTTACATAAATAGGAGTGTTGCTATGCAACCAAATAAAACAAAAATTGCTCTGGTTATTGGAGCCTTATTATTGGGAGCGTCCGGCGCTTCTAATGCCGCAACAGGTAACTTTGATGTATCGATAACGACTATTGCCGATATTGGCTTTATTGAAATATCACCAATTTCATTAGGTTCTGCGGTATTTTTAACTGCGGGTGGTAGTTGTACTGTAAAGGGTAGTGATCCTACTGCTGGAGATGTATTTGGGGATACTGGTCTCTCTGCTTCAGGTACTAACGGTACTCTTACTGGTGACTGTAAAGGTACAGGGGCCGCAGGCGTGTATGAAGTTGAATCAGCTGGTCCAAGTGATGCAATTACGGTATTGATGGGCGATATGGTTGAAGCCGGTGGTTTTTCATTTAATCCTAGCTCTAACTGTATTCCTTTATATGACGGAACTCTTGGTACTGACGATAGTTGTCAATCCCTTACCGTTGATTTTGCTCACCTCACTGCGATAACAGGTGATGGTGCTGACGGTGGTAGTATAGCTAACAAACTTAGATTTACCATTGGTGGAACGATGACTATTGGGGCTGCTGATTTGACTCCAAATACGCCATATGCCGGTTCATTTGCTATCAATGTGATATACCAATAAACCATACAAAGTTATCTAATGAGGATATTATGATGAAATTTAAAATCTTTTCTAAAACGTTAATTGCAACCCTTATAATTGCTTCGCCGTTAAGCCAGGCAACAGATGTAACTGCAGGTATTGCTTTTACAACAGTTCCTGTAGTGTCAATAGCACAAACTCGTGCTATAGCCTTTACTGGTGGCATGGAGTTAGCGTCAGGCTCAACATGTACTATGACTGTTGATAAAGCAACGAATTTTCCATCTGAAGCTGATGGGCAAATGAGTATTGCTGGGTCGGGAGATCCTGGTGAAGGTGGTGCTTACCAAGGTGTGACAGGTGCCTGTCTTGCCGCCGATGGGATCGCAGGAATATATACTGTAACCGGTGGTGCAGGAGTCCCTGTAAAAATCACCGTTAAATCTGCTCAAGATGCTTTTATAAAATATACCCCCGCTGGTGTTATTGTAGATTATGATAATGCAGTTGGTAGCGGTGGCGATGCTTTTGATCTTGTAACTGTTGATACTCAGCAAGAGGTGAACATTGCGACTAATGATGATCGTAATGGTTCTGTTGGCCGAGCAGTAGTCGGTGAAACTCGTATCATTCTTGGGGGTGCAATAGAAGCTTTAGTCGCGTTAACTGCCGATACAACCTACCCACTAACCTTTGATATTGATGTAATATATTAATTGTTATATATTATTAATATATTAAGATTGTAGTTTGAAAAAAGCAGCGTTATTATTTTATTTACGCTGCTTTTTTTTGTTTAAAGGAAAATAAATGAAGTTATTTTTTACTCTAGGCATTTTGTTTTTTTATCATGCTTTGGTTTATGCCGAAGTTTCAGTATCGACTCATCGTTTATTTTTAGATCTTGACCAAAAGTCAACGGAGTTTAGAGTAAAAAACCCTGACGCTTATGAATACCAATGTGAAATAAAGTTCAGTCATTATAAGTTTAATGAAAGGGGGGATTTATCTGTCTACGAGGACAAAACATTTATACCTGAAAATTCAGCATCTCAAATAATACGATTCTCACCAAAACGTTTTATTATTTCACCAAAATCGCACCAAAAAATTCGATTCAACTTAAGAAATAAGCGTGACACCATTGCACAAGAATACCGCTCACATGTGAAGGTTATATGTAAAGCTAAACAGGACGTTAGTAAAGAGAATTTAAGTAGCGAATTTGCCAATGTAGCAATAAAACCAGTACTGGTATTCAATATTCCTTTAGTCGTAAGACCCAAAAAATTAACGGCAGATGTATCAATTGAAAACATCAGCGAAGGTCCAAATAATACCCTTACGCTTGATTTAAAGCGTTCTGGAGAACGTTCTATTTATGGTATGCTTAACATATATGATGAAGAAGATGAATTAGTTATATCTTCTCGTTCTTTTCCTATTTATCATGAAACCACTTCAAAGCCACTATCAATTAAGTTGCCTAACTTTCAGGGGAAAACCTTAAAAGTTGAATTTATCGAAGATGAAAAAAAGAGTGGCAAAATAGTGACATCTCATATTTATAAAAGAAAAGGGTAAGTGGTTTTATCATGAAAAAAATAATTGTAGTTAGTTTATTGCTGTTTATATCGTTGCTAAGTGCTAAAAGCATGGCAATTTCAATAACCACTTATCGTTTGTTAATAAATAATACTCAGCCCGAAGCAGATTTTTATGTTTTCAGTAATGAAATATATGACCAAGCCTGTAATATCACCCTTAGGGATTATGTCTTTGATAAAAATGGTAATAGTAAAGAGCATAAAGGTAGTGAACGTCCAGATATTTCGGCTAAAAAATTATTGCGTTATTCGCCTAGACGTTTCGAACTAAAAGCAGGTGCTAGCCAAAAAGTTCATTTTAAATATAGACGGAAGAAATCAAAAATACCTACTGAATATCGCTCTTATTTGTCGCTAGATTGCAAACAGTTAAATGAAAAGAGAGAGAGTAAAGCTCAAACAGATATCAAGCCTAACCTTCGTCATAATATTCCGATAATTGTACGAACAGGTAATATTGAAGTAGATATCAAATTTTCAGAGATTAATGTTACTAATAACATTATAAGTTTTTCCTTGAATAAAAGTGGTAAACGTTCAGTTTATGGTGATGTCGTTCTGATTAACAATCAAAATAACGAAGAAATTCACCGTAAAAGAGCGGTTTCATTACCCGTTGAAGTTGATAAAATGTCAATAATATTGCCTTTGTTGAAGCTGTCTCCTAATTTAATCGACATTCAATTCATTGAGGATAAAAAGCTTAGTGGCGATGCTAATGTAAAGGTATCAGTAATCAACTGAGAAAACCTTTGAATTTTACAATTAAAACTTTTAAAGAATGCCCGTTAAACGGCATTTTTTTTGTTTAAAGCACCTAAGTTATAAAGTCATTAATTTGGCATTGAATGTGGCACAATTATTGAATTGTTTTCTATACTAGCGTTTAAGCTTCGAAGGTATATTTTGCAATTATATAAATTAGGTCTACTTGGAATATTTAGCTTATTATTATCAGGTGTAGTACTGTCAAAAGGCTTATCACATGCTGTTGTTAATGAAGATGATATCATCATCTCTAGTTTGATTTTAGACAAAAAACAACTGGCCGGCAGTGTAGATTTATATCGAATAAATAATCATTTATTAGTCGCTATTGAACCTTTTTTTGACTTACTCCAGATCAGATATCAAGTGTCACCATCACAACTCATTGTTTGGAAGAATAGTACTCCGCATACGTATAACTTTAATAGCGCTAACACTTCTAAAGATGCTATGTTATGGGCTGATGATGGCTATTATCAGCTAATTGACTTGAGAGAGCTTGAAACATTATTTGAATTAAAATCAACATTTGATCAAAGTAACTTAACTCTCGCAATTAAAACTCATGACTATAAGTTCCCCCTAACGATACTTGAAGAGACTGCATATCTTCGTCTGCGCAATCAAATATCATCAGGTAATGATAAAAGTACTATTGAAGAGCAACTCAAGATCACCATTCCTGATCAATATAATTTGTTCACACTTCCTCATGGGCAAATAAATGCAAGGCTCAATGATACTTCCCGTACAGACATGGATTATTCACTCTCTACCCAAATAGTGTCTGATTTTTTATATCATTCAATGAGACTTAATTTAAATAAAAGAAAAGATAACGATATATCAGGAGGGTTAACATTATCTAAATATAAGAGGTCACCAAATGATAATTTATTGGGCGCTTTTGATATGTATTCGGTGGGAGATGTAAGCAGTTATTCAAATAATCTAGTTGCTAATGCTGGTAGAGGTATAGGTTTTTCTACTAGAAAAATACCAGTAGGCTTTAGGCGGAGTAATAGTGAAATTACTATTGAAGAAGCTGGCCCGCCAGGTTGGGATGTCGAATTATATCGTAATAATGAATTTATTGATTCTATGACAATACCCGATTCTGGCAGTATTGTTTTTAACGAAGTATTAATCGAATGGGGTAGCAACAAATATGAACTAAGATTATATGGTCCATTTGGTGAAAGTGAAATTATCGAAAAAACATATCAACTTGACAGCAACCCTTTGGGTGAGGGAGATAGTGCCTATGGTCTTTATATTTTTGATCCCAGTCAAACTATTTTTGGTGATAAAAGTGGTAGTTCGATCAAACTTAATAATGCAGGTGGGTATTTTGATTATGGAATCAGTGATAAATGGCAAGTAGGGCTTGGCTTCAATCAAATAAGCAACCAGAATCAACTACAAGATGATGAACAGATTATAAGTTTAAAAAATTACTTAACACTCCCTGGAATGATATTGGAAAATGACATCGCTTTTAATAGTGATTTAGGCTATGCCCAACAAACCACCTTAATTGGTAATGTATTTGATCGTGGAACATTCGGTCTTACTTATCAGTCCTCTGATGATTTTTCGAGTTCAAAGATATCCTCAACCGGAAAAAGCGAACAATTTACAATGAGGGTAAGTAACAAGTACCAAAATATTCCTTATAATTTTGCTTATCAATACAGCAAAGATAGTTTTTCTGAACACAAGACTTTTAGCAATGGTGTTTCGTATAGCCCAAGTCAATTGTTAAGAGCCTCTCATATTTTATATTATACCCAAACTAAGCTAGTGAAAGGTCATGAAACGGATAATTTATATGGCAATGCTAATTTATCAACATCTATCTTTGATAAATTAAGATTATCTGCATCAATACTTTATAACCCAGAAGATAATTTTGAGGTTTTAGATTCATCTTCAATTTCAGCTCAGTATCACTATAAAATGGAGAATGATATTCAGCACAATGTTATCTTTAAATACCGCCCAATTACCGATAGAAAAAATAGCTGGGACCTCAATTACAACACCGCTTGGACTAGTAATGCATATCGACTATCGTTTAATTCTTCTTATAATGAAAATAAAGATTGGTCTTTTGGCCTATACATCGACTTTTTTCTAGGTTATGACCATCATAATAATAGAGCTTTAATGAGTAGTAATTTAAATCCTTATTCTGCCACTCTCAATGTAGATACATATTTAGATAGACATCTTAATGGTTATAGAGATCCATTAGATTACCCACTTAAAGACGTATCTTTTATCGGCGCGAAAGCGTGGGACGGTATTTTATCTGGGGAAAATGGAAAGGTAAGGTTACCAGGAACGGCGGTCAATTCTCCCTTTAGTTTTAGTGCTCATTCAAAGCTTGGCAGCCAAACAATTAATAATGATTATGTGGTTTTCACCCATCCCGGTGCGGTATTAAATGTCAATATGCCCTTTTATTTGAATACTGAGTTTTCAGGTTATGTTTATCGCGTTAGAAATAATACTGAGTTAGCTGCTCAAGGGATAGAGCTGTTATTAATTGATAAAAAAGGAGATATCAAAGGAAAGCAAAAAACGGATGTTGATGGGTTTTATGAGTTTTTAAATGTGAAGCCTAACTTATATCAGTTAATTGTTAATCAAGAATCATTAAAAAGTAAATCTTTGACTGGAGATGTTATAGGCTTTAACTTTAATACGCCAACGAGCGGAGGATATGCTGAATTACCTTCTATTATTCTTGAATCTATAAGTAGCTTTGAGGAAGGAGGCAAAGAAGAGACCATTGATATAAATATTGATAATTTATCTGAGCCACTATTCTGGGAGGAAGATGAGAAAGTAGAACAGAATTACTTTTTAATGCCATTGAAAGAAAAATCAGTGAAAGCATCTCATGTTACTCGAGATAATAATGAGACACAGGTAGAAATAACAAAGAGTACTAATGAAATCCCCCGCCCTAATGTTCATTTAAGTAAGAAGTCTTTGAAAAATAAAGGTGGTGATGAGAGGACTACGCAGACTAGGGACTTTAAAATAGATATTCATAAAAAAATGGCTAGCCAAAAAGAATTCTATTCTATTCAATTAGCCGCATTTAACTCTATCAGCTCGGCAACCAAGTTTATCAGTGATAATGATTTTGATTATCCTGGAATGTCATTAATTACTAGCCAGAAAAATAAGACGTCATTACAGCTGGTACGCCGAGTTGTTATTGGACAGTTTAACACTGCAGAACAAGCTAAAACTAAAGTTTTAGCGTTAGGTTTACAACCGAACAACTTTTTTATTGTAAAAATGAATGAAGCAGAAATAACAGAAAGAAAATTGGTTACAGCAGTTGCTGAGAACACTGGTCGAATTCAGCCATTAGCAAGTGAAATAAGTAAAAGTAATATAGAAGATGGTTGGGTTATACAATTTTTTGCAAGCAAAACACCAATTCAGCGAAGTACGATTAAGCAATACACTAATGTAACAAAGCTTACTCAAGCAATAAAAATAGTTAAAGGTGAACAATATTATTGTTTATTGAGCCAACGTTTTAACACTAAAAGTGAAGCGATTAACTTTACGGCTAAGAATAACCTAAGCGGTTGGGCTGTAGAATTAAAAAATTATCAACCTACCGTGGGAGAATAACTGTATGATTAAAAAACTTTTTTGTAGAATTACATTGTTTCATCTACTGCTATTCCCTTTTGTGTCAATGGCGGAACCTTTTTTTACTTCTATTAAACAACTCAATTATGGAACGATATTAGGGCGTGTAGGCTCATGTTATTTAGATCCAGACACTGAAATTTTAAGCCTCCAGTCTGGCAGCTTTTGCCCATCATTCATGCAAAAAGGAACCAGAGCAGAACATGTTATACATGCGGATCCCAATACAATTATTCGAATTAGGTTTAAATCAATCAATATTACAGAAGATGGTTTAATTTATACACCCGATGGTATTTTTGTTGTAAGTGGAAGTCCTAATGAACCAATAAATGCAAACACTTATCATGATATCGATACCGGACCTAGTGGTACGATCACAATGTATGTCGGTGGTACTTTAAGCTCGTCTATTAATTACCCTAATTCATATATATATTCATATGATTTTGTCGGTGGGATTGAGTGGAATGTGCAGTAAAATAGTAAATGTTAATGTTTTTGTTTTAATACTTATATTATTGATTTCTGCTTGTTCTAATCAAATAGATAATGCAGGAGATGATTTTAAAGTGTCTTTAGACAAATGGGAAGCACTGACACGATTTTCAGAAAGCTTCTTAGAAAAAACATCAATGAAAGTTGTTGTGTCGATTAATAACAATTCGGGTGTGAATAACGGTTTTAAATTGAGTGGTTTTAGGCTGTCTCTTAGCGAATCTGCTTCTGAAATAAATTTATTAAGACCAAATATTACCTCAAAATACTTATGTAATGTTAATTGTGTTTATTTATCAGAGCTAGTTCGCTTAAAAAATAAAGAGTTGGATGTGATCTCTAATATTTACTTTGAGACTAATGAATTTGAATTTTTTGATTTTTACAGTAAATTATACTTGTTGAACGTGAAAGTTGAAAAATACACAAAGGTAAATGAACCACTTTTTCTACGTTACTTAGAATGGTTGTCATTGAATAGTCCACCAATTAATGACATTAACCTTTTTATTGCATATTTGGAGCAAGTCTTTGAAGAGAAAAGTTTTCTTGATTTTGTAAACGACCCTTCTAAAAGGTTTGTTTCAATAGATAATTTTCCACAGGAAAATAAATCATGGACACATTCGGATTTATTATTAAATAATGAGTGGTCCGACGAGGTTACATCTTGGGATAGTAGTCCTCCTCCAACTATGCCTTGGGATAGTCGTCCTCCTCCAGCTATGCCTTGGGATAGTAGTCCTCCTCCAGCTATGCCTTGGGAAAATAATTCTTTTTCTGATATAGAAATGGCTATTGGACAAAATACACCAATAAAAGTACAACAGCCTTCTTTCATTGATATTAGCGATGTGGTTTGTATTGGGGAATTTAACCAGTTTGGCATTGTTACTCAAATAATTGGTAATAATATAGAAGTAGAGATTAGGGGGGAGTTAAGAGTCTTTACTAATGGAGTATTATCTAGAGCTGATGCGAATAGTATATTGAAGCTTAGTGGGAAAATTTATTTTATAGACATCAATAAAACTCAATTATTTTCTAGAGCTGAGTTAGTAAAATGTGATGTATATTAGCAGGGACATAAAATGAAAAAGTTAAAAGTTAAAAGTTAAAAGTTAAAAGTTATTTCAATGGGAAGAGTTGGCACTGTCGCAATAAATCGTTTTTTAGACGATCACCCTCAAATCTCGCTACCTAGTTATAAAAAACAAATGAGGTATTTAAAGATCCCAAAGCTGGTTTTGAAGTGATGTCTTTTGACCTATCTCAAACGTTAAAAGTATTGTTATTCATGAGGGGAAGTATTTAAAAAAGAAAAATACTTAATAATCTTAGAAATCAAAAAGTAGAAAAATTAATTCATCTAGTAAGAAGCCCGAAAGAACAGATAGTTTCATGGTATTGACTAATTATATTGAAATAGCTACTTCGAGTGATACTAGAAATATGTATATGACTGATTTGATACAACAAGTTGTTGATAATAATTATGTACATGTTTCATTAGTATCGGGTAGTTGGATCGAAATAGATACCATTGAAGATTATCAGTTATATGCTGAAAAAACTGCCTCTGATTTTGGTTTGTAATTTTAGGCCTTCTACAGTAAACCTCTTACTAATATATTCGTTAACAGTCTAGATGTATGTTTTGCAAACCATTGTTTCTTAATTCAATTAATTGAGCAGTAAATACATTATGGAGACACATATGAAATATGGCGTTAAGTTAGTAAAAAGACCGCACATAAAGGCAACTAAAAAACTCGACCTAACTAGTGACGAAGGTAAAAAAATTATCAGATCTGAGACGAATTTAACCTTAATTAGACAAAAAAACATTAGCTAAATTAGCTGATATGCAACTAATTATCATATCAACTCATTGTTGCGAAATACCGATCTAATAAGTGTCGATAAAGTTAATCCACCATCATTATTAATACCTTCCATAGCTTGCATCCATCCCAACTAATTCGCGAGATAGTTACAGTTAACTATTTATAAACCATTGCGCAATCAGAGCAGAGCAGAGAATAGAATATTCATTAATAATTGACTTCAGTGTAGTAACCTATACATTAAAATCAATAACTTGAAGGTAAAGTGACTTGATTACTTGCGATTACCTCACTTGTGATATAACTTTTTACCCTTGAATCAATGGCACTAGTCCTGTTTCTTGCGCTGAGGTGGCCACTGGTTTACTACTTAATAACGCTTTAGCTACATGGGCAGGAATAAAACTTTGTGCCGAGGCTACCACGGCCTTTGAGCTAATACCCACCACACGCGCATTAACTAAATAACCCCCTTGATGTTTTACCAAATTGCCGGTAACAATATATTGAATCGGTATATTAGTGTTTAAGTAATTAAAGTCGCGACTAGAAATAAAGTCGCCTTCTTGCGTGATACGTAAGGAGTCGGTAACTTTAAAATCAAGTACCGGAATACCCACTTTATGAATTTCATGAATAAGACTTTCAGACATTTGGTTACCCAACAAACTAGTCCGCTCTAAGTCACTGTCTAAAAAGACAAAACTTGTAACCGCGATAGGCGTTCTCTCATTAACATATTGAAGGTTGCTGACGAGATCTTGCATTAAACCTCGCATGTAAAAGTTAATGTTGTTAGGTAACTCTTTGCTTAAAAAAATACGCTCATTCGCATTCTCTTCACGCTTAGGGCCGGTAAAACGAAAGTTACCTTCCGACTCCCCTTCTCTATTGATCTTTTCTTTATTTACGTCTGCTACTTTTAGCGACTCAATATGAGCGTTATCAATCATAGAGCAACTAAATAATGATGACGCCACGATAAGTGGGAAAATAATGTGTTTCATAAGGTCACCTTAAAATGTTTGTCGATAAAGCATATTGTTTTTCATTATGACTTTTTGTTTACTTCTTAATGAAAGCGTTGGGATATAACCTGTTGCTGCTGCAACAACATTTTGGCTACTTAACTCTATAAGCCGTGCATTTACCACTAGACTGTTATCTTGCTCTGAGTAAGTCCCCGTTAAAAAATATTGGGCATTAATTTTTTCATGTAGATTTTGTACATCTCTTGAAAGCATAACATCGGAGCCTTGTTGGAGTTTTATTGATGACATAGTTTTATATTCGATAATTTTCAATCCGGCTTGTGCTCCCAAGGTGATAAAGCTCTCTTGAATTTGTAAGCCTATATGGCTTTGTTCTAACATGTTTTTTTCATTTATGAGGCTAACCGGCAAAAAAGTGCCAACCGCGACCGATTGACTTAGTTTCATGTTTTTTGCTGAAGAAAATAGTGTATTGGCCAAACGCGTAATGTGTTGATGAATTAAGTTTTCACTTGAACCATTAATTTTTTGTTCCGGTGTTACAGAGCCATTCGCGGTTTCAAAGAAATCACCAGAATGAGTAGAGCAAGCTGTAATAAAACCTAAGCTAATTAAAATTATTAATATCCGCATAATGAGCGCCTCAAATATTCCATAAGTAATGTATAAAAGTTATTTGATACCTTTTACCTAAACCATAAGGATTGTTGTTAGTTGTGTTGTTAAATATACTTCTCAAACTTAGTATTTAAAAAAGGTTTACTAAATACTTAGGTAAAAATTTAGACGTTGATGCAATTACCTTTTTTGTTTCTACATCAATAATTTTTGCATGAATCATTATACCTTGTTCTCTTTCTCTCATGGTGCCTTTAAGTATGTAGCCAAAATGTTGACTACCTGCTAGCTCTTCTATGTAGCTAATGAAATTTGTTTGTTCATTTTCAGAAGCGTTAGTGAGAATAAACTCGGCAACAGGAAAGCCAATATTTTGCATATCAACAGCAAAAGCTTCAGCTACGCTAACGTTAAGTTGTTGATTACTATTTTTTGTGTAAGGTAGTGAAATAAATGGAGGAACGGCAATTGCTTTTTCAATATTTTGCAATGAAACTTTTTGGTATAGTACATGTACCATCTGTTCAGTATATTCGTTTATTTTTTGAAAATTGGTGCCTGGCTTAAATAGATTTGAATCTCGAGTTTCTTCTTTTTTGGTAATCAGGGTAATATCTTCACATTTGTAAAAATCACCTTCATCATTAGCACATAAACGGGTTGAACTTTCTTCAATCATCGAGCAACTAGTAGTTAGTAACAGGGTTAACATTAGGCTCAGATGCCTTATTGATATTTTCATTTTTATAAAATCTATATAAATAAACATGATTTATATAGCTGCAATAAACAGACCATACTTTACACCTGTTAATGATTTTTATTATTAACAGGTTTTAGTTAGTAATAGCAATAGATAAAAGGCACCTCCCCTTTAAGATAGTGCATTAGAGCAAGTTCATATATTAAAATATTACCGCGTCAGCTTTTCTCTAGCTTTGTTCATAAATAATTTTATCGTCAATATTATTAATTATTTTATCAAGGTATTGTCAATCATTTGACTAAATTTACTATTCCAAAAATTAGATTCATAATATCAACGTTGCTTCGTTTGTTAGTTATTTTTACTACGTTATCGTCTTTTTATTTACAGGGAAAAAGTCAAGAATGATAACGAATCAACCAGTGCTTTTTTGAATGTTTAAGCTATGATTACTACTAACTATGATGACCATGTAGGGTTGAGCTAGGTTTTCAAGCCCTGATTTGATGGAGACTGTTATGCCGATGACAAATCAAGTTAATACCAACACTAGTATTATTCAATATGGTCTAAGTGCAAAAGCTTCCGGACTCAATACTGAGCAAATTAGATTACAACCATTAACCCCAGCTATCAGTGACTTAGTGGAGATATCTAAACTCGCGACAGAGAAGCAGCAGCAAGCGACTCAATTAGACGCATCAAAACAAATCGAAGAAGTAGCGATTGATGTCGTTAAAATTAGTACAACCATTGGCAAGGCTCGCTCTAGCAATAACTTAACGAATAGCCAAGCAATTGAACTTTATCAAAAAATAGCAAAACTACTTTAAGCTGATTTAATAATAAAGTCGATAACAAACCAAAAAAACTAACCACTTGATAAACATAGCTATAACTATGTTATAACATAAAAAATTAAGTGAATCGTAAAAAAAACAAACTTTACCAAAATCATCCCAAAACTTTATTACTATATTTATCAATAATTTGTTGTCTATTGATGTCGCTAGGCACATAATTTGCTAATCTATATTTGCGAAGATATTTAATGGTTAATTCAATATCTTTGATTATTATAAATGGTTCGTGTAAATAATTCAGCTTAACGCAGGCATGCTTTGCTTAACTGTTCTCTTTACTCGCATTATCAATAAACAGCGAGAAACAACAATGAGCACAACTAGCAACACTTCCATGTTCGACAATAAAAGTATTTTGATCACTGGTGGTACAGGCTCCTTTGGTAAAAAATACGTACAAACCCTACTTGATAATCACAAACCTAAAAAGATCATCATCTATTCACGTGATGAACTTAAACAATTTGAAATGCAACAAGACTTTAATAAGCCTTGTATGCGTTATTTTATTGGTGATGTTAGAGATAAAGAACGCTTAATCCAAGCGATGAATGGGGTTGATTTTGTGATTCATGCTGCTGCTTTAAAGCAAGTCCCAGCAGCGGAGTACAACCCTATGGAATGCATTAAAACCAATATTAATGGCGCTGAAAATGTAATTGCTGCGTCATTAGCTAATAATGTTGAAAAAGTTATTGCTCTATCAACAGATAAAGCCGCTAATCCAATTAATTTATATGGTGCAACTAAGCTAGTATCAGACAAACTTTTTGTTGCCGCTAATAATATTTCAGGCGGACACTTAACGACTTTCTCGGTTGTTCGTTATGGTAACGTTGTTGGCTCTAGAGGCTCAGTAGTGCCTTTTTTTAATAAGCTTATTGCCGAAGGCGCCAATGAATTACCCGTAACCCATAGCGACATGACCCGTTTTTGGATCACTCTACAAGATGGAGTCGATTTTGTCTTAACAAACTTTGCTCGCATGTTAGGGGGTGAAATCTTTGTTCCTAAAATACCGTCTATGCGTATTTTAGATCTTGCCACAGCGATGGCACCTGAATTATCTATTAAAATAGTCGGTATTAGACCAGGAGAGAAACTACATGAGATTATGTGTCCTGCTGATGACTCATTCCATACCTATGAATATGACGATCACTTTGTTATAGCACCTAGCATACAATTTTCTAGTCGCAGCAATGACTTCACCATCAATGCGCTAAATGAAAATGGCACTATTGTGGAGCAAGGTTTTGAATATAATTCTAAAAACAACGGCAATTTTTTATCTATTGCTGAAATTCAAGAATTTAATACACACGCTTGCCTCTAGGCTTATAAATCATGTCATCACTTCCCCCAAAAACTATGATCCCTTACGGTAAACAAAACCTCAACGATGAAGATATCGCAGCGGTTGTGGAGGTATTAAAATCTGATTATTTAACACAAGGTCCTAAAGTACCTGAGTTTGAGCAGGCGATTGTACACCACTGTAAAAGTACAAAAAAAGCTCCTTTTGCCATTGCCGTTAATAGTGCGACATCAGCTTTGCACATCGCTTGTTTAGCTCTAGAGGTAGGAAAAAATGATAGCGTTTGGACTTCACCTATTTCTTTTGTTGCTTCAGCCAACTGCGCCCTTTATTGTGGTGCAACAATAAACTTTGTTGATATAGACATTGCTACGGGTAACATGTCTACCAAGGCCCTGCTTGATAAACTTATTTTAGCCAAAAAAGCGAATAAATTGCCTAAAGTTGTCATCGTTGTGCATTTGGCTGGACAGTCTTGTGATATGGAAACGATAAAGGCGCTTGGTGAAGAATACCAGTTCGCCATTATTGAGGATGCTTCACATGCCGTTGGTGGCCGTTACAAACAATATAATATTGGTAGTTGTCGGTATAGCGACATCACTGTTTTTAGCTTTCATCCGGTAAAAATAATTACCAGTGCTGAAGGGGGTATGGCACTAACAACCAATGCTGATTTGGCAAAAAAAATGCAAGCTTTAAGGAGCCACGGCATTACCAGTGACACTGAAAAAATGACAGAGGCAAGTCATGGCCCTTGGTATTATCAACAAATTTCTCTGGGTTTCAATTACCGTATGACCGAGCTACAGGCGGCACTAGGGGTAAGCCAAGTGAAACGTTTAGATGAGTTTGTCAAACGTAGAAACCAACTAGCTAAAATTTATGATAACGCTTTTATTAAGACAAAGTTAACTCTTTTAACTCCTGATAAAGACATTTACTCCGCTTACCACTTATATATAGTTCTGTTACCAGAGTATGATAAAGGGTTACAAAAAGTTAAGCATAAAGCAATAATCACTCGCCTCAGAGACAAAAACATTTGTGCTCACGTGCATTATATACCAATTCATTTACAGCCTTATTATCAGCAAAAAGTAGATGGTCTCGCTTTTAAAAAGGGAGATTTCCCTGCCGCTGAGCAATATTATCAACGCGCAATGACATTACCTTTACACCCTCAACTGAGTACGGATGAGCAAAAATACATTATTGATACTGTACTAAATGAATTAGCCAATCTGGACACAAATGCATGAAGTTAGCCTTAGGCACAGTACAATTTGGCTTAGATTACGGTATTAGTAATAAAAATGGGCAAGTTGATAAAGGTCAAGTTACTGACATAATAAACCTTGCGATGAGTTTAGGTATAGATACCCTTGATTGTGCTGGCGCTTATGGTGAGAGCGAACAAATTTTAGGCCACATAATTGCGCAACTCCCGTCACATCAACAATTTAATATTATCAGCAAAATTTCTCCATTAACTAACGAACAAAGCTCAATTAATGACTCTTTTTCAATGTCTTTAAAGAATTTACACTGTGATAAAATAGATACACTGTTATTTCATCGTGCAGAAAACTTGCTTAATCACCCCAAAAAAGAGCTATTATTTGAGCAATTACAGGGATTAAAATCACAGGGTAAAGTTAATCGTATTGGTGTGTCTGTTTATAGTCCTGAGCAGCTTAAAACAATTGCACTAAATTACCCGATAGAATTGGCGCAAGTGCCGATGAATGTTTTTGATCAACGCTTTATCTCCTCAGATATGATTAAATTATGCCAACAAAAAAACATTAAATTTCATGTTAGATCGCTATTTTTACAAGGTTTACTTTTTATTGAACACGATAAATTGCCTATATACTTTGCCCCATACCAAGAAAAACTTAAGTGCTTTTCAACATTGGCAAAGCACTTAAATTGCTCAAAACTAGCTTTAGCATTAGTAATTGTGGCACAAAATTCGCTTAAAACTAAGGTAAACGATACCTCTGAGCCAAATGACATAATCGAAAAGGTTGTTGTTGGCGTCTGTTCTGCAAAACAATTAACTGAAATAGTAAATGCGTACCAACAGGCTCAAAATTTACCCATATCAATGCAAGAACTTTTAAGCTTAGCTGATGACAGAGTTGGATTTATCAACCCAGCTATGTGGGCGCCCGAGACTAGTTAAGATTAATATTGAGAGAAAAATGCCAGAAACATTAATCATATTACAAGCACGTATGTCGTCTTCAAGATTACCGAATAAAGTATTATTGCCAATACTTGGCAAACCGATGCTTGCTCATCAAATAGATAGAATAAATATATTAAAAATACCCCATAAACTTATTATAGCCACCAGCACACAAACAAGTGATGACCCAATTGAACGACTCTGTCAACAACTCAACATCAGTTGTTATCGAGGTTCATTAGATGATGTATTGGAGCGCTATTATCAGGCAGCAATTGAGTTTAGCAAAAATAAAACTATCAAAAATATCGTGCGTATTACCGGCGACTGCCCACTAATTGATAGTGATATTATCGAGCAGGTGATTAACTTATTCTTAAAAAGTAATGTCGATTATTGTTCAAATTGCGCACCAGCCACCTTACCTGATGGTCTTGATGTTGAAGTATTTAGCTTTGACGCGTTAGAGAAAGCGTATCGACTGGCCAAAAAATTATCTGAACGCGAGCATGTTACCCCCTTCATTTGTAATAATCCTCAGCTATTCACAGTTAAAAATTATAATCATCAGCCTGACTTATCCCATTATCGTTGGACCGTGGATGAACCTGAAGATTTTAAATTAATTACTAAGATATACCAAGCACTCTACTTAACAAAACCAAATTTTAAGTTGGTAGATATACTTTATTTGATACGAAAAGAACCTGAATTAACAAAAATAAATCAACATATCTTGCGTAATGAAGGTTTGATAAAATCAGAATTAGCCGACCAAAGATCAGATAGTCAAGCTACTCATCATCAGACAGTTATAGGAAAACAACATGACCAGATCTTATAATCAATCCTTACGATGGCTTGAACGGGCAGAAAAAACGATCCCTTTAGGCTCACAGACTTTTAGTAAAAGTCGTATTGCGTATCCTAAAAATGTATCTCCTCTATTTATTAAACACGGCCAAGATTGCCAAGTATGGGATGCAGATGACAATCAATATACCGACTTTGTTAGTGGTTTACTGTCTGTTTCACTAGGTTATTGCAACGAAACGATTGATAACGCGGTAATTAAGCAAATAAAATCGGGGGTAACGTTCTCTTTACCCCATCAACTTGAAATGCAGGTTGCAGAGAAACTGGTTGAGTTAATCCCTTGTGCTGACATGGTACGGTTTGGTAAAAATGGCACTGATGCTACCTCAGCGGCTATTCGACTGGCACGCGCTTTCACTCAAAAAGAACACGTTGCGGTCTGTGGTTATCACGGTTGGCAAGATTGGTACATAGGTTCAACAACGCGAGATTTAGGCGTACCTGAAAGTACTAAGTCGTTGACTCATACTTTTAAGTACAATGATATTTCATCACTTGAACAAGTATTCCACCAGCAGGAAAATAAGATAGCAGCGGTTATTTTAGAGCCCATGAATACCCACTTTCCACAAGATAACTTTTTACAAAAAGTAAAAGACTTGTGCAAAAAAAATGGTGCCGTATTAATTTTCGATGAAACCATCACCGGCTTTCGTTTTTCTCTGGGCGGTGCACAAACATTATTTGGCGTAACACCTGATTTAGCGACCTTTGGCAAAGGTATGGCCAATGGTTATCCTATTTCTGCCGTAGTTGGCCGCAGAGATATCATGATGTTAATGGAGGATATTTTTTTCTCAGGTACGTTTGCCGGAGAAACCTTGTCACTAGCCGCAACAAAAGCCACCTTAGACTTTATGATTGAAAATAACGTTGTTGAGCACTTAACCGTGATGGGAGAAAAATTACAAGCAGGTCTCGAAATAATAATTGACGACATGCAAGCCCAGCATTGGCTAAGCTTAAGCGGTCACCCTGTCTGGTCATTTTTGACCATCAGCGACCAAGGTGGTTATAGCACAATTCAATTAAAATCATTGTTTTTACAAGAAATGGCACAACAAGGTTTCTTACTTGGCGGGGGTCATAACTTAAACTACGCGCATAAAGCAAAAGACATTGAAGCCCTACTCGGTGCTTATAAAAAGGTACTTTCAGTATTAGCTGAAACCATTGAGCAGCAAAATTTTACAACCCTATTTAAGGGGGAATTACTTGAACCTGTATTTCAGGTTCGCTAAGCTTCTCTCGTTTTTATTATTATGACAACTACTATCTGAGTAAATAAAGTACTTATGCATATTGCTTTTCGTGTTGATAGCTCAACTATTATTGGATACGGCCACGTGATGAGGTGCTTAACCTTAGCCCATGCACTTGCACACGAGTTAAAAACGGTACAACAAAAAAATGTTGATGATAATTTATTAATCAGCTTTCTATGCCGCGATCATCAAGGTCATATTAATCAGTTAATCCTAGATGCCCATTTTAACCTATTACAACTGCCAACTGTAGAACAAAAAATTAGTCAGCAATGCAGTGATAGCTGGCTAGGTGCTACTTTTGAGCAAGATGCCCAACAGTGCATTACACAAGTTAAACAATTACCCAAAATTGAATTATTCATCGTTGATCATTATGCGATTGATCATAAGTGGCATAGCTTAATGAAACCTTATTACCAAAAACTGTTAGTGATAGATGACTTAGCCAACCGCTCCCTCGCCTGTGATTTTTTATTAGACCAAACGTATAATCGTAGTAAGACAGAATACCAAGCGTTAGTGCCAAGCCAGTGCCAATTTTTAGTAGGGCAAGACTATATTTTACTTAGAGATGAATTTTCATTATTAAAGGATCAAGCACTGCTCCGACGAAAAAAACGTATTGATGAATATAACAACGAACTAACGCCAACTAATATTCTTGTTACTATGGGGGGTAGTGATCCCGATAATTTATCACAATTAGCTTTGCTCGCTGTAGGTGAGCTTATTGAAGCACTACCTAAAATCACCGTTAATCTGGTGATATCAAGTCAATCAATACATGTAGACTCCTTAACAACGTTTTGTAATGAACATTCTTGGATCTATTTAATAGTTAATAGTCAAAATATGGCAGAATTGATGCTATCAGCTGATATAGCTATAGGGGCGAGTGGTGGGACCGCTTGGGAGCGCTGTTGCTTAGGTTTACCTTGTTTAACGACGGTTAATGCTGAAAACCAAAAGGTAATCGCGAATAATTTAGCTCAAGCGGGTGCAACTATTAACTTAGGTTGGTATAAAAACATTACGATTCATACTATCGTTTCAGCCTTAAATAGTTTACTTAATGATAAAAGTGCTTATGAAAAAATGAGTGATTGCTGTTTTGAAGTATGCGATGGCAAAGGTGCAGCTAGAGTTGCAGCTAAACTTGTAGAAAAAACAACCAAACATCTTATAGTTATCCCCAAAGAGATAATATTTCATGCAGCAAAAGCAGATGATTGTGAATTAATATACGGTTGGCAATCCAATAAAAACATTAGAAAACACTTTATAAATCCAAAAACACCAAGCTGGCAAGAGCACATACAGTGGTATAATACCTGCTTGCTAGATCCAAACAGAATACTCTACTTACTCCATAATGATCAGGGTAATAGCGTTGGTTTATTACGACTCGATCAATTAACAAAAAATGAGTACAGTAGAAATATACCGACATACGAAATATCTATTATCATTGCTCCCGATCACCAAGGCAGAGGTCTGGCAGTCAGTACATTAAAAAGCCTAAGTCAACTTAAACAAAATGCGACCTATATGGCCACAATACACAATGAAAATAGTCAATCACAAAGAGCCTTTACCAAAGCCGGATTTCAGAGGATTTCTCCGTCATCTTATCAGCTGAATGTAATCAACTTTCGACCCGATAATATCAAAAAACTAGGGCCTAATAATTAAATGAGAATATTAATGAGTGCTGCTGGCTCGTCGGCAGCGACAGAAATAATAAGACATATTAAACGTCTAGGCCATTATGTTATTGGTATTGATGCAAATCACCACAGTGCCCCCCTCGCTATAAATATTTGTGATGAGTTTTATTTATCACCATTGTGTAAATCTAACGATTTCATTCCATTTATTAACAGTCTTGTTAATAAATTTGACTTGTATATTCCGTTCATTGACGAAGAATTAATTTTGTTATGCCAACATCCTGACTTACTAAAAACCGCCTTTGATAAAATATTATTAAACCCTCAAGAGACGGTGTTAACTTGCACAAGTAAAATAAATTTCCAGCAACAGTGCCAAGTGTATGGTTTGCCCGTGGCTCCATTAACAACGTTTGCCCCCGCCATATTTAAACCTAATTATGGGCGAGGTAGTAAAGGTATTTTTTATATTGAAGATAATGAATTAATTCCTTACTTTTTAAAACAAGATGGCGTTATTCAAAACGTTATTCAAGGTGTTGAATATACTATCGATGTACTTACTGATAATAACTCAAAATGGGTCTTTGGTGTTGCAAGAAAAAGGCTTGAAACAGCAGGGGTGTCTAGGGTTGGCGAAGTGGAACAGAATGAAACAGTACTTTCGCTAGCAAAAGAGTGTTGTGCTACTTTCAATTTTATAGGGCCCATTAATATACAGATCATGCTTGATAAAAATAACATACCACACTTAATAGAAATAAATCCTCGTCTGTCAGGTAGTTTAATATTTTCTACTTTAGCGGGTTTTGATATTATCGATTTAGCTCTTAAATTATGGTCAAAAGAAACAATCAATATTCCTCACCCAGACGACATACAAAATAAAACGTTCATTCGTTATTGGCAAGAATACTCATGTTAACTGAACAGTTATTTGAACAATTAGCGGAATTTGAGGAAATAATCTTCGATTTAGATAATACACTTTACCAACAAAAAGACTTTGACCGTGGTGCTTTTGAAGATATAACTGCCGCATTAAAAAAAGAAAGCCAGCTAACACTTGACGGTATGGAAGACTTTTTAATGACTCATAAAAAATTTAAAGGTAATAAATACAATAAATTATTTAATGATACTTTAGATAAATACCACTTATCTCAGTCCTTACTACCTATAATGCTTACAAATTACTTTTCGCATAATGGCCGCTATATAAACAAAGAAAGTGGTTTAATGCCTTTAATAAAAAAACACCTCGTCAACAATAGAATATTTGTGGTGACCAATGGACCAGTAATGGTACAGGAAACTAAAGTTAGGCGTTTAGCGTTAGAAGAGTACGCCACTATTGTTATCTGTTCATCTAAAGAGCCTCAGCAATTAAAGCCTAATAGCTATGCTTTCGATGAACTATCTAAAAAAAACTATTTCATTAAACCAGTAATGGTTGGTGATGATCACTCTACCGACGGTTTATTTGCCACTAATGTAAATATCCCTTTTATTCACTTTGATATAACCCAAGATGACAAATGAATATAAATAATTTTAAAATTTCTAAACAAAACAAGCCATTTATCATCGCTGAAATGTCAAACAATCACCTGTGTGACCTTTCAATAGCCAAAAAAATCATTGAAAAAGCAGCAGAGTGTGGCGCTGATGCAATAAAAATTCAAACGTATACCGCTGACTCTCTAACGATTGAGTGCGATAAACCAGAATTCATCATTCAAGATCCATTATGGAAAGGGCAAAGCTATTATCAATTATATAAAGATATAGCTATGCCAATGGAATGGACTTCGATTCTTTTTGAACATGCTAAAAAGCATAACATTATTATCTTTAGCTCTCCTTTCGATGAAGAATCGGTTCGCTTATTAGAAACAGTCAATTGCCCTCTCTATAAAATAGCCTCTTTTGAAATTCAAGACTTCGCTTTATTAAAAGCGGTAGCGCAAACGGGTAAGCCTGTCATTATGTCGACCGGTATTGCAACACTTGACGAAATAAGAAAAAGCGTCAGTTTTTTAAAAGAGCATGGATGTTCGGATGTTGCTATTCTTCACTGTATAAGTTCATACCCTTCTAGTTTCGAACAAATGAATTTATTAGCAATAAAAGAGTTAGCGTCACTTGATGTACTTTACGGCTTATCTGATCACAGCTTAACGAACATTCCTGCTATTGCAGCCGTAGCAATGGGCGCAACGATTATAGAAAAACACTTTACCTTAGACCGAGCATTAGGAGGGCCAGATGCAGAGTTTTCAATCACCCCAGAAGAATTGACATCTCTCATTAATGAAACTAAATCAACCTGGTTGGCTTTAGGTAATAAAGATATATTTAATGACGCTACAAGACCAGGAAAACATCATGGTAGATCTATTTATATCACTAAACCCATGAAAGCTGGCGATATACTATCAGAAAAAAACACTCGTATCATTCGACCGAGTTTTGGTTTATCACCAATATATTACGATGAAATTTTAGGTAAAAAAGTACGTACTGATATTTCTTTTGGTAGCGCTTTAACATGGGAACATATTCATGAGTAAAACAATACTTGCTATTGTCGCGCATCCCGACGATGAAGCGATAGGCTGTGGCGGCACACTAGCAAAACACAAAAAACACGGCGATAAAATTCATATCGTATATATGACAGATGGGGTATCCGCCCGAATTAACTCAGAAGATACGGACGTTAGTACTCGTAATAAAATGGCGCATGCCACTGGCGCGTATTTAACTGCAAAGCAATATTTTTTTAATTACCCTGATAACAGAATGGATCAAGAACCACTAATTGACATTGTTCAATCCATTGAGTCTATTTTAGTACAGGTATTACCTGATATTATTTACACACATCATTTTGGCGACTTGAATGTAGATCACCAAATAGTGCATCAAGCAGTAATCACCGCGAATAGACCACAGCCAGGCACAAAAGTGGCTAGCATTTATACCTTTGAAGTTAACTCGAGCACTGAATGGGGAATAAAAAGCACAGCAAATAGTTTTTTACCAACCAGTTTCATTAACATTACAGAGCAACTCGCTGATAAAAATAGACTATTAGATATTTATGCCCAAGAAATGAGACCCTATCCTCACACTCGCTCTAAAGAAGCTATAACGGCGTTAGCGGCAGTGAGAGGAACAAGTGTTGGCGTGAGTTATGCCGAATCATTTATGCTTATCAGAGAACTTAACTAACCCTGAATTCAAAAATGAATATAATGTACTACTCGCATATAAATGTTCACGTATAAATAAAGGTTCATTATGAATTGTCCAGTGTGTCATTCTGAAAATAATAAACAGTGTCTCACGTTAGAGAATAGCCCTGTTTATCAGCATCCAGTTCCTGACCCTACCGTTATTCCGCCTCCCTACTCCGTTAACTTACATTACCTCAGATGCATTGATTGCTCACACGTTTATCAGCAAGAGAATTACCAATATATATTAGAAAATATATATTCTCACCACTATTACACCCCACCCCCGAGTAATCTGGGTACAACGTTGAGAGACGATTTCCTCCTATTTTTGCAAACACTGCACTTAGACAAAGAAAGTATATCTTCAATATTAGAGATTGGATCCTCTAGTGGTGAAATGCTTACCACATTAAAAACTGAATTCTCAGCAAAATATGCCGATGGCTTTGAACCAAATATTGAATCTGCTGAAGCAGCTAAAGAGAAAGGGCTAAGAGTCTTTACTCATTTTTTTACAAATGACTCGGTAAAGGTATTAAATAAAAGTTATGACTTAGTATATTCACGCCATGTAATAGAACATATTTTTGATTTCGAAGATTTTTTTAAAGCGAAAAATATGGTCAGCCATGCCAATACACGATTGCTCATTGAAACACCTAGCCTTGACTGGGCAATACACAATAGTTCAACCATCGCTTTTCACATTGAGCATATTCATGTTTTTTCAGAATACTCTTTAGTAGAGCTAGCGAATAAATTTGGTTGGCATAAAGAGTCAAGCACCATTACTGATGCTGGCAATCTCATCACATCCTTTACCAAGTACAACGGAGTAGCTAAACCACCGATTTTCCCTATCCATATTGAAAATATGCAAAAGAGAAACAAAGCCGTTTCGGTACATATCAATAAGATAACAAGAAATAAAAAAACGATTTTATGGGGCGCGGGAACTTGTGGTATTTCACTCATTTCACGTGCTAATGTGAACCCAGCTTACCTCATCGATGGCAATCCAGATAAAGCAGGTAAATATTTTTGTGGCTTTGACAAAGCTGTATTATTTGCTCCGACAGTAATTAAAAAATTAATAGAAAAAGGTGAGGATATTAATATGCTTATTATCATATCATCCTCATTTTATTTCGAAATAAATGAAATTTTACAAACACTGGGCTGGAGAGGTGATGTATATATTCCTGAAATATTTTAAAATATATAATGTTAAATTTTATGCATCCCTTGATTATTCTAGTCAGGTGAAAAGTACAGATGATCTGCTCAACTTCCGGATTAGATCCGGAAGATGATAAAGATACTATGAATTATCTACAGTACAATAATAGCTATGAGTGGCGGCATAACAATTGCACTTAACACTCGAACTGAAGAAATATTACTTGAATGTAAATTATCAGTAATTAAGTGCTTATAATGAATACTTATTTGTCGAGATTACAAAGTAATTTAACTAGCTAACATTACTTTTTTATTGATAAGTCCATTAGGTCTGAAAAAACACTCTATTTATATTTCACTTTGGGCTTAAAGCATATACGGGTATAGAAGGTTTTCTATTTATAGACAGAGCTCCTAGTAAAGGTAAGCGTATTCTTGGTGTTCAAACATTTATGTTGAACTAACTTCTGTAAATTATTACATAATAAATTTAGGTTAAATTGTATGACTAAGCATGTATTAGTAGTTGGTGGTGGTGGGATAGTTGGTATTACAACTGCTTATTTTAAAGCCTTACAAGGTTATAAGGTAACCTTGGTTGAAGCATCAAATAAAATGGGTGGCTTACTTAAGAGTAGTCAGTGAAACGAAAGCAGTTCATCAAGCCATAGGCTCCGCAGGTTATGAACGTAAACCAGTAGAACATGCTAGCATGGCATTTCGTCGCTCAATTTATTTTATTAAAGACATCAGTCGTGGCACTGCAACATCATGGGATTTAATAGTTAATGAAGGCTAAAGCAATGTTAAATGGACAATTGAAATATAACGTGCTCATTATCGTTGCACATGCCGATGATGAAACACTTGGCTGTGCAGGAACGATTGCCAAGCATATTGCTGAAGGTGACCACGTTAGTTTAGTTTTTATGACTAATGGCGTTTCCTCCAGAGATGACTGTCGTCAACAGCAAGAGCTTGATCGCAACTCTGCTATGGGTAACGCAATGCAAATGCTTGGTGTTAAAGATTATCAGTGTTTTGATTTTCCTGACAACCAAATGGATTCTTTGCCGTTATTAAGCATCATTAAAACGATTGAAGTAGTGATAAATGAATTAAAGCCAGGCATCATTTATACTCATTTTGCTCATGATTTAAATATAGATCACCAAATAACACATCAAGCAGTAATAACTGCTTGCCGGCCAATAAAAGGCAGTAGTGTAAAAGAAATATACTCTTTTGAAGTGTTATCAAGCACAGAGTGGCAATCAAAATCGCACTCAAGCTTTCAAGGTCAATACATTGTCGATATTACCCCCTACTGGCATAAAAAGAAACAAGCCTTATTATGCTATCAAGAAGAACTACGGGACTTTCCGCACAGTCGTAGTTTACCTTGTATAGAAGCGTTAGCGATCTTGCGCGGTGCTAGTCATGGTTTTGAAAAAGCAGAAGCTTTTCAAGTTGAACGTATACTTAAAGGTTAGAAACTATTTTTAGATATAAAATAAATAATAAGAGCCATACAGAGCATGACTAAAGACGAAATAATTCAGATATCAAGCGACCAGCTACCATTAATTTATTTACAAACGATTAATAAAAAAGATGCCAATGACGAGTATGTACAATGGCTCAATGACCCACAAGTTAATCAATACCTAGAAACTCGTTTTTATCAGCAAGACTTGCAAAGTGTCTCTGCATTCATTGCTAATATAATAGCGACCCCCAATGAACATTTATTTACTATACGTTTAAAAAAAACTAATAAACATATTGGTAATATTAAAGTGGGTACCATTAATAATCATCACAGTATTGGCGATATTAGTTTATTTATTGGTGATAAGTGCTCTTGGGGACAAGGCATTGCCAAACAAGCTATTCAGTTAATTTCTCGTTACAGTTTTGAGCAGCTTGGGCTGAGAAAATTATGTGCCAGCGCTTATATAGCAAATATTGGTAGCACTAAAGCTTTTTTGAATTCAGGGTACATTAATGATGGTGTTTTAGCTGATCATTATACCCTTGATGATCAGCCCTGTGATCTAGTGAAAGTTTGTATTTTTTCCCATCAAATAAATGAACTGCCAGAGATTTCAGTTACTCTGCATCACTGTCATACTCAATAACAAGTTCATAACTAGGTAAATAATACATGTTCTTCATTAGTAATGGTGCTATTCGAGAACAAGGTACCTGATTGACTAATAACTATCTATTGGGATTGAAAGCAACAATGTTATTAGATAGTTAGAGTATTTAAAAAGATCACTTAGTTAATTAGTTTGATTGGTATTAGTTATCATTTTCATGTACGTTGATCAAAATAATAAAAATAGAGTAGAACCATGGATAAAACCACCCTTGCTGTTAAAAATATGTATGAAAAATATCCTTACCCATCGGGAGCACCAATGATGAGAGCAGGGACTGATGTCAATTTACTGCTCAGCTACGTCAATATATACAGAGAAAACTCTGAAGCTGTTCATGTATTGGACGCAGGTTGTGGTCGTGGTGTAGGTCTTATTGCCGCAGCAATATTACAACCGGATGTCAACTTTATTGGTGCCGACATTAATACAACCGCTGTCAATGACGCTCGCCTCAATGCTAAAAATAGGGGGCTTACAAATATTCGCTTTATTGAAGCTGATTTAATGACGCTAGAGGGTATTGAAGTGCCGTCGGGTGGTTTTGATGTTATATATTCATCAGGCGTCCTACATCATTTATCAGAGCCTTTGACTGGCCTAAAAAATTTAGAAAAAGTACTTGCTCCGCATGGAGTAATATCTTTAATGGTATATGGTAGTTACGGTCGGCAAGCACTCTATCGACTTATAGAGGGGATTGATTTAATGCTTCCCAATGAAAACGAAATTGAAGAACGATTGCCTTTTGCTAGGTTATTAACTCAAGTAGCTAATCAGACAGTTTTCAAAGGAAATTATTGGCAAAACACTTCTACTACTGATGATATTGAATTTGTTGATCGTTGTCTTAATGTAAATGAAGTTAGCTACGACATTAACTCATTATGGCAACTTATTGAAGAGGCACAGATGAAGTTCATCCGCTGGGATGACCCCGAAGAATGGTCAATTAACAAACTCTTTGATAATAAACAACTCAACGATAAATTGAGTCTGTTAAGTAATAAAGAGCAGTACAGAATTATTGAGAGAATATTTGAACGACCAAAACTTGAACTTGTTATCAGTAAAGGGACTAATTACCCACGCTCCCCCGTTCCAGTTGAAGTAATAGAAGGGTTAAATTTTTGTGTAAGCCCAGAGGTTTCATTTTCTGTTGAAAAGCGTAATTTAAATGGCTTTCAACGGATAGAAACATTGAGTTTTAAAATAAAAACTAAAGAATCTCAACAAATAGGCAATGGCCTGCTAGCACAAGCAGCACTTATGCTAGTAGATCAAAACACTTTGTTTTTAGGTAGCGAAATGATAGATGCACTTATTGAAAAGGGTGGTACTAAGATAGAATCAATTGCTGTTTTAGTTAAATTGTTATCACTAAATATAATATATTGCCCACATTAAAATCGCTTAGCTGTTTTGTTAAATATTAATTTACAAAACAGCTATTCTAAAGCCCCTACTTTGTTAAGTTAATCGTTATATTTAACAAACCGAGAACGTATTGAAGCCTTGTTGATCATAATCACATGTTGCCATATGGTTTACAGCGTATTAGAGCATAAAATGAGATGTAGCTTACAGCGTAGTCACTATCTTTCAAATATAAGCCTAGCCAAAACCCGACCGCACGCTAGATACTTTCTATTTCCAAAGTATGGAGCTATTAGCATCGACAGTTATCGGCAACTGATACTATATATTGAAGAAATTAACGGTACTATTATTGCTTGTATTAACACTGTATACCAAAAAACTTTATTCCTATAAATAACACGGAATGTCAGATATAAATCAAAGAGTGAATTATGAAAATTTTAGATTGTACCTTACGTGATGGTGGTTATTATAATAACTGGGATTTTCCTTCTGAAGTAGTTGAAGCTTATTTTCAAGCTGTAGCGGAAGCGAAAATTGATTATGTTGAATTAGGTTTAAGAAACTTCCCTAAAGATGATTTTTTAGGCGCTTACGCGTATACAACAGAAAGTTATCTTAATACGCTTGAATTACCTTTTGGTCCCATTTATGGCGTCATGGTTGATGCAAAAACTATATTAGACAGCCCATTACAAGTCACAACAGCTGTTGATATTCTGTTTGTGCCGGCTTCAAAAAGTAAAGTAGACTTAGTACGAATTGCCGCTCACTTTGGTGAGGTTGAACAATGTGGTCCTATTGTAAAATACCTAAAGAAGCTAGGGTATGTTGTAAGTCTCAACTTAATGCAAGCAGGAGGTAAAACATCTGAGATTATTGTAAATAAAGCACGTCAAGTCACCGAATGGGATGTAGTAGATATACTTTATTTTGCTGATTCTTTAGGGAATATGGATGGGACTGAAGTTGAACGAATTATTAATGCGCTTCGTCAAGAATGGAGTGGCTCTCTTGGGATACACACTCATAATAATATGGGGAAAGGGTTAGACAATACATTAATAGCAAATAAGTTAGGTGTAACTTGGTTAGACACAACTATTACCGGTATGGGACGTGGCGCGGGTAATACTCAAACAGAATGTTTATTAGCTGTTTTAGACAAATCAGATTCAAATTATAACGCAAAGCCTATCTATGAATTAGTTATTCGCTATTTTGAGTCAATGCAAAAAGACTATGGCTGGGGGAGTAACTTACTCTATTTTCTTGGTGCTCAGAATGATGTTCACCCAACTTACATTCAAAATTTACTCTCAAATACGCATTATGGTACTGAAGAAATTATTGGTGCAATTGACTATTTAAGTAAATTAGAGAGTACCACTTCTTACAACGGTGTTGAACTTAATACAGCATTATCATTTAACTTTAGCCAGAATGAAGTATCAGGTACGACGGCAGTAAAAGCCTTATTCAGTAATAAGCATGTATTGGTAATTACCAATGGGCCTAGCACTCAGAAATACTCAGATGCGATTGAATTATACATTCGAAGCCAAGCCCCTATTGTAATCTCGATTAATATTACTGATGCTATTTCAACTGATTTGATTGACTATTATGTCATATCACATAATTCAAAATATCTCGCTGATCTAAGTAGTTATACTAAGCTAGACAAACCTATTATTTTACCCAAGCATCGATTCTCTCAATCTGAGTTAGCGTTGATTAGTGATTGTGACATTCTTGATTATGGTTTGGAAATTGAAAAAAATCAGCTGTCGGCTCAAAAAAACCATGCTGTAATCCCCTTTGATATTACTGTTGCTTATGTACTGGCTATGTTATTAGAGTCAAAGCCTAGTTCCATAAAAGTCGTTGGATTAGATGGTTATGAGAAAAATGATCCGCGTCAGCAAGAAATGCTCTCAATATTCGGTTTATATAATACCATTAAAGAAAGTAAAAATATAACCTCATTGACACCAACGAGTTACCCTATTAACAAAGGTTCTATCTATGCGCCAAATATCTGACTATGATATTTATATCTTTGATTGTGACGGTGTGATTTTAAACTCTAATCAGTTAAAAATTGATGCCATGGGGACAGTGCTTAATGCTCTCTTCACTAAAAAATCCGAAATTGATAATTGTATTAATTACTTTAAGCAGAATTTTGGTCAGTCCAGATTTCATCATATCGATGTTTTTTTATTAAAGTACTTAACAATACCGGATCAAGATTCACAATATTATCGTCAATCTATACTTAGCTCATACTCTTCAATGTGTAAGCAACTGTATTTAGCAGCTGAAATAACACCTGATTTTTTGGATTTTATAAAAGGTTTACAGGGTAAAAAATTCATAGCCAGTGGCTCTGAACAAGCGGAGCTTCGATATGTATTTAAACAACGCCAACTCGATATTCTTTTTGATGGTATTTATGGTTCACCCACCTCTAAATCAGAAAATATAAAAGAAATATTACAATCAACATCCAATAATAATGCAATTATGTTTGGTGATGCTGTCTCAGATCTAAATGCTTCTATAGATAATGACATAGCATTTATTGCTTACTTACCTTTTTCCAATGTAACACAGAAACTTAATTCATTATCAGCTGAACACGGGTTTAACTCCTATAGTTCATGGTCTGAAATCATCTAGTCTCTGTAATAAGGTTTTTTATGAAATACGCAGTAGTTATCCCCGCTCGTTATCAATCGAGTCGTTTTCCAGGTAAACCTCTTGTTGATTTATTAGGAAAAACGATGATCCAACGTGTCTGGGAACTATGTTGTGAAGCCGCTGGGCCTGAATTAGTTTATATTGCAACTGACAGTAATTTAATTAAGGATAAAGCTGAACTATTTGGTGCCAAGGTTATTATGACATCACAAACATGTATGACCGGTACAGATCGCTTAGCTGAGGCAAATGAAACATTAGATTGTGATTTTATTATTAATGTTCAAGGTGATGAACCTTTAATTAATCCTGCCGACATAAATAAACTCATACAAGCTTACCTAGCCAACCCAAATACTATTATAAATGCAATGTGCGCTATAAAAAATGAAGCTGAATTTCGCTCATTCACAATACCTAAAGTGGTAACAAGTAAATCAGGACGGTTACTTTATATGAGTCGTTCGCCGATACCTATAACTAAAAAAAACATTTATCACTTTGGCTATAAACAAGTTTGTATTTATGTATTTTCAAAAAAACATCTTAAGTTTTTTTCTTCACATACTGAAAAAACACCTATTGAGAAGGTCGAAGATATTGAAATTCTGAGGTTTTTAGAAAATGATATACCTGTGCAAATGATTGAAGTTCAAACAGCTAGTATTGCTGTTGATGTGCCTGGTGATGTGCCTAGGGTTATCATCTTATTATCAAAAAAATGAACTAGCTGATCATATTAAAAGAGTTTATAGCAAACATTAAACTAGTAAAATAATAAATGCTTAACGGTTAACTCCAAAATTAGACAATTGAAAGTTAGCATGGTAATTGTATATACTTAGGTAATTCATATTTTAATATATCCACTAAATAAACGTGATCACGACGTTGCTGAGCATCATACATAATAGGTATTATTTTTGATAAATTTGTTACTGTACTACTATCAAATGAAGAAGAAAGTATTAGCAGTTCATCAAACATTTTATCCAAGCATTTATTCGCTTCCCCTTCTTTGGCCTGAAGTAATAATAATGTCGCCTCATCAATTAAATTAGATAGTTTATTTGAGTTTATTAAAGTGTCTGCCATAATTTTGTCCCTCTAATCAATGCCCCTTTACTACTGCCATTGTAAAAATCAACCCCTTTAATTAACTCTATATAGTCTTCCAGATCGCGGAGATAACCTCGATAACTTAATAGGGTTGGAACTCTTTCATTTTCCCCATTCAATACCCAGTGTTTAGTTTGTTCAGCGGTTTGGTGAGATGTGATTTTTTCAGGCTCATTTGAACAATGAGTATGAATTTTGTTACCTGGAAAGGAAAAATCAGCGCCTAGTAGTAAAATACTTTTTGCCCCCATTTTTACCGATAAATCAATACTGGGATGAATCACACTGCCACAACAATATAATCGCCCTCTCGGGTATAATTCATTTACCGCAGTATATAATTGACTCATTGAGTACGCGGTATATTTTGGCCCTTTCCAGGAAGACAATAAATCATTTTTGACCACCGGAAAATAAATTAATGGGGTATTTCTAAAAATGTCAAGATCAAGGCCTTCAAAAGACTTTTTTTCGTCTGGATCAATAGAGACGATAATATCAGGAATTATCCCCGCTTTTGTCATGGGTTTAATTGCAGTATCTACAGCTATAATAGTAAAGTTTTCTTTAGTGTCAGACTGCCTTAACCAGTTAAAATGCTCTGCTAAGCTAGGTCCTGCACCACAAACAATATAATCGGCTGTATTACTCGATAAAAATAATTCTTTTATATCCTTATCATTAATAATAAAGTTTACGTTATCCATAATATTGTTTTGTAATGCCGTATTTAGGACACCTCTGGACTGCTCAATATAATCATTATCAAGTGCTAAACATAAACGATCTCTAATAGGAGCACTACTAAGTGTTGATAACTCTAGTTCCGCAGGTAAAGCAATAAAAGGGTTTTCAACTTTACTATTTTTTTGAGGCAGACTTAGGTTAACTCGTGAATCCAAAAGCCATTTTTTATGATCAAAATAAGTAAGGCTTGCTTTAAATAAAGATATATTAAATACGACAACATGCAATAATTTCAGTTGCGTATTTTCAAGTAATCTATTTTGGACACCACCAAGCCCGGTGCCGTAAAGTGTCACCTTAGGAGAATTAATAGGGAGTATGTTAATTTGTAATTTTGCTTCTTCACATTGGTTATAACTACTCGCCACTTGTATTTTATCAAAAACAAGTGATAGTTCATGATCTTTCACTAATTCTATTTGACTTAAATCAAAATGACATTTCTTCAATTTCTGCGCTATTTCCGGCCATCGAATACTTATAATAGCTAGATTATCTATAAAAAAATCCAAAATATTCCCTAATTACTTACTATTCTTTAATTTCTCTATCCATTGACAATCTTTTATATAATGGGGGTGCTCAGCATTATCTTTATAATAGTTTGCTGCTTTAGCAATAAATTGGCAATAAAACACCATACCCTTATTAAAATTTTCAACCGCTATATCTATGTTGGCTGAGCCATAAAGTAATTGTGTTAACACAACCTGCATATGCATGATGGTGCCTATTAACAAAGAGTGTGCATGCTCTGTTAGTGCTTCCATTACGACGGTATTATTTAATAAAAGAGCTGTAGCCTCACTAAAGTTGTTTACCGGTTCAATATTTAGAGTAATTAACCTTTGGCAAACATCATCAAAATACTGGTAGTCTAAATCAGTGACTAATCGTTCGAATAAAATATCATTATCAACATAACCGCTATCCTGACTAACCTTATCAATCACTTCCGCTTTATCAATGTGTAGATTTTTATCTAAAGTACCCTCGAGTAGATTTACTTTCATAGGTACACTACCTTTAATAGCGGCACCATCACTTAAATTGAAACAGTGTAAATCGTCAAAAGCTAAAATCTGGTGACTTAAAGCGCTATTGGATTGATAAAAAAATGAATCACAAATAAAGTTACCACCAAAGTTACCATCAACTTCTATAAGCTTCGCAGTCTCTACTGGATATAAATCCAAATCTTTTTCGTCTTCATTATAATACATGCTTTTTTTGCTATGGTGATGACTGCCTTGTTTATGTCCTAAATCAATGCCAAATAAATAAAATGATTTAAAACCTAAATTATATCCCATCACCAAAGCGGTATTAGCAACCGTTGGATTAAGAAAGTGATACGCTTTAAATAATTTAGCGCCCACTTTGTCTCGTAATAATAATGATGATGAAGGTTCATTCGCTTTTGCTGCCATAATTGAACGCTTAAACATCGAAAAAACAGCAGGATGCACCGTTGTAGGAGCAAGTAGAACAATATTATCTAAAAATTCGAGTGGACAGGAAAGTTCCACTTTTTCAGCCACAGGAAAAGTTCGTTCTTGTTCACAATGAAAATCGGGTTTTATTCCGTATTTATACAATGCGCTCAACGCAGTCCCACAACTGATTATAATAGCGTTATCTTGCAACGCTTTAATGGTGTCAATACTTTCGTCCAACGAGGGTCCATTACCCACAATAAATACAGGTAAATGGGAGTATTCAGAATTATTGACAGCGCATTTTTTAAGTAGAGGTACTTTATTTTTGATATTTCCAAGCGTATGGCCAATAGCCATTACGGCATCATCAAAAAATCCCCAACCTTGCCCCATCTCTAAATATCGCCGATTAAATTCACTTAATAACTTATCAAGTTCGTTTGATTGGTAGTGAATATACCCCGCTATATTCGCCATCTGATATCGGCCATTCATCGCTGACTTTTTCATCACGTCATCAAAAAAAGACTCTTCCTGAGGGCCTAGCGATATATGAAGTTGACAACCTTTTTTATCAAAGGTATTCAATACGAATTGCCAGTTAATGCTAAACAATGATAGAAAAAATAAATCTAGGTCAGGCTCAATAATATATAAACAAGCTATATTGTAGTTTCGGGCAAACATTTCTAAATGATAGCCTGTGCCAACACCAAATATAATAAGTGAACTTAATTGATTAGTCGCGCTTCTAGCCTTTTTGGCTTCTTCATCATTCTTTTTAGGTAATAGGGCCAACATTGAATCAAGATAATCAACATGAATAAATTCAGCCTCATTTTCACTTAAAAAGTTAAAATTAAATTTCTTGATATTAGGAGATAGAGTAAAATTATCAAACTGCAATTGCGTAGACAATAATGAGGGATAAGGGTAAAAAGGTTGTCCTGTTTCTACATTAATCGCATTGACAAAACCATCCGTTGCATCAACGATATACTTTTTAGGAATATAGTCCTTAAAAAATTTATATATTTGAGGATGATACTTTTTAAATGCTAATAAATTATCTTGATACCTAGACATCAGATCTTCGTCTGAAGAGACCAGTAAAGACATATTGTCCGCTAATTTTTGTAAAGCAGCTTCATGCTCTTGAATATAGGGGGAGTTTTTTTTAAGTTTTTCTATCTCCTGCTCAATAGAACAAATACGCTCAGATATTTCAGTTTCAGATTCATTTTTCAAAATATTATTCTCAAGTAAGGTTTTTGTAATGAAGAATCGCTTTTTTAGTTTTAGCTTGGTTGATAGAATCCTTTTTACTTTGTTCTCTTAACTTTATAATTTTATGATAATTAGTCGCATCTTGTTGCTGAATCCATTGTATCAATTCAGTAAATTCAGCAGATAATCCATCATCATTATGTTGAGAATATTCTTGGTATGTTTGTGCTAGTTTTTCTAATAATGCTTGACGCTCTACAAGTACATTAAGACATTGCTCTATTTGCTCATTTACAACGAAATCAGTAGTTTTAAGGGTTAACACACGAATCTTTTCACTAAGTAAAGTAAACACAGAAAGTCCCAATTTAACTTGCTATATCTTTAGCTCTCAACAAAACGTGGGCTGTTTCCTTATCACTTTCAGATATATTTTTCCATGCTTCAGCTAACGGCTTTAATAAATCTACAACTTCATCGATAATATCACAATCTAATGTTACGCTTACGTCTGTTAAACGATCGATACAATAACCATATAAATCATAAAAGTTAGCTGAAATTTTAGGCTCTGAATCCATATCTAACGAGCTCTGTAACGAACGTAATATACTAATGGCTTTATTAAGTTGCTTTGACTTTACATCAAGTTCTTTACGATCAATGGCACCTTTAGTAATAGAAACACTTTGAAAAATCCCATCAAATAACATTGAAATAATAGTATGGGGATCCGCAGCATTAATGCCACTTTCCACATTTATATTTTGATATGTTCTTATATTTTTACGCATACTTTCACCTTTATATTATATTCTTCTGCAACATTACTCTGCATATATGCCTTACTTAAAGACGTTTCTAATTCCACTTGAATTATGCATATTCAAGTGGAACAGTTATATAACATAGCGCCTTCTAATTCAGCCTAGCCCTTTGTGGGTAAATCAAGGGCTGATGTTAACCAAGAAGCCGTTGCGTTATATTGAGAAACTGTACCATCTAAAAAACTAAATTGTTTCCTTAACGTGTCTTCATATGTTCGTAAACGTGTTTCTAATTCAGTAAATTCATCAGCAATACCGCTAACCCGCTCATTTAAGCTTGTTTGTCTTTGTGTCAAAACACCATCGCTAGCAATAAAACCATCGATCATCTCTGCCATTTGTGTGGCTATACCTGTAGGTGATGCAAAAAGCTCGCCAAGTTCAGTTAATTTATTTTCTAAAGCATCATCTAGCCGTTCCTGACCACCGCCTACATTTTCATAAACAAAAGTTGATATCTCAAGTTCACCACTTCTGTTCAATTCTAAACCTATATCACTTAAACTTTCAATTGACCCATTCAATCCACTTACCGCTTGTATTACGGTATCCGCTAACTCACGCTTAACTTGTCTAACATTAGGATCAAAAGCTAATCGTCCTTGCTTAGCAGCACCTAAACCGGTTAACTCTCCCACAAGTACATTATAACCACTAATAAATTCATTCATTAGTTCGCTTGCATTCTCTTTATCTTGTGTAACAGATAACAGTGCAGGATCACCTGCCACTGTCAATTCTTTGACAGTAATAGTAATATCTTCAATGGTATTTTTGAACTCATTAGTACTATTGCTAATGAGAGTACCATCAATTGTGATTTTTGCATCCTGGGCAGCGCTAACCGTCGAATTATTAGTAGAAATAGCATCTAGTGAGGTATCAGAAGTGCTGATTGTTAACGTATTATCTACTCCTGTTATCTGTGAATCAAAGACTAAAAAGGAACCTGAACTACCATTAATAATATTTGCAGTAACACCAAAGTTCTCACTCTGAGCATTTATTTTATCACGGATTGCAGAGAGGTTGTCTGCCGCATCAATAGTAACATCAAAGGTATCAGACCCATTAGCTAAGGTTAACGTACCAGAGCCCACAACATCACTTGAACTAGTAAAACTTTGCGAATTTAAGCGCGTACCTGTAGCTAGCTGGTTTACTTCTACATTAAAATCACCATTACTAGCAAAGCCATTACTCTTAACTTCGATGGCGCTACTACTTGAAACAACACTCTGTTTATTAAAAGCATCTTGTTTAGTTAATTTTGTTAAAATATCATTAAAGCTAGACATTGCTGATTTAAAACTACCTACGCCTGAAAGCTCAAGTCCTAAACGCTCTTCTTTTTCTTGTAACCTTAATTCCTGAGGAACAGCTTCCGCATTGATATAGGCTTCAAGAATGCTTTCTAACTGTAGGCCTGAGCCTATACCTAAACTAGTAATATTAGCCATAATATTTTCCTCTTCTTTAAATTAAGTGCCTTAACACTTTTTTTAAGTTTAATGCTCTAAAAAAGACCAATAAGAGTGCTTAACCTAAAAAGTATTAGCCATCTATTAATTTATACTTTATTTATACATGGCTATCAATTAACAAACCAGAAATACTTTCGACTTCTTGATGCAGCGCTTGAATTTTTTCAGCCATTGAAATTATTTTTTCACTAGGAAACTGGTTAATCACTTCTTGAGTTTCTTTGTCTATAACAGTAATCACTGTTTTTCCTGCTTTATTGTCACGGGAAAAATCGACTTGTTTCGAGGTGCTGTGAAGGAAAGACGCAACGATATCTAAAGCTTTTTCTATCTCTTCAGACGAAACCTCTTTTTGTTTAGTTGACTCAACCATGCGCTCTGCAATAATTGATTTTTCATCAGATTTTTGGGTATATGACTCAACAACATTAGTACTTTGATTTTTAACTAAGGCTTTCGTTGTATCATCCAAGTTATCTGAGCTTTTAAGTATAAAGTTATTATCCGCATTAACTGGAATTGTATTAATACTCATGACTCCCTCCTAATCACTATACTTTTTTACAATTGTTTAAACGAGAAAAGAGATCACTAGGTTGATCTCTTTATCATTCACTTTTTATCACCGCCTTGTGCCTATTATAACTATAATAGCGACAATGCTATTTGTGGCTGCTGGTTAGCTTGGGCTAGCATTGAGCTTGCTGCTTGTTGCAGTACACTGTTTTTAGCTAATATTGCTGATTCTTTAGCGTAATCAGTATCTTCAATACGCGAACGAGAGGCCGATACATTTTGTGCCGTATTATCATTAGAACGAATCGCTGAACTAAAGCGGTTTTGCTTAGCACCTAAATCAGCACGAGAGGACGTGGTTGTTGCCAATGCGGTATCCATCAAAGTAATCGCTGCTTGAGCATTGGCAGCGCTATCTACACCACCTGTAGTTAAACCAGCAAAATCTTGAGACATTGATACAGAAATAACTTGGTTAGCGTCGGCGCCTACTTGAAACTCTGCAGAGTAAGTACCGTCTAGTAAAGCTACCCCACCAAAACTTGTTTGGCTGGCAATACGTATTATCTCATCTTCTAACTCGGTATATTCATTATTAAGTGCCGTTCTATCAGCCGTACTATTTGAACCGTTAGCTGATTGAACCGCCAACGTACGCATACGTTGTAAAGTATTAGTTACTTCATCTAATGCCCCTTCAGCTGTTTGTGATAGTGAAATACCATCATTTGCATTTCGAGAACCCTGGTTTAAACCATTAACTTGTGCGGTTAAACGGCTAGAAATTTGAAGGCCAGCAGCGTCATCCTTTGCGCTATTGATACGTTTACCTGAAGATAAGCGTTCGTATGAGGTGGCTAGATCATTTGTAGATTTTGATAACTGACGTTGTGAATTTAATGATGCAACATTACTATTAACTGATAAAGCCATGGTAAACTCCTGAGTGGTTCCACTCTTATATTTAACTTATATTAAAAGTTACTCGAAATATATATCAGTAACTTGTTCTCTTATGATTGTTATCGGGCTTATGTAAAATAACTTTAATCTTTTTTGTTATTAATTAAAAAACCAGCTGAGATATCAATCTATTTCCATATAAACCCATGAATAATCAAATCAAAAAAATATTATTAAATACTCTTATTTAAGTAATAAAAATAGAATGGAGTGATAATCATACCTCTCCTCTCTCACATTTTCGTATATACAGACCTCGTATACGGCTTATAGTACTTACCCAGCCATATTATCGAAACAGGTTACAGTTAGTTATGACCTCTAACTTCGGATGTACCTATTAGATTATGGGGTTTATTCAATTTCACAGGGCAAAAAAAAACCTCAAAAGAGGCTTTAAAACGTAACAATCACCTTAAGTTTACTGTAATAGACTTAATGCTATTTGTGGTTGTTGATTCGCCTGAGCTAACATTGAGCTAGATGCTTGCTGCAACACACTATTTTTTGCCAAAATTGCCGATTCTTTGGCATAATCGGCATCTTGAATTCGTGAGCGTGACGCCGATACATTTTGTGAAGTATTATCATTAGAACGAATAGCCGAACTAAAACGGTTTTGTTTAGCACCTAAATCAGCACGAGCCCCGGTAGCTTGAGCTAAAGCAACGTCCATTGCAGCAATAGCCAATTGAGAGTTTGCCCCTGTATCAATACTATTAGCAGTACCGATACTAGAAAAATCGGTTGCAATTGAAACAGAGATAACTTGGTTAGCGTCGGCACCTACTTGGAATTCTGCAGAATAAGTACCATCTAACAAATTAACACCACCAAAACTTGTTTGGCTAGCAATACGTACTAATTCATTTTCCAATTCAGTAAATTCATTATCTAACGCTGTTCTATCCGCAGTACTGTTCGACCCATTCGCTGATTGAACCGCTAGCGTTCGCATACGTTGTAAAGTGTTAGTAAACTCATCTAACGCACCTTCAGCCGTTTGTGATAATGAAATACCGTCATTTGAATTTCGTGACGCTTGATCTAAACCATTAATTTGTGCAGTTAACCGGCTTGATATTTGTAAGCCAGCAGCATCATCTTTAGCACTATTGATACGTTTACCTGAAGACAAACGTTCATATGAAGTATTAAGATCATTGGTAGAGTTTGCTAATTGGCGTTGTGAATTTAATGATGCGATATTACTATTTACTGATAAAGCCATTGTTATCTCTCCTAATTGTTAGGTGTGGCTCTTAAATAACAATATTTTTTGTGAACCACGCACTTGTTCTAATTTATATTACATACAAAATATATAAAGCACATTATATGCCAACTTTTATTTCGATTATAAATAATTAAATAAACTTAAGTTTTTTATTTGCACAAAGCTTTGCTGCGCTGCCTGCAGGGATACTTGTGATTGTTCAAAAGTAGCGACTGCTTTAGCAAAGTCTAAATCCTCAAGATTAGATAGACCTGATGTAATGTTAAGCTCTGTATCTAAGTGGTTAGAGGTCTGAACGTCAACAAGGCTCAACCTTACCCCTGCGTCTACTTGTCTAGAAGTCATATGATTCAGCGCTTGGTCTAACTGCGCTAATACCTTATTGTACTCAACAGAATGTTGTACAGAACTGGGTGGGTTCGTTCCTTTTTGCATCCAGTCAATCGCACTTTTAACTGTGTCAAAAATGCTTATATTTTTCTCAGGAGTGATATCGAAGTCATCCCCCGGCAATGGATTGCCGTTTAATTGTACTTCGACCCCATTAAAGGCAATTGTTTGTCCGGCTGTATAAGCAGTAGTATTAAATACAACAGCACCATTGCCATCGGTTACTGTCAAATCTGTGGCGCTAGTGAAATTAAAATTATAATCAGGGGGGTTACCAAGTACATCATAACTAGAAGGATCGACAATAGACGCAGAATGAACGGCCGTTCCTGAATTATTGGTATTATAAATTGCTGAGAAATCACCAATAGGGTTACTGATGTTAGTAAACGCTTCGTCTCCAGCTTGATTTGTGGCTACCATGACATTTTTCCCTATTTGGATCTCCCTCACGCCACTATCGCCCTGGTAAGTAACTGAACCATCCGCTTGATAATTAAAGGGGGTCACTTGAGTTTGAAACCCTGAGAATATATAGCCACCAGTTTCATCTTTTGTATTAGCAATACCCAAAAGCTGCTCTTGGCTATTTTCAGCCAACTTAGCCAGTGCATCTAAATCACTATCGTTTAAAGAACCATTATTAGCTTGAATAAACAATTGCTTAAGCTGCTGCATAACATCCTCAGCATTACTAAAACTAGTCTCTTGCAAGCTATTCCTATTTTCAGCCTGAGTAATATTTCGTTGATATTTATCGATATTGCTTAGTTCATCTTTATAACCGGCTAATGTACCGTATGAAACAGCATCATCCTTCGCGGTTAATACACGCTTGCCGCTTGAAAGGTATTTCACTTGCTCATTAACGTCACTTTGCAAGCTACTAAGCTGCTGACTATTTTGAAAATAAAATTGTGCTGTAGATACACGCATAACTTACTCCTTACCTTACCGCGGCTAAAATAGTGTCAAAAATAGTATTCGCGGTGGAAATTATTTGCGAAGCAGCTTGATAAGCTTGTTGAAATTTTAATAAATTTGCTGCTTCTTCATCAAGATTTACGCCTGATGTTGCTTGATTACGATTGTAGGCTTGAATAAATAATGCTTGTGCCGTATCTGCGGTCAATTCTGCATTGCTTGCTTTTGAACCTACTACTGAAGTTGATGTTGCTATGCTTTTACTGAATGTTTCTTTGCCGCCACTAGTTACCCCTTGTTCTTGAGTTTTCGCCATAACGACAGCATTACCACTATTACCAACGCCAAATTCATCTGCAATAATAAATTTTTCTGGCGCTAAAACCCCTTGCCCTTTAGGTTGGCCTGATATTTCTATTTGAAATGCAGATGTTCCGGTTGGTAAACCAATAATAGCGGTACCACCAGTAGCAAAAGTTCCCGAAGTTATTGCACCAGCAACAGAAGGAGGTGTTGGAGGTGGACTCAGAGGATCAGCATCATAAACACGATAACTGAACGTACCAGGAGCACTCTCATAAACATCAACTAATAAGCCAGTATTGGCTGGAGGGTTAGTAAAAGCTCTGGCAGCAACAGGATCAGCAACATTGATAATCTTAATCTTGCCATCACTGACATTATTCAACGATGGCGTTACTCCAACAGCGCTACTTGCGGCTATACCATTACCATTAGTTAACGTAGCGTCCATCAATGCAGCACTATTTTTAGTCGGTATTATGGTAAAAGTGTCACCTGCAACGGGTACTCCTGTTTCAACAAATGAAAAGCCATAATCTGGCGATGAGGGTGTATGTGTTCCAGCAGGGACACCAGCACCTGGTGCGCCTATATTTTCACTGCCACCCGTCGTCAAGTTATATAAAGTAAAGTCGGTGCCATCAAAGCGTACTTCAAAGTCATCTGTTGGGAGTAAAGATACGTCATTGATAGTAACTTTCGCTTGCGTGGTGCCTGTGTTTGATGAGGGAACTAAAACACGCCCTTGCTCTAATTGGGTAGAATTGATATCCGTGAAAAAATTGGCGCCTTGTAACCCATTTAAATCTAAGCCACTGGCTTGGCTATCATTTAACGTTGATGATATTGCCATAGCTAAACGGTCTATTTCAGTCCGTGTTTGATCTAAGTGTTGATCTCTAAATTCAAAACTTGCCGCTAATGAGCCACCTAAGGTTGAACCATTTAGTGCAACACTGCTACTGCCGCTGACTAATCTTAATTTGGTTTGTTGTGCATCAGGGTCACCAGAATTTACTTGCAGTGTCATTGGGGTTATACCGGCAACTAGCGTGTTACCTTGACCAATCATAACCGTCATAACATTGTTAGCATCTTTTACTGTAGTGACTTGGGTAAACTGACTCAATTCAGCAATAAGTTGGTCACGCTTATCAAGTAGATCATTAGGCTGTCCTGCTTGCGTCGCGCTTTGTGACTGCATAATAGTTTCGTTAATTTTGGCAAGTTCTTTTGATATCTCTGAAATTCTGTTACTTACTTGCTCTATTTCACCGTTCAAAGATTTGCTCATCTGCTCAAAATTATCATTAAGCTGATTAAAGTCATTACTCAAAATTTCAGTTTGATTAAGTACTATACTGCGTAATCCAGAATCATTTGGGTTGTCAGCAACACCGTTTAGTGATTGGTAAAATTTATCTAATGAGCTGACAACTGCATTGCCAGAGGTACTCATAACTTGATCAAGTTGCGTTAAACGTGCATTAAGTGAATCTGCATTACTTAAATTACTTTGATTCATTACTTGTTCTTTATACGAGAATTGATCATAAAGACGCGTAATGTCTTGAATGTAGGTACCACCGCCAATGTAGTTGTTGCCGTTATTGAGGCTTAGCGATGCACTTTGATCTGCACGCTGTCTGTTATAGCCATCGGTATTGACGTTGGCAATATTATTACCCGTTGTCGCCAGTTGCTGTTGAGCAGCTAATAAACCACTCACACCTGTTTGATACAAACTCACTGACATAATATTACCCCTTATAACAAAGCATACGGGTAAGTAATCAACCGTAGTTAAGCTATATGCTTGTTATAAATATTGTTTTATGAAAGATTTCAGCGATACAAATGTGTCTGCTGGCCTTACGGCGTAACCCTTCCCTAATTTACTTAGCTAAAAGGTTAGTAACAGTTTTCAATGTGCCTAAAATTTTGTCCGCATATTGAGGATCTGTTGCGTAACCTGCTTTCTGTAAACCTTGCAGGAAGTGTTCCACGTTGCCTGAATCTTGTAATACTTCTTGGTAGCGTTCGCCAGTAGAAAGGAAGTTTATGTAATCATCGACACTATCACTTAAAGATTCATACATTCTAAAAGGCTCAGATTTTTTAATCATTGCCCCTTGTTCAAACTCTAACGTGTCTTTAGTGACTTTGTCGCCAGCCCAACGGTTATCAGCTTTGATATTAAATAAATTATTTGAGCTGCTGCCATTTTCATCTTTAATTATTTTTTGTCCCCAACCTGTTTCTAGTGCCGCTTGGGCAATAATAACTTGAAATGGCACACCAATTTTTTCTTGTACCGATTTTGCCGGTTCGATAAGCGCGCTGACAAAATCTTTGGGTTCACTGAAGCTGGGTGATGAAAAATTGACACTTTTTTCCGCTTGACTAACGTCACCTATTGCAAAGGGTATTTTTGTGACATTTACATTATTAATATTGTTATTATGTTGAGGATTTGCCGTATTTGTAGAAGTAGATGCAGGTAAGAGGCTAAACGGATTCAAATTACTTTCATTATTAGTTTGGCTTTGTAATTTAGCCTGCTTAGCTGATTTTTTAATTTGCTCAAGGTTACCGTCATTACGCAATACGCTTCTTGGAGTAAAATTATTATCATCACCCCCTAATTGCCTAACAATAAGATTAGATAAGCCTAATGACCCGTTTGAAGATAACTCAACGGCCATTTGCTGATCATGCATGTCACGATAAAACTTAGTTGACTCGGAATTAAAAGGGCTGTCTGACTCTAAAACATCTTGCGCTTTACGCATGCTTTTGAGTAACATTTTCATAAAAATGGCTTCAAACTGCTGAGCGGCTTCTTGTAAAGCTTCTTTTTTACCTTCGCTATCTGACCCTCTAGATTGTTCACGAATAGCATTCAAGCCATTTAGCTCTAAAAAGTTACGTGATTGGTCAAAATTAGTGGTATTAATTAAGTTATCAGCCATGATGTCACTCTACCTATATTCCGCTACCCATATTCCAGCTTAGGTCACAGCCGGAATGACAATCTATCAAATAGTGTTAAATAATAATAAGTTCGCCACGAATGGCTCCCGCTTGATCTAACGCTTCTAAAATAGCCATAACATCACCTGGACCCGCACCTACTTCATTAATCGCTCTAACTAATGTTTCTAAGGTAACACCTGGTTGAAACACAAACATACGTGCATCTTCTTGGCTTACATTAATCGATGATCTATTGGTAGCAACCGTTTCCCCTTCTGCAAAAGCATTAGGCTGCGCCACTTCTTGTACTTCATTTATGGTCACAGTAATCCCGCCATGTGTAATAGCGGCGGCTAACAAGCGTACTTCAGAGCCAATAACGATAGTGCCTGTACGTGAGTTTACTATTATTTTCGCTGAGCCTGAGGCAGGTTCAAACTCTAAATTTTCTAAAACAGAAAGAAAGCTAACGCGATCATTAATATCACGGGGTGCCGTCACTTGGACTGACGCCGCATCTATCGCTCTAGCCGCACCGGGAATTAAATCGTTAATAGTATCGGCTAAGTTTTTCGCCGTGGTAAAATCAATTCTGTGCAAGTTAAACGTTATATAATCACCTAATCCAAAGGGCGACTTAACCTCACGCTCAACCGTTGCACCGTTAGAAATACGACCAACCGTTGGTGTGTTAACAATCACTTTTGAACCATCAAGGCCATCTGCGCCCAAGCCGCTGACCACTAAACTACCCTGACCCACCGCATAGGTATTGCCATCAAGACCCACTAACATGGTTTGCAGTAAAGTACCGCCACGTAAGCTTTGCGCACTGCCCATACTAGAAACAGTAATATCAATTGTCTGCCCTACCTTTTTAAAGGCATCAAGCTCGGCATGAACAGCAACTGCTGCCACATTTTTAATTTTAGGTTTAAGTTTTGCTGACATGGTGATACCAAAATTACTTAACATAGTTTTAAAGCTTTGCTCAGTAAATGGGCTTTGCTCACCGGTGCCTGGCAAACCGACTACTAGGCCATAACCAATTAATTGGTTAGTACGAACACCCGCAACATCAACGGCATCTTTAATGCGTTGCGCATGACTGGTAAAAGCTAACGCTAAACCAGTAAGGATAAGTATTATGTTGATTACTGCTTTCATATTATTACCTTTAAAGTCGCCCTAAATGGGCCACCAACTACTATTGAAAAATTTGGTTAACCAGCCTTGTTCATTTACATCAGCAAAACTACCGGTACCCGCATATTGAATACGCGCATTGGCAATCTTTGTTGATAAAATAGTATTATTCGAATTAATATCTTTAGCACGAATAACACCCGTTAAACGAATATATTCATCACCGTTATTTAACGTTAGCCATTTTTCACCGCGGATCATTAAATTACCATTAGGTAAAACTCTCAGCACATGAACCGAAATATCACCACTCAAACTATTACCCTGATCGGCTTTTGAATTCCCTTTAAATGAAGAGTTTTGATTAACACCAAACTGTACCGCTTGCCCTTTCATAGTCACTGGGGCGCCTCCAAGTCCAATAACAGGCTCTAAAGCAGTTTCACTTTCTTTTTTCAATTCTGTTTTGGAGTTTTTATTGGCTTGAGTACTTTCACTTAAAATAACTGAAATAATATCGCCAACACGGCGAGCCTTAGAGTCAGAGTAAATATTATTTATATAGTTTGCTTTAAACAGCGAACCCGTTGGGATAATAGCCCCCTCTTCCATTTCTGGTAATATCGGCGCAAAATCAGGGTCGTTAGGCAAAACCTGACTTAGCTCTACGGTATTACTACAAGCACTTATTTGGCTAATAAACATTACCAGCAAAATACAAAATAATTTATTTTTCATCGTTAACTCCAAACTAATCAAATGAATCAAACTAGAGCTGCTGATTGATATAACTGAGCATTTCATCTACCGCTGAAATCACTTTAGAGTTCATTTCATAAACGCGTTGTGATTCAATTAAATTGACTAACTCTTCAGTAGTATTTACATTTGAGGTCTCTAACGCGCCTTGCACAATCATACCAAAGCCCTCTAGACCAGGAACACCCTCTTGTGGCGCACCACTGACCGCAGTTTCTATGTATAAGTTCTGTCCGACAGGCTGAAGACCGGTTGGGTTAACAAAATTAACCGTATTTATCTGGCCAACAACAGCAGGCTCAGCTTGTCCTTGTAAGGTTACTGATACTTCGCCGTCTTGCGACACAACAATACTTAGGGCATCTTCAGGAATAGCCACTTGCGGTTGTAACGCATAACCCGCTCCAGGGGTGACCAAGTTACCTTCATCATTCATAGTAAATTGACCATTTCGACTATAGGAAGCACTACCATCCGGCATGAGTATCTCAAAGAAGCCCTCACCTTGAATCATCAAATCTAGGGCGTTATCTGTTGTTAACATATCCCCTTGTGTATGAATTTTCTGCGTTGCCACAACTTTAGTACCCGCACCTAGCATCAAGCCCGAGGGTGCTTCACTATTATCAGCTGTACGTCCACCCGGTTGATTAACATTTTGATAAAGTAAATCTTCAAAAACAGCACGGCTTTTCTTAAAGCCTATCGTGCTAGCGTTGGCTAAGTTATTAGAAATTACCGCAATATCTTTAGTTTGCGCATCTAAGCCTGTTTTACTGATCCATAATGCTGGATTCATACATCACCTCAATTAATTTCTTTAGAAGGCACGCAATAATGCGGCACTGCTAGCATCGATTTCTTCTGCTGTTTTCATCATTTTCAACTGCATTTCAAATTGCCTTTGTAGGGCAATCATATCTGTCATATCACTTAATGGACTACTGTTACTTGACTCTAATGTGCCACCGAGTACTTTAACGCTGATATCGGTTTCTGCCACTTCACCATCTTTACGGCGAAATAAGCCATCTTGACCTTTAACGAGCATTCGAACGTCAGGATTAACTAAGTTAAGACGCGACACTTCTTCTTGCGCATTAACGGGTGCCCCTTCAGGTTGAACCATAATGACCCCATCGCGATTTATTTGAATATTATTCACCGGTAAAGGTAAATAAATAGGACCATTATCACCAATAACTAACTTGCCATCGCTGGTTTCTAATGCACCATCACTAGTTAACCGTAAATGACCATTTCTCGTATAAGCCATCTCTCCAGAGGCATCTTGCACGGTAAGCCACCCTTGTCCTTCAATGGCAATATCAAGATCACGGCCTGTGGTTAGTAATGCGCCGGAGTCAAAATTTTGGCTCGCACGTTCAGTCATAGAAAAAACACGGGTTGCTTGCCCTTCACCAAATGCCTGCATACTTCTCGCTTGTGCTAAATCAGCTTTAAAGCCAGTAGTTTTAGCGTTCGCTAAATTATTAGCATTAACAGCCAACGCTTGCATATTTTGTTTGGCACCACTCATGGCGATATAAAGCAACTTATCCATAATGAATTCCAACAGTAATTAATTCTATTGTATTAATAAATGCAAAGAGAGTGCCAGAAAGGCAAGTTCGAGGTGTGAGTAGAGATATATAAGCAGTTAGAAAGGAAGTAAGTATCGAAAAACACAAAAGCTATGAATTTTAAATGGTAAGTACCATCCAAAACTCACAGCTTTATTTAATTTAGATAAAATATAAAAACGTTCTCTATCTAATTTGTAAGATAGTCTGATTCAGCTGATTATCTACTTCTAGCGCACGTGAGTTAGCTTGGAAGTTTCGTTGTGCTGAAATTAAATCAATTAATTCCGTAGTCAAATTAACGTTTGATTGCTCTAATGCTGATGAGTTAATCGAGCCAAAAGTACCAGCACCGGCCTCACCCGCTAGCGCGACACCAGAGACAAGACTTTCTTTCCAGTTAGTCCCCCCAACTTGTGATAAGCCTTGTTCGTTAGCAAAACCGATCAGAGCAATACGAGATAACGGTTTAGATGTACCATTTGAAAAGGTTGCTCTAACCAAACCATCCGCACCAATGTCAATCCCTGTTAATCTACCTACGGCTAAACCATCTTGATTAAGCGCTGTCACTTCAAAATTAGAAGCAAACTGGGTTGGCTCATTGGGATTTGGACCGAGTGGGTCTAAATTAAAATTAATTGCTACGCTTTGCGTAGAATCGGCTCCATTGGGTAAATAATCAGTAAATGCGACTGTTCTGATACCGCCATTAGCTAATGAAGGTGATTGGCTGATAAAATCACCTGAAGAATTATAATTTAATCTAGCGCCTTTTAATCCACCTGAAGCAAGTAATGGACCTGAAATAGTCCCAGCCTCTGGCGTGGTAGCTGCTATCGCATTTTCAAGTGCTGTTTTTGTTGCATTAAGGGCAGTTAAATCAGCTGATGTCGGCGATGCTATAGCATCATAAGCAGCTTGAGCAGCGGCCACTGTTGCCGTTTCTGTAGCCACTAACGCTTCGGCAGTAGCCTGAACAGCAGGGTTTTCTTCTAAATCAATGGGTTTACCGTCAACTGCGGCAAACATCATCCATTGGTTAGGAGATGTTTCAGGGTTATCTTTGATAAAGTAATAGGTCATGACATGACTATCACCAAGTGAGTCATAAATGGTCACAGACGTTGAATTATTAAACGTTAATGGATCCTCAGGATCAAAATTCCCTGGCGCATTAGAAATATAAGAATCACCTGCAGGTAAGTTCATGCGAACATCAACTTCACTGGTTTTTGTAGGCGCACCTGATGCGGTAGGTATACGAATTGGCTCGCCAGTACTTAAACTGACTGACGCTGATGAGCCATCAGGGTTGACAGGAAAACCTATTAAATGGCCACCCGCAGCGTTAACGACAAAGTTATCTTCATTTAATTGAAATTGCCCCGCTCGAGTGTATGAACGATCAAGTGAGCCAAGCTCTGGCACTGTAGCAAAAAAGCCGTTACCTGTAATCGCTAAATCAAGCGCATTATTAGTAAACTGAATACTACCTTGAGAAAACTGCTGTGCAACTTGTGACGTTAAAACCCCATCACCTACTTTTGTTTTACCTGAAGAAAGTAGAGATGCGGCATAAACATCAACAAATTCAGCACGCGATTCTTTAAAACCAACCGTATTAACATTGGCAATGTTGTTTGATGATACATCAAGATCTTTTTGTGCGGCGTTTAATCCACTCAGTGCTATATTAAATGACATAACTTAACCCTCTTAAAAATTTTTAGGTCGAACTTCCGTGCGACATTGTTCAACTTTGTATTTGTATATAAAATATATTGCCAGGGTAAAGCCTGACCTAAATTACCCTTCTGATACTTCAACTACATCAGCTAATGCCATTGAGCTGCCACCATTAAGGTTTAATAAAATATTGCCACCAGCACCCGCTAAAGTGACACTGTCTACTTTGCGATAAGTCATGGTTTGTAATTCTGATGCTTGGCCATCAACTAAGCCTGCAACTCTAAAGCGATATGCACCTGCAGCTGCAGCTTCACCTTTGGCTGTTTGACCATCCCAAACAAAAGTAGAACCGCCTTCAGTAATCTTACCAACAGGGACAGTTTGAATAACTTCTCCCGCAATGTTTTCAACATATATATTGACGTTACTTGCTGGCGTATCAGTCACTATTTTACCTTTGACCTGTTCACCTTCATTCATACCAAAAACGTTGTCTTCAACTAAAACACTACGCCCAACTAATGATGAAGCTTGCAATGCTTGACTTGAGGTCATTGAACTAGAAAATGAAGTAAATTGATCATTTAACTTTTGCACCCCATCAGTAGTAGAGAAAGCTGTCATTTGTGAAATCATTTCATTATTATCAACAGGTTTAGTTGGATCCTGGTTAGCTAATTCTTTAGTTAACAGAGCAAAGAAGTCTGCTTGAGTTAGCATGCCTTGGGATCCATCAGACTCCTTAATGTTTTGCTTAGCTAAACTTTCCCTTACTTTTTCTTGTTTTTCGTCTAAAGTTAAAAGCTGGTATGAACTAGCGCCACTTACTGATTGCATTTTATTTCCTCCCTTCTAATTATTTGCCAAAAAACAGCATTGTGTTCAGCATTTTTTGGCTTAATCAGCTAACTGCACATTAGTTTGATATGCGCTAGACACCGAAATTATTGTCTTGGTGATATGGTTTAATTGCTCAATGAGCGATAACATTACCTTTGACCAAGCGTTAAGGTTTTATTCAACATATTCTTAGCCGACTCTGCTAACTGCACATTAGTTTGATATGAGCGAGAAGCAGAAATCATATTTGTCATCTCTTCTATAACATTGACGTTAGGTTTATAGATAAAGCCATCTTTATCTGCCATTGGATGCTCAGGCGAATATTCAACATTAAGAGGTTTGTTACTTTCAACAACACCAAGAACTTGTACACCAACGCCACTGTCTTGACCTGCGGCAGCTTTTTGCATAGCGGCGGCAAAAACAGGATGGCGAGCACGGTATGTTTCATCAACGCTACTGCTCACACTATCAGCATTAGCAATATTACTTGCCGTAGTGTTCAAACGCATTGATTGAGCGCTCATGCCGCTGCCCGTTATATTAAATACATTAAATAGACTCATAATTACCTTCCTCCACTAATAACTTTTTGCAGTGCTTTTATTTTACCGTTAAGAAATTGCAAACCGGCTTGATACTCTAATGAGTTTTCTAGATACAAGTTTCGTTCCACTTGTACATCGACGGTATTACCATCCCCAGTATCAGGCTGATCTGGCGTACGAAAATTAACGTTATTGTTTAATCCGGTGCGAACATCAAAATGTTTTGAATTGGTACGGCTTATACCCATTTGCTGTTGGAGGCTGGCTTGTTGCATGGCTTTATTAAAGTCCATACCTTTAGCTTTATAATTAGGGGTATCTGCATTGGCAATGTTACCTGCAATAACTTCCGCTCGTTGGGAGCGTAATTGCATACCCTGCGCGTGAAGTTCAAACCCTTTATCAAATCCGATAGCCATAACAACTTACCGTTAATTACAATTAATGGTAAGTTATACAATATTTATGCCAAAAAATAAAAAACTTGAACAAGAAGGTGTTAAATTGATCAGTAATAGTACGACAAATAATAAATGAATTTGATTACAGGAAGGGCTGTATTTCTAGTCACTTCTGTTAGAAGCGACTAGAAATAACGAATAGTTAAGTAGGACTGGCTTTAACTATTTTTTTTGATAGACAATACCAGGGTTGCATCTAATCATATTAAAATCATCACTCAAACCAGAAAGCGACTCTGATGCGCCTAAAAACAAATAGCCTCCCTTGTTTAACGTGCCATAAATTTGACTGATGATTTGTGCTTTAATTTCTGGAGAAAAATAGATCAAAACATTACGGCAAAAAACAATATCAAAGCGTCCCATTAAGCTATAACTGTTAAGTAAATTAAGCGGCCTGAAACTGACCATTTTTTTCACCTTATCTTTAACTTTCAACATACCGTTATCGCCATTTTCAAAAAACTGACGTTTGCGATCTTCTGATAAACCACGTGCTAAAGCAAGTGAGTCATAATGCCCATACTTACAATGCTCTAGCATAGTGGTAGAAATATCGGTACCAATCACTTGTACACCGCGCATAAAAGCGCCCGGATTACGTTGTTGGTACTCTAATACAGACATGGCAATTGAGTAAGGCTCTTGGCCCGACGAGCTTGCCGCAGACCATATTTTTACAGGTGTTTGGCGATTAGCAAAATCAGGCAATAATTTGTTTTGTAGTAATTTAAACGGGTAATCATCACGAAACCAAAGCGTTTCGTTAGTAGTCATTGCATCAATAACAGCGGCACGTAATTTCCGTTCAACTGGTAACAAAGTACGGGTAACTAACTCACCAAGGGAGCTGATATCAAACTTACCCATTAATGGTGCTAAGCGGCTTTTTACTAAATACTGCTTCCTTTCTCCTAAAACAATGCCGCATTGTTGTTCTAAAAACGTTCTAAACTGATGATAAATTTTTTCGTCAAGTTCTCTTGTTGACACGATGACTACTTCCTAATTGTTATATTTAAAATCGTTTATATAGTCTGGCTAAGCCATTTTTTAACCGCTGTTGCTAATTCATCCGGATGAAATTTAGGAATAAAATCATCAGCACCCACTTTTGCCACCATAGCATTGTTAAAAACACCACTTAATGACGTGTGCAAGATAATAGGCATTTTAGCCATACGATCATTACCCTTCACTTCAGCTGTTAGTGTATATCCATCCATTTCTGGCATTTCAATATCTGAAACCATTAATGCGACTTTTTCCGTAATGCTATTTTCACACGTCTCTGCAATGGCGAGTAATTGATCTAACGCGTCTTGACCATTTTTTGCCAAGACCATTTTGATGCCTAAGGGCTCTAATGCTCGTCTAACTTGATTTCGAGCTACAGTTGAGTCGTCTGCTATCATCACAATTCGCTCACCTAACTCTACACCAACACTCTCATCTACTACATCATCACTTAATTCAGTAGAAACAGGGTTAATTTCATTTAGTATTTTTTCAACATCTAAAATAGAAACCATACTACCATCAATTTCAGTAACCGCAGTTAAATAGCTAGATTTACCTGCGCCCTCTGGTGGCGGCATCATCTCTTTCCAGCTCAGCGTCACAATACGTTCAACACCTGCAACGAGAAAGCCTTGAACACTTCGATTGTATTCAGCAATAATAATAAAAGAATTTTCAGTTTGAGTAATCGCAGGACCGCCAATCGCTTTACTCATGTCGATGACAGAAATAGTTTGTCCTCGAATGTGAGCTATACCCTTTATAAACGAATCTTGCTTGGGTAAGGATGTTAGTCTAGGGCATTGTAATACTTCTCTAACTTTAAAAACATTAATGCCAAAACGTTGCCTGCCAACCAGTTTAAAAAGTAATAATTCTAGCCTATTTTGGCCAACCAGCTGCGTTCGTTGGTTAACTGAATCTAATATACCTGCCATAAAAACCTCAATTAAAATCAATATAGCGTTATTTATGCTAGCCTTATAAAAAAAGCAAGCAAGAAGGCACAATTATTGATTGTGTTTATTATAAAGCCAAATTAAATGACAAGAAATAGATAAATAGTCTAATAATTGTCACGTTAGTAGTGCTTAACAAAAATAGAAATAAGTAACTTATGTCACAAAATTGACATAGCTACGACTATGCTGACTTAGTTCAAGCATAGTCAAGTCTTTGAATTTACCTAAGGATAAACTATAAAACTATGCTTCGAATCAAACTTTCTTTAATCAGCTTATACTTAATTGTACTATTTTCATTTTCAAGCCATAGTACCACTTGGGATAGGTCTTATCTTGAAACTTTTGCGAAAAACTACTTAGAAGAAAAAATAGTGCCCCCTGAAGGAGGGAAAATATCCATTAGCATTGCGAGTATTGATCCAAGAATAACAATACAGCCTTGTAAGCAAACACTAAAAGCAAATATACCTCAAGATACCATTAGTAGAAACGTAAATGTTAAAATATCTTGTGATGATCCAACCCCATGGCAAATATACTTACCTGCTAGAATTGAAAAAACTTTTGCCGTTGTTATTGCAACGACGACTATTGAAAAAGGTACAATGCTATCAAAAGACAATATCGGTATTCAATACCTAGCGAGTAATAGAATTAGAGGCAAAAAATTTACTGATATAACCGCTATACTCGGTAGTAAATCAGAAAAAAGAATTGGTAAAGGTCGAGCAATTAATACCAGAAATGTCTGCTTAGTCTGCGAAGGTGATTCCGTTACCATTTCAGCAAACTCACCAAATTTCGTTATTAAAACTCAAGGTATTGCATTAAGTTCCGGTAACTTAAATAAACAAATAAAAGTGAGAAACACTCATTCTGGCAAGGTCATAAGATCTAAAGTTACTGCTATCAATCAGGTGACTATTCACTTATAATTTTATTTATACTTTATCACTTAAGTTATCTGATTATTTGCCGATAAAGGCTAATGAGAAATTTTAAAAATAAAATTTTGCCGCAGGGTGACCTTATGACTATAAATATCAATAACTTGAGTAACCAATCTCAAGTTCACCAAAGTAAATATACGCAAGTAAAGCAACAAACAGCTCAATCAGCAAGTGCTCAAGTAAAGCAGGGCAATCATGATTCTGTTTCATTAACACCGCAAGCAAAGCAATTAAATGAATTACAGAAGAAGGCGAATGATGCACCAGTGGTAGATCAAACAAAAGTAGCTGAATTGAAAAAGGCAATTGCTGCCGGTGAATATAAAATTGATCCACAAAAACTTGCCGCAAGTATCGCTAATTTTGAATTTGATTTAATTTGATATATGTGAAGTAGTAGATGATAATTATTTCACTTTTAAGCAATATATTTATTACTAAAAGGCGCTTTCATGTCTGCTTCAACCCAATCAAAAGAATTACTTGCTCAACAATTTTCTCAACTTCAAGAGCTTGAACAAATAATTACCGACGAAAAACTTGTCTTACAGCAACATCAGCCTGATGCTTTATTACAAATTAGTGAGAAAAAAAATCAGCTCTTGCTATCTATTCAAAAGTTAGATCAACAAATACGCATTAACCAGGCATTTGCCCAAGATAAAGCCGCTGGCTTTCTTAGTCAGAAATTAACTGAAATTGAGAATTTGTTAACACTTTGCCAACAAAAAAACCAAGTGAATGGGCAAATTATTGCACAATCACAATTAGCCGTTGAACGCATGAAAACCAGTTTATTGGAAAGTCATAATAAAACGTCTGTGACTTATGATAGTAAAGGTAAAAAAAGCGGTGGTTTGAGTAGTATAGGCTTAAAAGCATAATTCAGTTTTCAAGAATCAAAACAGTTAAAATTAAAAATATTGTACCCTTTTAATCTCTTTACGATTAAAGCTAGCTTGAGATATTTCATACACATCTTTAAAGTCTAACTGTAATTCAGTGGTATAAGTATCTCCTACAGGATAACTTTTAACTACTTTAGCACCTCTAATCAACCCTTGTACTGATGCGGCTAATTGCTGATTATTGATTAACATATCCGCCATAGTCGTTTGACTACTAATTTTCTGACCATACACTTGTTCCGCTAATTCAACATAAGCGGCAATTTTTGACGCTTTAATGGCCATTAACATCCGCTGAGTTTCATGTTCAGATTTTTGCAGACTTATTGGCGCATAACCAATTCCATGGATAATAGGAAATGCTTCAGGCGTAACAGTTTGCCACTGAATATGCTTATCATAAACCGTTGAGCAAGAAGAAATAGCCAGTAAACTGACAGTAGTAAACAATATTTTTATCAATGTATTATTCATATTTAGACCTAACTATACAAACCGAATGAGGTTACTTTTTAATTTAAACTGCGCGTTGATTTTACTATGGTTATGACACAGCAGCCAATGCTTATGACTGAAAATTAGTTATGTGAGCATTCACTAAAATATATTTGTCTTGTTC
>TARA_R110001583_G_scaffold181927_5_pt1 | contig 56943 bp, 50 predicted proteins | sample TARA_R110001583 | Tara Oceans TARA_R110001583 (sample SAMEA4398432) | marine metagenome | biome: Polar Biome; feature: [MES] marine water layer (ENVO:01000295) within the mesopelagic zone...; material: water (ENVO:00002006), including particulate matter (ENVO:01000060) such... | reverse complement strand
CACATTACCTTCGAAATCTGGTCAATTTTCAGTGCGCAGCAACACGTTTCGTTGATGATCCGGTAATAGGGCATGGTGGATTCCCAGCTCATGCCGCCGATCAGTCCGATTGTCTTCACCTGGGCTTCCTCAAGTCCTCAGTTTGACAGCGGGCACGGGCGTCGTTTCTCTTGTCGAATCCTGCGTCAGGCTTTCCTGCCCATCGGCAAGTACTTGCGACAGATCAATGCCCTGACGCCCCGTGCGGTGCTTAATACTAAAGCGAAGCGTGCTACAAATATAACTTGAGAGGAGACAACATGCTGACCATACAGGACTGTATCGAGCTGTCTGATCTGACCGAAGAAGAGATCCTCGCGATCGCGGAGCACGAGCACGTGCCCGAGATGATCGCGGTGGAACTCGGCAGCTATCTGGTGCACACCTCAAGCGGCGAAAAGCGGATCAAGAAGATGATCGCGGACGATATCGCTGAGGCACGCAGCAAGGGTGACTACAAGCATGCGGCCAAGCTCAAGCTGGTGCTCAAGCATTATCTGGAAGAGCACGCGAATCTGAAGTGATCGCTGCCATTGCTCTGTACCCGTGGCGCTTCCCGCCGACCGTGAGCCGGGCGTGTGGGGGGCGGGGCCAGGGCTGAGGTCGCAGGCAGACTCGGCGACCCGTGTCGCCACCTGCGCCGGATGTCACCACCCGGTGCGCGACGATCAGCAATCCAGTCTGAGTGCCTGCAGCGGCTTGCCGGTTACGGCGTCGATGACGACCAGGTTGATGTGGCGCGGATGATCTGTGCTTTCGGCCTGCGTCGGCGTGAACCTGAGCGTCCGGGCAGTGCCATCTTGCGCGTCCCATTCGGGAACCTGCACATACTCACGTACTACCGCATCGTGTCGGAGGCCTTCACCACGGTTCTCTCCGGCCCGGACGGCGGTGAAATGCCCGTCCTCGGTGACCGCCCAGTAGGCGGCGAGTCGTGCGGGCGCGCCAGCGGACGGAAGGATGGTGGCCGCGACCTCGTCACCGTTGTGCGACAGGCTCAGCGCAAGGCTGGCCGTCGTACGTGTTCTTGCCGAAGTCGGGTTCGGCGTGGTGTGCCAGCGCGGGTAATCCTGTCCGTTCAGCACGACCTGGGGCGTATAGCTGAAGCGTGCGCCGTTTACTGCTTGCTGCCGTGCCTGGCGCAGGGAGTAGGCCGGGCTGGCGAAGCGGTCCTTCCAGCCCAGCTTGTCCCAGTAGTCCACATGAAAGGCGAGCGCGACGACGGCCGGATCGTCCCTGAGGCGCGACAGCCAGCGATCGGCTGGCGGGCACGAACTGCAGCCCTCCGAGGTGTAGAGCTCGACCAGCGGCGCCACCGTTGCCGGACTCTGAGCGCTGCAGGTCTGCGGAGCGCGGTTGGAGGTGGCGTGGTCCTGCCGTGAGTGGTCCGCGGCGGATGGCTGGCCAATCAGCGCGAGCACCGCAGCCGTGCCGATGAGCACCTGTGAGCAAGGTCGCATGATCCATTCTCCTGTGACGATGAGACTTCGTCGCGCGGAGCGTCGGATTCTTACGGTGGTCGGAATTACGGTGATCGGAAGGCGGGCCAGGGCAGACATGGCCCGCGCGGCGCCTAGGCGTCGTCTGCTGGTTCGGCCTCGTCGTATTCGCGTACCAGCGTCAGTGCCGCGTCGACATCCTGCTCGTCAACCATGACCGTGGCGAAGCCCATGGGCGACAGGTCGCCGACGCCGCCCTGCAGGTAGTGTCCGCCCACATGGGCCTCGATGCCGTTGGCGCGAAGCATGCCGGCGACGATGTGTGCCTCGACGATGTCGCCGGCGCGATAGATGATCTTCATGCCTGCAAGTGTAGCGCCGTCCGAGGCATGTTCGTCAGCCGTGGCAGGCGTGGTGCTGCCCCGCGTCGATCAGGGGGCTGTCGCAGCGCCCGCAAGGCCGGCGAGTGCTTTCTGCAGGTTCGGGACGACTGCGCAGTCGGCCACATCGCTGCGCTTCGCAAGGTAGGCCGGATCGTTGTAGCCGAGCCAGACCTGGGCCGAAGCGTCCTCCCACACCAGGGCCTTGAGCGGCAGGTCGATGCCGACGGTCTGTGCGCATTCCATGAAGGGCGTGCCGCCTTGCGGATTACCGAAGATCAGAACCTCGGTGGGGCGCAGCGTCTTGCCGATCTTTGCCGCGCCAGCGGCGTGATCGATCCGGGCAAAGACGTTCAGTCCCTTGGCCTTCACCTGCTCCTCAAGCCGGTTCATGGTCTCCTTGGCGCTGTGCGGGCTCTTGAGCGCGATCAGGCCGTCGGCAGCGCTTGCTGCAGTGACGGTGGATGCGAGGGTGAAAGCGAAAAGCAGTCGGGAAAACTTCATGTCTAGCTCCGGCAGGCGTGAAAAAGTCGGGAGGTTCGGGTGCCTCGTTGCAGTGAAGCGGGCACGTCCCGGGGATTGGTCGTGTGAAGACAGAAAACCTTTCAGTGCGAGACCGTCCTGGAGAACACGTTGAGAACGGTCACGCCTGCAATGATCAGAAGCAGCCCGATGATTGCGGGGGTGTCGAGCGATTCGCCGAAGACCAGCCAGGAGATCAGCGCGATCAGGGCAACGCCTGCGCCCGACCAGATCGCGTAGGCGACCGCGACCGGAATGAATTTCAGCGTCAGCGACAGAAAATAGAATGCCGAGGCGTAACCGGTGACCACGAGAAGCGAGGGCCACAGCCGGGAGAACCCGTCCGAGGACTTCAGTGCCGATGTCGCGATGACTTCGCTGACAATGGCGACAGCAAGGAATAGCCATTTCTGCATGAGTATGTTCGTCCGTTTCGGCGCGTCGGGTCCGTGTGCTGCGGGGGTGAGCTCCGGGTGCGGCGCGCATTGTTTGTCGAGTCCGTTCCTCGGGACGACTGCGTGGTGATGCCGTGTGTCCTTCGTGCCACGGTGAGTGCAAGTCTGCCGTGTTGCAGCAGTGAGGCTTTCTGCGCCCTCCAGAAGTCACATTCAGATGGAATTGCGGCCGGGAACGTTCCCGGAGCGCGATGCCTTTTTCCGGATGGTGGCCGAAGCCTTCTTCCGTATCAGGCTTCGGGCAGTGGTGGCATCTCCGGTGGCAGGCGGGCGGTGAGCGTCTTCTGCATTGCGTAACGGCGGAAGCGCACGCCGTTGCGATCAAGGTCCTGCGCCTCGGTCACGACGAAACCCCGACGCTCGAAAAAGGGGCGAGCGACGAGGCTTGCCTCGGTAAAGGCGGTGTTGATGCCGGTGGCCGACAGCGCAGCCTCTACCTGTGTGCACAGTGCCGAGGCAATGCCCTTGCGTGCATGCTGCGGGGCGGTGAACAGCAGGTCGATATGTCCGTTTGGTGCCCAGGAGATGAAGCCGGTCAGCACGCCCTCATCTTCGGCGACCAGCGTCTGCTGTCGCTCCAGGCGCGCTTGCCACAGCTTCTGATCGGGTTCGGCAGGCGCCCAGGCTGCGCGCTGGCGCGCGTCGTAGTGGGCGCCGGCGAGGCCATGCACGGATGCGCTGAAAAGCGCGATGACGTGTGGCAGGTCGCCAGCGCGAAATCGTCGAATGTTCATGCGGAAATCATCGATGGTGCGGGACGGCGCGGGCGGAGAGGCTAGTTCCCGTCCCGTCCGGGCAAAAAGACCTCCAAGGTCTTGCCACCATAGCCGTAGCGCTGGTCTCTTGCCTGAATGCGGACCGCGCGCAGCGTCGATGGAATCGCGACACCGTAGAGGTCGCGGGTGAAGGGCTGCTCGGATGCGTGGTCGTGAAACAGCTTGCGCTCGCCATAGACGGAGCCATCCGCGCCCGTGACCCGGAAGCCGTCGGCGTAGCGCTGCGGGGAGTCGTAGGGCGACGAGATCGTGACGTCGAAGTCGAAGCGGTCCGCAGTGAGCGCTCGAACCTTTGCTGCGAGCACGTCCGGAAACTGCTGGGTATCTGCCGCCATGGCCGACAGCGGGGGGCCGAGGCAGCACAGCAGGCCTGCAGCGGCAAGGGTGCGGGCCTTCAGTGGCAGAGAGCGGAGAGCGGTCTTCGTCATGCCGGTTTGTCCGTGGGGCCGACCCACATGAAGGGATTGTGCGCTACTTCCCACAGATGGCCGTCCGGATCCTTGAAGTAGCCGCTGTATCCGCCCCAGAACACCTTCTGAGGCTTCTTGGTCAGGGTTGCTCCGGCCTTCACGGCCCGGGCGATGACCCCATCGACTTCTTTCTCGGAGCTCACATTGTGTGCCAGCGCAAAGCCACTGAATCCGCTGCCGTCGGCCGGCACCTGCGCGTCTTCGGCCAGCGCCTCGCGTCCGTACAGGCCGAGCCAGGTGCCGTTCAGCTTGAAGAATGCAACCGAGGGCGGGGACTCCAGCCGGGGAAAGCCGAGGCCCTTTTCGTAGAATTCGACGGATGCCGCGATATCGCGCACGCCGAGCGTGATCATGCTGATTCTGGGTTGCATCGGTCAGTCTCCTGAATGCTGTGTGCCGCAGATCGACGCGCCAGCTTATTGCGAGCGGCCAGTCTATCGTCTGGCGGGCGGGACGACATCAGACGAGATCAGTGCTTCGAGACAGGACAGGAATTCGTGTTTCAGTTTCAGAAACACCCCGAGTTCAGGCTCAAGCTCTTCGGTGCTCTCGCCCTGCTCATGCCGGAGCACGAGCGCCTCGGCCTGATCATGGAGCGCCCGGTGCATGTCGTGGAGTTCGTGCTTGCCGCATTTCAATAATAGTTGAGCGCCACGCTCGGTCGCCAGCCAGGCTTCAAAGCGGCACGGATGCACGCACATTCTGAGAGGCACTGCGTGCGGACCGTCGAGGGCAACCTTGATTGCGGCAAGCCAGGCCCTGTGTTCAACCTCGGCGTGGAGGAGCGGGAGCTGGTCGGGCCTGATCACACGGGTGGCCGCCCAGCGCGGGTCGGGTTGCCATCCAGCCACCCAGTCAGGAACCCTGTCTGCCGGCATGGGCGGGGAGATCACGTAGCCTTGAGCCTGCTCGCAGCCAAGACGCATCAGCATGATGCCGGTCTCCACCGAGTCGAGGCCTTCGGCGATGGACTGGCGTTGAAACGCAGTCGCGAGCCCGATCACGCCTTCGAGGATCGCCAGCGCTTCGGGGTCCATGAGCAGGTCGTGCACAAAGCTCTGGTTGATCTTCAGGATCTCGGCGGGAAGCTTCATCAGGTAGGTGAGCGACGAATAGCCGGTGCCGAAGTCGTCCAGTGCGAACCGGACGCCCATTTCACTGCAGGTCGAAATGACCCTCGATGTCTTTGAAACATCCTGCAGCGCGCTTGTCTCCAGTACCTCGAGTTCGAGGCTGCCCGGCTTTACATCCGGGTGCGCCGCAAGTGTGTTGCGCAGCCGTTCGATAAAGTTGGGCTGCTGCAGCTGCAGCGCACCGATGTTGACGCTGACCGGAATGTTCAGACCCTGAGCAAGCCAGGCTTCAATCTGGATGAGTGCGCTGTTGATGACCCACTCTCCCAGGTCTACTGCCAGGGGATGATCCTCGATGAGTGGCAGAAAAACAGCCGGCGACAGCAAGCCGCGTATCGGATGCTGCCAGCGGATCAGCGCTTCAAGGCCGACAACCTTGCCGGTGCGCATGTTGACCTTGGGCTGATAGAACAGCAGGAACTCACTCCGCTCCAGTCCGAGGCGGATCTGCGCGATCTGATCGTGGTAGTCGCGGGCGCTCCTGTCCTGCCTTGCATCGAACAGCTGATACCGACCCTTTCCGGCCAGCTTTGCCTGGTACATGGCCTGATCGGCCTGGCGCAGGAGCTGGTAGGCATCGATGTCATCGATCTGAGGAAAAAAACTGACCCCGATGCTGGCGGAGACCTTTGCTGCGACACCATTCGCCTGAAACGGCTCCGCCGCGGCGTCGAGCAGGCGTTCCAGCATCGGTGTGCTGGCTTCGACATTCGCCAGGTCACCCATGACGGCGATGAACTCGTCACCGCCCAGCCTTGCGAGCGTGTCGCCCTCACGGAGGGCATGCTTCATCCTCACAGCCAAGCGTGCGAGCAGATCGTCTCCGACGTCGTGGCCGTACTGGTCATTGACTGCCTTGAATCCATCGAGGTCGATAAAGGCCACGGCAAGACACGTTCCGTGTCTCAGTGCCAGATACATCGCCTGCCGCAGCCGGTCGGCAAGCAATACCCGGTTTGGCAGACCGGTCAGCGAGTCGAAGTGGGCGATTCGCTCGAGTTGCCTTTTCAGCGCGCGTTGCGCGGTGATGTCCACGAAAACCGTTGCAAACTGGTTCGGGGCGGGGGAGAACGCGGAGATGGAAAAGACTCTCCCGGCCGGGTCTTCAAGCGTTTCAAACAGGATCGGGTGACCGGTTGAGGCCACCGCAGCGAACTGCTCCAGGTGAGGCGGTGGTGTAAGGCCGCAGACCTGGCTTCCCCTGCAGCCGATGACCGCCGCACGATCGAGGCCAAGGATGGACTCGTACGCGGGATTAACATCCAGGAGGATGTAGTCGATGGGGTTGCCGTGGAGATCAAGCACCATTTCGTGCAAGGCCATGCCTTCGGACATGGCGGAGTAGAGCGCGTTGAATTTCGATTCGCTCAGACCCCGGGCATCTTCCGCCAGCTTCCGTTCGGTGACGTCCATTGCAGCCAGACGGAAGGTCTCGTCCCGCGGGTTGTTCGCCACATCGGACTGAACATAAACGCGCCGAGGGGGAGCGTCGCCCGTAATCAGCGTCAGATCAGCGCTGCTGCGTGCTGCCGGGCTCAAGGCGCGCTGCAGCAGCAACGCAAACTTGCGCTGGTCTTCTGTTGCGACAAACTGGTGCAGTGTCTTGCCGGAAAGGCTGGCGCTGTCGCCACCCAGCAGGCGTTGGGCTGCGACATTGAGCTTGAGAATGTGCCCGAGTCGATCAAGGGTGAAGTAGCCGACAGGCGCAAAGTCATAGAGCTCGGTGTACTGGGTGAGCGCAATCTCGAGGTTATCGCGGGCCTCACGCAACTCGGCGTTCTGAATCTCCAGTTCGATCTGATGGACTTGAAGCTCATGAACCAGGCGCGCCTGATCGGCATGGTCCAGCCGGGCCTTGTCCTTTCTGGCCTTCAGGCGCGATTCCGCTGCCTGACGCAGTTCATTGGCTTCGTCCTTTGGGGTCATGGGTTTCCACGTTCCCTCAGCGAGGCTTCGAGTTTCTTGGTTTCGCTGATGTCGATGAAGGTGATGACGACGCCGTTGATCACATTGTCCTGTGTCCGATAAGGCATGATGCGCGCGCGATACCAGCGTCCGTCGTGTGTTTCGATCTCCTTTTCGCAGAACATCAGCGTTCTCAGGACTTCCATCGCGTCGTCGCGCAGTCCGGGATAGTCGAGGTCGGTGACAATGTGGGAAAGCGGACGCCCGACATCACCGGAAATCAGCTTGAAGATCTTGGTGGCATGGCTGCTGAAGCGGCGCAGCCACATGTCATTGTCGAGAAGGATGGTGGCGATCTCGGTGCTGTTGAGCAGATTGGTCATGTCGTTGCGTATCCAGGTCAGGTCTTCGACCTTGGACTGAAGCTCGGCATTGACCGTCTGTAACTCCTCGTTGAGCGATTGCAGCTCCTCCTTGGAAGTGGTCAGCTCTTCGTTGGTGGATTGCAGCTCTTCGTTGGTGGACTGCAGCTCTTCGTTGCTCGACTTGAGTTCTTCAACGGTCGTCTGCATTTCCTCCTGTGTGAGCTGCAGTGCCTCGCGGGTTTGCTGCAACTCCTGATGCACGGCGTCGTGCGGTTCGGCCTCGATGGCCTTGCCTTTCCGCCGTCGCACGGGAGCGGTCGGCACGTCCTGAAAGACGATGATCACGCGGCCGCGGAGTTGCTCCGGTTTCTGGATGGCCTGAACCGTCACGTCTACGGTTTGCGTCCCTTCGTTGGCGCCTATCTTCAGGCCTTTCAGGTGGATGGGCTGTGGGTCCTTCAGGGCCCGCAGGATGACTCCGGTCAACGCTTCGCGCAAACCTTCCCGCGCCATCGCATGGATGTTGATATTGGTCTTGCCCGCCGGCGGTTCCAGATATTTTCCCGTACGCCCGCTGAAGTAGATGATGTCGCCATTGATGCCCACGAGCACGGCCGCAGGCGCAAAGGTCTGCTGAATGAGCTGGTCGGTAAGTTGGCCGATGTCGTCTGTGCCTGAGTCCATGAGCGGTTTGTTCATCAAGGTGGTCGATGGTGCCACGTAGGCCGGAAAGTTAAGCACACCCGGTGGCGTGGACTCATCGCGCCGCTGAAACAGCCTCAGCTTGCTGTTGAGCTGCATGAAGAGGTGGTCGTGGTTGCCAATCGTCTCGGCGTTGCCAAGCAGCAGCACACCGTGCGGGTTGAGACTGTAATGGAAAGTCTGCAGCAGCCGTTTCTGGAGTTCCGCACCGAAGTAGATCAGCAGATTGCGGCAGCACAGAACATCGAGCTTGGTAAAGGGTGGGTCGGAAATGATGTCGTGGGTTGCAAACACCACCATCTCTCGCACTTGCCTGTTGATGCGATAGCCGCCGTCCTCTGCAGTGAAGAAACGCGTTAGCCGCGATGACGGGACGTCCGCAGCGATGTTGGCGGGAAATACGCCTTTGCGCGCACGCTCGATGGCGTCGGGATCGAGATCGGTCGCGTAGATCTGCAGGGAATAACGTTGCGAAGGTTTGAGCTGTTCGACCGTTTCGATAAACGTCATGGCCAGAGAGTAGGCCTCTTCGCCCGTGGAGCACGCCGCGACCCAGGCCCGCAAGCTGCCGCCGGACGGTCGATCCGAGAGCAGGGCCGGAATCGCCTGTTCGCGCAGGAGGTTCCACACCTCCGGGTCGCGAAAGAAACTGGTGACACCGATCAGGAGTTCCTTGAACAGCAGGTCAAGTTCGTGGGGGTTGGTGCGAAGTAGGCGAACGTAGTCGTCCGGTTTGACGATCTGATGCACGACCATGCGCCGTTCGATGCGCCGCTGCAGGGTGTTGGATTTGTACAGGGAGAAATCCGTTCGACAACGGTCGCGCAGCAGCACGACGATCTTGTCGAGTGTATTGAGCGCTGACAGGAGCGGTGTCGAATCCCTGTTCGCGCTGCGCAAGGGGTGGCGAAGGCATTCCATGATCCGTGCCGGTATCGCCTTGGCCGGCGCAACGACATCGGCGACGCCAGCCTCGATTGCACTGCGCGGCATGCTGTCGGATTGCGCGGTGAGGGGATCCTGGACCAGTGTGAGCCCGCCCCTGTCCTTGATGGCGCGCAGCCCGAATACGCCGTCCGAGCCCATGCCCGAGAGAATGACGCCGATGGCACGTTCCTTGAGGTCCTCAGCGAGTGTTCGCAGGAAGAAGTCGACCGGAAGCCGCAGACCACGCGGGGCCATCTGCTCAAGCAGATGGAGCTTGCCGTGGAGTATCGACAGGTCGCAGTTGGGCCGGATGATGTACACGTGCTCAGGTCTGACCACGACACCATCGACCGCTTCGACGACCGTCATCGACGTGACGCGTTGCAGCAGTTCGGGCAAGGCGCTTGTATGGAACGGATCGAGGTGTTGCACGATGACGAACGCCATGCCGCTCGACTCCGGCACATGGGCGAGAAGCTCTTCAAGCGCCTCAAGCCCGCCTGCAGAACAGCCGATACCGACGACCGGGAACAGCGTGTCCGCAGTCATCGAACGCTTCTTTTGTGCGGAGTCTGTTTTTTTCACGTCAGGTCGTCGCTTCCCTTATATCTGTATGAACTCAGCCTCCAGTTCAAGAGTACCGCGGGCGCGTCGCAATAGCGAACATGTAATACGCAGGCCGGGGCGTTCGGGTGCCGCCCGGTTCTTGTCCGGGCGGGGTTCAACCGCCGATCAGCAGCAGCTTTCCTGTTTTCGGGTCGCGGTACACCTGACCGAGCGCTTCATAGCCGCTGCCCGTTTCGGCTTCGCGCTGGATCGACTCCGGCACGGTCGTGAGCTCCTTGCCCAGCGTGATTTCGCGCCGCTGTTGCTGCTGTGGCGGCGGCTCGGTTGCGAAATGCTTCTGCAGGTCGGGGCTGAAGGACACCAGCGCGGCGATCAGACCGCAGGCGAACACGAGGACGATGTCGATGAGATTCGCCATCGGTCCGAGCGGGTCTTCGTCGGTGTCGAGAAAGGCGCTGTGCCGCCACTTATCCATGGCTGCTCTCCAGCGCGGTCAGCGCGTTGTCGTACCAGCGCCGGCGCAGGCGGCCGAGGACGAAGCCGATCATGCCTGAAAGCAGGCCGATCACCGTGGTGTCGAAGGCGACCGTCATCGCGGTGGTGAGCACCCGCAGTTCGCCTTCGCCGAGTGCGGCCAGCCCCGGCCCGAGCGGGATGAGCGTGCCCATCAGGCCGAGCATGGGCGCGAGCCGGGTGATGAAATCGGCGCGCTCGATGCGGCGCTTGCCGGCCCGCATCAGGGCGTGGCGGTCGCGCGCATCGGTGAGGCGCTGGATGCCGCCCCAGCGCTCGCCGATGCTGATGCCCAGTTCATACACGGAGAGGGCGACGAAGAACAGCAGGCCCCAGATCACCGGTTGCAGCAGCAAGGCGGTGATCTGGTGCATCAGAGTCAGGGAGATTCCGGAAAACATGTGTCGCTCTCTTCAGGTTATCGGGTTGCGCGCCCGCGCAGCGCGCCAAGCAGCAGCAGGCCAAGGGCAAGCGCCAGCAGCCAGGGCAGATAGTCGGAGGTCTGGGTTTCAGTCTCGCTGTCGGTGGCCTCGTCCGCGGTCGGCGCATTGCCGTCAGCGGTGGTCTGCGACGGATCGTCCGCCGCGCTCCTATTCAGGTCGTCGAGGCTGACTTCCTGGATATGGCTCGGTGAGGCCTCCGCCAGTGCAGCGGCCTCGAGCCGGCTTTGCGCCAGCGCGGCCTCCAGCGCTTCCGCCTTGGCCGGCGCGATGTTCGCTTTCACCAGCGCGTACATCGGATGATTTGCATGGGTGTGGCCACTGCCGGGGTTGCCGTGCTCGACGATGTTGTCGGCGAAGCGCTCGGCCAGTTGTCTGACGGTTTCTGCGTCGGCCTTCCAGAAACCCTTGTCGATGGCGACCAGCATCACCGCGAGGATGTTCGTCTGCACATAGCGGTTGTTGCCTTCGGCGAGAAACGTGTCCAGCCCCAGCTCGAGGCGGTCATCGACGTAGACGGCCTTGACCTCCTGCCACACACGCTCGTCGATGATCTCGGGGCTCGTCGCCTGCCAGCCCCACAGGTATTCGATGAACTCGCTGCCCATGGTGCGTGCGCCGGCGTAGCCTTCCTTCATCAGGGGCTTGATCCACTGCGGGTTGAGGTAGCGGCCGCGCAGTTCCGACAGCAGGGCCGTGTGCAGGGTGTCGATGCTCAGGTTCTTGCCGTTGGCGTGGTTGATCACCGCGCTCGCCGGCGCCTTGCCGCGCTGGCTTTCCACCGCGAGGTTGAAGCCGCCGAGATAGTCGAAGGCGTCGTTGTTGTCCATCAGGCCGTAGAGGTTGCTCGCGCGGCCAAGAAAGGTCTGCGAGATGCCGTCCAGCTGTTGGCGGAACAGATCCTGCGCGGCTTCGCCCTGCAGGCCGGCACCATAGGCATGGCCCATGCGCTTGATGAAGACCTGCGCGAGTTCGCTGCGGTCCTGCCACGAACCGGAGCGCTCGACCATGCGGTTGATGCCGGCCCCGTAGGCGCCGGGGGTGATGCCGAACACCCGCACGCTGGCGCTGCGGCCGAGCTGGGCGGCGGACATGCCGGGGGTTTTCGCGAGCAGCTTGCGCGCCTGGTCCACCCAGTTGTTGGCGACCTGGTTCAGTTCCAGCGCTTCGTCGCCGCCGCGTTGCCATTCGCCCAGCGGCGTCAGCGCTTCCTTGAGCGCCAGCGCCAGCGCGGGGTATTCCCTGACGATGCGGTCGCGGCTGGCGTCGAGCGCCAGCAGGCCGGCCTTGTCCAGCAGCAGCATGTGCTGGCCGTAAAGATCGCGGAACAGGCCCGACGTGGTGAACACGACGTCGTAGCGTTTCGGCTGGTCCTTGCCCAGTGGCAGGCGCTCAAGCCCCTTGACGATGCCGCGGCTGTTCCACACCGGACGCACGCCGAGCAGCTTCATGCCGAACGCGATCATCGCGCCTTCGTCGCGCACCGCGTCCGAGGCCCACAGGATCACGCCCTGTTTGTTCGCCGCCACTTCCTTGGTGTAGGCGGCGACGCCGGTCTCGCCGGAGAGCACCTGGCCGGCAAGCGTCGAGCCGGTTTCGTACGCGAGCTTGGTGGGCAGCAGGCTGCCGTCGAGCGCATAGAAGTTGCGCCCGGTCGGCAGCGCCTCGGGCGTGCGGATCGGGTCGTTGCCCTTGCCGGGTGCGACGAACCCGCCATCCAGCCCCCTGATGAGCGCAGCCCTCTCGGCCCTGGGGGAGGCCTGCAGCTGCGCGCGCCAGCGCCTGGCCTCGGCGCTGTCGGGCGCGCCACCGTCGAGCATGGACTTCATCATGGTGTCGATCGCATCGCGCGACCAGGCGCGCCCGAACACATGCAGGCCGAGGGGCATGAAGTCTTCCTGCAGCTTGGTCAGGTAGTGGCCGACCTCGTGCAGCAGCAGCGCCTCGTCGATGTCGTCGAAGCCGATGCCGCGCACCTTGAGCTCCTCGTCCATGCTGGCGGTCAGCTCCTCACGCAGGCCCATGCTGTCGATCTTGCGGCGCAGGGTCTGCACCGCCTCGCTGCGGGTGTAGCCGTCGGTGGCAGCTTCGGCGCTCTCGATCAGCTGTCGCAGTTCGAGCAGATCGTCGTACAGCTCGGTGATCGCCAGCGGCGGTGTGAGGTGGTCCACCATCACGGCGAGCCCGCGGCGCTTGGCCTGAATGCCTTCGCCCACGCCGTCGACGATGTAGGGATAGATGCCGGGCAGATCGCCCGCGACCAGACTCGGGTAGTCGCTCTCGCTCAGGCCCGCGCTGCGCTTGGGCAGGAACTCATAGGTCGAGTGGCGGCCCACATGCACCAGCGCGTCGGCCTTGAATACCGATTGCAGGTAATGGTAGAAGCCGAGGTACTGGTGCGGCGGAGGGAAGGACATGTTGGCGTGCAGCAGCTCTTCGTTCAGCTCCCAGCCACGCGGAGGTTGCGGCCCGAGAAAGACATTGCCGAAACGCACGCCGGGGATGAGCTGCCGGCCTTCCCACACCATCACCTTGCCGGGGGCAGCGCCCCAGCCACGAATGCCCTCGATCTGCATTGCGATCAGTGCCTGTGCAAGATGCTGGCTCGCCTGCCATTGCGGTGCCTCGCCCCTGGCCAGCGCATCGAGGGCGTTGCGATAGGCCACTTCGAGCTGTGCGAGCAGATCGAGCGCACGCGGGCGGCCCTTGTGCCGCAGGCCGTCGAGCGCGTGCTGCAGGTCGCTGACGGTGCGCTCCATGCGCTGCCTGAGCAGGCCGATTCGCGCCAGACGTTCGCTCATCGACTCGAGCCCCGCAATCGACGCCGCCTGATCCTGCATCAGTTGCTGCAGTGCGCCGAGGGGGCCATTCACCATCTCCGCCTGAACGCTGGCGGGCAGGGTCTTGAACCACGCCTCGTAGTCTGCCGCCGTCAGGGTCTGCACCCGCTTCGACATGTCCTGCAGCGCCTGCCGGTCTTCGGGCAGGTTCACGCCGCTGGCCTGCAGCAGATCGAGCAGGGCCTTGCCGTCGGCGGGCAGGTCGCCGGTCTTGTAGCCGGCGGCCTTCAGACTGCGCAGCATGTCGAGCAGGCTCTCGGGCACGTTGAGGTTGTCGGCGCCAATGTTGTGGCGGCCGGGCGGATGGTTGTAATAGACGATGGCGATGCGCTTGTCGGCGTTCTTCTTTTCCTGCAGCCGCAGCCAGTTGTTGAGGCGCCGCGCCTGGCGCTCGACCTCGGGCACCACAGGCTTGCTGCGCGAGACCTGCGCGCCGGTCAGCGGGTCGAGCTGTGCGGGTTCGGCCAGTGCCACCACCTGAGGCTGGCTCACGCCCTGCAGTTCGGGCATGGCGAGACGGTAGTGGATCGCGTCGCGCGGAATGCCCTGATCCGACAGCTGCCAGTCGGCCTCACTCCATTCGCTCATGCGCAGCGCCTTGATCACCGGCACATCGAGCTTTTCCAGTGCAGCGCTCACCGTTTCGCGGCCTTCGCCGCCGCCGATGACGAAATCCTGCACCGCGACGATCGCGGTTGCGCCGCGCTGCTTCGCCGTCAGTGCCGCGATGGTGTCGACCGCGCTCACGCTCGGCGGGCCCCAGGCCGCCAGTACCGACACGCACTGCCAGTCCTGCGCCGCACACAGCTGCTGATGCAGCGCCCATTCGCCTGCAAGGTCGCCGGTGTCGTGATCCAGTATCCACAGGGTGCGACGGTTCAGGTTGATCTGCCGGCCCAGTTCCGCTGCGTCCATCCAGCGCACGCCACCCTTGTCATGCAGGGCGGTGCGCACGGCCGGCACAAGGGTGACGGGTTTCTGTCGCACACCGCCACTGGCAACCAGGTCGAGCAGGCTGGCGGCGTTGTCTACCGAACGATTCACCCAGTACGCGCGTGCCTGCAGCCAGTCTGCATGGCGCGGCTGGGCGGCCTTGAGCCGGGACAGCTCATCGGTGCCGCTCAGGGCCGCCTTCTCGCTGACGATTGCCTCGGGGATGTCCTTGGCGAAGATGCTGCCGTTGCGGTCGTGCTGCAGCGGCAGCAGGCGCCGGTCGCTGTGCAGCACCATGCGCGCCTGCCCCTGTGGGTAAGGCATGTTCAGCAGGCGCTCAACGGGCTCGCCGAACACCGCGATCATCAGCACGGCCTGGTGCTCCGCGATCAGGGCCTGCAACTGCCTGTCGTCCATTTCTGCCAGCTGGCTGACGCTGCGGATGTGGATGACCTGGCCCTTGCGCGCGCTCAGGAGTTCGTGTGCGCCGGCGACCAGCGTGGGTGCGGAACGGTCAGACACGATGGCGAGGACGCTTTTGTCAGCGGCCAGCAGTGGCTGCGAAAGCAGCAAGAAAGCGAGGCACAGCGCGGCCCCCAGGCCCGGCCAGCGGAACGGGCGTGTCGGAAATGGCATGAAAGGATTCCTGCCGCGGCGCTCCCGCTCGCGGCTTGTTATTGATCACGTGAAACGGCCGGGGGAAGGGGCTGGCAAAAATAAAAACGAAACCTGTGTGGCACCCCGCCACTGCGCATCTCTCTCGATTTCAGGCCGGTCTCCGGACTCGCAGATTGCCGAACACCAGGGTTCGACAAAACACCTTCGCCTTCCCACGCCGCGATGAACGCGATCTGCGCAGTGGCTGCCGATGCCGGGAGGCACGGCCGAAGGGTTGAATCTGCTTACCGTTGCGGGGGCAGTACGGGCATTGCTCCAAGAGCGCACCCGTTTCCCGTTTACCCCGAACGCAATGGATTTGCGTTCAGGCACCTGAAAAACAGGCCGCAAGCTTAACAAGTTCGAAGGACGAGTCAAGGACATCGGGATTCCCCTTGAACAGTGCATGAGCTTCCGCAGCGTCGTCGCTGTCGTTGCGCACGGGGAATCTTCATGCGCGCCGAGCATCGTAGTCAGGGTGAGGGCGGCAGGTGCCGCATCTTGCCCGCAAGACGGGGCACGCGCTGGCGGCGTGGGTCAAGCCTTTATCAGGGGAGGTCTGCAGGGACGTACGCATGGAGAGATTCTTGAAACCCGACCCGCAGCACGATGGCCATGCCTTGTTGAACCTTGTCGATACGGTCATCCGCGAGCTCCAGCCGGGGGCGCTGTTGCGTGCCGGCCTCGACAGCCAGTTCGACCGCGACCTGGGCCTCGACAGTCTGGCGCGGGTCGAACTCCTCGCGCGCGTTGAGCGCAGCTTCGATGTTCGACTTCCGGACGACACGCTGGGGAAGGTGGAAACGCCGCGTCAGCTGCTGGCGGCGCTCGAAGTCGCCGGGCACCGCCCGGTGCCGGCGGCGCGGACCGGCAAGGTGGCGCTGGCGACGCCCGAGCAGACTGCAGGCAGTCCAGAGGACGCATCGACGCTGGTCGAGGTGCTGAACTGGCATGTTGCGCGCCACCCCGAACGTATCCACGTCACCTTCTACCGCAGCGAGGACGAAACCGAGACCCTGAGCTACCGACAGCTCGCCGATGCGGCGGCGCGGGTCGCCGGAGCGCTGGCGCAGGCAGGGGTGCAGCCCGGGCACGCGGTTGCGCTGATGCTGCCGACCGGGCTGGATTTCCTGTGCAGCTTCTATGGCGTGCTGATGGCCGGCGCGGTGCCGGTGCCGATCTATCCGCCGGCACGCCCTGCACAACTCGAGGATCACCTGCGCCGTCAGGGCGGCATTCTGCGCAATTGTGAAGCGCGGGTGATGATTACCTTCGACCGTGTGCGTCCGCTGGCGCAGATGCTGACCGGGCTGTGCCCGACGCTGGACAAGGTGCTCACGCCCGGCGAGCTCGACGCCGCGCCCCTGCCGCGCGTACCGGCCGATGCGGATGACCTGGCACTGCTGCAATACACCTCGGGCTCGACCGGCGATCCGAAGGGCGTGATGCTCACCCACGCCAACCTGCTCGCCAACATCCGCGCCTGGGGTCGTGGTGTCGGGCTGAGCTCGACCGATGTCGCGGTGAGCTGGCTGCCGCTTTACCACGACATGGGGCTGATCGGCGCCTGGCTTGGCAGCGTGTATCACGCCTATCCGCTGGTCCTGATGTCTCCGCTGGATTTCCTTGCCCGCCCCGAACGCTGGCTGTGGGCGATCCATCGTCATCGCGGTACGGTCACGGCGGCCCCGAACTTCGCCTTCGATCTGTGCGTCAAGCGTCTCGCCGGGCAGCCGCTGGACGGGCTCGACCTGTCGTCCTGGCGCTTCGCGGCCAACGGCGCCGAAGCGATCAGTCCCGCCACGCTGGAGCGCTTCCGCGAGGCGTTTGGCGCCTACGGATTGCGGCCGGAAGCGCTCGCGCCCGTCTATGGACTCGCCGAGTGTTCGGTCGGTCTCACCGTATCGCCTCCGGGACGCGGGGCGCGCATCGATGCGGTCGGGCGCGAAGCCCTGACACGCAATGGACGTGCCGAAACTGCAGCAGCCGGCGATGCATCGGCGATGCACTTCGTGTCCTGCGGCTCGGCCTTGCCGGGGCACGAACTGCGGATCGTCGACGATGCCGGCAGCGAGCTGCCCGAACGTGTTGTCGGCAGTCTCGAGTTCCGCGGCCCGTCGGCGACGCGGGGCTATTTCCGCAATCCCGATGCCACTGCAGGCCTGTTTCACGACGGCTGGCTGGTGACAGGTGACTACGCGTATCTCGCCGATGGCGAGGTGTATTTCACCGGTCGTGCCAAGGACATGATCATTCGCGGCGGGCGCAATTTCTATCCGTATGACCTCGAGCATGCGATCGGCGAGCTGCCGGGGGTACGCAAGGGCTGCGTGGCGGTCTTCGGTGCTGCCGACCCCCAGCACGGCGATGAGCAGCTGGTCGTCGTCGCAGAAACCCGCGAGCAGGATGCCGCTGCCCGACAGGCGCTGGAGCGCAGGATTGTCGCCGCGGCGGCGGACGAGCTGGGCCTGCCGCCCGATGTGGTGGTGCTTGCGCCGCCGCACGCGGTGCTGAAGACCTCGAGCGGCAAGATCCGGCGCGCAGCGATTCGCGATGCCTGGCGGGATGGCACGCTGGGTGCCGCCGGCCGCGCGGCCTGGCTGCAGGCGACGCGGCTGTTTGTGGCGAGTGTGCCGGGCAGGGTGCGCGGTTTTGCGCGTCGTGCCAGCGCCAGACTCTACGGGACCTGGGTGTGGACTGTATTCGCCGTGCTTTCACCGATTGCGGCCGTGGGGATCTTCACATTGCCCCGGCTTGAGCAGCGCTGGGCGGTGGTGCATCAGCTGGCGCGTGTCTTCCGCGTACTGAGCGGCAATCGTCTGCAGGTCGCCGGGCTGGAACATCTGCCCACCGGTCCCTGCGTGCTGGTGGCCAACCATGCGAGCTATGCTGACGGGCTGGTGCTTGCGTCCGTGCTGCCGCACCCCGTCGCCTTCGTCACCAAGGCAGAGTTCAAGAGCAACCGGGTGATGCGTCCGCTGTTCGAGCGCATGGGGGCGCACTTCGTCGAACGATTTGATTCGCGTCGTGGCGTAGCCGACGCGCAGGCGCTGGCGACCGCGGCACGCGCCAACCCGCCGCTGTTCTTCTTTGCCGAAGGCACCTTCACTGCACGCCCGGGGCTGCGGCCGTTCCGCCTCGGTGCGTTTCAGGTTGCGGCCGAAAACCACCTGCCGGTGGTGCCGATCGCCATCACCGGCACCCGGCAGATCCTGCCTGGAGACTCGTGGCGTCCGCGCCCCGGTCCGCTCGGTGTCACCATCTGTCCGCCGGTCGTGCCCGAAGCTTCAGACTGGCATGGCGTGCTCGCGCTGCGGAACGGCGTGCGCCAGCACATCCTCGCGCACTGCGGCGAGCCGGATCTGGCGAGTGCCGCGAGGCCGGGCGCTCAGCCCGGCGTGTGAGCGGGCGTGGCGATTCAGGGGGCGCTCAAGTCGTGCGCACGACGACTGCGTAGCGCCCCTTGTCCCGGCCTGACGTGGGCAGATTCATGAACTCCGACACAAGCGCCTCGAAGCCGAGTCCGGTGAGCATTTCGAGCACGGTCTCCGGTGGATGCGAGTCGTAATGGAAGGGCTGGCCGAACATGGTGTCGGTGAACGCGGGGTGTTCGGAGCCGCCGCAGGTCAGCATCATGCGTCCGCCCGGCAGGAGCATGGCGCGAAAACGCCTCAGCAGTGTTTCATGAATGGTGCGGTCGATATGAAACAGCGCATCCCAGCACACGATCGCGTGGAAGCGTTCTTCGGTGCTGAAGGATTCGATCCGGGTGTGGATCCATGTGGCCTGCGGAAAGCGTTCGCGCGCGAGCGCCAGAAGCGCTTCGGACTGATCGATGCCGGTGAGCGCATGGCCCGCGGCAAGAATGTGTTCCGCAATCGGCCTGCCGGTTCCGCAGCCCAGATCGAGCACCTTCGCGCCAGCAGGCAGCCCACAGAGCAGTGTTTCCAGGTAGTCGCGCTCGCGTCCGTAGAAACCCGCGCGGGCGGCATCCCACGACGGGGCGATGGCGTTATAGCTATCCCGGTTCATCAGACGGCGTTCCGAAGGAAAGGAGGCGCAGCGACGCGTACGAATCGTGAGCGGCTGCACCGGACCCGATCAGTCTAGTACATGCCCGCCAGATTGTTGCCCAGCATGCCGACGCTGAAACCCAGCACGGCGCCCAGCGGCGGCGCCCAGTGGCGGCGCATGTGCGACTGCGGTGCGATGTCCTGAAAGATCAGGTACAGGATGCCGCCTGAGGCGAACAGCATGCTTGCACCAAGGAGTTCGAGCCTGTCCCCCAGATACAGCCAGCCCAGAATGGCGATCACCGGCCCGATGGGAACGAGCATCAGCATCAGAAGGAGGATGCGCGACGCGTCCGGCTGCTTTGCAGCTTTCAATTCACGGTAGGCATTGAAGCCCTCGGGGATGTTCTGCAGGCCGATGAACAGGGCCAGCAGCGGAGCCGCCCGCGACCCTGCGGCCAGGGCGCCGCCCAGCGCCAGGGATTCCGGAATGTAGTCGAGCAGCATCGCGGTGAATTGTGGCTTCTCGCGGCGTTGCAGCCCCAGGAAGCGCTCCAGCGCAAAGAACACAATGCCGCCGAGCAGGAAGAAAAAGGTGCTCGATAGCGAGTGGCCGAGGTATTCGGTGCCTTCGGGAATCAACACCAAGGCAACCGCTGCCGCCAGAATGCCGCCGCCAAAGGCGATCACTGAATGGCGGAACTCGTTCTCCAGCCACGACGGCCGCAGGCGCTCGTACTTCGCCAGCACGCCGCCCAGGGGAATGCAGGCCCCTGCGCAAACCGCGTACACCACGATTCTCGTGATTTCATCCAATTGGAGTGGCCTCAACAATACAGCTCTTCATGCGCGCTTCGGCGAGCAGGGCGCTCGTGCCCTTGCTGCAGCGACGGGGATGACTGTCCCGGCATTCGGGCCGCGCGATGCTGGCCCCGTTGAGGCGATCTTACGACGTCTGCGTTGAGGGACAAAACCTGCCCGGCCGCGGGAGCCCGTGGAAATCCTTCTCCGGCGCTTCCCACGACCGGCCCGGGCACGAAATCCGCACTGGTTTCCGGCTGTCTGCGACGAACGGTCCGGCTTGAATCGAGCGTGCTTACTGCTGCTTCTGCGGACGGGATTTCTCGTTCGGGCCATCGGCGGGGCGGCAGGCGAGTGGCTTGCCCTCGGGCGCGGCGCAGGTCCCGCTGACAGTGCCGGAAGGCGCGCTGAAGCTGCAACTGGCGCCGTCGCTCAGGGACTTGCACGCGTCCAGTGCCTCCTGCGGCGGTTTGCGCGGACCGCCCTGTTGTGCGATGGCCGATTGCGCGAGAAGAAGGGCGGAACTGCAAGCGACAGTGGCCACGAAGCCCGCGCGCGAGAAGGACTGTTCTACCTTGATCATCAGACTGCTCCTGTGAGTCTGCAAGCACGTGCCTGCGGATGAGCACACTGTAGCGACCCACTGTGTAGAGAAAATGGATTCAGCGTATCAATGTCGTCACAATCCTTACCGGTGCCGCCGGTGGAACCGGGTGGTACATTCTCGCTCACTGGTGAGCGTCAGGGGTTGCGGTGCCTGGCTCACGGATTTCTCGCGTTCGCGTTCAACTTTTTCTCGCCCGGGCAGGGCAGGGAGCGTCTGGTGCAGTTACACATCTGGTTGATCTATCTGGTCGCGGTCATTGGCTTGTCGCTCACGCCTGGCCCGAACAGTCTGCTTGCGCTCACGCATGGCGCCTTGCACGGACATCGCAAGACCCTGTTCACCGTATACGGCGGCGCGCTCGGCTTCGTCAGTCTGATCGCACTGTCGATGCTGGGTATCGGCGCATTGCTGCAGACCTCCGCTCACGCACTGATCGCACTGAAGTGGATCGGTGGCGCCTATCTGGTGTGGCTCGGCTTTCAGCTGTGGCGCGCACCACCACTGCAGCTTCAGCCGGACGCGCGCATGGTCGATACGCGGCGGACGACGCTGTTCCGCCAGGGCCTGCTGGCGGCGATCTCCAACCCCAAGGTGCTGCTGTTCTACGGCGCCTTCCTGCCGCAGTTCATCGACCCGCACGCCGATCTGCTGCTGCAGTTCGTCATCATGGCGGCAACCTTTGCCGTCGTCGAATGCGCGGTCGAGTATCTGCTCGCGCGGCTTGCCCATCGCATTCGCCCGATCCTCGAACGCACCGGGCGCAAGTTCAACCGCGTCTGCGGAGGCATGTTCGCAGTGATGGGGGCAGCGCTCCCGATGACGCGCTGAGCACACGACTGACGGGTTGTTGTCCCGCCTGGCGCTCGTTGTTCATCTCCGCAGTTCTGTATTCATGAGTGCGGAAATCGACATTTCCATTTTGCGGGTCTATGTTTGATCGGGGCTGCCAGCCTTCGAGCCAACGCAGTCTTGTTCTGCTCAGCTCATCCTGTGGCGAATGTCGATCGATCGTGCGCCGGATGGGGGAGGTCGGGATCTATCCGGTTCATGTGCGGCTGATGCCATGCGCTGGAACATCGAGGGGCCAGGAACATGAAATTCAAGGATTACTACGAAGTCTTCGGCATTCCGCGTACCGCCACCCAGGACGAGATCAAGCGCACCTACCGCAAGCTGGCGCGCAAGTACCATCCCGACGTGAACAAGGACGCGGATGCGGAGCTGCGGTTCAAGGAGATCGGTGAAGCCTATGCCGTGCTGAAGGACCCGGAAAAGCGCGCCGCCTACGATCAGGTCGGCAAGCAGTGGAAAGGCGGCGACGATTTTCAGCCACCGCCGGACTGGGATGCCGGGTTCGAGTTCCGCGGCGACGGTGCCGACGTGCACGGCGATGCGAGCGACTTTTTCGAAGCCCTGTTTGGCCGCCGCGCGCGCACCGCGCATGGGGGGCGGGGGCATGCCCGGGGGCAGGATCATCACGCCAAGGTGCTGATCGATCTCGAAGATGCCTACCGCGGCGCCAAACGCAGCATCGGCCTGCGCATGCCTGCAGTGGACGCACATGGCCGTGTCGTGCTGCAGGAGCGCCAGCTCGACATCACCATTCCGAAAGGCATCCGCGCAGGGCAGCATCTGCGCCTGGCCGGCCAGGGCGAGCCGGGCATGGGGGCGGGGCCGGCCGGTGACCTGTTTCTGGAGGTCGGCTTCAATCCCGATCCGCGCTACCGCGTGGACGGACGCGACGTGTTCGCGGCCCTGCCGCTGGCACCGTGGGAGGCGGCGCTTGGCTGCTCGCTGAGTCTGCCCACGCCTGAAGGCCCGGTGCAGCTCACGATTCCTGCGCGCACGACGGCGGGGCGGCAGCTGCGCCTCAAGGGGAAGGGCATACCCGGCAGTCCCGCGGGTGATCTGTACTTTGTCGTTTCAATTGTGGCGCCGCCAGCCGACAGCGAGGCACAGAAGGCAGCCTACCGGGCGCTTGCCGAGACATTCGACTTCGATCCCCGTGCGGCCACGAAAGGATGATCGACCATGAGCACAACACATATCCAGATCACCTCGATCCGCATCGTCGAGGAAGAGGTTCAGCTGACACTGGCGGAGCTGTGTCAGGCCTGTAATGCGCCTGAGGCGTCGGTGGTCGCCTGGGTGAACGAAGGCATCCTTGAGCCGAGTGGTGACGCGCCCAAGGACTGGCGCTTCACCGGCGCGTCGCTGCGGCGTGCCCGCAAGGCCCGCTGGCTGACCCACGACATGGAAGTGAATGCACAGGGCGTCGGCATCGTGCTCGATCTGCTCGACGAGATCGCGGACCTGCAGGCCCGTCTGCAGCGGGCCGGACTCGACTGAGCGCTGGTCCCGGCGCCTGCCGGAGGGGGAGCACGCGAGACCTGCGGCCTCAGCTGGTCGAGATGATTTCGTCGGAAATGTTGTCGACGACAACAGGGCACGCGAGATAGGTCAGGCTGGGTTCGCTGCCGTACTTCCCGCGTATGAATGCCTTCCACTCCTCGGTGTACACCCGGTCTGCATCTTCACGGGAATTCCAGAGGTAGATACCGCCCCCGGTCGATCCGTCCTCGGAGAGGTAGTAGTACTTCCGGATCAGACCCTGCATGACACGGTACTTCGGGGCCGTGCTCAGAAAAATCTCTTTGGCCTCGGCTTCGGTGAGGGGGGGCGGGAGTTTGAATTCGACGATTGCCGTGATCATGTTTGTCTCGGTTCAGGAGGAGTGAGGCGCGGGCAGGAGGTGCGGCGCTCGCAAGACCTGATGGCCCGAAGGCCATCGTCGCCCTGAAAGAGTGCCGTGCGAGACTGCCGTGCGCGCAGCGGACGGCACCTCGGCGCAGAATCAAGGAAGCCGGTGCAGGGCGCAGATCTTGTTGCCGGACGGATCGCGCAAGTAGGCAAGGTACAGCTTGCCGGACGCGCCTTCGCGAACACCCGGAGGATCCTCACAACTTGTCCCCCCATTGGCGACGCCGGCTGCGTGCCAGGCGTCGACCTGCGCCGGGTTCTCGGCTGCAAAGCCAAGGGTGCTGCCATTGCCGTGGCAGGCGGGTTCGCCGTTGATCGGGGGCGACAGCGCGAAGACGCCGCCCTTGTTAACGTAGAAACAACGACCCTTCGGATCAATGACACCGGGTCCGTGGCCAAGCGTCCCCAGCACGGCATCGTAAAATGCCTTCGATGCCGGAAGGTCGTTTGCACCAACGAATACGTGACTGAACATCTGACCTCTCCAATTGGGTAATTTGACGACCACATTGTGGTCACTGCTTGTCTTGTTCGCTTCCAGCGAGGCGCAAGCATTGCAGCTTGCGCCACTAACGGCAAGGTCTGTCGAAGGGCAGGGGAGCGCGCGAACTCAGTCCTTCCGCGGGGGGGAGGAGGTTCTTGACCACCTGTGAATGCCGGTACTGTCTGGCAAGATCGAGGGCGCTTTGTCCATCCTTGGACTTGAAGGTCTGCGCCACGCTCCAGCAGCAGGCTCACCGTACTGAGCTGACCATGTGCTGCAGCCGCCATCAGTGTGGCGCAGCCAAACGTGTCCTGTGCCCCGGATCAGCTCCGCGCCCCACGCGCGCAGCATGCGCGGTGGGATCTCAAGCGCGCACGCCGCGAGGAAGGACGCGCATCGCGTCAGGCCGCGGCCTGCTTCCGGGCGTGAAAGATGAAGCCGATGGTGTTGAGCAAGAGTTGGGCAGCGAGAATGGAGGTGGTTCCCGTGGGGTCGTAGGCCGGCGCCACTTCGACGAGGTCCATGCCGACGATCTGCCCTCCACTGCGACGGGCCAGGGCCTGGATGATTTCCAGCACCTCGTAGTAGAGGAAGCCACCGTGGCTCGGTGTGCCGGTGCCCGGTGCGATGGACGGGTCGAAGCCGTCGATATCGATGGTCAGGTAGTAAGACACCCCTTCGGGAATCTGTGCCAGCACACCGGCAGTACCGAGCTGGCGCACCTGGCGCACCGACAGAATGGTCGAGCCCGCATCCCGGGCCGCCTGGTAATCGCTGCGGTTGGACGAGGAAACATTGCGGATGCCAATCTGGGTCATGCCGCTTACATGGTTCTGTTCGGACGCGCGACGCAGCGGGTTGCCATGGCCGTAGCGCACGCCGTGCCGTTCATCGACGAAATCGAGGTGGGCGTCTACGTGCAGGATGTGGATCGGACCGCGTCCCTCGAAAGCCTTGATCACTGGTGCGTGGATGGAGTGGTCGCCGCCGAGCACGACAGGCATGGCGCCCTTTTCGAGGAGCTTGCGCACCGCATACTCGATGTTGGCGTTGCTCTTGGCCTGATCCGTATGGACGATGTCGGCGTCACCCACGTCAACCATCCGTACCTGGTCTTCGGTGAGATACATGGTGTCGTCTTCGTGATCGTAGGCACCGGCGTGCCCGAACGAGAACAGCGTCGACGCTTCGCGGATGCTCCGGGGGCCGAAGCGCGCACCTGGGCGCCATTGTGTGCCCATGTCGTTCGGCGCACCGAGTACTGCAACGTCGGCATCAATGTGATCCCAGTCGGTGCAGGGGCGTGACTTGGCGAAGGTGCAGTGGCCCACGAAGGGCAGGTTGAGTCGACCTTGGTCGTAGCTGTTATCGGACATGTTGGCGTTCCTTCGGAGTTTCCATGCTTGCAGCGGGTGTTCGCTTGCCTTGGGGACCAATCTAGACGCCATCATGCATCGATAAAATGCTAAGTTTCGCAAGATCACATCGGTGATCGTCGATGATTTATCCTGGTGCATTGCACCAGCTTGGTGAGTGGGCATGGGCAGGGCTGCATGTGAGAGAGGTGAGGGATGAAGCAGCTGCACGATGTGGATCTGCGTCTGTTGCGGGTTTTTGATGTTGTAGTGCGGTGCGGTGGCCTGTCGGCTGCTCAGGCCGAACTGAATGTGGGCCAGTCGACCATCAGCATGCAGCTTGCCCAGCTCGAGGTAAGGCTGGGTGCCCGGTTGTGCGAACGCGGTCGTGGGGGGTTCCGCCTGACCGAAGAGGGGCGGGCGATTCATGAGGCTTCGCAACGATTGCTGAGCGCGGTCGACGGGTTTCGGCTTGAGGCCGATCAGCTGAAAAAGACCTTCTCCGGCACCTTGAACCTGGGGCTGATCGACAACACGGTCACCGACACGAAATCACCGCTGAGGGGCGCAATTCAGCGCTTTCTTGCACGGGGAAAGGACGTGGGGGTGCATGTGTATATCGGTACGCCCAGTGAGCTGGAGCAACGGGTGCTGGACGGGCGCCTGCACCTGGCCGTCGGTCACTTCCCCTTCCAGGTACCGGGACTGGCGGCGCTACCGCTCTACGACGAGCCGCATGGACTGTTCTGTGCAGCTGGCCACGCTGTACTGAAGGCGGACATCGGCGGCGCGGACGGTGACATGCTGGCGCGGGTGCGCAGCGAACAGGTCGTTGCCCGGGGCTATCTGAGGCGGCGCGATCTGGATCTGCTGAACGTCAGCGTTGCGGCGTTCACCGTAGACAACATCGAGGCGCAGGCCATCCTGATCCTGTCGGCGGGATGCATCGGCTTTCTCCCAATCCACTACGCGGCGCAATGGGTGGGGAGGGGGGAGCTGGTACAGATACTCCCAAAGAGCATGGTGCTGGTGTCACGCTTCACTGCCATCCGCCGGCGACTCGCGCCACCACCGCTGGTGCGGAGTTTTCTTTCTGATCTGTCGGCTGGAAGCCCATAGTCCCAGGGCGGCGCGGTTGCAGGATCGCGCCCTGCTTCGCGTTCTGTGCTGTGGTGTGGCGCAAGACGGGCAGTGCGGGGGCGCAGCCGGACCCGTCAGTCGCCGACGGCGCCAGGACAGTTGGTCGAGCATTTGTCACTTGTCAGTGTTAGCATCGGGGTCTCCCTCGCCTTTTGCTCAAAGGCCGTCCTGCCAGATGCGGGACATTTCAGAACGGGTGTGTTCAGCTTTCGCGGCATATGCCGCAGCACCGAACCGCCGCTCCTCTTCAGGTCGACCTTGCGCCCGACCACCCTCAGCCGGAAATCAACAATGCAACAACTTACTTCACAAGGCCAGATGATCGTCAGCGATCTGGCCGCACGTCACGGATTCAGCACGGATGCGGTCACGCACATGCTGTTTGCCGTGCTCAACGGAAACGGCGGCCAGGCTCAGTTCAGCCATGGCGAATTCGGGGGCTCGGGGCAGTGGATGCGCGGCGGCATGATCATGCTCGGCGACATGTTCAATAACTACCTCAAGGGCCGGGTCGACAGTCTGTGTTCGGAAATTTCGAACATTCTGGTCAATCAGCCCGGTTTGCTGCGCTCGGGCAGCTTTCAGTCGCAGAGCCAGGGGGGCGGAAGTTTCCAGCACCAGGCTAACGGCAGTCCGGCTGGACGTTCAAGCCTGTTCGTACCCGATCCCGAGGACAACTGGTGGCCGCAGGATCTCGGTGCGCCCAATGCCACCGGATCGCAGAACAACGTGCGCTACGCCTATTTTGGCGGTGCGCGTCGCCTCGCGGTCAAGACTGGCGGCGAAGTCTGGGTTTATGACACACTCGATCACAGCATCGGCGGATTCTCCCAGCAGCAGGGCTCGGGCAGTGACATTGTCTTTGGCAGCCAGTATGGCACCGTGAACCTGGCCTCGCTGCCCTTGGTATCCCGCAACGGCCAGCCGTATTCCCCGCCGGTGGCTCCGCAGGGAATGCAGTCGCCGCAGTCGCCGCAGTCGCCGCAGTCGTCAAACCAGGCGCCGCAGGCTCCCCAGAGTTCGCAGCCGGCCAGTCAGGTGCGTGGTGCGTCCAGCGAGGATGTTCTTGCGGCGATCGAAAAGCTGGGTGACCTCAAGGCCAAGGGTTTCATCAGCGAGGACGAGTTCGCGAGCAAGAAATCGGAGTTGCTGTCGCGTCTCTGATGGCGCGGTAAACCAGGCGCTGCTGATGCGCTGTCCGCAGCGTCAGCGCTGGTGTTGCCGCATCAGCCCGTCAACGTACCGTCGGTCTGCGCAAGCGCGCGACTGACGGTTGCGCAGGCGACCACGATGTCAGCGCGACGACATGCCCAGGCGCAGGCGCAACCGGGTGCCCCAGCTAGCGGGTGCGCCGTAGTAAAGCAGTGCAGAAATGATGATCACGCTGCCGACCAGGGTTGTGCGGGTTGGGGCCTCGTTCAGGACCAGCCATACCCAGACCGGGCCAAGAACCGCTTCGAACAGCAGGAATAGGCTCACCTCGGTCGCACTCGTATAGCGGGGCGCGATCTGCAGCAGGGTGAAACCGATGGGCATCAGAATCGCACCGGTCAGCGCGATGGCAGCGAGCTGGGTCCATTCCGTGTCTGCCTGCGGGGCGCCGCCGAGCATCAGGCCGAAGGTCGCCGCAATCATTCCACCGAACATCAGGCCGGGCGTCAGGTCGATGTTGCTCTTGAGACGGGCAAGCGTGAAGTTGATGGCAAGGAAGATGGCGGTGCACACGGCAAACAGATTGCCCAGCATGTCGTTCTGACCGCCGCCGTCCGTCGCGATGATGGCGATGCCGATCAGGGTGACGAACATCGAGATGGCTGTCTTGCGGTCGATCCGTTCGTCGAGTACCAGCCAGCTTATCAGCGCGGCAAACACCGGCGCAGTGGCGATGATCATCACCGTTGCGGTCGCACTGGTGCGCTGAATCGCCTCCGTGTAGCAAGTGGTGTTCAGGGCAAAACAGAATCCGCTCGCGACACCAAGACGGCCGGCCCGCTTGATGGCGCGCAGGGCGGCGAGACGATAGCGATACAGCACCACTGCACTGAAGCCCAGCGTCATGAACAGCCCGCGCCACATCAGCACGCTGGCGTGATCGAGGTCCACCCAGCGCATGACGAGTACATCGGGCGAGATCAGGGTGACGCCTGCGAGGCTGAGAAGCAGTCCGGTGGTCCGCGTTTGCATGCTGTTGTTCTCTGAGCAATAGAAAAAGGCGCCCGAAGGCGCCTCGTGGTGGCGCAGTAAAGCTTTTTCAGCCGATGACGGGCAGGGTGGGCCAGGCCCGCTTGTGCAGCAGTTCGCAGCCCGAATCGGTAATCACGATGTTCTCCTCGTGAACCATCATCCGGCCCGGCGCGAAGGTCATGCCCGGCTCGAGGGTGAGGATCATGCCGGCTTGCAGCACGACGTCGCCCTTGGGCACGTTCGAGGGCCATTCGGTGAGCTGCATGCCCAGCCCGTGACCCATCCGTCCCACGTCGTTGCCCAGCGCACCGGCATCTTCGAGCACTGACCACATGGCCTGCCACACATCGCCTGTCGTTGCACCCGGCGCCGCGGTGCGCAGGCCTGCTTCGGTGGAGGCGAAGACCGCTTCATAGGCATGGTGCGCTGTCGGATCGACCTGACCGAAAGCATAGTTGCGGTCGAAATCGCTGAAATAGCCGTCGAAGTTCGCACCCGTGTCGATGATGAGTACGTCACCCTCTTCGAGCCGGCGATCGCTTGGTCCCATGATGATGTTGTCGTAACCGCCGGGGCCGGATGCCGAGATCAGGTAAGGGCAGGCGTCGGCGCCGAGCCGCAGCATCTCGATGTGCATGGCCTTGCACGCTTCGCGCTCGCTCATGCCCGCCTTGAGGTGTGTGAGCAGGTAATCGAAACCGGCCGCGGTGACTTCGCAGGCAAAGCGGATCTTGCCGATCTCCGCGGCGGACTTGACGCTTCGCAACTGGCGGACGATGGTCGATACATCGACCATCCCGCACTGCCCAAGACTTGCCTGCAGGGTGGCGAAGTTCGCCGCCGGCATGCGCAGGTGGGTCTCCGGGCCGAGCATGGCGCCGATGCGCCGATGGCGCTGCGCAACGCTGTCCAGCGTATCGGCGAGCAGGGACACGCCGTCATCTTCCGGCCGCGGCGAGGGCCAGCTGCGGACATCATCGACCCAGGTTTCGGCGAAGCCTGCGACACCGATCTCGGGTACCACCGCAATCGGGCGTCCTTGCGATGGCACCACGAGGAACCAGGGGCGCGTCGGACTCTCCCAGAATTGCGACTTGAAGCCGCTGAAGTAGCGGAACTCCGGTTCGGTGCTGAAGAACACCGCGTCGATGCCTTGCGCAGCCATCGCTTCCTGAAGCCTGGCGGTGCGTTGCATAAATTCGGCGCGCTCGAACCCGCGTGCCGGGGCGGTCAGTTCAGTTGTCATTGCGGGTCTCTCGAAAACGGGTGGCGATCACTTGAATGCCAGGTCGCGCAAGAGCAGCGCGATGCCGGGGAAATAGATCAGGAGTGCGGTCATCAGGGTGAGGATCAGGATGAACGGCAGGGTGCCCCTGATCACTTCCAGGTATGGCCGGTTGAAGATGGCGATGGCGGTGAAGATGTCGCAGCCGAAAGGCGGCGTGGCGGAACCGACGGCCATCTGCAGCGTGATCATGACGCCGACCAGGATCGGGTCCAGGCCGACTGCGGCAACTGCCGGCATGAAGATCGGTGTCAGGATCAGCAGCACGACCAGCGAGTCGACGAACATGCAGCCGACGAAGAAGGTCACGGCGATGATGAAGAGCAGGTACTCGGGCGACGCACTGGACAGGTCAAGCGGTTCGAGCAGGGCCTGTGGAATCTGCTCGAAGGAGATGTACCAGGAAAAGGCCTGTCCGATGCCGACCAGCACAAAGACGACAGCGGTGATCAGTCCGGTGCTCAGGGCCGAATCAAGGACATCGCGCAGCCCCAGTTCGCGGTAGATGACGCACTCGACCACAATGGCATAGAGCACCGAGAACGAAGCGGCTTCGGTTGGCGTGACGATGCCGGAATAGATGCCGCCAACGATCAGCACCGGGAAACCCAGCGGCCACAGGGCCTTCTTGAGCGCCTGGAGCTTCTGCGCCATGGTGGTCCTTTCAACCACGGCAACAAGGTCGCCCTGGCGCACGCTGTAGATGTAGCAGTACGCCGAGAACAGGAGCGCGAGCACGATGCCGGGCCCGATGCCGGCGATGAACAGCTCGCCGACGCTGGCGTTGGCCAGCGTGCCATACAGGATCAGACCGATACTCGGCGGGATGAGGAAGGCAATATCGCTGGCGTTGATGATCAGCGCCATCACGAAGCTGTCCTTGTACCCGGCCTTGAGCAGTTTCGGGCGCATGATCTGGCCCACCGACACCACCGTGGCCTGGGTCGATCCGGAGACCGAGCCGAACAGCGTACACGCCAGACAGGTCGTAATCGGCAGTCCGCCGCGCATGTGGCCGACGAACGCTTCAATGAGCCCGAGCAGGTTCTGCGACGTATGCCCTCGGGTCATGATGTCGGCCGCCAGAATGAACATGGGTACGGCAATCAGCGCGTTGGGCGAGATGCCCGTGACCATCTGCTGGATGACGACGCCGGTGTCGACGTCCGAAAAGTGGATCATCCCGATGAGCGCTCCGACAGCCAGGGGCACGACCATGGGAAAGCTCAGGAACAGCAGTACAACCATCACCGCAATCAGCGTGAACGTGATCACGTAGACGTCGGGGTCGCCGGCAATGATGTCGGAGAAGAACTGCATCAGGCCGCTCATATCGAGTCTCCGAGTCCGGTGGTCGCGCCTTCGATGACGTCGTGGGAGAGATGGATTTCGCGGTGCAGCAGGTTCATCACGAAGCTGATCAGGTACTGCAGGCCGGCCATCGCTAGACCGATCGGAATGATCGAATAGATGATGTACACCGGGAACTCAAGCGCCGGACTCAGGCGATTGATGTCCTTGAGTTCCTGGACGTAGAAGAAGGCTTTGTAGGCAAGGTAGAACAACAGCATGGCCGTCGTGATCGAAATGGCCGTGGTGATGACTTTTCGCGAACGATGGCCGAGCGAGTCATAGACTGCGGTCATGCGGATGTTCCGTCCCTTTCTGACTGCATAGGCAAAGCCGATGAAGGTGACGGAGACGATCAGAAACTGGTTGAGCTCCTCGGAGAAGAAAATGCTCTTGCCGAAGAAGTAGCGGCCCATCGCATTGGCGGTTGAGTTCAGCATGATCAGCACGATCGAGAAGCACACGATGAACTCCTCGATTCGCTCGCTGATGCGACTCACTTTTCTTAGTACGTTTTTCATGATGTCTCCTCCTGCCAGCCACTGCCGCAGGGCAGTGGCTTCCGAGGTGAAAAATGTCGTGCGTGAGCGAGCAGGCGCTTACTTGGCGAGCTTGGCCGCGGCGGCCTTCACTTCCTGCTCGAGGCCGGAGATGATTGCCTCGGCACCCTTGCGAGCGGCAGCCTTCTCGCCGTCCTTGTAGGCGTTTTCGACGATGTCGAAATAAGTAGCGTGCAGCTTGGTGCTCAGTTCCTTGAAGCGGGCGCGCTCGGCCTCGGTAAGGACCACCACCTGCATGTTGGGGCGATCCTTCATGATCTTGGCCATGTTCTCCTTGTTGATGCTCAGGTTGTAGTCATAGGCTGCCTTTTCGGCTTCCTTGACGGCCTTCATGACGATCGCCTGCTTCTCGGCGGACAGGCTCTTGAACCACTTGCTGTTCGACGACACGGTGCCGACATAGACCTGCTGGCCCGGGTACATCAGGTGGGTTTGCACCTCGTGCCACTTGGCGTTGTAGATGAAGTAGATCGGGTTGACCATGCCGTCGATGGTCTTGAGCTGCAGCGAGCCGTATACCTCGCCCCAGGACAGCGGGGTCGGGGTCGCACCGAAGGTCCGGTAGGTTTCGACCGGGATGGTCGACGTGAAGGTGCGGATCTTGTGGTTGGCGAAGTCTTCCGGCGAGCGGATCGGCTTGTTCGCACCCCAGACTTCCTCGCCCTCGGAGAACATCGTCAGCAGCTTGAGATTGACCTTCTCGAACTTGCCGGCCAGATCGCCGTAGATGGTCTTGCTGCTGGTCAGGACTTCGCGAACAACCGGTTCGTTGGTGCCGAGCAGGTAGGGCAGGCTGATGGCCTGCACCTCGGGTACGTAGGAGCCGAGGTGGCCCGTGCCGACCGACACGAATTGCACCGTGCCCTTGGAGGTGAGTTCGACGATGTCGTTCTCGGTGCCGAGCTGACCGTAGTAATAGATCCGTACCTTGATGTCACCGCCGGATTCCTTCTTGACCACTTCGGCAAATTTCTGCGCGAAGATGTCCTGCACATCGTTCTTGTCCTCTTCCGAGGCGAACTTCCAGGTTTCAGCGTGGGCGCCGAAGGCGATGCCGAGCGTCAATACGGCTGCGAGTACTTTTTTCATCTGCTTATCTCCTGCTTGGGTCGTGTGAGTGGGTGGTGGGAGGGGGGGTTAGCGCAACTGCTCGCGGACCAGCTGAATCCAGTAACGCGCGCCGCTTTCCAGAATGCCGTCGTTGAAGTCGTAGTTCGGGTTGTGCAGCGCACAGCCGCCGACAGACTCGGTTCCGTTGCCAAGCAAGGCATAGCAGCCCGGCTTGACGCGCAACATGCTGGAAAAGTCTTCCGAAATCGTGAATGGATCGCAGCTGTCGTTGACCATGTCGTTGCCGAGCGCAGCGCGTGCTGCACTGACCGCGTGCTGCGTTTCCGCAGCGCTGTTCACCGTCGGGTAGAAGGTGTTGATGAACTCGAAGCGGTAACGTGCGCCGGCTGCCTGACAGATGCCGGCCACGACGGCTTCCATGCGCTGCTCGATCTTTGCCAGCGTGGCCTCGGTGAAGCAGCGGCAGTCGCCCTTGATGGTGACTTCCGACGGAATGACGTTGACCGTGCCGTTGGTGATGAACTCGGTGGCCGAGATCACCGCCGTCTCGTGAATGGCGCTCAGACTGCGCGAGACGATGGTTTGCAGCCCGACGACCACCTGCGCACCAACCACGAGCGGATCGACACCGGTGTGCGGCATGGCGGCGTGACCGCCGGTGCCACCGATGACGATCTCGAAACTGCTTTCGCTGGCCATCAGCGAACCCGGGCGCACCGTGAAGCTGCCCGCGGGCAAACCGGGCAGGTTGTGCAGGCCATAGACCGCATCCATCGGGAAGCGCTCGAACAGCCCCGCGTCGATCATGGCCTGGGCGCCCTTGCCATGTTCTTCGTCCGGCTGAAAGATGAAATACACCGTGCCGTTGAAGTCGCGGCTCTGCGCAAGCTCGGCGGCCGCACCCATCAGCATGGTGGAGTGGCCGTCATGACCACAGGCGTGCATGCGGCCTTCGTGTTGCGAGCGGTGCGCAAATGAGTTCTTTTCGTGGATGTGCAATGCATCCATGTCGGCTCGCAGGCCGATGGCGCCAGCACCATCACCCGCACGAAGCACGCCGACCAGGCCGGTGTGGCCGATGTTGCGCACCACCTCGATGCCGAAACTCTCGAGCCTGGCTGCGATGAAGTCCGAGGTCTGTTCAACGTCGAAACCGCACTCGGGGAAACGGTGCAGATGGCGACGCCATTCGGTCATGTCGGCAAGAAGGGCCGGGCTCAATCGGGACATGTCAGAGTCTCAGCTGTTGGGGTCAGGGACGATGGATCTTGCCGCCGACGTGTTGCATCAGGCGGCCAAATCCGGCTACTGGGGCGGGGTAGTTCACCAGTTGGAGGCTGTGCCAGGCGAGGGCCTGGTTGCTGCTTACGACGGGCTTGTTCAGTTCGCGTTCGATTCGCTCAATGACCGCGGCGGCACGCAGTGCGGTGCATGACACGAAAAGCAGGTCTGCGGCCGGGTCGCACGTGGCGAGCGCTGCGTCGACGATGTCGTCGGGGTCGATGAACGTCATCGCCGTGTCGTCTTCAAAGCCAAAGCCGGCGATGTTCAAAACCTCGTAACCCTGGTTTTCGAACAGGCGTGCCACTTCCGCATTCACCGTTCCAGTATAGGGGGTGAGAATTGAAATGCGCCGGGCGCCAAGCGTGTCGAAGGCCGACAGGGCCGCGCTGACCGGATTGCTCACCGGCACGCCGGGACGGCTCTGGCGCACGAGTTCGCTGACTCGGTCAATGCCGATCGCCACCGTGCCTGACGTACACGCATAGATCACGGCATCGAGCGGCGTGCCGGGCAGGATCGTGTCGGCGGCGGCACTGATGCCGGGTGCCATCGAGCGCAGGTTCTCGATCGTCAGCGGATTGGTGTTGCGCACCCGGCTGGTGAAAATCTCGACGTCGCGCGGCAGGATGCGGCGAAGATCCTGTTCGATGTTGAAATCGGTCGCCAGAGAGATCACGCCGATCCGCCCACCGGGCGCCAGGTGCTGGAGCGGTTTGCTGTGTAATACGGAATCAATACGTGTCATTGCGCAAGCTCATCCACGGAAAGTCAGTCGTTCAAACGGCCGGGGGGCCAAATGCAGAAGTTCTGCAGTCAGGTGTACGCTACGCTTCACACAGGACGCATTTCGTCGATATCGACCTTGGTTTTGCAGGATTTCCGCAGATTCATAGGTCGTCACGTCGGTGGAATGACTAAATAACCGGTGTGGTGCATGAAAAAGTCATTATCACTATATCGGTGCATTCACCGCATACAGGGAGTTCAATGCCATGGCCCTTCCTCAGGCTGTAAATCTTGATGGTTTCGACCGTCGCATCCTGGAGATTGTCCAGGTCGCCAACCGCACCACGACAGAAGACATTGCCGAGCAGGTCGGGTTGTCGCCTGCGGCGGTTCAACGCCGGCTCAAGCGGATGCGTGAGCAGCAGGTCATCCTGGCGGACGTCTCGGTGGTCAATCCAAAGGCGGTCGGGCGGGACATGACCTTCCTGGTGCAGGTCAGCCTCGAACGCGAGCGGGCCGATCTGATTGATACTTTCAAGGAAGGGATGCGGAACAACCCGGCCGTTCAGCAGTGCTACTACGTGACCGGCAACTCGGATTTCATTCTGGTCGTAACCGCTGCGGACATGAACGATTACGAGCGTTTCACCCGGACCGCGTTCTTCGAGAACTCGAACGTGCGCAGTTTCCAGACCAACGTCGTGATGTCGTCGGTAAAGGTGAGTTTGTGCCTGCCGGTGGGGGGCGGCACGGCTGATGCTGACAGTGTGTGAAATCAGGGTACCCGCGGCGCGGTGCCACGGGTACCCGGCGGGGCTCAGCCGACCAGCGTGCGGTACAGGTCCGGATCGGTGGCGCCCTCGGTGCCAATCACCAGCACCCGACTGTTCGCGTCCAGTCCCAGCGTCTTCGACAGCATCGGGTCCTGGGCCGCGATCACGGCGGCGGCGAGGCCCGGTACCGCAGACTCGCCCGCTTCGATCGCAGGATCCTGCTCGAACCCGTGGGCGAGCAGACGCATGGTGGCCGGCACCGCTTCTTCACTGATGGTCATAAAGTCATCGCCGCCTACCGAGAGGATCTTCCACGCCAGGGCAGAGACTTCACCGCAGGCGAGGCCCGCCATCAGTGTTTCCAGACCGCCGTCGACTGCGACCGGCTTGCCTGCTTTGGCGCTCTGTTGCAGGCAGTTGGCCTTCTCGGGCTCCACGATCACCAGGCGCGGGCGGCGTGTGCCCCACAGGTCCCAGAAATAGCCGCCGACCGCCGAGGCGAGGCCACCGACGCCGCCTTGCACGAATACATGGGTCGGGATCGCGCCGTCGAGTTGTGTGACGAGTTCGTCGAGCATCACGGTGTAGCCCAGTGCGACGTCCTTGGGAATCTCCATGTAGCCTTCGTAGCTGGTGTCCGACACGATGATGCGGCCATTGGCCTTGGCGTCGGCATCGGCCTGGCGCACTGACTCGTCGTAGTTTCCGGCGATACGGATCACCTTGGCGCCGAACGCTTCCATGGCTTGCTTGCGTCCCTCGGAAACATCCCGGTGAATGTAGATGACGCAACCGCAGCCGAACATCTGTGCCCCCCAGGCCACCGAGCGGCCGTGGTTGCCATCGGTTGCACAACTCACCACCAGTCCGGCCACATCGTCCTTGAACTCACCTGCCAGCAGACCGGCAATCGACGGGCGTCGGCCAGTGCGCTCTTCGATTGCCTGCTGCAGCTGTTTGGTGACCGCGTAGGCGCCACCGAGGGCCTTGAAGCTCTTCAGACCGAAACGCTGCGATTCATCCTTGTAGTAGATCGTCCCAAGGCCTGCAGCTTTCGCCATCGACGTGAGGGTGTACAGCGGCGTCGTCGCGTAGCCCGGCCAGGTGCGAATCTCCCGGATTGCCTCGCCGGCCTTGGCAAGGCTCAGGATGTCCTTCAACGCTTCAGGATACGATTGATCGGCGTTGGCGGCGGGGTTGGCAAAATGAGTCAGGTGTCCTTCGATGTTCAGCATGGCTGTAAGCGTCCTTGAGTTATCCCATAAAAGATGATCAGCCCGAGGTTTTCCTGAACGGCGCCGACCTTCCGCAAGGTGCTGCTGCCGCGCCCGTCACGCGCTCGAAAGCGACGTAACCGAAAACATGACCCGGCGGTCCGTCGACCGGGTGCTCACGCTGATCACAGTCGACGCCTCGCGCCAACCTCGGCAAGACCCCTGCACTGCGTTGCACAGGGCCCGCTGCCGGATTAACAGTCTACGCATCGTGGATGCGGACTTGCCGCGCAATCGATCTGAATGGCGCGGGGAAGAATGGAAATTTCTACTAATCCCGATGAATTTCTGCGCGAACACGTATGGTTGCGCTGATCACCCGATGGCACGTGTCAAACCAATGATGGGATCGTACCCATGGGTTCGTGAGGGAAGGGCTGCAACGCCTGCGTCAGCACCCTCGCACGCTCAGGCGCCCACTGCGTCCTTCACCAGTGGCCTCGTGAAAGCGAACGTCACCCCGAACGCAAGGATCAAGGTGGTCTTGCCGCTTTCCGGGATGAGCGCAACCGGACCTGGCGCGACAGTGTTGCTTCCGGCAGCAGACTGCCACTACTGCCACCACTGCCATGGCTGAAACCAAGTCTGCCATTCTGACGTGCTCAGGTCTCCAGATCGAAGCTCCTGCGGGCGAGTCGAGTCCGTAGAAGCCAATAGTTGCGGGCAACTTCGACGAACTGGCCTATCCGGCCTGTGACTTGCTCAGTACGCACTAACGGCGGAATGGGAAGCCCACACCGATCTCCGATAACCGTGCTCTATCGAGGCGATGTTTTGAATTAAATTGCTCAAAATATAAGCGATATCTAATATACAACCCATCGCAAGTCACATTGCTTGCTACCACGGAGATACATCATGGAAAACGTACAACAAGCCAGTTTCCCGCAGTTGAACGCACCCGCGCCCGCGTTTAACGCCAAGACCACGCACGGCGACCGCAAGCTGGAGGATTACCGCGGCAAGTGGCTGATCCTGTTCTCACATCCGGCCGACTTCACTCCGGTATGCACGACGGAGTTCATCGGCTTCGCCAATGCCGCGCCGAAGTTTTCCGAAATGGGGTGCGAACTGCTTGGCCTGTCGATCGACAGTCTGTTCTCGCACCTGGCATGGACCCGCAACATCAAGGAGAAATTCGGCGTCGAGATCACTTTCCCGATCATCGAAGACATCAAGATGGACGTCGCGCGCGCCTATGGCATGGTGCATCCGGGCGCTGCCGACACGCAGGCCGTGCGGGCGACCTTCTTCATTGATCCTAACGGCATTCTGCGGGCAATGGTCTACTACCCGATGAGTAATGGCCGCAGCATCGACGAGTTCGTGCGTCTGCTTCAGGCGCTGCAGACTTCGGATGCAAATGGCGTTGCCACTCCCGAGAACTGGTGCCCGGGCAAACCCGTCATCGTGCCGCCGCCGAAAACCGCAGACGCCGCAGAAAAGCGTGCCTCCGAGGGTTACGACACAGTCGACTGGTACTACTCGACCAAGTCGCTGTAAGCCTATGCGAACGCCCTGACGGCACTGGCAATACAACGCCTTCAGGGCAACGCTTTCACTCTGCCGCCCCAGACTGCATAAGACGCTGCAGATGGTGCGGAAGGCCAGTGTCAGCCAACGACTGAATCGTTCCAGATATCAGGCGGGGCTCAGCCCCTTCGGTCGTTTCTCACGGAGTTCTTGTGCACACTCACCGAAAGATTCTCTACTGGCTGGCCTTCTCGGATGGACTTGCTTTGCTGGCACTGGTTTTCGTTGCCGTGCCAGTCAAGTACATGCTGGATCTGCCTGTTGGGGTCAGGCTGCTCGGACCATTGCATGGCGCCTTGTTCCTGTCTCTGGGCGCAGCGACGCTCAGTGCGCTCGCACGGGGCATCCTTCGGCCGGGCCTCGCAGCGCTCCTTCTCGGGGGCGCACTTCTGCCGCTGGGGGCATTTTTCGCCGACCACAAATTACGTCAGGCCTATCCCGAGCTTCGCCACTGAATTCGAAGCCAACCGTCAAAGGAGCTAATCCATGAAGAAAGTCCTCGTAGCACTTGGTATCGCTATTGCCTCGAGCGCAGCCATGGCAGAGAAGCAGGCTGTCACCGTCGTACTCAATTCCGAAAGCACGATGACCCAAGGAATGGCCATGGTGCTTGCCAATCAGATGCAGGACCAGGGTGCGCAGGTCGACATTCTGCTGTGCGATCATGCTGGTGACCTTGCGCTGAAAGGCGCAAGCGGCGAAGCGATGAGGCCCAACAACGTGAGTCCAGCACAGTTGCTGGACGGCGCACTGAAGAAGGGTGCAACTGCGTCAGTCTGCGCGCTCTACCTGCCGAACACTGGGAAGAAGCCCGAAGACCTGAAGGACGGTATCAAGGCGGCCAAACCGGCGGAAATGGGGGCTGCGCTGCTGGAGCCAAACCGCAAGGTGATCGGCTTCTGAAATCGGAGTTCTGGCCTTCAGTAACTTCGCTGTCGCCTCATGCGTAGTGACGGCGGACTGCTCATCGTTCCGCTTTCACGTCCGGACCTGCGCTGTACGGATCCGGGTATTTTAGATTGGTGTCAGCAGCCACCGGCTTCCAGATCGTTACGGTTATCCATCATGGCAAATGCACAGATCAAGTCTATCTTCGACCCCGGCACGTCTACGGTTACGCACATCGTGTCCGACCCGGCGACCTCGCGCGCAGCAATCATCGACAGCGTACTGGACTACGATCCAAAGTCTGGGCGCACCTCGCGCGCTTCTGCTGATGCAGTGATCGCCTATGTCCGACAGGCTGGGCTGACGGTCGACTGGCAGCTCGAAACCCATGCGCACGCCGACCATCTGTCGGCGGCACCTTATCTCAAGCAGCAAGTGGGCGGAAAGATTGGCATTGGCGCTCACATTCGCGAGGTTCAGGGTGTATTCAAAGGCATCTTCAACGCCAAGGACATGAACACGCAAGGCGCCGACTTCGATCACCTGTTCGAGGACGGCGAGCGTTTCAGCATCGGAGAACTTGAGGTCGAGGTCATGCACACGCCGGGTCACACGCCTGCGTGCCTCACTTACATCATCGGTCAGGATGCCTTCGTAGGCGACACCTTGTTCATGCCCGATTACGGCACCGCACGCTGCGATTTTCCGGGTGGCGACGCGAGCGCGCTCTTTCGCTCGATTCGCAAGCTGCTGTCGCTGCCGCCTGAGACCCGGCTGCATCTGTGTCACGACTATCCACCAGATGGCCGCGAGCCCGCATGGGAAACAACCGTGGCTGAACAGCGTGCCAGCAACATCCACGTGCATGACGGCATCACCGAAACCGGATTCGTCGAGATGCGCACCGCGCGCGACAAAACACTGGCAATGCCCACGCTGATCTTGCCGGCCATCCAGATCAATGTGCGCGCAGGCAAGCTGCCGCCAGCCGAAGACAACGGCGTACGATATCTTAAGATTCCCCTTGATCTGCTCTGAAACCCGAAAACACCCGTTGTCGCCACAGCCGGACTAAGAGGTGCAGAGTTTAGGTCTCGCGGGTGTCGGCTCATCCGGATCAAAGTGCGATCAAAGGGGTCAGAGTCGTTTGAAACTTTCAAACGACTCTGACCCCTTTGATTCCTTTGATTTACAGTTCGCGTGTCAGCACGCCGATCGGCGGTGCCCACTCTTCTGCGGGCGGTTTTTTCCGCGTGACCAGCGTCAGCTGCGCGGGCGCGAATACGTTTGCGTTGTGCGTTACCGGCGTTGTGATGAGGTATTGCGCGCGGGTGGCGCGCAGGAAGGTGCCGACGCGGTCGATGTTGGCGACGTCGAGGTGGGCGAAGGGTTCGTCGATGAAGACGAAGCCGCCGGGGCGGGCGTCGTCCATCAGCAGGGCGATGAGCAGGATGAGGGATTTCATGACCTGCTGGCCGCCCGAGGCTTCGCCGTCATTGAGGCCGACTGCGCCCTTGCGGTCGAAGTCGAAGCGCACTTCGAGGCCGGCGGCGCCAAGCGAGACGTCGTCGTTCTCAAGGTGCGGGGTGGGGCAGTCGACGTTGACGTTGGAGAGGTCGCCGAGCGACTTCAGGTTCTTGCCGTACTGGCGCACGGTGGCGCGCAGCTTGGCGATGTAGGCGGCGCGGGCTTCGTCGGTGTGGCGGCTGGCGGTGGCGCAGTAGGCCTGACGGTCGCCATAGTCGCGTTCGCGGGTGCGCAGGTCGGCGGTGATGCGGTCGCGCAGGGTGAGCACCGAGATGTCGGTGATCCAGTCGCCTTCATCGAGGTGACGGTGCAGGCGCTCGAGTTGCAGGCGGGCGCCGCGGGCGTCGCCGTATTTGTCGGCGAGCAGCGCGATGTCGGCGTGGTCCATCCAGTGCGCGGGCATGCCCCGACGGCGGCGACGCAGTTTCATGATGCGCTGGGCCTGGGCGTGACGACGCGGGGCGTGTTCGCGCGCAATGTCTGCCAGACGCAGGTCGACGGCTTTTTGTTCGCGGTTGCGGCGGTCGAGTTCGATCTCGATGCCGCGCAGCTTCTCGGCCACTTCGTCGAGTGCGCCGCGGGTGTCGGCACGTTCTGCGATGGCTTCTGTGAGGGCCTTGGTGGCGGCGGGCAGTTCGGCTTCCGCGCTGGCGTACTTCTCGGTGTTGGCCGCGAGCAGCTGGGCGGATTGCAGGCCGAGCAGGCGCTGGCGGATGCCGGTGAGCTTGTCGCTTGCGGCGTCGAGCTTGGGCCGGATGGCTTGCAGCTGCTTGTCGAGCTGGGCGATTTCGTCTTCGAGGTCGTCGATGCGCGACTGGCGGGCGAGTTCGCCGAAGTGGAAGTCGTGCGGGCGCCCAAGGTGCCGCGCACCGCGGCGTTCGCGGTGGTAGGCGTCGCGCGTGATCCATTCCTGCTCGCGCGGCAGGTCGCGCGCGGATTCCGCGTCCTCGACGCGGCGGATGCGGTTGAGCAGGTCGGTGAGCCAGCGCGGCACCGGTGCGCTGAAGTTGACCACTTCGGCCAGGCTCATCGGGCGCGGCGGCGGTGCAGTTTCGCGCTCGGGCACGACGAAGTGGCGGAAGCGCTCGCGCTCACCGAGTGCCCATGCGGCGTAGCGGTCGGATTCGCGCTCGAGCAGGATCACGTGGCGGTAGGGGCGCAGGATGGCTTCAATGGCGACCTGCCACGCGGGATCGGTGACTTCGACGACCTCGGCCAAACCCAGGTGAGCGATGCCTTCGGCCGACAGGGTGGCGCGAAAGCGGCTGACTTCGACATCGCCCGGTGGGCCACTGCGGCTGCGGGCAGCACGCAGCTGTTCGGTTTTCTCCTCGAAGGCGGCGAGCAGTTCGCGCTCCTTGCGGCGCAGGGCGAGCAGGGCGGCGTCGGCGGCTTCGTGTTCTTTCTCCAGCGCAACGGCGTCGGCGCCGTGCTCGGTGGCAAGCTGCGTGCGCAGGGCGTCGCGCTCGGCCAGTGTTTTCTCAAGGTCGCGTACGCGGTCGTGAGCCGCAAGGTGGCGCTGTTCGGCGTCCTTGTCCTGCTGCTTGAGGCGGTTGCGTTCGGCGGTTGCGGCCTGCTGCTCCGTCTGGATGTCGGCGACACGGGTGCGTGCATCGCGCTGCTCGGCGAGCTTGCTGGCGCGCTCGCGGTTGAGGCGCAGCAGTTCGTCGCGCTCGGTGGCGATCTCGCGGGTGAGCTCCGCGCATTCGAGCCGCGGCACGATCTCGGCTTTGAGAGCGTGGATCTCATCGCTGAGCTGCTTCCACTCCAGGAAGCGATCGGCCTCAAGGCGCTTGGTTTCGGCCTGGGCGCGCAGACGGTCGAGGTCGATACCGAGCGATTCGATCTCGCGTTCGGCGTTCTTCTGTTCCTCGCGGGCGGCGGCGTAGTTGTCGAGCACTTCCTTGTCGCCGAAGACATCGAAAACGAGTTCGAGCAGGGCCTTGGGCGAGTATTCGCACAGCTTGTCGGTGTCGCCCTGTTCGAGCGACAGCACCTTGGCGATGGCGGGGGTCAGCCCGCCCCAGGCGAGCCGGGTCTGGTAGTCGCGCAGGCCGGTCCAGTCGCTCGAGGTTTCGAGTTCCTCGATGGACAGGTTGCCGTCGATGATGGCGTAGTCGCGCGTCCATTCGCCGCCACTCTTGCGGATGCGACAGGCGAGCGTGACTTCGTCGGCGAGACACGGGAAGAAGGGGCGGCGCCCGTTGGTGCCGGGCACGTTGGCGACCACGGCGCGAATCCACGCGAAGCTGCGCTCGGCGCGGCGCACATAGCGGCGGAAGTCGCGCTTGCCCGAGCAACGCAGCGCGAACAGCGTACGCATGGCGTCGAGCAGGGTGGTCTTGCCCGAGCCGTTGGGGCCGACGATGGTGATGATCTGGGCGTCCAGCGGCAGGCTGAAGCGGCGCCAGTAGTCCCAGTGGACGAGTTCGAGCGTCTTGATGTGGAACATCGTGATCAGTCTTCCGTGTCTTCGTCGGGGAGCACGTCGGCGATGTCGAGCGCGTTCGCGTTGGGTACTTCGTGGCCGGCTTCGGCCAGCACGTCGGCCAGGGTGCCGTGGATGATGCGGTCCGCGAGCAGGCGGTAATCGAGGGCGACGTCGAGCAGCGGGCCTTCGAGGATCTGGCCGTTGCGGCGTTCGATGAAGCCGAGGCGGGCGAGCTTGCCGAGGGCGAAGTTGCGCACCTTGGTCTTGCCACCGAGGCGGGCGCCGAAGTCCGCGATCAGCGAGGCCTCGGACAGGCCGGCGGATACGGAGTCGCCATGCGGCACCGGCTTGTCGCCGCCAAACATGTCGCTCTGGCCGTCGTCGATGACGTCGCGCCGGGTGACCTGACGCTCGCGCTTGGGCAGCACGATGAGCGACCAGATGATGACCAGCAGGGCGATCTCGTCGCGGGTGAGGCCGAGGTTGCTGGCGGCGTATTCGCGGGTGGCGCCAAACACCGGTTCGTGCATGTCGGCGTTCAGGCCGACGGCGACATGCGCGGCATAGGGGTTGTCGAGCAGGCGCAGGCCGACCGCGGCAAGGCGACGGTCGAGATCGAGGCGGAAGGTTTCGTCCACCAGGGCGCGGCGCACCAGACGGTCGGTTCGCGGCAGCCAGCGATGGTTGAGCAGGCGCGCGGTGAGGGTTTGCAGTTCGTGTTCCATCATGTCTCCGTGGCGGAGGGGGCGTCCGCGGGGCGGGCGCTGCCTTGAGCGGGGCGGATCTCGCCTGCGGTCATGCGTGCAATTTCGTCCTCGTCGACATCCACCAGCTGGTCGGTGAATTCGATCTGCAGCGGCAGGCGCATGAACTGACCGACGGGGCCGTCCGCCGGGCCGCCCTCGCCGCCATCTGCGAGGAGTGCAAGCAGCGACAGGCGGTAACTCGCCGCAGCGAATCCGCCGCCGCTCACCATGGTGTGCAGGGGCGCCGGCTGCTGCAGTTGTTCGAGGCGATGGCCGAAGTGTTCGAGCAGGCGCAGGTCTTCGTGTTCGGGTGCGATCGAGGTCGGTGCGTCGTGCGCCGCGGGCAGTTCGGCCGTGGCGGCTTTCTCGTGCGCGTCGGCACCCAGCGCGGCTTCGGCACGATCCAGCAGTTCGTGGCCGCCGGCGAGGAAGGCGGGCGCGGGTGCAGCTTCGAGCGCACCGAGGATCAGGTCGGCCAGGCGCGCCGAATCCTGATGGCGCAGCCAGGCCGAGACGTCGGACGAGGAAATGCCCGAGCCGCCGAGGGTGACGCGCTGGGTCTCGATCTTGTTGAGCGCGCGCTGGAAAGCGGCGTCCACCCGGGCGAGACGGGATTGCGCCAGACCGATGCGCTGGGCGACGCGGGCAATCTCGAAATCGACCTCGGGGTCGGTGAGCAGCTCACGCAGGATGCCGGTGCCGCGGTCGAGCCAGCGGCCGTTGGCCTTGAGCCGACTGCGGGCGGTGACGATGCGGAATTCCGAGCCCGAGGCGATGGCCTCCTCGAAGTGCCAAGTGAGGTCGTTGAGTTTTGACAACAGGTGGCTGAGGGCGTCGGGCGTGATGCTGCCGGTGGCGCTGAGGCCGGCGAGCTGCGCGGTGAGAAAACCGAGCTCGGCGTCTTCCTCGGCGCTGAAACGCAGCAGCATCGACAGCGCGGCAACCGCGTTGCGACCCATGTCCGACAGGTGATAGAGGCCGTCGTCGGCGAATGCGAGCAGGTCGTGCTCGCGCAGGCGCTTGAGCACGGTTTCGAGTTTGACCGGGTCGAGGTAGGAGAACCGCCGGCGCAAGGTGTCGGGCGACCAGCGCGGGGCGTCGGCTTCCTGTCCGATCTCGCGCAGCACCAGCAGGCGCAGCAACACCTCGGCATCCGAGCCGCGAAACAGCGAGATGAAGGTGCCGACAATCCCGCGTGCGGCCAGCAGCGGCGCGAGTTCGGGTACGTCATCTGTGGTGACGCCTGCGGCGAGGAAGTCGGAGAGGTCGGGATCGATCATAGGGAGGCACTGCACAGGCCGGTCATGATGACCGGCCTGTCCGGCGTGGGCTTAGACGCCCTGCTTGAGGCTGGCGGCGATGAAGTCGTCGAGGTCGCCATCGAGGACGGCCTGGGTGTTGCCGACTTCGTAGTTGGTGCGCAGATCCTTGATGCGCGACTGGTCGAGCACGTAGGAGCGGATCTGGTGTCCCCAGCCGATGTCGCTCTTGGAGTCTTCCAGCTTCTGCTGTTCGGACTGGCGCTTGCGCAACTCCAGTTCGTACAGACGCGCTTTCAGCATCGACATGGCTTCGGCACGGTTCTTGTGCTGCGAGCGGTCGTTCTGGCACTGCACAACGGTACCGGTCGGTTCGTGCGTGATGCGCACGGCGGAGTCGGTCTTGTTGATGTGCTGACCACCTGCGCCCGAGGCGCGGTAGGTGTCGATACGCAGGTCGGCGGGGTTGATTTCGATCTCGATCGAATCATCCACTTCCGGGAACACGAACACCGAGGTGAAGCTGGTGTGGCGCCGCGCGTTGGAGTCAAACGGGCTCTTGCGCACGAGGCGGTGGATGCCGGTTTCGGTGCGCAGGAAGCCGTAGGCGTAGTCGCCGCTGACCTTGATCGTGCAGTTCTTGATACCCGCGACTTCGCCTTCGGTTTCTTCCATCAGTTCGACGGTGAAGCCTTTCTTTTCGGCGTAGCGCAGGTACATGCGTTCGAGCATCCCGGCCCAGTCCTGGGCTTCGGTACCGCCGGCGCCGGCCTGGATCTCGATGAAGCAGGCGTTCGGGTCCATCGGGTTGCTGAACATGCGGCGGAATTCGAGCTTGTTGACCGAGGCTTCGAGGTCGCCGAGGTCTTCTTCGACGGCGACGAAGGTCTCGTCGTCATCTTCAGCTTCGGCGAGTTCGAACAGGTCCTTCAGATCCTTCGACTGCTGGTCGATGTTCTGCAGGGTGACGACGATGTCCTCAAGCTGGCGCTTTTCCTTGCCAAGCTCCTGCGCACGTTCGGCCTTGTCCCAGACGGTGGGGTCTTCCAGCGCGAGGTTAACTTCTTCGAGCTTCGATGCTTTCACATCGTAGTCAAAGATACCTCCGGAGTTCGCGACCGCGGGCTGCGAGGTCGGCGAGTTTTTCGGCGATGGCGTTCTGGCGTTCTGCTTCCATTTACAGCTCCGGGGGACAATGCGGAAAACCGGGCATTATACCGGGGAAGGGCGTGGATTCGGGCAGAAGATGGGGGGTGAGCTGTAGGCTGGGTTGGGCTTGGCGCTGGGGTCCGGTGCTGGGGCCTCGGGGCGTCACCGCGCGGGGCAGACGTTCGCGGCCTTCGGCTTCCCATTGCCAGCGGCACTGCGGCGGCGTCGGCGCAAACTCGGTCGCTGCGCGCCCTCAGACATGCGCCGCCGTGTTTCCGCCGCAGCACCGCTGGCAATGGCGCTCTCGACAGCCCCGCGCAGTGACACCCCGAGGCCCTTGGTACGACGGTTGCCGCTTCTCTGAATGAGGCGTGACTGCAGGTGGAAGAGGTAGACTGTGGCCTCAATGTCCCGCATCGGCCCCAAGTAATGGATCTCACCACGCCCGCCCTGCTGTTTCCCGCCATTTCGCTGCTGTTGCTGGCGTATACCAATCGCTTTCTGAGTCTGGCGCAGGTGATCCGGCAGTTGCATGCCTCGCCTGATCCGAGCAGCCCGGTGGTGATGATGCAGATTCCGGGGCTGAAGCGGCGCATCACGATGATTCAGTACATGCAGTCCTTCGGGGTGCTCAGTTTTCTGATGTGCGCGCTGTCGATGCTTGCGTTGTTCGTGCACAGCGAGGCGGCGGGAAAGCTGATGTTCGGCGTCAGCATCGTCACCCTGGCGGTATCGCTGGTGCTGTCGCTGGTGGAGGTGCTCGTTTCCACCAACGCGCTGTCGGTGGTGGTGGATGACATTCAGCGCATGGCCGACAAGATCCCGAAGTCTTGATCCGGGGTGTGCGGCCGGGCCGAGTGCTCAGGCAGACTTCGCGAGTTCGGCGATGATGCGCTCGGCCAGTGCGGCAAGCTCGGCCGGCTCAGCCTTTTCGCGGCCGTGCGACTTCAGGCGCTGGTCGGGAAAGCGCGGAATGATGTGAAAGTGAACATGCGGCACGGTCTGGCCGGCAGCCGCACCGTTGAACTGCGACAGCAGCAGGCCGGGCGCGCCAGTCACCGTCTGCACCGCACGCGCCAGCTTACGCGTGGTGAGCATGGTGGCCTCGAGCGAGGCGTCGCTCATTTCGGTGATGAACTCCGCAGGTTCTTTGGGCAGCACCAGTGTGTGGCCTTCCGACTGCGGCATGATGTCGAGGAAGGCGAGCGTATGCTCGTCTTCGTAAAGCCGTTGGCAGGGCAGCTCTCCGCGCAGAATGCGGGCAAAGACGTTGTTGTTGTCGTAGGCCATGGTCTGGTCTCCGGGATGTCAGGTCGTCGGGGAAAATTGCTGCCTTGTTTTTGCGTCAGGCAGCTTCGAAGTGTTCCAGCATCAACTGCACGCTGGATACGCCATTGTATTCATTGATCGCCAGTTTGAATGCAGCGCGGATATCGCCAGGCGCGCCGTCTGCATGGTTGAACTGGATGGCGTCATACCGTGTGCCGCCGCGCGACAGTTCGAGCTTGAGATGTTTGTCCTTCAGCAGGCGCTGACGCTCGACGCGGAAAACGTCGTCGAAGACCGGTGCCGGGAAACCCTGACCCCAGATCTCCTGATCGAGCATGCGGGCTGATTCCAGACTCATGTATCCGGACTCGAGCGCACCGTCGGTTTCGATGCGGCGCTGCAGGTCGGCCGGATCGACGAGGCCGCTGACCACCTCCTCAAAGACGTCGCGAAAACGATCGAGCGCGGACTCGTTGATGGTGAGACCGGCCGCCATCGCATGGCCGCCAAAGCGCACGATGAGGTCCGGCTCGCGCTTGGTGACGAGGTCGAGTGCATCACGCAGATGCAGGCCGGGAATCGAGCGGCCCGAGCCCTTGAGCTCGCCGTCGCTGCTGCGGGCGAAGGCAATCGTGGGGCGGTGCAGCCTTTCCTTGATGCGGCCGGCAACGATGCCGACCACGCCCTGGTGCCAGTCGGGCTCGAACAGCGCAATGCTGGCGTTGTTGCCGGCATCGAAGCCTTCGAGGCGGAGCAGGGCCTCTTCCTGCATGCCGGCTTCGATCGAGCGTCGTTCGCGGTTCAGGCGGTCGAGTTCCTGGGCCATGTTCATTGCGCGGCCGGGGTCGTCGGTGATCAGGCATTCGATGCCGAGACTCATGTCGGACAGACGGCCGGCAGCGTTGAGCCGGGGGCCGAGGGCGAAGCCCATGTCGAAGGCACTGGCGCGCGAGGGATCGCGGCTGGCGATCGCGAACAATGCGCGCACGCCCGGCTGCATGCGGCCCGCGCGCATGCGCTGCAGGCCCTGCGAAACCAGGATGCGGTTGTTGTGATCGAGCTTGACCACGTCGGCCACGGTACCGAGCGCGACGAGGTCGAGCAGATCGGCCAGGTTGGGTTCCTTGGTGGCCGCGAAAGCACCGCGCTCGCGCAGTTCGGCGCGCAGCGCGAGCATGGTATAGAACATCACGCCGACACCGGCCAGCGCCTTGCTGGGGAAGTCACAGCCGGGCTGGTTCGGATTCACGATCACGTCCGCCTCGGGCAGTGTCTCGCCCGGCAGGTGGTGGTCGGTGATCACGGTGGCCATGCCGTGCGCGCGCGCGGCGGCGACCCCTTCGACGCTGGCGATGCCGTTATCGACGGTGATCAGCACATCGGGTTCGAGCCGCGCGGCGATCTCCACCATGGCCGGGGTCAGGCCGTAGCCGAGGGTGACGCGGTCGGGCACGAGGTAATGCACGTCGGCACCAAAGGCACGCAGCGCCCGCACGCCCACCGCGCAGGCGGTTGCGCCGTCGCAGTCGTAGTCGGCGACAATCACCATGCGCGCGCCGGCCTCGATTGCGTCGGCGAGCAGTTGCGCCGCTTCACGGGTGCCGGTGAGCGCGTCCGGCGGCAGCATGGCGCGCAGCGAGGTGTCGAGCTCGCCCTTGTTGCGGATGCCGCGGCCGGCGTACAGGCGGGCAAGCAGGGGGTGGATGCCGGCATCGGCGAGTGCCGAAACGGTGCGCTGAGAAACTTCGCGGGTCTGGATACGGGTCATTGCGTGGGCTGATCGGGCGTGGGCTGCACCGCGGGGGGCGGCGCCATGGATTTCAGGAGCGCGTCGAGCGTGAGCGGCTTGCGCCAGAAGCGCCAGTGGTCGCGCGCGCCGGCGCGAAGCTGCAGCGTGGAGCGGTCGCCCGGCGCGCTGAGTGTCAGTTGTTGCAGCCGACCGCTGCGCAAAGCCTGGGCCAGCGGACCGAACCAGTCACGTTCGAGCGCGACGAGACCGTTGCGCCACGTGTCGAGATCGAGCTGAAGCGAAGGCCGCAAGAGCGTGTCGAGCACCACCAGCGTGTCCTGCGCCAAAGCCTGAGCCGGGTCGGGGGCCGAACTCTGCGCACCGCCCGCGCGTGCAAGACCGACGCTCACCGGGTCGCTGGCCTGGACGGCTGCCATCGGTGTGCGTGGCGCCGTCTCTAATTGTCCCGCGCCCCAGAACCACAGGCTGTTCACCGGGCGTCGTCCGGCGGCTTCACGTGCCTGGCTGACGGGGTGGTTGTGCAGCACGATCTGAACTTCGTTCAGGGTTCGCTGCCACAGCCGGGCATCATCGCCTTCGGGCAGGAAGTGCTTGATCGGGCGTCCGACCACGTCGTGCAGTGGATAAAGCTTTGCGCGGGTGGGCTGCGCCAGACGCACATACCAGCGCGTCGGGGTGCTGGCTTCGAAGCGACCGATGTCGGCGAAGTTCTCGTTGAGCGCGGCAACCAGTTCGTCGGCTTCAGCGGCGCTGATGTCATCGGCGGGAAACTCGCCCAGCAGCAGATGTTCGCGCGCGAAGGACAGGTTGACCGGGTCGGCGCACAGCCACTCACCATCGCCGTCTTCGTCGATTGCGGGCATCGTCGCGGGTTCGCCGAGGCGGCGCAGGGTGCCCAGCGGCAAGGGATCGGTGTCGAGGCCGAACAGGCGTGCGATCTGGCGGTCGAAGGGTTCGAAGTCGGCAATCTGCCGCTGCCCGTATCCGAGCAACTGATGCAGGCCGGGCAGGGCAAGGTCTGCTGCGGGGCCGAGCAAGGTTGCGCTGGGCCACAGCAGGCCGGGGAGAACAAGGTGAATCTGCATGGATGTGCCACAGGATGGAGCCGGGCGAGTCTAGCATGTGCGGGCCGCTCGCTTGGCTGCGCGGCGTCCCGAATGGAGCCGAACCGGATGAAGGTCTGGCTTTGATTGGTAAAAAGGTGCAAGCAGGAACGATGGCCAAAGGCCAAGGACCGATACAATGGCGCCCACCATGAGTGCTTCCCCTTCGATTCTTCCGGTCTCGGCGTCCCGCCGCAAGCCGGCCCCGTTCCTGCCCATGTCCCGCGCCGAGATGAAACAGCTCGGCTGGGATGCGTGCGACGTCATCCTCGTTACGGGTGACGCCTATCTCGACCACCCCAGCTTCGGCATGGCTCTGGTGGGCCGGTTGCTGGAGGCCCACGGCTTTCGCGTTGGCATCATCAGCCAGCCGGACTGGCATTCGGCAGAGCCTTTCCGGGCACTGGGCAAACCACGGCTGTATTTCGGCATTACCGCTGGCAACATGGATTCGATGGTCAACCGCTATACGTCCGACCGCAAGATCCGCTCCGACGACGCCTATACGCCGAACGCCGAGCCCAACAAGCGGCCCGATCGTGCGGTCACCGTGTATGCGCAGCGTGCGCGTGAGGCCTTTCCGGGCGTGAACGTGGTGATCGGCAGCATCGAGGCATCGCTGCGGCGGATTGCGCACTACGACTACTGGTCGGACAAGGTGCGACGCTCGGTGCTGCCCGACTCGAAGGCCGACATCCTGCTGTTCGGCAATGCCGAGCGCGCGCTGGTGGCGCTGACGCAGCGGCTGGATGCCGGTGAGCCGATCGAGTCGATCCGCGACCTGCGCGGTACTGCCTTCATGGTCAAACCGGGCTCGCGCCCCGAAGGCTGGGAAGAGACCGCATCGACCGCGATTGACCGCCCCGGGCGCATCGACTCGCACCCCGACCCGTATTCGATGGAGCCCACCGCGGCCGCACCTGCGGCGGCAGCCGATGGCGCCCAACCAGTACGTATCGTGAGCCGCGAAGAGCGTGTGGCCAGCCGTCGTGCGCAGCGTGAGCACACCGTTGTGCGTCTGCCGTCCTATGAAGAAGTGAAGGACGACGCGGTACTTTATGCCCACGCCTCGCGGGTGTTTCACCTCGAGTCCAACCCGGGCAACGCGCGGGCGATGGTGCAGCTTCATGGCGAAGGCCCCGGCGCGCGCGATGTGTGGCTCAACCAGCCGCCGATTCCGCTGACCACGCCGGAGATGGATTTCGTCTACGGGCTGCCTTACGCCCGCCAGCCGCATCCGGCCTATGCCGGCGCGCGGATTCCGGCCTGGGACATGATCAAGTTCTCGATCAACATCATGCGCGGCTGCTTTGGCGGCTGTACCTTCTGCTCGATCACCGAGCACGAGGGACGCATCATCCAGAGCCGCTCCGAAGCTTCGATCCTGCGCGAGATCGAGGAGATCCGCGACAAGTCGCCCGACTTCAAGGGACATATCTCCGATCTCGGCGGGCCGACCGCGAACATGTACCGCATGGCGTGCAAGGATCCGGAGATAGAACGCTCGTGCCGTCGTCTGTCCTGCGTGTATCCGGGCATCTGCGAGAACCTTGGCACCGACCACGGGCCGCTGATCCAGCTCTACCGCAAGGCGCGCGCGATTCCCGGCGTGAAGCGGATCACCATCGGCTCCGGTTTGCGTTATGACCTGGCGGTGCGTTCGCCCGAGTATGTGAAGGAACTGGTCACGCACCATGTCAGCGGCCTGCTCAAGATCGCGCCCGAACACAGTGAGGATGGCCCGCTGTCGAAGATGATGAAGCCGGGCATGGGCGCCTACGAGGCCTTCCGAGAGCTGTTCGAGAAGTATTCGAAGGAAGCCGGCAAGAAGCAGCACCTGGTGCCGTACTTTATCGCCGCTCACCCGGGCACGACCGACGAGGACATGCTGAACCTTGCGCTGTGGCTCAAGGAACGCGATTTCCGCCTCGATCAGGTGCAGACCTTCCTGCCCACGCCGATGGCGATCGCCACCGCGATGTACCACTCGCGCAAGAACCCGCTGAAGAAAGTCTCGGCCGATTCCGAAGTGGTGGAAACCGTGCGTACGGGCCGTATCCGCAAGCTGCACAAGGCCTTCCTGCGCTGGCACGACCCGGAGAACTGGCCGATCCTGCGCGAAGGCCTGATGCGCATGGGTCGCGCCGACCTGATCGGTTCCGGGCCCAGGTGCCTGGTGCCGCGCCATCAGCCGGCGGGCCCTGCGCCGGCAGGTCGTTCGGCGGCGCCGGTTGGCAGTCCTGCGCGCAAACCTGGTCCGGGTGCCGGGCGTCAGCCCGAGCGCACGGCCGGCGGAAAACGTCAGCCCTCACGCAAACCGGTTGCAGGCGGCAAGCGCGCGATGCGGGACAGGTGAGCCGTCCCGCTTTCTGAGCACAACAACAATTCACACTCTCGAACCCATTTCCGATGCGCTATGAATTCCTGGTTGGCCTGCGCTATACCCGCTCACGCAAGCGGGCGCAGGGGCGGAACCGTTTTATCTCCTTCATCTCGCTGGTATCGATGCTGGGCATTGCCCTTGGCGTGGCGGCACTGATCGTGGTGCTGTCGGTGATGAACGGCTTTCAGGAGGAGTTGCGCACCCGCATCCTCGGTGTGGCGTCGCACGTGCAGGTGCAGAGCCTGGACGGAGAACTGCGCTCTTGGCAGCAGGTTGGCGAACAGGCCCGCCGTCACAAGTCGGTGATGGCGACTGCGCCCTATGTGCAGGAGCAGGGCATGCTGTCCTTCGACGAGGCGGTGCGCGGCACGATGGTGCGTGGCGTGATTCCCGCGCTTGAAGACACGGTGGCGGACTTCGGTCAGCACATGAAGGCGGGCAGCTTCGAGGCGCTGCAACCGGGGCGCTTCGGCATGATCCTTGGCCGCGATCTGGCCCTGGCATTGCGCGTCGGCCTCGGCGACAAGGTGACGCTGATCGCACCGCAGGGGCTGGTGACGCCGGCGGCGGTGCTGCCGCGGGTGAAGCAGTTCGAGGTGGTCGGCATCTTCGAAGCCGGCATGTACGAATATGACTCAGGGCTGGCGCTTATCCATCTTGCCGACGCCCAGGCCCTCTACCGGATGGGCGATGCGGTGAGCGGGGTCCGGCTCAAGCTCGACGATCTGTTCGCTGCACCTCGCGTCGCGCGTGAGTTGGTGACGTACATCGAAGAGCCCGGCCTGATGATCAACGACTGGACCCGCAGCCATGCCAACTTCTTCCGCGCCGTGGCGCTGGAGAAAACCATGATGACGCTGATCCTGTTCCTGATTGTCGGTGTGGCTGCGTTCAACATCGTGTCCACGCTGGTGATGGCGGTGCAGGAGAAATACGCCGACATCGCGATCCTGCGCACGCTGGGCGCGAGTCCCGGATCGATCATGACCATCTTCGTGCTGCAGGGCTCGATCATCGGCCTGGTCGGGCTGGTGGCGGGTCTGCTCGGCGGGCTGGCGATCGCGCACAACCTGGATGTGGTCATTCCCGCGCTGGAAACGATTACCGGCGCGACCTTGTGGAACAAGGAAATCTATTACATCAACGAATTGCCTTCGAAGGTGCTGATGAGCGACGTGGTGAGCATTCTGACCGTGTCGTTCACGCTGACGCTGCTGGCGGCGCTGTATCCGAGCTGGCGCGCATCGAAGGTGAATCCGGCGGAGGCGTTGCGCTATGAGTGAAACCACGAATCGGGCGGCAGCCGGATCGGCAAGCCTGTCGGCGCATGAGCCCGTGCTCGCCTGTGACGGTCTGGAGAAGCAGTTCCGCGAGGGTGCGGATGCGGTGAAAGTCCTGGGCGGCGTGACGCTGTCGGTGGCGCGCGGCGAGCGCCTGGCCATCGTTGGCGCATCGGGCTCGGGCAAGAGCACGCTGCTGCACCTGCTCGGCGGGCTGGATGTGCCGAGTGCGGGCACGGTGCGGCTGATGGGCAAGGATTTCTCGAAGATGTCCGACGCGGCCCGTGGGCAGCTGCGCAATGGTGCGCTTGGCTTCGTCTATCAGTTTCACCACCTGCTGCCGGAGTTCTCGGCGCTCGAAAATGTGGCGATGCCGCTCTACATCCGCCGCATGAACCCGGCAGAAGCCAACGAACGCGCGGCTGCGATGCTGCGCGAGGTCGGCCTGTCGCATCGCCTCGATCATGCGCCCGGTGAGTTGTCGGGTGGCGAGCGTCAGCGTGCGGCGATTGCACGTGCGCTGGTCACCGAGCCCGCCTGCGTACTGGCGGACGAACCCACGGGCAACCTCGACCGCCGTACCGCAGAGAGCGTGTTCGACCTCATGCTGTCGCTCAACGAGCGCCTGTCGACCAGCTTTGTCATCGTCACCCACGACGATGCAATGGCGCGCCGCACCCAGCGCAGCCTGCGGCTTGAGGACGGACTGCTGGTCTGAGCGTGGGGTTTGCGCAGGCTCAGCCCGTGTCGCGCTGCCTGGGGGCACGGTTCAGCTGCCGGGCCCGCCACTGGCGGATCAGCCAGATCCGCCACGCGCCGCGCACGATGAAGTAGCCGGCACACGACAGGCTCGCAGCGAGCAGCGCCAGCCCGAGCGCAAGCGGCTTACCGAGACCCGCCATCCACTGGATCATTGCGCCGATCCAGCCGGTGATATCCATGCCGACGAGTTCCGGCGGTGCGCTGAATGCCACCGAGCCAGTGCTGCCGAGCGCGACATCACCGATCGCGAAGGCCGCTACATAGAGCGGCACGATGGTCAGCGGGTTGGAGTACAGGGTGATGATCAGGGCCAGCGGCAGGTTCACCCGCAGCACCACGCAGCAGATCGCCGCGCCGAGCATTTGCAGCGGGCCGGGAATCAGTCCGCAGAACAGCCCCACAGCCACCGCGCCCGCTGCCGAGTGACGGTTCAGGTACCACAGTCTGGGGTGCAGCAGCGTGCCGGAAAATGGCCGCAGCCAGCGGTTTTCGCGCACGGCCTCGTGCTTGGGCAGGAATCGTTTCAGTGATTTTCGCATGGTGTCCGCCCATTCTAGCGCAGCGGCCACCGCGCCTGATCTTGCCGGCAGACGGCGGCTGCGGGCATGATCCGTGTTTATGCGTATGGCAAGTGTCGCCTTCCTTCTCGGCATCTGGTGGCTGCAGCAGCAAGCCGCCCTCCCGCGCCTCGACGTGCCCTTCACCATTACCTGCGTGGCATGCCTGGTGGTGCTCATGCTTGCTGCTTTTCAGCGGCCTGTGGTCCGGTGCACGGGACTTGTTCGCTGGGGGCTGATCGCCATCGCGACGCTTGCGGTGTCCGGTTCCGGCTACCTGTATGCCGCGGCGCGGGCGAATGTCCGCCTCGCCGATTCCTTGCTGCACACCCTGGAGGGCAGGGATCTGGCGATGACCGGTGTCGTCGCGGAGCTGCCGCAGGCGGTGGGCGAAGGCGTGCGTTTCGTGTTCGAGGTCGAGGAGGCCGATGCCGGCGTGCCGGGTCGGGTGCTGTTGTCCTGGTATCGGCCGCGCGACGAGGATGCGCCCTTGCCCCATGTCTCGCCTGGTGAGCGCTGGCACTTCGTGGTGCGTCTGAAACGCCCTCATGGCAACGCAGTGCCGGGCGGTTTTGACTACGAAGCATGGCTGCTGGAACGAAACCTTCGTGCCACCGGCTATGTGCGGAACCCGAACGAGGCGCTCAGGCTGGATGCGGATGCCGGCGGCTTCATGCATGGCGTGCACCGCCTGCGCGCCCACATTCGCGATGCCATCGGCGCTGCGCTGCCCGATGCCCCTCATGCCGGCATACTGATTGCGCTTGCGGTCGGCGACCAGGGGGCGATCAGCCCTGCGCACTGGGAGGTGTTCCGCCGCACCGGCGTGTCGCACCTTGTGGCGATCTCCGGCATGCACATCTCCCTGGTCGGTCTGATGATCGGCGGACTGTGCGCGCAGGTGTGGCGGCGGGTGCCGTGGCTGGCGCTGCGGGTTCCGGTGCGCAAGGCCGCGGCGACTGCGGCCCTGATTGCCGCTCTTGGCTACGCGCTGCTGGCCGGCCTTGGGATTCCGGTGCAGCGTGCGCTCATCATGCTGATCGTGGCGGTGGTCGCGTTGCTCCTCGGGCGCGAGTCTGCGCCTGGCCGGGTGCTGGCGCTTGCGCTGCTGTGCGTCGTGCTGATCGATCCATGGGCGGTGCTGTCCCCCGGGCTCTGGCTCTCGTTCGGCGCCGTTGCCGTCATCCTGCTGCTGGCTGGCGGACGTGTGTGCCCGGGCTCCGGCTGGCGCATGGCGGTTCGGATCCAGCTCGCGATCACGTTTGCCACCATTCCGGCGCTGCTTGCCCTGTTCAATGCGTTCTCGCTGGTGTCGCCCGTTGCCAATGCGATCGCGATTCCGCTCGTCAGCTTCGTGATTACGCCGCTGACGCTGGGCGCCATCCTGTGTCCCAGCCCCGTGCTGCTGTTGCCCGCACACACGGTAAGTGCGTGGATGCTGCATGTGCTCGAGTGGCTGGCCGATGTGCCCCTGGCACTGTGGCAGCAGGCACAGCCACCGGAATGGATGATCGTCGCCGGATGCGTGGCTGCTCTCTTTCTGCTGCTGCCTGCTGCGACACCCGGCCGCGGCGCT
>TARA_R110001583_G_scaffold93777_1_pt1 | contig 57002 bp, 53 predicted proteins | sample TARA_R110001583 | Tara Oceans TARA_R110001583 (sample SAMEA4398432) | marine metagenome | biome: Polar Biome; feature: [MES] marine water layer (ENVO:01000295) within the mesopelagic zone...; material: water (ENVO:00002006), including particulate matter (ENVO:01000060) such as...... | reverse complement strand
CCTTCAACTTAAGTGTTGAAGGTTTTTTTGTATATAAATTTTAAGTAAACACACAAAATAATCAAGAATTATGTGGGTTTTAAGTATTATTTAAGTTTATTTTGTTCTTATAATATGAAAAAAATTATTTATCTATTTTTTTTGGTAACATTGAGTTCTTTTTCACAAGTTGGTGGGGAAAGTATCTATAATTTTTTAAATTTAACAGGCTCGGCAAAGCAAGCCGCATTAGGAGGGAAAACTTTAACTTTGTTAGATGATGTGAACCAGCCATTATGGAATCCTTCAACAATAAATGAGGAATTAGATAATCAACTATCAGTTAATTATATGAATTATTTAGCTGATGTTAGTTTAACTTCAGTATCTTTTGCTCACCTTATTAATAGGCACTTTGGAACTCTTCAGGCGGGAATAACGTATTTAAATTATGGTAGTATTATTGGTGCTGATGATTTAGGTAATGAAACAGGTACTTTTAAAGCGTATGACTTGGCAATATCAATGGGGTATTCCTATAATATATTTAATACAGATATATTTATAGGGGCAAATTTGAAATTAATTAATTCTGTAATTGAAAATTATACTTCAGTAGGTATTGGCTCTGATATTGCTATTTTATATTATAATGTATATAAGCCTTACGCTTTAACTTTAGTTGTTAGAAACATAGGCTATCAGGTTACAGTATTTGATGAAACTAGAGAAAAATTACCATTTCAAATAGAATTGGGAGCTTCTTATAAATTAGAGAATGTGCCATTGATTTGGCATTTTACTTTTGATAATTTACAACAATGGAATATTTCTGAAAGTAATCCATCTAATGCTACTATTGATATTAATGGAAAAGTGACAGATGAAAAAATATCTTTTTTAGACAATACGATTAGGCATTTATCTGTTGGTGCTGAGTTTTTTCCGGAAGGTCCATTTAATTTAAGGTTGGGGTATAATTTTAGACGTTCAAAAGAATTACAATTATTAGATAAAAGAACATTTTCTGGTTTTACGGCTGGCTTTGGATTAAAAATGAATAAATTTAAATTAAATTATGCTTTTTCGAAATACCATCCAGCATCTAACGTTAGTACTTTTAGTTTACAAATGAATTTAAATTAAAGATTTGAAAAATATTACAATAGCCATAGACGGTTTTTCTTCGACAGGAAAAAGTACAATTGCAAAACAACTTGCAGCCAAATTATCCTATATTTATGTTGATTCAGGTGCAATGTATAGAGCAGTTACGTTGTACGCAATGCAACAGAATTTTATTTCCGAAACTTTCTTTTATAAAGAAAAATTGATTTCAGAATTACATAAAATTAATTTAACATTTAAGTTTAATCCTATGCTTGGTTTTGCTGAAATGTATTTGAATACTATAAATGTTGAGAATGAGATTAGAACTTTAGCGGTATCTAAGTTGGTTAGTAAAGTTGCTGAAATTTCAGAAGTTAGAAGGAAATTAGTTGAACAGCAACAGGAAATGGGAATTAATAAGGGAGTTGTAATGGATGGTAGAGATATTGGTACTGTTGTTTTTCCAAATGCTGAGTTAAAACTATTTATAAATGCTTCTGCTGAAAAACGTGCTCAACGCAGGTTTGATGAATTAATTAAAAGAGGTGACAACGTTACTTTTGAAGAAATTTTAAAAAATGTTGAATATAGAGATCACATAGATTCAACAAGAGAAGATTCACCGTTAATTGTTGCTGAAGATGCAATTGAAATTGATAATTCAGAAATGACTTTGGAGGAACAATTTCAGAAAATATATGAGATAACCCTTAAAATTATGAATGCGAATTAAGGTATATTTAAGTATTTATGCGTTTGAAGTGATATTTTCCATTTAGGATTTTTCATGACATAATCAACAATTAGAGGAATTATTGTATCACGCTTACTCCATTCGGGTTGTAAAAATAATTCACAATTTTCAGATAATTTTGAAGCTTGTTCCTCAGCAAATTTAAAATCGTTTTTGTTAACAACAATTATTTTAAGCTCATCTGCTTTTTGATAGATTGCTTCTAAAGGTAATTTTGTTTTTTTAGGAGATAAACAAATCCAATCCCAATTACCAGTTAATTTATAAGCTCCTGATGTTTCAATATGAGTTTTTATATTCTTTTCTTGAAGAGAATTTGTTAAGTATTTTAAATTCCACATTGAGGGTTCGCCACCAGTAACAACAACAGTTTTCGCAAACTTTATTACATTTGTAACTATGCTATTTGTAAGTGTAGGAGGATGTAAATTTGCATTCCAACTTTCTTTAACATCACACCAGTGACACCCAACATCGCAACCACCAATTCTAATAAAATAAGCCGCTTTTCCAGAGTGAAATCCTTCACCTTGAATTGTATAAAATTCTTCCATTAAAGGAAGCATTTCCCCTTTATTTATAAGTTGTTGTGTACGTACATCAATCATTGTGCAAATATAGTCATTAGTCCTAATAATAATTAAATTGAACATAATTTCTGTTCAAATTTTTAATTTGATTTATATATGCTATTTTTATAAAAAATTTAGAATGGATAGGAAAGAAGTTTTTTTTAATCATATTACAGAAGGTTATAAAACCAAGGGTGATTACATAACTTTTGGTTCGGCAATGCTTGATGGTGAAACAGTTAAAGAGGCTTTTGTAAAAGTACCTTTAAAAACCTTAAATAGGCATGGATTAATTGCTGGAGCAACTGGAACTGGAAAAACGAAGTCGTTACAAGTAATGGCTGAGAGCTTATCAGAAAAAGGAATTCCAGTTTTGTTAATGGATATAAAAGGTGATTTAAGTGGTTTAGCTAAAGCCAGTCCTGGACATGCAAAAATTGATGAACGACATGCTGCAATTGGTTTGCCTTTTGAAGCTAAAAAATTTCCTGTTGAAGTTTTAACTATTTCTGAACAAAACGGAGTTCGTTTGCGTGCTACTGTTTCAGAATTTGGTCCAGTTTTACTTTCTAGAATATTAGATTTATCAGATGCCCAAAGTGGGATAGTTTCTATTATATTTAAGTATTGTGATGATAATAAATTGCCTTTACTAGATTTAAAAGACTTTAGAAAAATATTGCAATTTGCAACTGCAGAAGGAAAAGAAGAAATTCAATCAGAATATGGTTTAATATCAAAGGCAAGTACAGGTGCAATTCTTAGAAAAATTATAGAAATTGATCAACAAGGAGGTGATTTATTTTTTGGTGAACGTTCATTTGAAGTTGAAGATTTAGTTAGAACAGATGAAAATGGTAAAGGAATTATTTCAATTCTACGTTTAACGGATATTCAAGATAAACCGAAGTTGTTTTCAACATTTATGTTGCAATTATTGGCTGAAGTGTATGCTACTTTTCCTGAACAAGGTGATAGCGGGAAACCTGAGTTAGTTATATTTATTGATGAAGCACATTTAATATTTAGAGAAGCTTCAAAAGCTTTAATTTCTCAAATAGAAAGTATTGTAAAATTAATCCGTTCGAAAGGAATTGGCTTGATTTTTGTTACACAAAACCCTAAAGATGTTCCTGAAGATGTATTAGCTCAGTTAGGATTAAAAGTACAACATGCTTTACGGGCTTTTACTGCAAAAGATAGAAAAGCAATTAAGTTAGCTGCTGAAAATTATCCAGATTCAGAGTATTATGATGTTGATGAATCATTAACACAATTAGGTATAGGAGAAGCATTTATTTCAGTATTAAATGAAAAAGGTCGTCCAACACCATTAGCCGCAACAATGATGCGTGCACCAATGAGCAGAATGGATGTGTTGACTGAAAAAGAGTTAAAGCAATTAATTGAAAACTCAAGGTTATATTATAAATATAACGAAGCTATTGATAGAGAAAGCGCTTATGAAATTTTAACTAAAAAAATTGAAAAAATAAACGAAAAGGAAAAAGTAGAAGAGAGGAAAAAAGAAGTTGTAAAATCATCGAGATCAACAAATACTCGAAAAAGTACTCGAATGAATCCTATATTAAAAGTTGTAACGAGTGCAACATTTATTAGAGGTATATTAGGAATTTTAAAACGTGTACTTTAATTTTAGGTTATTAGTAAATAATATTAGATTTGTTGCGTTTAAGTAATGTTATATAAAAAATCAAGTTGCTCATGTCAATTTTAAAAAAAATCGTATATATAGTTTTAGTTTCATTTTTGTTTATCCAATGCGCTAAAGAAAATCAATATTTAATAGAAAAAGGAAAAGTAGGTTATTTAACTAAAAAAACGACTGCTATTGAGTTAGCTACGTTATTTAATAAAGATTCAATAGTTTCTAATTTATTAATAGATAATCCTAATAATGATGATAAATTATTTTCTTTAGGTGATGATGAATATGAGATTTTTTCTACAAAGGGGAAAAAATTATTAGAAATTTCACTTGCTAAACAGAATGATTCTTTATCTAAAATAAAAAGTATTCAAATTTTTGATAGAAATTATAAAACAGACAGAGGTATTTCACTACAATCAACTTTTAGAGATATCAATGAAAATTATATGGTAAATAAAGTTGAAACTACATTAACCTCAGCAACACTATTTATTGATGAATTAAATGCTACCATTGCAATTGATAAAAAAGATTTAGGAATCAATAGCTTTAGTAGAGAAGAAATTACCATTGATCAAATTCCTGATATTGCAAAAATAAAATACTTTACTATTTGGTTTAATTAAAATGAAACCTACTAAAAAAACAAAAGTTAAAAGAGCACCTAAGAGAGGATTTTATGATAGGGAAACTATTTATAAGATTTTAGATGCTCATTTTATTTGTCAAATAGCTTTTGTTTACGAAGGTTATCCTGTAATTATTCCTACAATTTATGGAAGAAGTGGAGACCATCTTTATATTCATGGCGCTACAGTTAGTAGAATGCTTTTTGAGCTAGAAAAAGGAGTTTCAATTTCTTTGAACGTAACTCAAACGGATGGAATTGTTTTGGCACGTTCGGCTTTTCATCATTCATTAAATTACCATTCAGTAACGTTATTTGGTGAAGCAGTTCTTGTAACTGATGATAATGAACGCTACAAAGCACTCGAAATAATTTCAAATCAAATAATACCAAATCGTTGGGAAGAAGTTCGTTTGCCAAATGAAAATGAGTTGAAAGCAACTAAACTATTAAAAATACCAATTACAGAAGCTTCAGCCAAAATAAGAACAGGACCGCCAATAGATGATAAACCAGATTATGAATTGCCAATTTGGGCTGGGGTAATACCTTTAAATACAGTTGTTGGAGATCCAATTGCTGATGCAGTTTTGGACGAGAATATCCCTTTACCAAACAGTGTTAAAATAATGCTTAATAAAAAGGACTAATTTATGCTAAGTAGTATTCTTTATTCATTTTAGCAACCGTGCATTTCCAATTTAATTTAGTTTTAATTTTTACTTTTAGTGCTTGACTTTGATGTGGTTCTCCATGATTTATAAAGGTTAAAGTTGGCGGAGATTTAAAGTGTTGTAACCAATCTAGCAGTTCACTTTGATCTGCATGACCTGAGAAATCATTTATTTTAAATAGTTCAGCTTTTATTTTGTAATATTTCCCAAAAAATTTTAGTTCTGGGTCTCCTGAAATTAAAGATCTTCCCCTTGTTCCTTCAGCTTGAAAACCTACTATTAAAATACTATTTTTCTCGTCAGATATTAATTTATCTAAGTAATGTAATACTCTTCCGCCTGAAATCATGCCACTTCCAGCTAAAACAATTTTAGGGTTTTTATCATTAACTATAGCTTTTGAAGCATTTACATCGCTTATTAAATGAACTGTAGATAACATACTATTTATATCCTCTTGAGTTAATTTATGAATTTTATGATATTTAAAATAAACTTCAGTGGCATTAACTCCCATAGGACTATCCAAATAAATTGGAATTTTAGGCAACTTATTTAGACGTTTTAAAACGCTTAACAAATAAATAATTTCTTGGGCTCTTTCTACTGAAAACGTTGGAATTACTAAAATACCACCTTTAGAATAGGTAAGTTTAATATACCTCAGCAACGCATCAATAATTGAAATATTTCTATGAAGTCTATTTCCATAAGTAGATTCAACAATTATATAATCAGCCTTATCTATATATTCATATTGAGGAAGGATTATTGGTTCTTTTCTACCAATATCCCCAGAAAAAACTAAAATTTTTTCATTCACACTTAATACTACAAATGCACTTCCTAATATATGACCACTATTTACAAACTTAAATTTTATTGCATCATTAATTATATGCCATTCATTGAATTCAAAAGTTTCGAAACGAGTCATAGCATCTTTTGCATCTTCAATATCATATAATGGTATTGTAGGGTCATGTTTTGTATAGCTGTATTTATTTGCTCTTCTGGCATCTTCTTCTTGTATTTTTCCACTGTCTAATAAAATGATTTCGGTTAAATCTCTAGTCGCTTTTGTACAATATATTTTTCCTTTATATCCATTTTTTACTAAAATTGGAATATATCCAGAGTGATCTAAATGAGCATGGGTTAACAGCACTAAATTTAGTTCATTTAAATTTATTGGTAATTCGTCCCTGTTTTTTAAGCGTAAGTCTTTTAACCCTTGAAATAATCCACAATCAACCAATATTTTAGTATAATTGCTCTCTAATAAAGTTTTAGAACCAGTTACTGTACCTGCTCCTCCTAAAAATGTTAGTTTCATAATTAGTTATTTTAGTTGCTATACTTTTTATTTTCTTGAATATAAAAAAATGGTACTCATAAAATTAAGTTTTACTTATGAAGTATAAAATGATATGCATCAGTTTAGAAATAACTTTTTTGAAAACATTTTATTTATGAATTTAGCATTGAAAATTAGAATTCAATTTTTGAAGTTGCTTATTTTTTACTTGTATTATATAAATAAGAACTGTTTTTATTCATTTTTAATTGAGTAGCCTTTGTGTATATTTACATTTATAAATACTATTGTGTTTAACAATAAAGAACTACTAGAATGAAAAAATACAAGATTCAAAAATCTCCTTTTGTTGTACCTACAACTGATGGAAAATTGATAGAAGAACATTTTGGACATACTACACAACAGGGTGAATTAAGTATTGCTCACATGGTTGCTCCATCTGGTTGGAGTGAGCCTTTTCAAACGCCAGAATTTGATGAATACACGTATATTATTAAAGGTAAAAAGCAATTTAATATTGAAGGTGAAACTGTTGTTTTAGAAGCTGGACAATCTATAAAAATAGAAAAAGGAGCTCGAATTCAATATTCTAATCCGTTTGATATTGAATGTGAATATTTATCGGTTTGTTCACCTGCTTTTTCTATTGGGTTGGTGAATAGGGAAGAGGAAGTGTAGAAGTTTCAGGTTATTTTTCTAAAGGTTAACTTGCTATTTTTTGAAATTTTGTAATTGGTTTGCTCCTGAATTGGGTTAGAAAATGTAACAATATCTTTTAAAAAAGAAGGTATTGAAAATTTATAAATATAGAAGGTAAAAGGACTTTGCATTAGGGATAGAACGGCATGTTTGAGCTCTTATTAAAGTTATTTACAACTTTAATAAAGCGAGTAGTGATAGCCCGACCCGTAGGGGAATGCCCTTAAAATTTATATTTAAATGAAATTAATAACGTTATCTTTCACACGCTAATAAGGTGTTTTTCATAAGCATAGCAATAGTCATAGGTCCAACTCCGCCTGGCACAGGAGTAATAAAAGCAGATTTTGGGCTTACACTTTTAAAATGTACATCGCCAGCTAAGCGGTAACCGCTTTTTTTAGTAGCATCCTTAATTCGGGTAATTCCAACGTCAATAATAGTAACGCCATCTTTTACCATATCACCTGTTAAAAATTCAGGAATTCCAAGAGCTGCCACAATAATATCAGCTTGTAATGTAAGTTCTTTTAAGTTTTTTGTTCGGCTATGAGCTACTGTTACGGTTGCATCACCAGCTTTACGTTTTTGACTCATTAAAATACTCATTGGTCTACCAACAATATGACTTCTTCCAATTACAACAACGTGTTTACCAGAGGTTTTAACATTGTAACGTTCTAATAATTCTAAAATTCCAAACGGTGTTGCAGGTAAAAAACAAGGCATATCTAGTGCCATTTTACCAACATTTGTTGGATGAAAACCATCAACATCTTTATTTGGATTTACAGCATTTAGTACTTTTTGCTCATCAATATGTTTTGGTAATGGTAATTGAACTATAAATCCGTCAATATCATTATCATTATTTAATTTATTTATTTCTAGGAGTAATTTTTCTTCCGTGGTTTCTTCAGGAAGATCAATTAATGTTGAATTAAAACCAACTAATTCACAAGCTTTTACTTTTGCATTCACATATGTCATACTAGCACCATCTGTACCAACTAAGACAGCAGCTAAATGAGGTGTTTTTTTACCTTGTGCTTTTAATTGCTTAACTGACTCTGCTATTTCTATTTTTAAATCTGCAGATGTTTTTTTTCCGTCTAGTAAAATCATAATAAATTAGTTTTTGTCAGGTCGAGCGCAGTCGAGACCTAATTATTAGTTATCAGGTTTAAATTCAGAATGAGTTACATTTCGACATTCTGATAATATTTGTAATAAATCAAAATCATTATTGGCTAACGCTAATTTCTTTTTTCGACTCCATTTTTTAATCTTTTTTTCAAAATAAATTGCTTGATTGACATCATTGAATTCTTGATTAAAGAGAAGCTCAACTGGTCTTCGATTAAATGTATAACAATTTTTATTCAAACCTTCTGAATGTTCTTGTACTCTTCTTTCAAGATTATTGGTAATTCCAATATATAAATATTCATTAGAGCATTTAAGGATATATACAAAAATAGGTTTTCATAATTATCTTTCGACTGCGCTCAAGATGACATTTGAACAAAATTATTAAAATACGTTTTCATAATTATCTTTCGTTTGCACTCAAGATGTTATCTTGTTGAAATTAAATGCTGTTAACTGCCACTGAAAACTACCAACTGCAAACTATTTTCCCATTCCTTTCATCATCTGCATCATTTGTCTACTTCCGCCTCCTTGCATCATCTTCATCATTTTACTCATTTGGGTAAATTGTTTTAGCAATTGATTTACTTCTTGTATAGAGGTTCCTGATCCTTTTGAAATTCGCTTCTTTCTATTAGTATTTATTACTTTTGGTTCACTTCTTTCTAAAGGAGTCATAGAATTTATAATGGCTTCAATACCTTTAAATGCGTCATCATCCACATCCACATCTTTCATCATTTTTCCAGCGCCTGGAATCATACCCATTAAATCTTTCATATTACCCATTTTTTTGATTTGTTGAATTTGCTTCAAGAAATCATCAAAACCGAATTGATTTTTTGCAATTTTCTTTTGAATTTTGCGAGCTTCTTCTTCATCATATTGTTCCTGAGCACGTTCTACTAAAGAAACAACATCACCCATTCCTAAAATACGTTCAGCCATACGATCTGGATGGAAAACATCAATTGCTTCCATTTTTTCACCAGTACCAATAAATTTAATTGGTTTGTTTACAACCGATTTTATTGATAAAGCAGCTCCACCTCGTGTATCACCATCTAATTTTGTTAGAATAACGCCTTCAAAATTTAAAATATCATTAAAAGCTTTTGCGGTATTTACCGCATCTTGCCCTGTCATTGAATCTACTACAAATAAAGTTTCTTGTGGATTTACAGCTTTGTGGATGTTTGAAATTTCAGTCATCATTTCTTCATCTACAGCCAAACGACCAGCAGTATCAATAATCACAACATTTTTACCAGTTGCTTTTGCATGTTTAATTGCATTTTGTGATATTTCAACAGGGTTTTGGTTTCCTATTTCAGCATACACTTCAACACCAATTTGTTCACCAACAACTTGTAACTGATTTATAGCCGCAGGACGATACACATCACAACCTACTAATAATACTTGTTTATTTTTTTTAGTATTTAAATAATTAGCCAATTTCCCTGAAAAAGTTGTTTTTCCTGAACCTTGTAAACCAGACATTAAAATAACTGTTGGAGCACCTGAAAGATTTAGACCAACTGTTTCACCACCCATTAATGCTGTAAGCTCATCTTTTACAAGCTTTACCATTAGTTGTCCAGGATTTAACGAAGTTAAAACGTTTTGTCCTAAAGCTTTCTCTTTAACGGTGTTCGTAAAGTTTTTTGCTATTTTAAAGTTAACATCGGCATCTAAAAGGGCTCTACGAACTTCTTTTAATGTTTCTGCAACATTTACTTCTGTAATTTTTCCGTGTCCTTTCAGTACGTGAAAGGCCTTATCTAATTTATCGCTTAAATTATTAAACATATGTAGGCTTCAATTTTTAGAATTGCAAATATAATAAAAATGGATAAGAAAATATTTTTAAAAAGGCATTTTATCTTTTCTTTCGAATATTATTTTTTGACAATTTATTTACTATAAACAGTAAATAAATTGTCATCTTAATTTAACTTAAATAATAATTTTAAAGCGCTCTATTCTATATGTTCTATACCAATTTAAAATTAACACTATTCACGTAAACGCATTAGTAACAAAAATCACCTTCAGAATGAAATAAAAACTTCAAATTTGCATCAAATTTAAAAGATTAGAATGAAAAAAATAATTGTAATAGGAGGTTTGTCTGCTGGACCCTCAGCAGCAGCTAAAGCTAGAAGGGAAGATGAAAATGCGGAGATAATTCTTTTTGAAAAAGGTGGAAATGTAAGTTATGCAACGTGTGGTATGCCTTATGCATTTTCTGGTGTTATTGAAAATAGAAGTAATTTAATAGTGGTATCTCCAGAATTATTAAAAAACAGGTTTAATATTGATGTTCGTTTAAACGAAGAAATTATAAAAATTGATACTGAAAATAAAATAGTTTATTCAAAGAATGGTGATTATGGGTATAATAAATTAGTTTTTGCTACTGGAGCTAAATCAATTGTACCTCCTATAAAAAATATTGAAAAGGCAACAAATTGGTCCACTTGTAGATCTATGGTTGATTTTGATAAAATATCAAAAGAAGGTTTAGCTGCTTCATCAAAACATGTAACAATTATTGGAGCAGGTTTAATAGGTGTTGAAGTTGCTGAAAATTTACGTGAAGCAGGAAAAGATGTAACGTTAATTGAAGGCGATAAGCAGATTTTAAATATGTGGCAACAAAAGTTTGGGAATTTTGCTGAAACTATTTTAAGTGATAAAGGAATAGAAGTAATTACTTCAGGATTTGTTTCTGAATTTGATTTAGATGAAAATTGGAAAATAAATGGAGTTAAAATTAAAGGTGGCAAAACTGTAAAAACTGATTTTGTTATTTTAAGTGTTGGTATTAAACCAAATACAGAGTTATTATTACAAAACGGAGCCGAACATATTGAAAATGGTGCATTAAAAGTAAATGACCTCATGGAAACCTCAATTAAAGATGTGTATGCAGCTGGAGATAATGTGGCAATTAAAAATATACAAACCAAAGAGTTTGATTATTTTCCGTTAGGTACGCATTCCAATAAAGGAGGAAGAGCAGCAGGAGCAAATGCAACTGGAAATAATATTCAGTTTAAAGGAGCTTATAAAACTGCTATTGTAAAAGTGTTTGATTATACATTAGCAAGAACAGGTTTGAATCCTAAATCCTTGCAACAAATGGATATTCCGTTTAAAACAGTTTTATCAATTGCAGGTTCAACACCTGGCTATTATCCTGGACAGAAAGATTTAATTACTGAAATTTATTACCATACAGAAACTGAAGAGATTTTAGGAGCAGAGTTGTTTGGTGAAGCTGGCGTTGATAAAAGAGTGGATGTATTAAGTACTGCTATTTATGCGAAATTAAAAATCACAGATTTAGCTCAATTAGATTTGGCGTATGCACCTCCATTTTCTCCAGCAAAAGACCCGGTTGTTGTTACTAGTTTTATTGCTGAAAATATATTGAATGAAAAAACCACTCAAATTTCAGTTGAAGAATTAGACAATTATTTAACTGAAAAAGCAGCTTCAGAGTATTTATTGATAGATGCTAGAACAGTTTCAGAATATGAAAAAGGAACCATCCCAAATGCAGTGAATTTTCCTTTAGACGAAATAAGAAATCATATAAACTTCATTAAAAATCAGAATAAACCTGTAATTATATTCTGCCAAAAAGGTTTACGTGGTTATTTAGCGGAATTAATTCTAAATCACAATAGTATTAAAAATGTAGTGAATGTTGCTGGAGGTTTTAAATTATGGCAAATGTACAGTTCAAAAATTACAATACCAGAACCAGTTTATGTTCGGTTAAATTAAAAAATAGTTGATTGTTTATTTATTGAAAGCATCTGTAACTTAATTTTAAGTTTCAGGTGCTTTTTTTATGGTATTTAATTAAATATATACGATCAATTTTATTTTTTAATAAATTTTATTTTTTTAATAAATTAGTATTTAGTACATTAGCTTTGCTATGTAATGAAAGTTACACTATAAAATTTTCATTTTTAAGAATTATCCCCTCTATTAAATCCCAATTTTTAACATTTAATATCAATAAATTTGGTATATATATTATTAACTAACTAACATTAATTTATTATGAAAACAAAAAAAAGTTTTATTGCAGTACTAGTATTTGCAATATTGTTAACAACATCTGTTGTAACTGCACAAGAAGAAAAAGAAACTTATGGAATGGCAGAGATTACCTATATGTTACCCAAAATAGGTATGGAAAAAACTTTTGAAGATGCAGTTAAAGAGCACAATGAAAAGTATCATAAAGAAGGGCCATTTAAAGGATCCTTAGATTATATTTTAACAGGAAAATCTTCAGGTTGGTATGTTTGGATTATGGGACCTTGTACGTTTTCAGATTTAGACAATCGCCCAGAAGATGATTCTCACAGAGCTCATTGGGATAAAAAAATATCTCCATCAGTTGCAAAATATGGAAGAACTGAATATTGGAAATATAATGATAAACTTTCTTATCGTGGAGACGCTTCAGATTCTCCAAAATATGAAAACCTATGGTTTATAGGTGTAGAAAGAGGTATGCAATACAAATTTAAAGAATTTATTGAAAAAGTTAAAAAAGCACATGAAAAAAAGGGTGATGGAAACTTTAGTGTCTATAACAATCAATTTACGGATGGTTTAGGAAGAGATGTTGCTATAGTTTGGGGATTTGATAAATGGGCTGAAATGGATGAAGATGATGGTGGTATTAAAAAGACTTTTGAAGAGATTTATGGTGAAGGAAGTTGGAATAATGCTTTAAAAGATTGGGAAAGTTCAACCGAATCTATTAATTCTCAAGTATGGAGATTAGACGTTAATAAATAGCCTTTATAGCGTAAGAAAATTTAAAAGCATCGTCTTTTCTAAAGTCGATGCTTTTTTGTTTAGCACTTATACTGCTCGTGCATTTTAATATTTTGTTCTAAATTAACAATCACTTTTTGTAATCGTTTAACTTTAGTAGCTTCTCTTTTGGCTTCAGAAATATGTACAGCGTATTCTTTTCTATAGGTATAGGCCATTTTCTTAAAATTAGCTTTTGCTAATTTATTAGTGTCTAATGCATTTTGCAGTAATTCTGGAATTACAATCTCTTTTTTAAGAACCTTTTTTTTAATTGGTATTTCAGATAGAGAAAATGCTTCAATAAAATATGCTAGTAATTGATTTTTATTAATATCAGAAATAGTTAAAAATTTAATAGTTCTCATTTTTTGAGCAGTGCAATCTTCAGCAAATAAATGGTAAGTATCCTTCATTAAAAAGCCATTAAAAAATGTTAATGAAACGTGTTTTTTAAAACCTGAAAAACCGCAAACCATTCCATTTTTATGAAATACAGGAATATTCCATTTCCAATCTTCAACAATTGTGTTATCACTTTTATGAATTAAATCTCTTAATAATTTGCAAATTTCATTGGCAAATGGATCTTTACTCGTTAAATACGCATCTATTAATATAGATGCATTTGGATTTATTTTAGTCATACTTTATAATAACACAATTAGAAAGTCTAAAGTACGGTTTTTTATTTTTTAGATTTAACAAATTTTATTGAAGTAGTATTCACACAATAACGCTGCCCTGTAGTTTCTTTGGGCCCATCATCAAAAATATGACCTAAATGTCCGTTACACGAAGCACAAATAATTTCAGTTCTAATCATTCCGTGTGTATTGTCTGGAACAAATAAAACACTTCCTTTAATAGAGTCATCAAAAGAAGGCCAACCACAATGTGATTCAAATTTACTATTAGATTCAAATAATTGAGAATTACATGCCGAACAGTGGTATGTTCCTTTTTCAAAATGAGAAGTTAAACCACCTTCACTAGGTCTATCAGTACCTTTTTCACGTAAAACAAAGTATTGTTGTGGTGTTAATTCTTGTTTCCACTCTTGCTCGGTTTTAATTATTTTTTTAGACATTTTTTTAATCGTTTTTTCTTGTGAATAACTAATAAAATTAATGAACAACAGTATTAGTACAATAGAATATTTCATTGAATGTTTTATTTAATGAAATTTGTCGAAAATTAAATATTGAACTTACAAATGAATACTGAATACTAAATACTAATTATTGGTATTGTTTGTTATTAGGATATAATTTTTTTAATGCTTCTAAAATTTTAGTCGCATTTTCAAGCTGATTTTTATCTCTATAAATGGAATACGATAATTGCAATAAACTCTCATTATTAGTGTTGTTTTTCAATCCGTTTTTTAATGCTGAAATAGCAGCATTGGGTTCTCCGAGATCATTAAGTAAAACAGCAAGGTAATAATAATTTTGAGGATCGGAAGAAACATTTTTTGTAGCCAATTCAAATGTTTTAAGTGCATTTTGTTTGTCTTTAATTCTAATATAGGCAAATGCTAAAGCTTGATACGCTATTGAGAATTCTTTATTTTTAGAAATTACATTTTTTAATATCGAAATACAGGCAGCATGCTCTCCTTTCATTCTTTTTAAATCGGCATAATTTACTTGAACAACTAGGTTTAATGAATCAGTTTCAATAGCTTTTTTAATGATTAATTGATTTTCAGGAGATAAATTTTCCGTAACCATGTCAAACAAAAAACTGTTAGCAATATGTCTAACTCCAAAAACTGAATCTTTTGCCATTGGTAAGGCATATTTTTGCTGTGTTTCTTTAGCTAATGGTCTTAATGATTCTAAAGCTGCACGTCTAACCAATGCACTTTTTGAATTTAAAGCCATCTTTAAATTTTCATAAACTAATGGATTATTAACGTAATCTTGATATTTTATTGCAGTCCCTAAAACAATATTAGACACATTCTTATCTTTAATTACTAAGTTTAAATCGGTTTGAGCGTTCGGTTTATTTGTTCTTACGTTGTTAAATGCAAATCCAAAATGAGATATTGTATCGTATTTGTTGCCATACCATTTTTTGAAATTTTCTAAAGACCATTCATTCGTTTTATCTTTATGGCAATTATTACAAGCGTTTGTAGCACCCGTTTTTACACTAATATCAGGTCTTGGAATTCTTATACTATGGTCTGATCTTGGATCAACTACCATCACTGTTATTTTTGGCATATGGCAACTAATACAACTCGCTCCTGTACTATCCTCTTTATGTTTATGATGATCTGTAGATTGATATTGGTTTGGCATATGACATTGAAAACATACATTATTTTTTGGTGCTTTTAATTCTCCACTATGCACATTATGGCAATCTTTACAGGTAACTCCTTTTTTATACATTTTACTTTGAATAAAAGAACCATATACATAATCTTCATCATTATTAGTTCCATCATCATTATATAATGGGTAATCTAATGTGGACACTAAGTGAGTGTGTTCTAAAACTTTTCCGTAGGTATATTCATCTGTTAATTGAGTTCTTCTAGAGTGACAGCGTGCGCACCATTCAACTTGCATTTGCAATTTTCGTTCACTACTTCGGGTAACCAAACCGCTTTTTGGATTGGTGTTCCAATAGGCAGCATCTCGGTCCATAATATCAAACACCAATCCCATATTGGTAAGTTTTTCATCTTTATTTTGTGTCCATTTTTCGTGAATATCTCCAGGTCCGTGACATGCTTCACAAGAAACATTTATTTCATCAAAAAAAGTGTTATATGTTAAAGTTTTAGGATTGTAATTTTTTTTAACATTGGTGGAATGACATTCGGCACACATATAATTCCAGTTTTGTAATGGACGACCCCAGTTTAATTCATCGTGTGAAGCTATAAATTCATCAGGATACAGATGTTGCCACTTTTGGCCTCCATTTTCTTTTGAACGAGCATCCCAAAAAGGAGTAAGTACTTGCAATTTCCCTTTCGGGAATAGTACTAAATATTGTTGCAAAGGATATACACCAAAAGTATATTTAACTTCAAAATCATGGTGTTTTCCATCTGGACCTTCAGTATTTACGTAAAAAACACTATCCTTTTTGAAAAATTTACTAGTAACACCATAAATAGTATATTTAGAATTGTTAAAATCACCTAAAACAGATTTATCTGTTGGTAATTGCATTGCTAATTGATGGTTAGAACCAATCCAATCATCATACTCAGGTTTATGGCATTTTGCGCATTTATCTGAGCCAATAAATCCCTCATTATGTTTGTGATTTTTTAGCGCAAGTTGTAATGGAGAATATTCATCTTTATTTTTACAGGAATAAAAACTAATAAATATGAAAGTTAAAATTATATAAATAAAGTTACTTTTAACTGAAAAATCAATAGAGTGAATGTGCTTTTTCATTCGAAAATTTTGTGATAAATGAATTAAAAGTAATTACATGTTAATTTAAGATAAACAAATGAGGTAATTAATTGGTTTGAGTTATAAATTGTTCGATTCTGTTCACAACATTGGTATCTTTTAATATTCGAGTATGGCCCAATCCATTTGTAATTAAAATTTCACAAACATCTAAGTTTTTACGAATATTATATGCACAACTTACAGGTACTTCTTTATCTGTAGTATCATGGATAATTAAAACAGGGATTTTAACTTTTTTAGCTGCAACACTTGCTGAGTAATTATCAATGTCTTCTCCAAATTTAGTGTGGAAATGTTGTTTAATTTTAGAAACTACTTTAGGCTTTAATTCAATTTTTTTAACAAAATCATTAATAATATCTGTAATCATATCTCCAGCTCCAATTATTACTGCTTTTTTTATGTTTAAGCCCTGTTTAATATTGTTTAAAACTGTCATTCCTCCAAGTGAATGGCCAATAGCATATTCAAAAGGACCTTGTTTTGCTTCAAGATATTTGATAACAGCAATAAATTCGGTCATCATTGTTGTTTTACCAGTGGATTTCCCATGAGCGGGTCCATCAAAACTGATAGTCATAAACCCGTTTTCTAAAAGTTTATCAGCAATGTTAAATAATTGTGTTCCTCTACCTGACCATCCGTGAACGAGCAATACTTTTCTTTTTGAATAACCATATGTGTAAATTAGTACTTCTTTATTTAATTCAGGAATAAATAGTAGTTCTTTTTTAGCACTTTTTTCCATTATTTTTTCACGCTTAGGAGTTTTAAAACGTATGGGGGTTTTAAATAATTTTATTGCAAATTTTGTTGCTAATGGAGGAGCCAAAAACTGTAGCATTTTACCAGTTAAAAGTATTGATTTTGGAATTGTTGCAACACTTGTTGTTGGATTTTGATTTATTGATTCTGTAGTATTCATTATAATTAAATATATTTGTGTGTAAATATAGAATTTGTATTTTTATAGAAATTATAATAACTAAAAAAATGAAAAAAGTAATATCCTTAGTGCTTGTACTACTTTTTATAATTAGTTGTAGTACAGTACCTATTACTGGTAGAAAAAGAATAAATTTTGTGAATGATGCCAAAGTTTTACCCGCTAGTTTTGCTCAATATGAAGGGTTTTTAAAAGAAAATAAAATTTCTACAAATGCTAAAATGACAAATGAAATTCAGACAGTAGGTGTTAGAATTTCAAAAGCAGTAGATAAGTTTATGCGTGCTAATAACATGGTAAGTGAAGCAAATAGTTACCGTTGGGAATTTAATTTAATTGAAGATAAAACCGTAAATGCGTGGTGTTTGCCAGGAGGGAAAGTTGTTTTTTATACAGGAATTTTACCTATTTGTGATAATACGGATGGTATTGCTGCCGTTATGGGACACGAAGTTGCACATGCTTTTGCAAAACATGGACAAGAAAGAATGTCTTCAGGTACACTTCAACAATTAGGAGGTGTGGCTGTAGCTGTAGGAACTTCAGAGAAAAATGAGACAACTAAACAAATATGGAATACTGCATTTGGAATAACGTCATCTGTAGGTTTATTGGCTTTTAGTAGAACTCATGAAACGGAAGCAGATAAATTGGGTATGGTTTTTATGATTATGGCGGGTTACAATCCAGAAGAGGCTATTAATGTTTGGATTAGGATGAGCGAAAGAGCTGGAAGTAAAACTCCACCAGAATTTTTAAGTACACATCCATCAAATCAAACTCGTATTCAAAATTTAAAAAATTATTTACCTACTGCCGTGACGTTAGCAAAAAAGTATAATACAGAACAAATTTAATTGAACAACCGTTATCTTTTAGATAAGATAATAATAGTATATTGTACACCGTTCTCAATTTTGAGGACGGTTTTTTTATTTATATAGACTTATGTTAAAAAAAGGAGATAAAAAATTAATAAACGCTTGGGCATTTTACGATTGGGCAAATTCAGTGTACTCATTGGTTATTAGTACTGCAGTATTCCCAATATATTATAGTAGCTTAACTGAATCCTTTTCAAATGTTGAAGGAAAAATAAATTTTCTAGGTACACAATGGACTCCTACAACATTATACAATTACACATTGGCTTTTTCTTTTTTAATTGTTGCTTTTATTTCACCAATTTTATCGGGAATTGCAGATTATACTGGGAATAAACTGAAATTTTTAAAAGGATTTTGTTTGTTGGGATCATTATCAGTAATGAGTTTGTTCTTTTTTAAAGGAGAAAGTACACTTTGGGTAGGGATTGTTTTTACCATTTTGGCGAGTATTGGTTTTTGGGGAAGTATTGTTTTTTACAACGCTTATTTACCAGAAATAGCACATCCTGAACAACAAGATGATGTGAGTGCAAAAGGGTTTATTTTTGGATATACAGGATCAATTATATTATTACTTTTAAGTTTGTTTCTGATAAATATGCCTGAGCTATTTGGTTTGCCTAGCGCTGCATTTGGTTCAAGATTAACCTTTGTAATAGTTGGAGTTTGGTGGATAGGTTTTGCTCAAATTACTTACAGAAGATTACCTAATAATGTTTATAACAGGAAACCTTCTAAAGATTTTATTTGGAAAGGATTACACGAACTTAAGATTGTAGTAAAAGAGTTGAAAAAACATCCAGAATTAAAATTATTTTTAACTTCGTTTTTCTCTTATAGTGTTGGGGTACAAACTATTATTTTAATGGCTGGTATATTTGGAAGTAAAGAACTGGAATTGCCAACATTGGATTTAATTGCGGTTATTTTATTAGTACAAATTGTAGGTATTGTTGGTGCATTTTTATTTTCTAGACTATCAGATAGAATAGGGAATATTTCTTCATTAAAAATAACAATTTTAATATGGGGAATTGTTTGTTTGTGTGCTTTTTCATTAGATAAAAATCAAGAAAACGTGCAGTATTACTTTTATGGTTTAGGTGCTTTAATAGGCTTGGTAATGGGAGCAATTCAATCATTATCTAGATCTACATATTCTAAATTATTGCCAGAAACTAAGGATCACGCAACTTATTTTAGCTTTTACGATGTAACTGAAAAAATAGCAATTGTATTTGGTATGCTTGTTTTTGGGTTGTTAATTGCAGTTACTGGTTCAATGCAATGGAGTGTATTGTTTTTGGCTATTTTCTTTTTAATTTCTTTTGTTTTGCTGAACTTTGTTGGAAAAACAAAGTATGTTCAATAAATTTGATTTTATAGTTGTTGGAGCCGGAATAGTTGGTCTTGCAACAGCTTATAAACTACAACTTAAATATCCAGAAAAAACGATCGCTATTTTAGAAAAAGAAGATACTGTTGGAGCACATCAAACTGGAAGAAATTCAGGAGTTATGCATTCTGGAATTTATTATAAACCAGGTTCTTATAAAGCAACTAATTGTAATAATGGACGTGCTCAATTAGTGAATTTCGCAAAGAAATTTAATGTTAATCATGATGTTTGTGGAAAAATAATTGTTGCAACTAAAGAATCCGAATTGCCGTATTTGGATGAAATATTTGATAAAGGAATTCAGAATGGAACAGAAGGTATTTGTTTTTTAGATGCTGAAGAATTAAAAGAAAAAGAATCTTTTATTGATGGAATGAAAGCAATTTGGGTGCCTACAGCAGGTATTATAGATTATGTTCAGGTTTGTAGAGAGTTTGTTACTCAAATTTCTAAACTTAATTCAAGTAGTAAATTGATTAATTCGTGCAAAGTTAATACTATTGAAACGTCTACTTTAAAAACCATTTTGCAGACTTCAAAAGGCGAGTTTGAAGCCACTAAAGTGATTTTTTGTTCAGGGTTGCAATCAGATAGAATTGCCCAAAAAGATGAACTTAAATTGGATATGCACATTGTTGGTTTTAGAGGTGATTATTATGAATTGAAACCTGAAGCAAAACACAAAATAAACAACTTGGTTTATCCTGTTCCAGATCCAAAATTTCCTTTTTTAGGCGTTCATTTTACTAGAATGACTGATGGAAGTATTGAATGTGGCCCAAATGCTGTATTTACGTTTAAAAGAGAGGGTTATAAACGAACAAGTTTTAGCTTAGTTGATACTTTTGAAGCATTAAGTTATAAGGGAACTTGGAAATTATTTGGTAGACATTGGCGTAAAGGAATTGACGAATACAAAAGAGCATTTTCAAAACGATTATTTGTGAAGGAATTGCAAAAAATGATGCCTTCAATTACGGTAGATGATGTTGAAACTGGAAGATCAGGTGTTCGTGCCCAGGCAATTGATTATAATGGAGGAATGGTAGATGATTTCAAAATAATGAAAAAGAATGGAAACATTCATGTTATTAATGCACCTTCGCCAGCTGCAACTGCTTGCTTAGCTATTGCAGATGAAATTATTAAAGAAGTAGGAAAATAGGATTATGGAATTTTTTCAAAAAGAAATAAAACTACAAGCTGTTAAAAGAGGTTTTCATTTAATAACCGATGAAATTGTTAATGGTATCCCTGAAATTGCTTCAATTTCTGTTGGACAATTACAAGTTTTTATTAAACATACTTCTGCAAGCTTAACAATTAATGAAAATGCTGATGCAACCGTAAGAGATGATTTTGAAAATCATTTTAATACAATGGTACCAGAAAATCAATCGTATTATAAGCATACCCTCGAAGGACCTGATGATATGCCTGCTCATATTAAATCATCTTTGTTAGAAACTTCAATTCAAATTCCAATTACAAATGGCGTTTTAAATCTTGGAACTTGGCAAGGTATTTACTTATGTGAACATAGAGATTTTGGCGATTCTAGAAAAATTGTATTAACAGCTTTTGGAGAATAAAGATTTTAAATTTTATTCCTTTTTAAATGGATATAATTTAATATTCTCTTTTAAGGTTATATTTGTAAATATTCCCTTTTATGGTTATATTTTTGGAATATTCTTTCGAAAAGTATATATTTGAATCTTAAAGAAAGATAAATGACAAGTATATTGACTGGTGATATTGTTAATTCAAGAAATATTGAGGCGCAAATTTGGATGCCAATATTAAGAAATGTATTGAGTAAATACGGTACAGAGCCTAACCAATGGGAAATATACAGAGGAGATAGTTTTCAATTAGAAATAATTCCAGGAAATGCTTTAAAAGCAGCTATACTTATCAAGGCATCTATAAAATTAATTAAAGGATTGGATGTTCGGTTAGCAATTGGAATAGGAGATAAGTCTTATTATTCGGAAAAAATTACAGCTTCAAATGGAACAGCATTTATTAATTCTGGAGCGTGTTTTGATGGATTAAAAAAAAGTATAATAGCAATTAAATCACCGTTTCTAAACTTCGACAATCAAATAAATGTAATGTTGAATTTGGCACAGTTGACAATGAATAGCTGGACTCAAAAATCATCAGAAATTGTTAAGTTATCAATTGAAAATCCTACTTTAAATCAAAAAGATTTTGCTAAAATTTTAGGAAGAACTCAGAGTGCAATAAGTAAAAGTTTAAAAATTTCAGGTTATGAAGAAATTATGAATATGGTTAAGCATTACGAAAATTCAATAGAAAATTTATGATAGAATTATTATTACAGTTACTTCTAGCTCATATAATTGGAGATTTTGTTTTACAACCTCAAAAATGGGTCAAAAGTAAAGAGAAAAAGAAAGTAAGATCTCCATATTTATATTTACACATATTGATTCATGCAGTAATGCTACTAATGGTATTGCAGTTTAATATTAAATATTGGCTTGGAATAATTATAATAATTGTATCTCACTTCATAATAGATTTAATTAAGTTGTATTTAATAAAATCAATCAATAATAGATGGTTGTTTTTATGGGATCAAATTGCTCATTTACTAGTTATAGTAGGTGTTGTAAATATTTACGCAACTTTTAAAATTAATATAGCTGAAATATATTCGCCTAAAATTCTGTTATTTATAATATCAATTTTATTTATTACTTCAGTTTCTTCAATTATTATGAAGATTGTTATATCTAAATGGGAAATAAAGGGGAATTCAAAAGGGAAATCTTTAAATGATGCAGGTCAATATATCGGAATTTTAGAAAGGTTACTTATTTTTGTGTTTATTATTAGTGATAATTGGGAGGCAATAGGATTTCTACTCGCAGCAAAATCAATCTTTAGATTTGGAGATTTATCAAAATCAGATGATAGAAAACTCACAGAATATATTCTTATAGGAACTTTATTAAGTTTTGGATTTGCAATTGCAATAGGAGTAGGTTATAATTATTTAATGGAAATAATCAATCTACATTGATAGATTTCACATAAAAGTTTTCATCAATTTTAAAATTTGAATTCGAAGTTTTTAATTCAATCTCTTTCCAATCTTTGTTAGGGAAAATCCATTGTTTCTTCGAATTTAAGTAAGTTAAAATTGGCATATCAAAATCTTCAACAATATGCGTCCATCTATAAATAAGTGTATTTTTATCAATTTTGTATTCTAAAGTAGGAATTCTAATATCTCTGAGGTACTGATTGAAAAAAGCGGTTAAATCTATTTTAGTTTTAGCACTCATATAATCTTCAATTTGCTTGGTCGTCACAGTTTGATGATAAAATTCTTCATTTAAACCTCTTAAAACACTTCTCCATAAATTATCATCTTCTAATAATTGCCTTAAAGTATGCAACATATTTGCACCTTTTACATACATATCTACAGATCCTGCATGATTAACATTGTATTTTCCAATAATAGGTCTGTCATTTTGAATTTGTTTCCGAGTTCCAATTACATATTCACTACTTGCTTTCTTTCCATAATGATAGTCCAAGAACAAATTTTCTGAATAAGCTGTAAAACTCTCATGAATCCACATATCAGCCATATCTCTATTTGTAATATTATTAGCAAACCATTCGTGACCAGATTCATGAACAATAATAAAGTCAAATTTTAACCCCCAACCTGTTCCGCTTCTATCTTGTCCTAAATACCCATTTTGATATTTATTCCCATACGTAACTGAACTTTGATGTTCCATTCCTAAATAAGGAACTTCAACAAGTTTATAACTGTCTTCATAAAAAGGATAAGGACCAAACCAATACTCAAAAGCCTCTAAGGTTCTTTTTACATCTTTAAAATGCTTTTTAGCTTTGGCTAAGTTTTCTTTTAGAACATAATAATCACAATCTAAAATTCCTTTCTCTCCATTGTATTTTTCTGAAAAATGTGCATAATTTCCAATATTAATATTAACCCCATAATTGTTTATTGGATTGCTAACATACCAATGATATGTTTTTGTACCATTTTTATTTATTGAGGTTTTTAGTAAGCGACCATTAGATACATCCATTAAGTGACTTGGAGTAGTTATATTGATTGCCATATTTTCTGGTTCATCATACATGTGATCTTTGCAAGGCCACCATAAACTTGCTCCATCTCCTTGGCAGGAAGTGGCTATAAATTCTGTTCCGTCATTATCAGTACTCCAAGTGATTCCTCCATCCCAGGGTGGTCTTTTGGCAACAATAGGTTTACCTTCAAAATAAATTGTTAATTCATTTTCTGAATCTACTATTTGTTCTTCTTTGAGCTGGATTAAATGAACATTTCCATCTCTTTTAAAATTAAGCTCTTGTCCATTTTGAATAGCCTTTGTTATCTTCATTGGTTCTTGTAAATCAATTTGAAGAATTTGATAAGGACTTAATACTTTATATTTAACAATATTAAAACCTGAAATAAATTTGGAATCAGGTTTTATTTCAATATTTAGATTGTAATGTTTTAAATCCCACCAAGCTCGTTCTTTTGTTATTGAACCTCTAAGTGTATCTTGGTGTGTAAAAATATTATTTTGAGAAAATAGTTGTAATGAAAGGAATAGTAAAAATATATTAAATATTATTTTATTCATAAATAAATGACATCAAAATTAAATGTTGAAGATACTGATTTATTTATATTTTGTACTTGGTATTCAGTTTTTAGTTTTTAAGATATTTTTTGTAAATTTAAAAAATTATATCACTAAATGATCTTAACAAAATTCAATAAAAATACAGGAATCCTCGATTCAAAATTTGTGGGAACTATAGTTTTACATGATATTGTTGAGTATATAAGGGCTACTAAAAATAATGTATTTTATCCTAGAGTTTTAAAAATATTAACGGATGCCACGAAATCTGATATGAATTTAGTTTTTGAAGATTTGGAAATAATTGTTGCTGAAAATTATAAATCTATTGAACAATATGATTGTATTATAGATGCGATAGTTATAGAGAGTCCTAAAGAAACTGCTTTATCTATGTTATATCAAGAATTAGCAAAAACAGGCAAGTATAAATTCAATATATTTTCTACCAGAGAAGCAGCTATGCAATGGTTAGAGAAATATTAGTTTAAATCTTTTACATATTTTTCAGCCTTTATAATAGCTTTCGAAATATCAGAAACAATATATTTTCGTTCAATAATTTCATACATACCATTATTTCTAAATTTTTTTCTTAAATCTACACTAATACCAGATAAAATTACAAGAATACCTCTTGCATTAAAAGTTTTAACTATTTCTTTTAAACTTTGAAAACCTGTAGCATCAATTATTGGTACATATCTCATTCTTATAATTATTACTTTTTTGTCTTGGTTATCAATAGTAATTGTTTCTTGAAATTGCCGAGCCGCTCCAAAAAATAAGGGTCCATTTATTTCATATAATATAGCTTCTTTTGGTAAGTCTACTATTTCTTCATCAAATAAATTTTCACCATCTTTTCTTTCTGAAGTGATATTTTTTATGTGAACAGATTCACTCATTCGTTTCATAAACATAAAACTAGAAAGTACAATACCAATTTCTATAGCAATAACTAAATCAAAGATTACTGTTAAAAAGAATGTGGTTAGCAAAATAATAATATCCATTCTGCTCCCTTTTAAAATAGATTTAAATTGTCTCCATTCACTCATATGGTAAGCAACAACAATTAAAATACTAGCCAAACATGAGAGCGGTATTAGTTTTGCGTAAGGAGCAAAAAGTAGCATTATTGCAAGTAATATAAATGCGTGAATAATTCCAGCTATTGGAGTTCTTCCTCCATTTTTAACATTTGTTGCTGTTCTAGCAATAGCACCTGTTGCAGGGATTCCTCCAAATAAAGAAGATGCAATATTTGCAAATCCCTGTGCAATTAATTCCATATTTGAACGATGTTTTCCTCCAATCATAGAATCCGATACAACTGCTGAAAGTAATGATTCTATACTTCCTAATAATGCAATTGCAAATGCGGGTTGAATTAATGATTTTACGGTTTCATAATCAAAATGAGGTAAAACGGGCAAACTAAGTTTATTTGGTATTTCTCCAAAATTACTTTCAATAGTATCAACAGGAATATTAAAAATTTGTACTACAATTGTTGCTAACAAAATAGCAACAATTGATCCTGGGATTTTTTTTATCAATTTTTGAAAATAGATAGTTATAATTACAGTTGTACCAGCAATTGAAATGGCATACCAATTAATATTTTGAAAATTGTTAAAATATACAACCCATTTATCAATAAAATCAGCTGGAAGATTCGCAATGTGTAGCCCCAAAAAATCATTAACTTGAGATGAAAAGATAATTAAAGCAATACCACTAGTAAAACCAACAATAAGAGAATAAGGAATAAATTTTAAAAAGTTTCCAAGTTTAGCAAGTCCTAAACCAATAATTATAAATCCAGCCATAAATGTTGCGATGGTTAAACCATCCATACCATATTGTTGAACAATACCATATACAATTACAATAAATGCACCAGTTGGACCACCAATTTGCACTCTACTACCACCAAAAGTTGAAATAATAATTCCTGCAATGATAGCTGTAATAATCCCTTTTTCAGGAGACACACCTGAAGCAATAGCAAAAGCAATGGCTAGTGGAAGTGCCACAATTCCAACAATGATTCCTGAAATAAGATCTTTAAAAAAGGTTTCTTTAGAAATTCCTTGCTTTAGTAGAGAAAATAATTTGGGCGTAAATTCTTTTTGCATTTGTATTATTTAAATGACTTCAACTCCTTGTTTAACCTAGGATTAGGTTTTTAGGAGATGCAAATTTAATCAAATAAAGTAGGATTTAGGATTTGTAACTTGGAAAATCATCAATAAATTTATTTATGGCAATGTTTGAATTTATTTTTGCTTGTTTAGATAATCTAATTTCAAAATCCCAAATATAACCTTGAATTTTAATCATATACGCCTTTGGTTTTTTAAGATAGATTGTTTCACATAAATTTAAAACTTGATTTGGAGGAACTTCATGTGTTGAAAAAGAAATTTCTTTTGAAGGATATATACGTTCCATAGCAAAGCCATCTTTTAAATTAGTTTTACAAGCATCAACAAAAATTACAGTTTTATATGTTGAAATTAATTCAGCATCTTCAACCATTAATTGATATTTGCAGAACAGGTTTTCTTCATTAAAACCTTCTTTCTCTAATTTTTCTATAAATGCCCAACCTAAACCATCGTCTTGCCGAGTATTATTTCCAATTCCAATAACTACTATTTTATCTAATTTTTTCATCAATTAAATTTCCTTTATAATCTTCTAATTGAACAATTAATGGCATTTGATCCATTGCATGTGTTGCGCAACTTAAACAAGGATCGTACGCTCTAATTGCAATTTCAACTTGGTTCAACATAGGTTCAGTAATTTCTAATTTTTCACTTAAAACATCGTCGGCTACTTTTCGTACACCTCTATTCATAGCTTCGTTATTATGAGTAGTTGAAACTATTAAATTACATTTAGTAATTAAACCTTTATCATCTGTATGGTATTCATGAATTAATGTTCCACGCGGTGCTTCAATAATTCCTATTCCTTTAGTACGCGGAGTTCCCTTTCTTACTAAATCATCATCTAATAACGCATCGTCGAGTAATAAGTTTTTCATAGATTCGGCACAATGTAATAATTCAATTAAACGTGCCCAATGCGTATGCATTGTCATATTATTTGGCTTGTTTTGTGTATAGGCTTTAAATTGTAATCGTTCAATTTCAGCTAGAGGCGTGTTAATATGTGAACTTGTATTTAATCTAGCCAGTGGGCCAACTCTATTCCAACCTTTTTCTCTTCCATATGCTGTCATATAGGGAAATTTTAAATAGGACCAAGGTTCTACAGCTTCTTTGAAGTGATTTTTATATTCAATATCTTCAATATTTAATAATTCTTTTCCTTCAAAATCTACTGAGCGTAATCGTCCATCATATAATTCTAAACCTCCATTTTCTTTATTTATTAACCCTAAATGATTTGAGGGATACGCAGCAAAATTATCTATCCAATTACTATTTTCAGAATGAAATGATTTTATAAAACCTATTACTTCTTTAGACCAAGCTATCATAGTATCAATAGTTGGAATTTGTTTTCCATCTAAAAAATATGCACGTTCTTCTTTTGTAAAGGTTTTATGAACTCCTCCTGGAACGGCTAATATTCCATGAATTTTTTTCCCAGCCAATGCCTTTATAATTTCTTGACCGAATTTACGCATTAGTATGCCTTTTTTTGCAAGCTCAGGATTTTCTGTTGCTACGGCTACAATATTCCTTTTTTCAGCTGGTGCATTTATACCAAATAATAAATCGGGAGAAGCTAAATAGAAAAAATGCAATGCATGAGATTGAAATACCTGCCCAAAATGCAATAATTTTCGAAGTTTTGTAGCTGTAGGAGATAGGTTTTCTGGATCAATTCCAACTAATTGGTCAATTGCTTTTGCTGCTGCTAAATGATGACTTACCGGGCAAATTCCGCATAGGCGTTGTACTAAAACTGGCGCTTCCCAATAGGGATGACCTTGAATAAATTTTTCAAACCCTCTAAATTCTACAATGTGTAAATATGCATCTTCAACTTTACCGTTTTTATCTAATTTAATAGTTACTTTACCATGGCCTTCAACACGTGTAACAGGTTCTATTATAATTTTTCTCTTATTCATATTACAGGTATTTAGCAATTAATCATATTTAAATTCAGGATAAGCGATTGAATATTCTTCTTCAAAAAGGATATTTTTAACAACGTTCCAAATGTGATTTGCATTTGGTGGACAACCAGGAATGTGGTAGTCAATTTTTACAACTTCATGGTTTGAATACACTTTATTCAATATTTTTGGAATATCTTCATGGTTTGGAATTATATTTTCTCCCGCTTCACTTGTCATAGAATTGAGATAAGCTTCTTTTAAACATTCTTCAATAGGAATTGTATTTCTTAAGGCTGGTAGTCCTCCCCAAATGGCACATTCCCCAACCGAAACTAAAATATCACAGTGCTTACGAAACTCTCTTAAAACTTCAATATTATGTGTATTACAACAGCCACCTTCAATAAGACCAATATCACAGCGTTTTGTAAATTTTTTAATATCTGTAATTGGTGATTTATTAAATTCTACAACTTCCAGTACATCTAATAAACCTAAATCAATATCAAGTAAAGACATATGACAGCCAAAGCAACCAGCTAAAGAAGTTGTAGCAACACGTTTCTTTTTATTTGCTGTAGTGTGTTTTTTAATATCTTTTAACGATATTAATCTACCTTGTGCTCCAAGGTCAAACTGTCTGTCTCCAAATGGTTTTCCAAATGATTTTCCTTTAACTAAAATTGAACCTGTTGGACAAATATTCATGGCATGTTCAGCTTGAGATTCTGATAATTTAGCTTCTTGCTCATAATCTATTGAAACGAGTGTATTATTACCTCTTTCTGTAAGGCTAAATACTTTATAGCCATCACTTGTTATAATTTCTTCAATACAGCGTCTACATTTAATGCATCTATTTTGGTTAACTACAATACGTTCTGGTCTGGCGTCTACAATTCTATCTACAAATAAATGTGGAAATCGGGTATATCTAATTCCTGTTTCATACCCTAAATTTTGCATTTGGCAATCGCCACTTTTCTCACACGAAGGGCAGAAGTGGTTACCTTCAATAAACATCATTTCCAGAATTGCTTTACGCGTGTCTAATAATTCGGGTGTGTTTACTTCAATATCCATTCCTTCAGCTACATTTAATGTACATCCTGCTATCGTTTTTCCATTGCTTTTTACGGTGCAAACCCTGCAACTTCCAATTGGATTGAGGTGTTTGAAATGACATAAAGTTGGAATGAAAATTCCGTTTTGTTTTGCCGCTTCAATTAGGTTTACGCCTTTTTCGGCTGAACAATTTCGTCCGTCAATTTTAAATGATACATTTTCCATGTTGTTACAAACTTATAATTGTGTGTTTTTAACTAAGCTATTCAATACAGGTTTATTTATATACTAAATTCAAATAGTTGTTGGTTTTAAATTTAAATATCTTCAAATAATTTATTCAAAATAATAAGTTATTGGTTTTGAGTTTCTTTAATTAAGGAATCATAATCATAAATTGCCGCTTCCATATCAAATTCTACATTTTTATTATCATGAGAAGGTGAAATTTTCAGATTAAAATAATCTTTAAACTTGTCTATTGCCATAACTAAGGAATTTGGAGAAGTTTTACCTAATCCACATCGGCTTGAAAGTTGAATGATTTTCCCCCATTCTTTTATTTCATCCAAATCTTGTTGTGTACCTAAACCTCTTTTTAATTTAATTATTTTTTCATATAAAATTTGATTTCCAGCTCTGCAAGGTGTGCAAACTCCGCAAGATTCCATTTTGAAAAATTTCATAAAATTTTCTTGAATATGAAGAATGCTTCTAGATTTGTTAAAAACCATTATTGAACCACCACAAATAAGATCTTCATCACAAATTTTACGATCAAATTCAGTGTTGTTAATGCATTGGCCAGAAGGACCACTTATTTGTACATAATAAGGTGAAAGAGCTTCACATAATTTTAATATTTCTCTAACTGTTATTCCCCATTCAATTTCATAAATACCTGGTTTTGCAACATCGCCAGAAATACTTAATAATTTAGTTCCTTTACTGTTATTAGTTCCAATTTTTGAAATAAATTTAAGACCTAATTCAAGAGTTCGGGCAGCTTTTACAAAAGTTTCTACATTGTTAACTATTGTGGAATAACCTAAATAACCATTTTCTGTAGGAAAGTATTTTTGAATTCTAGGAACTCCTCTTTTTCCTTCTAAAGATTCAATTAAAGCTTTTTCTTCTCCACAAACGTAAGAGCCTGCTCCTAATTGTATTTCAATTGAAAAATCAAAGTTTTTTATGCCTAAAATATTCGTTCCTAAAAGACCTTTAGTATAAAAATCTTTTAGCGTGCTTTCTAAATTTCTCAATAAATATTTGTATTCAGCGCGTAAGTATATAAACCCAGTTTTGGCGCCAGTAACATGAGCGGCAATTATCATGCCTTCTAGTAATAAACCAGGAAGATTATTTAATAAAGATTTATCCTTAAAAGTGCCTGGTTCTCCTTCATCGGCATTGCAAACAACAATTTTTTTAGAACTGTTGCTATCTTTACAGTATTTCCATTTTTTTGCTGTGGAGAAAAAAGCACCACCACGACCTGTAAGTTTTGATTTGGTAATTAAATCTAAAATTTTGTCAGCACTTTTAATATTTTTCAAAGATTTTCCAACTTTATACTCTCTAAAAATAACAGTTTTATCTTCAGGTGGCGTATATCTAATTTTACTTGTAAAAGTACTTTCAATAGATTTTAAGGAAGCTCCATTTTTTAATTGTTGAATTATTTTTTTAACTTTTTGCGGTGTTAAATTAGTAACTGGGTGAAAATTAATAAGAGCAGCAGGTTCTTGATCGCTTAATCCAATACACGAAGTTTCAAAAAGACTAAATAATGGGTTTTTATCATATTCACCAAAAGTACAACCTGTTTCTTTTTCAAAAGCAGCTTTAATTTGCTGAAACCCTTTGAATTCACAAATAATACTGTTGTTTAAATAAATAATGAATTTCCCTGTTGGTTTGCTGTGGAAGAAATGATAAAACGTAATAACACCTTCAATTTCTATTGTTGAAATCTTTAGTTTTTTAGCAATTTCATAAATAGCATTTTTTGAAATATAGCCATATGTATTCTGAAACTCCCAAAGTTTGTTTAATAGGTCTTTTCTTTCCATATTAAAAAAGTATTAAAGTTTACACCATTAAATTTACAACATAAGTTGTTGAAAATCAATTAAATTAGAGGCTGTCTTAATAATTGTTATATAAATTTTATTTTTAATAGAATTTTGAATTATTATCATTTTTACTGTAGAAATGATTTTTATAATTAGTGATAATTATTGGTTTTATTGATGAATGTTTAAAGTTTTTTTCTTGTTTTTCTTAAGTAAGTTTAATGAAATCTTCAAAATTCAATTTTATAGGAGCATTTTATTAAATGTGAATTAATTAGAGAAGGCTAAGTCTATAAAAACTTATTAACAATTTGAGATTCTTTTTTTTATCTACAGAAGATAATGTAATAAACACAAAAGAAGTAAGATAATAATTCATTTTTCTTTTATTATTGAGTGTTAATTAGGTTAAGAATCTAATGAATTTGACTTTTGGAAGTGTATTTATTGTTAATAATTGAATTGTAAGAAATAAGACTATATAGTATGGTTATAGTATTTTTGCGGCTTAATTTTTTTATAAGCAATTATCAAATCAACACAATGAAAAAACTAATCACCCTAATCACAATTTTAGTAACAGTTTCAGTTACTGCACAAAACTTTCAATTACACAGAGATTTAGAAAGAGGATATTTTACAACCACATTTGAATTATTTAAAATGGACAAATACGGTAATACATATACTTTTATTGATTTTGATTACAATGCTAAAGTGGGAACTGGGCAAGCTTATTATGAAATAGCTCGTGTATTAAAAACAGAAAAAATGCCTATTGGTTTACATGTTGAATACAATGCGGGTTTAGGAACTTTTTCTATTCCAGGTTCACAATTAGGTTACACAATTGGTGAAGCTTGGATTTTTGGAGCAAATTATGGTAAAGGAAATGCCAAATGGGGATTCTCTACGTATGCAGGTTATAAAGCTTTTACGGGTGCAAACAAAGGAAATTATCAAGTTACTGGAACTTGGTATTGGAATATGATAGCTGATAAATTAAGTTTTACAGGTTTTGCTGATTTATGGTCGCAAAATTATAAAGGAGCGAAAAATTTAACGGTGTTTTTGGCTGAACCTCAGTTGTGGTATCATTTAAATAAAACTTTTTCTATTGGTGGAGAACTTGAAATCTCATCAAATTTTGCAGGCGGAAGTGATGCAATTAAAGGAAGACCAACATTAGGAGTAAAATGGAATCTTTAAAAAAATAAACGATGTTAGATAAGTTTTTCAAAATAACAGAAAATAAATCCACCTTAAAAACTGAAATCATAGCTGGTATTACTACGTTTATGACTATGGTTTATATTTTAGCAGTGAACCCAAGTATTTTAGGTGCGGCAGGAATGGATAAAGATGCCGTATTTACTGCAACAGCTTTATCAGCAGTAATTGCAACTTTAGTTATGGCTTTGGTAGCAAAATTACCGTTTGCATTAGCTCCAGGAATGGGATTAAATGCATTTTTTGCTTTTACTGTTGTTTTAGGAATGGGCTATTCATGGCAGTTCGCATTAACAGCTGTTTTTTTAGAGGGTATTATTTTTATTCTTCTTACAGCTTTTAATATTAGAGAATTAATAGTGAACTCAATTCCATTAAATTTGAAGCATGCAGTTTCAGTTGGTATAGGTTTATTTATTGCTTTTATTGGTTTAAAAGGAACAGGATTAATAACAGATAATCCTGCAACTTTAGTTCAATTAGGAGATATGAAGAACCCCGCTGTTTTAGTTGGGTTAGCGGGTGTAATAATTATAGGTGTTCTTTTAACAAAAAAGATAAAAGGAGCTATTTTAATTGGAATTTTAACTTCAACTATTATTGGTTTATTTGTTGGTGTAACTGTGATTCCTGATAATTTTACGTTTGTAAGTTTACCTCCTTCAATTGAGCCAATTTTTTTTAAGTTTGATTTTTCTCAAGTATTTACTTTAGATATGTTATTGGTATTATTTACATTCTTATTTGTTGATATGTTTGATACTGTGGGAACGCTGGTTGGCGTGTCTTCAAAATCGGGAATGTTAGATAAGGATGGAAATGTTCCAAGAGTTAAACAAGCTTTATTTGCAGATTCAATTGGTACTTTTGTTGGTGCAATTTTAGGAACTTCAACAGTAACCACTTATGTTGAAAGTGCTGCTGGTGTTGCTGAGGGCGGAAAAACGGGTATGACAGCTTTAACAGTTGCGGTAATGTTTGCTTTATCATTGTTTTTTGCACCTATATTTATGATTATTCCTGCGGCTGCTACTGCTCCAGCTTTAATAATTGTTGGATTGTTTATGATTTCACCAATAATGAAAATAGATTTAACTGATTTTACGGAAGCTATTCCAGCTTTTTTTACTATTATAATGATGCCTTTAACCTACAGTATTGCTGAAGGTATTGTGTTTGGAATGTTATCATATGTATTGTTAAAAGTGCTCACAGGTAGATTTAAAGAAATAAAACCTATCATGTATATTATTGCAATTCTATTTGTTATAAAGTTTTATATTTAGTTTTAAATTAGAATTCAAAGTTTATAAACTCCAACTGAAATTTCAGTTGGAGTTTATTTATGAATTTAGTTACGCTTATTCTTCAATATGGCTTCCTTTAATAGGAGTAGATGTGTTTGGTAAAACTAAGTTTAAAATAACTCCAACAATTGAAGCTAAACCAATTCCAGCCAGCGAAAAGTTCCCGTAACTCATTTGAGCTCCACCAATACCAATTGTTAGTATAATTGATACAATTACTTGATTACGTGTTTTAGAAAAATCGGTTTCGGCATCAATTAAAGTTTTAATTCCAATACTAGCAATCATTCCAAATAATAATAGCATAATTCCACCTAAAACTGCAGCAGGGATTGTTTTTAAAACAGCACTAATTTTTCCAACCAATGAAAATACAATTGCAGTAACTGCTGCAATACGTAAAACTCTTGGGTCAACAATTTTAGTTAATGCAACAGCACCAGTAACTTCACTATATGTAGTGTTTGGAGGTCCTCCTAAAAAGCCTGCAAAAGCAGTTGCAATTCCATCTCCTAATAAGGTTCTGTGTAACCCTGGGTCTTTAACGTATTCTTTTTCAGCAACACCACCAATAGCGTACATATCTCCAATATGTTCAATAATAGGAGCAACAGCAACAGGAATCATATAAAGAATTGCTGCCCAGTTAAATTCGGGAGTCGTAAATTTTGGTAAAGCAAACCAAGCAGCTTCATTTACAGATGTAAAATCTACCTATCCTGCAATAATTGAAATAACATATCCAACTACGATTCCAATAAAAATTGGAATTAATTTCAGAATACCTTTAGCGTAAACTACAATTACAATTGCAGTTATTAAAACCGAAAGAGCAATAAGCCAATTTGTTTGAGCCATATCAACACCTACTGATGCTAATGATAATCCAATAATCATAATTACTGGTCCAACTACAATTGAAGGGAATATTTTTTCTATAACTTTTAACCCCCATAGTTTTACAATTGCCGAAACAATTCCATATACGATACCTACAGCAATTAAACCTCCTAATGTTCCAGGATAACCATATAATTTTGTTGCAGCAACAATTGGAGCAATAAATGCAAAGCTACTTCCTAAAAATACAGGAACTTTTCCTTTTGTTATTACATGAAAAATTAGAGTTCCAACTCCAGCTGTAAATAAGGCTACGGCAGGATCAATATCAATTAATAGAGGAACTAATACAGTAGCGCCAAATGCTACAAAAAGAAATTGGATTCCAACAATTATCCGTTTTGCCGGATTGTTAAGATTGACTGGTTTTAGATTTTGAGAAGTAGACATATTTTGGTTGGTTTAAAAAATTGGATAAAAGTAAACATAAAAAGAAAACTAGCAGAAAATAGCGCTTTAGATTGTCTTCAAACTGTAATATTTAGAATTGATATTGATAAAAAGAGGATTTTACTCAATATTTATAGCAATTCTTGTGAATTTTATTTTTTTGATCAAATTGTAAGATTTTAGGAGAATTATTTAAAACGGAGATTGAAAATATTCCAAATTATTTCATACTTCGAAAACGTTTTAAATAGCATTTTCTTCTTTTTTAAAGTTATTAAAATTTATTTTTAAATGTCTTTTTTAGTACTCAAAATTACCTTCGTTTTTGAGTGGTTCTACGTTCTATTTTCCATTTTATGATAAAATGTTAAAAAAATGTAATTTTTATCATAACAGTAATATTTGTATCAAATTAATGAAGATATGATAAAACACATAGTGTAAAAGAGGTCTATTTTGCGAAATATCAATTACAATTTTAAATTAAATGAACTAATAATTTGGTTTTTTGAATTAAATTATGACAGATATCAGTTTTCTAATTGAATCCGATTGTTATCTTTGTTACAGTTCAATAGTTCAAAAAATGCTATTGAAATTTCAGATAGAATATAAAATATAAACATTATATATAAATATGAAAGTTGTTGAAAAAATATCCCTATTAAAAGCTAAGCGAGAAGCAGTAGCTGAAATGGGAGGTGAAGCGAGAATTGCAAAACAACACGAAAAAGGTAAGTTATCAGCTCGTGAACGTTTAAATCTTTTGTTTGATGAAGATACTTTTCATGAAATAGACGCATTTGCAAAACATAGATCTACTAATTTCGGGATGCAAAAAGTAGCAATTGAATCTGATGGTGTTATTGTTGGATATGGATTGGTAAATGGAAGATCTGTTTTTGCTTATTCACAAGATTTTACATCAAGAGGTGGTTCTTTAGGTCAAATGCATGCAGCTAAAATTTGTAAAGTAATGGATTTAGCTATGAAAGCAGGAGCTCCAATAGTTGGTTTAAATGATTCCGGTGGTGCTAGAGTTGAAGAAGGTGTTGATGCTTTAAAAGGATATGGAGATATTTTCTTCAGAAATTCAAGAGCTTCAGGAGTAATTCCTCAAATTTCTGCAATTATGGGACCTTGTGCAGGTGGAGCAGTTTATTCTCCAGCAATAACTGATTTTGTTTTTATGGTTAAAAAAACAAGTCATATGTTTATTACAAGTCCTTATGTAATTAAAACGGTAACTGGTGAAGAAACAACTTTTGAAGAGTTAGGTGGAGCAATGGTTCACAATTCAAAAAGTGGTAACTCTCATTTTGCTTGTGAAAATGACACGGATTGTATAGAACAAATTAGAGATTTAATAGATTATTTACCAAACAATAATATGGAGTCTGCTCCAGCATTAGAAATGGGTGATGATCCAAGAAGATCTTGTGATATGTTGGATACATTTATACCAGATGACTCTAAAGTTCCTTATGATATGAAAACTATCTTAGAGGAAGTATTAGATGGAGGAGATTTTTATGAAGTACATGAACATTTTGCTGAAAATGCAATAGTTGGTTTTGGTAGATTAAATAATAGATCAGTTGGTATTGTTGCTAATCAACCAATGTTTTTAGCTGGTTGTTTAGACATTGATGCTTCAGATAAAATAAGTAGATTTATTAGAACTTGTGATGCTTTTAATATTCCATTAATTACGTTTGTTGATGTGCCAGGATACTTGCCAGGTGTAAATCAAGAATTAAATGGTATTATTAGACACGGAGCAAAATTATTATATGCTTATGCAGAAGCTACAGTTCCTAAATTTACTGTAGTGTGTAGAAAGAACTACGGAGGAGCTTATATTGCAATGAGTTCAAGTCATTTAGGTGCTGATATGGTGTTTGCTTGGCCAACTTCTGAGATTGCTGTAATGGGTGCTAAAGGAGCTGTTGAGGTAATTTCAACTTATAGAAAAGAGATTAGTGAAGCTGAAGATAAAGTAGCAAAAACTCAAGAGAAAATTGATGAGTATGAAAAAGCTTTTAGTGTGCCTTATTTAGCTGCTGAAAGAGGTTATATTGATGAAGTAATTTTACCAAGTGAAACTAGAGAAAGACTTGTTATGGCTTTAGAAACATTGTCTTCTAAGTCAGAAGCACTTCCTCCTAAAAAACACGGAAACATTCCACTATAATTTTTTTTATTATGACACTAACACAAAAAAAGAGAAGAGCAGCAATAATTGCAGTAAGTACTTATACTCAAATGGAAACTAACCCTGATAAGACTTCTCGTGAGGCTTGGGGAAAAATGGGATTAAATAGAATTATGAGTGGTAGAGAAATGCTACAACGTAAAGGGAAAACACCAGGAGTTAAACCTTTTCTTTAAAAATTATTAAAACATTAAAATGATGAATTTCGATAAACACGGGATATTAGAAATGTCCAAACTAGAATTTGGAGCAGATCGTCCTAAAGCGGCTAATCCAATAAAAATTAATGACGTAAGTTTACGTGATGGTCACCAATCTTTGTTTGCTACACGTGGACGTACAGAAGATATGTTACCTGTTGCAGAAATGATTGATAATGCAGGTTATAATGCTGTTGAAACTTGGGGTGGAGCTACATTTGATACTATGCACCGTTTCTTAGGTGAAGATCCATGGGAAAGACTAAGAACTTTGAAAAAAGTAATGCCAAAAACACCTTTTTCGATGTTACTTCGTGGACAAAACGTTGTAGGTTACCGTAACTATGCTGATGATGTTGTAAAAGCATTTGTTCAACGTTCAATCGATAATGGAATGGATATTTTCCGTTGTTTCGATGCTTTGAACGATTACCGTAACTTTGAAACTGCGGCTCAAGTAATTAAAGATAATGACAAGCATTTTCAAGGTGTTGTTTGTTATACATTAAACCAACCTCGTTTAGGTGGTGATGTGTATAATATGGACTATTACCTTAATAAAGTAAAAGAACTTGTTGCCTTTGGTGTAGATTCTATCTGTATTAAAGATATGGCTGGTTTAATAGCACCATATGATATTTATAACATGGTTCGTGAAATTAAAAAAATTACGGATATTCCATTGAATTTACATACTCACTTTACTTCAGGTATGGGTGATTTAGCGATATTCAAAGCAATTGAAGCTGGTATTGATATTGTTGATACTTGTATTGGCCCTTACGCTTACCGTACATCTCACGCAGCTGTTGAACCAATGATTATGTCATTGTTAGGAACGAACCGTGATTCAGGAATGGATATCAATAAAATTACTGCTATTTCTGATGAAATGGAGAAATATATTCCTAAGTATAAGCATTTAGATAACAATCCTAAATATGCCACTACTGATATTAATGTGTTACTTCACCAAACTCCAGGAGGAATGCTTTCTAACTTGGTTAACCAGTTAAAAGCAATGGATGCTTTAGATAAATTAGAAGATGTATTCCATATGTTACCAAAAGTTCGTAAAGATTTAGGTAATATTCCATTGGTAACGCCTACTTCTCAAATTGTTGGTGTACAAACTGTAAATAACGTATTGTTTGATACTTATGAAGGTGAATATGCAAATATTACACAAGAGGTAAAAGACCTTTGTTATGGTTTATATGGTAAAACTACGGAACCTATCAATCCTGAAGTTCAGAAGAAAGCGTTAAAAGATTATCCACGTGGAGAAGAGCCTATTACTGCTCGTCCTGGTTCAATTTTAGAGCCTGAAATGGATGCCGTAAAAGATAAATTCAAAGGTCTTACTAAAGATGAAGATGACGAAGTATTATGTGCATTGTATCCTATTACAGGTAAAAGATTCTTGAAATGGAAATATGGTCAAGAAGAAGTTCCTGCTGATGTGAAAGCTAAAACAATGGCTGAAGTTGAAAAAGAAGAGGAATTAATTGCAAAAGCTTTATCTGGAGAATTGACTGCAGGTAAAAAAGGAAATTCTCAAATGACTGAAATGGAAGTTATTGTTGATGGTGAGAAATTCAATGTTGCAATTCCAAACGGAAAAGCAATGGCTAGACCAAAACGTAAGAAAAAAGAGTCTAATGAGCAAAGTAATGAAAATGCTTTATTAGCTCCTATTCCAGGAATGATTATTGAATTCAAGAAACAAAATGGTGACACTGTGAAAAAGGGTGATCAAGTTGTTGTGCTTGAAGCAATGAAAATGATGAATAATTTTGAAGCTCATAGAGATGGAGTTTTATCTGGAATCAAATATGATTCTGGTGATTCTGTTGCAAAAGGAGATTTATTATTTGTAATTGAATAAATAAAGTAATATTTGGTTAATAGAACTTTGAAGAAGTAGTCTGGTTTATTCAGGCTACTTTTTTTTATTATAAACGTGAGTTCGATATAATTGCTATTGATTATCAATTAGTTAATATCTTTTTATTGAAATCTAATGTCATTCCCGTGAAAACGGGAATCCAAACCCAAACATTTTAATAGATTCCTGCCTGCACAGGAATGACAACAAATCATAAAAGACTATAATATAGTTATTTATAAGTTTAAATTGTATTATTTCTTACTTCGAACTCAGGTTATAAGGATTTTAAGCATTAGATTTTAAATTTCACGCCTATTATGATATTTCTTCCAATATTTTGAATCCTGTCTGTTTTTAAGCGAGATAAGTGCGTAATATAACTTTCATTAAATAAATTAGTACCATTTAAATTGATGTCAAAAGTTGTTTTTCCAAATTTAACAGTACCTCCAAAGCCAACATTTACCAAGGAATAGCCTTTAGAAAAAGTTTCAAATCCGCTGACATTATTTTGATTAAAGGTACTTGAAACATTTAAGGATGCAAAACCATCAGATAGCCAATTTTTAATATTAAATTCCGTTCTAATCGTATTGTTCCAATTGTTGGCAGGAATTAATGGCAAATAATCACCGTCTTGTTTTTCTCCAGTAACCGTTTCAAAACTACTTTCAAAATGAAGCCAATCTAAAGGATGTGGGTGAAAATGCACACCAATTTCACCACCATATAATTTTGCATTGTTTTGAACATAGTCATAAACATCATTGTCTTCAAGCGTTTCTCCGGTTGGCGACGTGTAAATATAATTGTTCACATGATTGTAAAAGCCATTCACGAAAAACTCAAAGTGGTCTGTGTTATATTCTATATTTAAATCGGTTTGAATGTTTTGTTCTGTTTTTAAATCACTGTTTCCTACTTCATATCTATTAGTGCCTTCATGAACTCCGTTTGAAGTTAGTTCAGCTAAATTTGGCGCCCTAAAACCGGAAGCTACATTTAATCGGACAATTAAATGATCATTTAAATTGGTTTTATAACCTATGGAAGCATTTATGCTATTGTACGATTTATCAATGGCCACAAAAGAGCCTTCTTCGCCTGCAAGACCAAATGCTGTAGTGGAAATGGCTCTATTGTCAAAACGTAAGCCTACTTGTAATACATTCGATTTCCACTCAAAATTAGTGGTTCCGAAAAGACCAAAATCGTTGGTAACGGCATCTGGAATTAAATATTCTTCTCCAAAATTTTCGTTGTTTTGTTGCATTCCCTGAATACCAAGGATAGCTTCCAATTTCCCAATTTTTGGAAGATGGTATTTTGCATCGTAATTAAAAGTATTCAGTTTCATTTTTAAAATAGCGATATTGCTGTCTTCAAACTCACTTCTGTCATTAGCTATATAGCCAAAATCTACATCCAATTTTGAATTTGTAAAAAACAAGGTATTATTTAAACTAAATAAGTTATTAGAAACTCCTTGTTTTGGATAGTTTGTTTTTTTACTAGCTGTTTGTTGAGCAATTCCTTCTTCTGGAATACCAAGATCTAATTTATTGTAATTGTATCTAAATACACTGGATATTTTTGAATCGCTATACCCAATTCCAGTTTTGAAATCCGTTTCATTGTAACGTGTGTTTGTTACGCGATCTCCATTTGCAATTTTATAATCGGAATGCGTATTGTAACTTCCTCTTGCTAAAAATTTCCAATTCTCAGATGATGTTTTTAAACCTATTGAAGTATTGCTTCCAGCAGTGTTTGAAAATAATTTCTGATCAAAATTGGCAACAAAAGTGTTTGCTTCAGCAAATTTTTCTGGAATAAAATAGAGTACACCACCCAAAGCATCTGAACCGTAAAGTAAGGAAGCTGGACCTTTTATAACTTCAACACTTTCAATTCCAGAATCGTTTAAACCCAAACCGTGTTCGTCTCCAAATTGCTGATTTTCAATACGTACGCCTTGGGAATATACCAAAACCCGATTACCGCTTAAACCACGAATTACAGGTTTTCCAATAGAAGTTCCGGTAGAGACTTGTGAAACTCCAGGAATGGTTGTTAAACCTTCAATTAATGTTGAAGTTCCTTTTTGCTGTAAGGTTTTAATGTTTTCGTGTTCTACTTTCATTACGTTTTGGGATTGTAATTTATTAAAGGCAGTAGAAACAATTACTTCATCCATTTTAAAAACTGCTTCTTCCAAGATAAAGTTTAAAGTAGTTTCTTTTTTTATGAAGTTGATAATTTTGATTTCGGTTTGATAACCTATAGAGGCAACGGTTATTTTAATAGCATTATTTGGTAAATTGCTCAGTTCGTAGTATCCGTTTTCATTTGTTGAAGTACCTTTTTGAAGTTCTTCAATATATATTTCAACACCTAGCAGAGGTTCATTTTGTGTGTTTGTAATTTTGCCTGATAGTTTGTTTTGCGAATGTGCAAATACAGATAATCCTATTGTAAATAGTATGGATATATATAATTTCATTTGTAAATTTTTATTATTTTTTAATGGTCAAATGAAATTCACATATATTCCTCGGTGTTAAGTTCGAGGTTTCGTTATGCTCATTTCATGTGAGTTTTTTTATTGATAACTAGTTGTAATTCAGTTGTTATGTCAATAAAAAAGGAGGTGCTCTTGATAATTTAAAATGAAATTTTACTGAAGAGGTTTTTGCATCAGTTGTGAATATTTTTGTTTCAACTAAATTAGTTGAAGCGTGCAATTGGTTTGAAGAAAATTCAACTGTATTGTTGTTTATTTTAAAATGAAAAACAGAACAGTCAATTTCATGCAGATCTATATGCGTTTTATTTTGAGCTTGACAAATTGAATATTCGTGGGATGTAAACGCATGAGAAAACTGTATTGCAAATGGAAGCAATACAGTTGTAATTAGTACAAGTGAAATACTAATTTTTATATGTAATTTAATTGTATTCAAAATTGAACTACAATAGTACAAAATAATTTAATCTGTTACTCCAAATTTCTTTAGAATTACTTCTAATAAACACCATTTTGTAATAGATGATTGTAATAAATTGACACCTACAAAGGCTGTAAGCCATAGCCAATTAATATTAAATTTAATTACCAAAATTAGACTTATTAAAATAAATGTACCTGCAAAAGCTCTTACGATTCTTTGTTTCATTTTATTTGATTTTAAATTAGTTAGATTTTTCAATATTTAAAACAACCACATGAACTTTAGATTTAGTTCGTTGTTGTTTGTTGAATTCCGCTACAGCGTTAAATAAATGATCTGCTTTATCTTCATGAACAAATGCGTAAAAAATGATGGACTGACTTTCGTTCATTTCACTGGCAAACCAATTATCCTCTATAGATTCTTCTGTTAAATCTCTATATCCTTTAATTTCATTATATGAAAAAGTAATAATTTTTGACTTTTTCAATAAAAATTTGATATCTTTTTCAAAAGCTTCAATTGCAGTAATCATTAGTAATTTCATCTGTTATTTTTTTAAGGTTATAAAACTTCAGGTTTAATAGTAAACCAACACAATATTTATTTTTCCCATTTCTTTTTCTCAGTGATGTAGTAAATCATTGGAACTACAATAAGTGTTAGTAAGGTTGATACAATTGCACCTGCTACTAATGATATTGCCAGCCCTTGAAATATTGGATCGAATAATATGATGGATGCTCCAATTACAACAGCTCCTGTTGTTAATAATATAGGTGTAGTTCTTACCGCGCCAGCATCAATAATTGCTTGTTTTAAAGGAATTCCATCATTTAAACGAATTTCAATAAAGTCAATTAATAATACTGAATTTCGTACCATTACACCCGCTAAAGCAATCATTCCAATAAACGAAGTTGCGGTAAAAAATGCATCAAATAACCAGTGACCTAACACAATTCCTACTAATGAAAGCGGAATAGCTAACATCATCACCAATGGTGTTTTAAAGTTTTGAAACCAACCAACTATCAACATATAAATAATAATAATAACAACTAAAAATGCTGTTCCTAAGTCGCGAAAAACTTCTAATGTAATTTGCCATTCTCCATCCCATTTTACTGCAAAATCACTTTCATCAGATGGTTGTTCTAAGTACAACTCGTTTAATTTATACCCTTTAGGTAATTTAATTTTTTGTAATTTTTCTTTCATTCCTAAAATAGCATATACCGGACTTTCTAATCCGCCAGCCATATCAGCTGTGATATAAACAACTTGTTTTTGATCTTTTCTGAAAATAGTTTTTTGCAATGTATCTTGTTTAATACTTACCAAATCACTTATTGGAACCAAATTACCTTGATTTCCTCTAATTTTAATATTTTGAATATCCTGTAAGCTAGATTTATCCGCATCATTTAAGGCTAAAACAATATCAACCTTATCAAAAGAAGTTTCGTCATATAAATACGAAATGGGATATTCCTTTAATAAATACGTTAAGTTACCTACAACTTGTTGAGGTGCAATTCCATTAAGCATTGCTTTTTCTTTATCAACTTCAAGTTTGTATTCAATTTGAATAGCTTCAACCATCCAGTCAATATCTACAACATCAGTAGTATTTTCTAATATTTCTTTCACTTGATATGCTACCTTAATTTGCTCTTTGTAATCTGGGCCGTACACTTCCGCTACAAGCGTTGATAATACAGGAGGTCCTGGAGGAACTTCTACTAATTTTACATTTGCACCATATTTTTTAGAAATTTTTTGAATTTCAGGGCGCACTTTTTTAGCAATATCATGACTTTGTAAATCCCTATCCTTTTTTAATAATAAATTTACTTGAATATCGGCCATATTACTTCCGCCACGTATATCATAATGACGAACCAAACCGTTAAAAGTGATAGGAGCGGAGGTTCCAATATAGTTTTGATAATTTATGACCTCTGGAACTGTAGATAAGTATTGTGCTATTTCTTTTGTAACTGCAGCTGTTCTCTCTAAAGTAGTTCCTTCTGGCATATCAATCACTACCTGAAACTCATTTTTGTTATCAAAAGGCAACATTTTTACGGCTACTGATTTTGTAAAAAACATTAATACCGAACCAATTAATAGAACTCCTGTAATACTTAATATTATCCAGCGATTTTTTCTGCTATCCAGCAGTGGTTGTTCTATTTTTTTGTAGATTTTATAGATGAACCCACTTTCTAAACCTTCTTCTTTTTTATGTTTTTGCTTATCTTTTTCTTGTAATAAATGATAACCTAAATATGGGGTAACTGTTAACGCTACAAATAATGACAATATCATAGCAATGGAAGCGCCAATTGGCATTGGACTCATATAAGGTCCCATCATTCCTGAAACGAAAGCCATTGGTAAAATAGCTGCAATAACCGTAAATGTTGCTAAAATTGTTGGATTTCCTACTTCGTTAATGGCATAAATAGCTGCTTGTTTAAAAGGCAATCGTTTCATTTTAAAATGCCTGTGCATATTTTCAGCAATAATAATACTGTCATCAACCACAATTCCTACTACAAAAACTAAGGCGAAAAGTGTAATTCTGTTTAAAGTATAGCCTAATAAATAATAGCTAAATAAGGTTAAAGCAAATGTTAGTGGAACTGAGAAAAACACTACCAAACCACCACGCCAGCCCATTGCCAGCATTACTAAAATTGTTACAGCTAAAATTGCAACACCTAAATGAAGCAATAATTCACCTACTTTGTGTGAAGCCGTTTCACCATAATTTCTAGTGATAGCTACATGAACATCTGAAGGAATTAAACTAAGTTTTAACTGGTCTACCTTTGTTAAAATTTTTTCTGAAATTTTCATAGCATCAGCTCCTTTTACTTTTGCTACTGAAAGTGTTACAGCTGAATATTCACTTGGATTTTCTGCAAACTGTTCATTCCCTTTTCCAAAACCAAAAGACACATAACTTGAAGGTGTTGATGGTCCATCTTGTATCTCAGCTACTTGTTTTAAATAAACTGGCCTATTTTTATAAACGCCTACCACTAAATTATTTACATCTTCAGCTGAAGTTAAAAATTTCCCCGTTGTTATTAAATATTCCTGATCACCTTTTACAAAACTACCCGATTGAGAACTACTATTATTAGCTTGTATCATTTGCATAATACCAAGTGCATCTACACCATTTTCAGCCATTTTATCCTTATCCAGCACTATTTTCAACTGACGGTTTCTTCCACCAATTACTTTTGTAATTGAAACATCTTTTACCTTTTCTATTTCTGATGTTACTTCTTCAGCAATTTGGCGAATTTGATAATCATCATAATTTTCACTCCAAAAAGTCAGCCCTAACATTGGAACATTATCAATAGAACGTGTTTTTACAAGTGGTTGAGTTACCCCAGGAGGAAACATTCCTTGATGTCTCATCAACTCATCGTACAATTTCACGTATGAATCTTCTGTATTTTCACCTACATAAAATTGCACAATTATCATAGATTGTCCGTTCATAGCAATGCTATGTACATGTTGAACACCTTTTATATTAGAAATAATTTTCTCTAATGGTTTAACAACACGACTTTCAATTTCTGTTGGACTTGCACCCGGATAGCCAACTAAAACATCGGCCATTGGAACAATAATTTGCGGTTCTTCTTCCCTTGGAATCAAAAATGAACTGTAAATACCAATTGCCATCAAAGCCACCATTAATAAAATGGTTAATTTAGAATTGATGAAAACATTGGCTATTTTGCCTGAAATACCTTCTTGCATTATTATTTAGTTTAAAGTTTAAAGTTAAAAGTTTAAAGTTTTTTTACTGAAAACTGCAACTCAAAACTGATTACTGATTTTTTTATTTATTTGGGCGTTACCCTGTTAAAAAACAGGGTCGGGCTATTCGTTTCAATCTTTTTTTACAAAAAAAAAGTATTTCCACTGCTATCCCTAACGCAACTATTAATTTATTGAATTGCTACTTTTGCTCCGTTAAACAATTTTCCTTCAGCTGAAACAATGTATTGTTCATTTGCTGATAAACCAGAAAGCACTTCTACTAGATCACCAAAGCTTTTACCAATTCTTAACCATCTTAAAAGAGCAATATTTTCATTTCCAATAGTGTAAACACCGCTTAATTGTCCTTGTTGTACCAAAGCACTTTTTTGAACTAAAACCATACTTGTTTGACTGCTATTTTCATCTTTTTTTTCAGTAGGGAATTGTACGGAAGTAAACATACCAGAAAGTAATTTTACATCGGTTTTATCTAAAAGTACTTTTACTAAATATTGACCGCTGGTATTTTTTGCAGAAGAGCTAACTTCAGTTACTTTACCTGTTAAAAGCTGATTTGTAGATTTAACAACAACAGTTACATTAGTTCCATTTTTTATGGAAGTAATATCAGATTCTGGAATCATAGAAATTATTTGAAATTTGTTAGGTGTTTCTATACTTATTAATGGCATTCCAGGGTTAGCCATATCACCTTTATTAATAAACTTACCAGTAATTACTCCATTAAAAGGGGCTACAATATTTGAGTATGATAATTGAGCATTCACTTGGTTTTTTTGTTGATTTGCAGCTTCTAAACGAGCTTTTGACATTTCGTAATTTGCAGAAATATCATCCATTTCTTTTTGTGATGCACTGTTATCATTAAATAATGCAGTAAAACGATTGTAATCTTTTTCAGCATTTTTATAAGCTGCAGTAGCCTCAGTAATTGAAGCAGTAACTTGCGCTTTTTTAGCTAAAATATCAGCACTATTAATACTTAGTAACAATTGTCCTTTAGATACTTTATCACCAACATTTACATAAATATTATTTACAAAACCCATCATACGTGTGCTGAGGTTTGCGTTTTGAACTGCTTCCACTTTTCCGCTTGCAGTAATAAATGTGTTATTTTCTGATGATGGTGAGCTAACTTTTACAGCTACTGTTTCTCTGTTGTCAACTAAAGCTGTTTTCTCTTTTCCACAACTTGTTGTAAAAACCAACGTTGCTATTGCTATTATTTTTAAGATATTTTTCATTTTTTTAGTAGTTTAAAACGTATTTTTTTAATAATTGAATGGCTGTTATAAGGATCTTATTTTGTTAAAAATTCTACGTAAGCTTTCGTATAGTTGTAATTAAAAACTGTTTGTAGATATTCTAGTTGTTTTTGTAAATATTGAGTTTCAGAGATTAACAAATCTGAAGTTTTTTCTAATCCTTGTTTAAATCTATTTGTTCTAATTCTTAGTGCTTCGTTAGATTGTTCAACAGCTAAATTTGTAAGTTTTAATTTATTTTCAGCATCTTTAAGCATACGTTTGATTTTGTTAAATTCTAACTGACTTTGATTTTTATATTGATCTAAACTAAGTGCTGCTTTGTCTAATTCAGCCTTACTTTTTTGAGTTTTTCCTATACGTTTGTAACCTTCAAAAACAGTCCACGATAGTTGAGCCCCAACTAAATAACCTTTAGCTTCTATTCCAAATAATGTATCATCGTACATTTCATAGCTTCCAAAAGCATTTAAACTAGGTAAATAGCTCATTTTGTTAGCTTTATGCATATTAGTGTATGCTTCTGTGCTTTTTTCCATGGCTTCAATATCAGCTCTGTTTGTTGAAAGTTGATTGTTGTAAATGCTAACATTTACAAGTGCTTCTAAGTTGGTTGAAGGTTTTAAAGTAGTTTCGCTATGTTCACCCATTAAAAACAATATATAATCGGAAGCATTTTTCACATTACTTTTTGTAGTTACTAATTGGTTTTCTACTTCAGTAACATGAACTTCAACAGAAAGAATATCAGCTTTTTGCATATAGCCTTGTTTGAAATTATTGTCAGCAATTTTTTTATTTTCCAACGCCGCTTCTTTTGCCTTTTCTAAAACTTCCACAGCTTTATAGGCAACTTGTAATTGCATATAGGCTTTTGCAACTTCTAACTTTATATAATCTTTTGTTCTTGCCGATTGCAATTCTACAGCGTTCATTGTTGCTTTAGCTGCTTTGCGCATAAATAATCCATCTGCATTAAATATAGGTTGCAGAACTTCTATTTTTGTGGTGAAGTTTTTAATTTCATTGGGGTCATTTAACAGCGCAGGATTAAAATCGGCTTGTGTTAAAATTTCCTGATTTAATTTAGAACCAAATGCCATTAACGGATTGTTAGTTGAAATACCCGAATGCGAAATTGAAATATTTGGTAATAGAATTGAATTGGTTTGGTTATAATCTGCTTTTGCAACATTATAATCTTGCTCAGAAATTTTAATAGTATGATTGTTCTTTTCAACTTTGTTCAACACTTCATCTAAAGAAATTATTTTTTCCTGTTGCGCGTTAATAATCAGAATGTTGAAAAGTAAAAATATGAATGATAAGCTATTTTTTACTCGCATCGTTTTTGCATTTTTAGTTTGGTGCAAAGATACTCGATGGAGTATGGGTGAACAGCAATAAACATTACAGACTTATGTAACATATATAACACAAGGTTCAGAAAAAAATCCCGTGGAAAACGGGATTTTTGCTTATTATATAGTGTTTTGGTACGTATTTTTAGTTTTAAAATTTTTAAAAAGAAGCTATAAAATAATTTTACTTTTTTCTAACTTTCATGTTCAATGCTTCAACTCCTAAAGAAAAAGCAATGGCAAAATATAAATATCCTTTTGGAATTGCACCTACTGGTTTGTTAAAAATTTCAAGATGTGATAAATGTGCTCCTTCAGTAATTAGCATAAACCCAATTAAAATTAAAAAGGAAAGTGCTAACATTTGAATAGTAGGATGTTTGTTTACAAATTCACCAACTGGAGTAGCAAAAATCATCATAATTATCATAGAAACTATAACAGCCGTAATCATAATTACCAAAGCTCCAGAAATACCATTTGTCATACCAACAGCAGTTAAAACCGAATCAAATGAGAAAACGAGATCAATCATAACAATTTGAAGGATCACCATACTTAAAATGGCAGATTTCTTATTATTTGGTTTGGTTTCTAAACTATCTAATCCTTCAACTTTGTGATGAATTTCACTGGTGCTTTTATATAATAAAAAGATTCCTCCAAAAAATAAAATAACACTTTGACCGGTAATACCTACTTTGAGCCAAGATAAATCAATAGAATAGAAAGGTTCATTCATAGAAATTAAATAGGAAACTCCTATTAGCAGAATAATTCTAAAAATCATTGCCAAAACCAACCCGATACGAGTCGCTTTTTTTATTTGATTTTCAGGAAGTTTTCCTGCAGCAATAGAAATAAAAATAATATTGTCTATTCCTAAAATAATTTCTAAAAAAGTAAGTGTTAATAATGCTATCCAGGTGTCGGCATGTAAAAATATATCCATTGGTTAGTTAGATTTTTTTATGAGTTTCCCTTTTTGAACAAAATTTGAATGTCCAATTACGGCTTCAAACTCATAAGAATCCTTTTCAATATTTGTAATTTTAACGTAAATAGGATCTTCATCAATGGCTGTTTTGGGATTGATCATTTTTAACGTATAATTAAAATTGTTTTTCCAAACGATTGATAAAGTATCTATTCTATTTTCATAAGTTTCAATTTGAATAGAGTCATACCTAATAATTATCGTTTTTTCATATCCTTTTCCTTCTGGAATTTCAAAAGTTCCAGTTTTAAAACGATCAGGATTTAAAGGTTCATTTTTACAACTTACAATTACAATAAGAGTAAGGATCGAAATTAGTAAGGCAATCTTTTTCATAAGTTGAAATTTATATTCCGGTATAATTACTAGGTGTTATTGCTTTTAATTCATTTTTAATTTCATTTGAAACTTCTAAACTATCAATAAAATCAGCCATAGATTTTTGAGTGATTTTTTCGTTAGTTCTTGTCAATCCTTTTAATGCTTCATACGGGTTTGGAAATGCTTCTCTACGCAAAATTGTTTGAATTGCTTCAGCAACAACCGCCCAATGATTTTCTAAATCTTCTGCAAATTTTGCTTTATTAATTAACAGTTTGTTCAATCCTTTTAACGTAGAAGTAAAGGCAATAATTGTGTGAGCAAAAGGAACACCAACATTTCTTAATACCGTTGAATCTGTTAAATCACGTTGCAAACGAGAAATAGGCAATTTTGCAGATAAATGTTCAAAAATAGCATTTGCAATTCCTAAGTTTCCTTCTGAGTTTTCAAAATCAATTGGATTTACTTTATGAGGCATTGCAGAAGAACCTACTTCACCAGCTTTAATTTTTTGTTTGAAATAATCCATAGAGATATATGTCCAAAAATCTCTGTTAAAATCAATTAGAATGTTGTTGATACGTTTTTGAGCATCAAAAATTCCTGCAATATGATCGTAATGTTCAATTTGCGTAGTTGGAAATGAATGATGTAAACCTAAAACTTTTTCAACAAAATGGGTTCCAAAAGCTTTCCAGTCAATGTTTGGATATGCAACTTTATGTGCGTTAAAATTACCTGTTGCGCCACCAAATTTAGCTGCGTAAGGTACATTTTGTAGTTGTTTAATTTGTTGCTCAATACGTTCAATAAATACCAGTATTTCTTTTCCTAATCGAGTAGGAGAAGCAGGTTGACCATGTGTGCGAGCCAACATTGGAACATCAGCCCAAGCAACTGCCAGTTGTCTTAGTTTTTCTAATAATGTAGCCAATTCAGGATAATAAACAACATCAAAAGCATCATTTATAGATAATGGAGTTGCAGTATTATTAATGTCTTGTGACGTTAATCCGAAATGGATAAACTCTTTATATTTTTGAAGGTTTAAAGCATCAAATTTTTCTTTAATAAAGTATTCAACGGCTTTTACATCGTGGTTTGTTACGCTTTCAATATCTTTAATTTTTTGAGCATCTTCTGAAGTAAAATCAATGTAAATTGATCTTAATTCATCAAAAAGAGAGGTGCTAAAATCTGCTAATTGAGGTAGTGGAATTTCACAAAGTGCAATAAAATATTCAATTTCTACTTTTACTCTATATTTAATAAGTGCTTCTTCTGAAAAAAAAGGACTTAAACTTTCTACTTTACTTCTGTATCTACCGTCAATTGGAGATATTGCGTTTAAACTTGTTAATGTCATTTGTTAGTTTTGTGTTGGAAAATGCAAAATTAATGAAATTAAGCCAAAAATTATAGATTTATTTCTTGTTTATAAGGTGTAACGTCATCTTTCCCCATGCCTTATACGCAGCACTTTCATTCATAATATTTTGTTGAATAATTAGTTTCAATTCTTTGTGAACCCAATCGTAGTTTTTTCCTAATAAAAAAAGGGCATTCATTGTATAAGCTTTTACGGCAACTTTTTGGTTGCTAATCATCCAGTCGAAACCAGTTTCAATAATTAAGTCCATATGTTTTTTTGTTAGAAACTCTTTAATTAAACTATCTTTTTGTGAATTGTAAGCAATAGCAATAAAATTGCAAATTTTTGAAATTGGGCGTACTGAGCTATCAAATACGACTAATGAAATGTTATTTGTAAAATAGCTTAAATGAGGTGATAACCAATCTAACTTTTGTTCTAAAACCAATTCTAAACTCCAAGCAGCTTTTATGGATAGTTTATTTTCAACTTCAAAAGAAATTTCAAGTAAAAAAGGTAATAATTCAGGATTGTTTAGAATTAAGCTAGCCACACGCATACGGTTTTCACGTTTTGCGTTTTGCATTTTTTTAAGTTGTTCTATTAAATATGCTTTGTTCATTGGTTAAAATTATACTTTTAGTGATAATAGATGGCGTTCTTCATTAGTCATTCTTATGTTTGTTAAAGTTTTTCTTGTTTGGTTCATTCTGCTTTTCATCTTTTTTTTTTGGAGATAATTTATACATTATATAGCCAAAAGCAATGATTATGTGCAGTATAACAACAATCATAATTGTATAATACCAAAAATTTGAAAGTCCCATTTTAAATTTATGTTTATCTGTATTGAAAGAATAATTATCTTTAAACTTTAAAATTAATAAATATGAAGTTTTTTAGCATACTATTATTCGTGTTATTTTTTTATTTTGAAGGAATTTCTCAGCAAGTGTATTCAAAAAAAGAACCCTTTGCACATACATATTCAATTATAGCCAGAGATACAATAACTGGCGAAATGGGTGTAGCAGTTCAATCTCATTGGTTTTCTGTAGGTAGTTTGGTAACTTGGGGTAAAGCAGGAGTTGGCGTAGTTGCAACACAATCATTTATCAATCCATCTTTTGGTCCAAGAGGCTTAAATCTTTTAGAAAACGGTTTAACTCCAAAACTAACAGTTGAAACGTTGTTAGCATTGGATGAAGGCAGAGATGTGCGTCAACTAGCAATATTAGATTCACAAGGAAATGTTGAAGCATATACAGGTAAAAGTTGTATTGTTGCAGCAGGACATATTGTTGGAGATAATTTTTCAGTGCAAGCTAATTTAATGGATAAAAATAGTGTTTGGCCTGCAATGGCTAAAGCTTTTAAAAATTCAAAAGGAAGCTTAGCAGATAGAATGTTGCAAGCAATGGAAGCTGCTCAAAAAGAAGGTGGTGATATTAGAGGAAAACAATCTGCCGCCATTTTAGTAGTTAAAGCTAAAAGTACAGGGAACGAGTGGGAAGATAAAGTAGTTGATTTACGTGTGGAAGATAACGAAAATCCAATACAGGAAATGCGAAGATTATTAACTATTCATACTGCTTATGAGTTTATGAATAAAGGTGATTTAGCTGTTGAAACTGGAAACAATGCGTTGGCGAAAGAACATTATATGAATGCTCAAAAATTGAATCCTAATAATTTAGAAATGAAATATTGGTATGCAATTACCTTGGCCAATAATGGTGAATTAACTGAAGCGAAGAGTATACTGAAAAAAATATTTCAACAAAATAATAAATGGAAAGAGTTAACACCTCGTTTGGTTCAACCTAAACTATTAACTATTTCGGAAAAAGAATTACAAGAAATTTTAAAATTATAAGTTATGAAAAAAATACTATTTATAATAGGAGGTTTATTTATTTTAATTCAATTTATTAGACCAGAAAAAAATGTTTCAGGCGATAAAACAAACGATATTTCAACAATTATCGAAATTCCAAATGATGTAAATGAAATACTAATAACTTCATGTGCCGATTGCCATTCAAATACGACTGTGTATCCTTGGTATAGCGAAATTGCGCCAGTTTCATGGTTTTTGGCATCTCATGTAAATGATGGGAAAGAGCATTTAAATTTTTCGGAATGGACATCTTACAATAAAGATCAGAAAAAACATATTTTAAAAGATTTACAAGAAGAATTAAAAGATCAGGAAATGCCTTTAAAAAGTTATTTAATAATTCATAAAAATGCTGAAATGAATAAAACCCAATATGAAACATTATTGAATTGGATTAAAACGATTCCTTAAGAATAATAAAAAAGGATGATGAATAATAAAAATGGAAAAATAGTTAATACAGTTATATTAAAACAATAATTTTATATTGCACTTAAATTCACATCATTTATTGGTATGAAATAACGATTAAATTAAAATCTAAAACTATAAAAATTGGATATATCAAAAATATTTACAAATAATAAGGCTTGGATTGCTGAAAGACTAAATGAAAATGAAGACTATTTCACAGAATTAGGAAAAGGCCAAAACCCTGAAATATTATATATTGGATGTTCAGATAGTAGAGTATCTTCCGAAGATTTAATGGGTGTTCAGCCAGGAGAAGTTTTTGTGCATAGAAATATAGCCAATATGGTTCCTAATACGGATTTAAATGTAATGTCGGTAATTAATTATGCAGTAAGCCATCTTAAAGTAAAACATGTTGTTGTTTGTGGACATTACTCTTGTGGAGGTGTAAAAGCAGCTATGCAATCATCTGATTTAGGCTTATTAAATCCGTGGCTTAGAAATATACGAGATGTGTATAGATTACATCATAATGAGTTGGATGTAATTAAAGATGAGGAGGTTAAATATGATAGGCTTGTTGAATTAAATGTACAAGAGCAATGTATTAATTTAGTGAAAACCTCCGATGTTCAAAAAGCTTTATTGGAAAAACGGATTACAGTGCATGGTTGGGTTTGGGATATTCACACAGGAGAATTGTTAGATTTAAAAATTGATTTTAATAAGATTTTAAAAGATATTATGAAAATCTATCATTTAGATATGGATTAAAATTAAAGAATATTTATGTGCTCATTGTTTGTTTTGAAGAGTTTTACACAAAAAAAGGAACCTATTTAATTGAAAAATAATTAATTAGGTAATTTAAATATTTGGCATTATATTTGCAATTCAATAAATATAATTTAAAATTTTAATAATGAGTAAAGGAACAGTAAAATTTTTCAATGATGCCAAAGGATTTGGTTTTATCACGGAAGAAGGTTCAAACAAAGAACATTTTGTACACATTTCTGGATTAATTGATGAAATTCGTGAAGGCGATGAAGTTGAATTTGATTTAGAAGAAGGGAAAAAAGGATTAAACGCAGTAAACGTAAAAGTTATCTAAATATATACGAATTACCTTTTTTAAAAGTAAAGCCTATCAAAATTGATAGGCTTTTTTTATGGCTTAGATTTAAAGCGGAAATTTTGAATGTTAATTATTATAATTTGTGCCATTAATTATAAAAAATGTTAATTTAAAGCAGATTTATTTAAGTATTTTAAAAGCAATCAACTTCATTATTTATACTTTTTTAAAGTTATAACTTTAATAATTATTAGGAAAATTAAAGTAATAGCCTTAAATTTGCATCAATATTATTTTGAAATTATTCACAATCAGTTACAATACTGATTTCATATTGCGTTTGCAAATCCAAATCTTTTAACACTTTAAAGGTTTGTAAAAAAATCAAAAACTGCAATCCAACGCATATCACTGCTCCTAAATAAAAGCTTTCTGAGTACATTCTATAAATTATAAAGAAAAAATAATGACAAAAAAACACCTGCTTTTATTTAAATATGGAGGAAATGCCATGACTAATCAGCCACTTAAAAAACAAGTGCTAAAAAACATGTGCGATTTAAAAGAAAAAGGATACCAAGTTGTAATTGTACATGGTGGAGGTCCTTTTATCAAACAAACTTTGAAAGAAGTGAATATAGATTCTGAGTTTATTGATGGACAAAGAAAAACAACACCAGAAGCTATGGAATATGTAGAAATGGCACTTAAAGGAAAAGTTAATGGCAGCCTAATTTCCATAATCAATGCAATGGGACATAAAGCGGTTGGATTATCAGGCAAAGACGGACAAACAGTAACAGCAAAAAAACGATTGCATCAGCATACAAAAAACGGAAAAACTGAAATGGTAGATTTAGGACAAGTTGGCGATGTAGCAAGCGTTGATATTTCCTTAATCAAATTGTTGTTAGAAAATGATTTTATTCCAGTAATCACTTGTATTGCATCTGATAAAAAGGGTAACGATTATAATATTAACGGTGATCTTTTTGCAGGCCATATAGCTGGGGTACTTTCAGCAGAACAGTATATTATTTTAACAGATGTTGATGGTTTAATGCGTGATAAGGATGATCCGGCATCCATTATCAATGAACTTAAATTAACAGAAATAAATCACCTAAAAGAAATAAAATGCATTCAGGGCGGAATGATTCCTAAAATAGATTCTTGTGAAGTTGCCATAGAGAAAGGAGCTAAACTGGCAAGAATCATCAATGGAACTATTCCTGAACAGATATCATCCCTTTTTGAAAATCAAAAAATGGGAACCATCATCACCGCATAATTTAAAGAATTTATACCATGACACAAAAATTGAATACAACATACAATGACCTTGATAAA
>TARA_R110001583_G_scaffold193670_1_pt1 | contig 57106 bp, 58 predicted proteins | sample TARA_R110001583 | Tara Oceans TARA_R110001583 (sample SAMEA4398432) | marine metagenome | biome: Polar Biome; feature: [MES] marine water layer (ENVO:01000295) within the mesopelagic zone...; material: water (ENVO:00002006), including particulate matter (ENVO:01000060) such... | reverse complement strand
GTTGCGGGGGCAGGATTTGAACCTGCGACCTTCAGGTTATGAGCCGTATGGAACGGACTGCGCACAAACTCGCAGAATTGCTTTTTTCTTCGTAATTTCAATGACTTAGTTGACTTTAAGCAGGGCTGCCAGCACACTTCTTTTCGAAGGCTCGCGCCACGGTATTCGCCCTCTTGCTTCCACAATGCTTCCACGGGCGGCCGGACGTGATTTCTGTAAGCAACGCAATCGATTTGAAAGCTGACCGCCCATGCCCAAACTTACCAAACGCATTGTCGACGCCGCCGAGGTCCGGGCGAGCGAATATTTCATCTGGGATGACGACATCCCCGGCCTTGGCCTCCGGATTCTGCCCAGCGGCCGTAAGGGCTACGTCGTCCAATACCGCGCCGGACGCCGGTCCCGACGGATGAGCCTTGGCCCCAGCACCGTCCTGACCTGCGAGCAAGCCCGAACCCGTGCGATCACCATCATTGCCGCTGCAAAGAACGGGGAGGACCCGGCCGCCGAACGTGACGCTGGAAGGAAGGTCATCACAGTCAAGGAGCTGGCGGACCGCTTCGACAAGGAGCACATCTCGATCCGGGTGAAGGCAAGCACGGCCAAGGAGTACCGCCGCAACCTGGAGCGCTTCATCCTCCCTGCCCTCGGTCGACTGACGGTCACCGACATCACCCGGGCCGACGTGGCCAAGTTCCATCACGACCTTCGGCACATCCCCTACCAGGCCAACCGCTGCCTGGAGGTTATTTCCAAGATGTTCAGCCTGGCCGAAATGTGGGGGTTGCGCCCTGACGGCTCGAACCCGCGCAAGCACATTCGGAAATACCCCGAGGAGAAGCGCGAACGCTTCCTCAGCGCGGCAGAGCTTCGCCGCATTGGCGAGGTGCTGCGGGAGATGGAATGCGAAGGCATAGAGCTGACCTCAGCGATCCTGGCGGCGCGATTGTTGATCCTCACCGGCTGCCGCCTGAATGAGGTCATGAGTCTGAAGTGGGAGCACGTTGACTTGGCCGACAATCTCCTACGCTTGCCCGATTCCAAGACGGGCGCAAAAGTGGTTCATCTCGGTCAACCGGCCATTGAGTTGCTTGAGGCCGCCGAACGGGTCACGGACAACCCTTGGGTCATCACGGGCACACTGGAAGCCAAGCGGCTCAGCGACCTCCAGCCCTTCTGGCAGCGGGTACGAGCGCGGGCCGGCTTGAAGGACGTCCGCATCCATGATCTCCGCCACACGTTCGCCTCAACCGCTGTGGCATCCGGCCAGGGACTGCACATGATCGGTAAGTTGCTAGGGCACACCCAGGTTCAGACCACAGCCCGATACGCCCATTTGGCTGCCGAACCGGTGAAATTGGCTGCCAATGACATTGCTGGCATGATTGCTAGCCATCTGGAAGGGCCTGCGGCACAAACCAAGACCAACCTTCGACAAACGGCAATTCCACCATAAGGCGTAGAACGCCGCTTGTAATTTTCTCAATTTTCCACTATTTTCTCAGAAATGCTCCGGGAGGGGGCTTTTTGCCAATGAATAATGACATTCTAACGATCCGCGAGGTCGCTGAGCACCTCAAGATCAACGAGAAGACAGCATATCGCCTCGCGGCTGAAGGCAAACTTCCCGGCTTCAAGGTTGGAGGCGCTTGGCGCTTTATGAGAGCTGACCTTGATGCATGGGTCGACAAGCAAAAACGGTTGGCGGCTGATCAAGCAACGGGGGAAAGTAAAGCGTGAGCGGCTTAAATATCAGCAACTTCATTTGGAATATTGCGGACGACGTCCTGCGCGACATATACGTGCGGGGCAAGTATCGCGACGTCATCCTACCCATGACGGTTATCCGACGGCTTGATGCCGTTCTGGAACCGACGAAAGATGCCGTTCTGGCGATGAAGGCTCAGCTCGACACAGCAGGCGTTGCAAATCAGCACGCCGCGCTCTGTCAGGCTTCGGGTGAGGCGTTCTACAACACGTCTCAGTTTCGGCTTCGCGACCTGGCATCAAAAGCCCGTCGCCAACAATTAAAGTCTGATTTTGAAGCCTATCTCGACGGCTTCTCGCCTAACGTCCAGGAAGTTCTGGACAAGTTCAAGTTCCGCAATCAAATCCCGACCCTCGTCGATGCGGATATCTTGGGCTTTCTGATCGAGAAGTTCCTTGACCCTTCGGTCAACCTCAGCCCAAAGCCGGTGCTACACCAGGATGGTAGCGAGCGCCTTCCCGGTCTCGACAACCACTCCATGGGAACGATTTTCGAAGAACTCATCCGCCGCTTCAACGAAGAGAACAATGAGGAAGCCGGAGAGCACTTCACCCCCCGCGATGTCGTGGAACTAATGGCGTTCCTCATCTTCAAACCGATCGCCGATGAAATCCAGTCAGGCACCTACCTCGTGTACGATGGCGCCTGCGGTACGGGCGGCATGCTGACCGTGGCAGAAGATACTCTCATCAAGCTGGCGACCGACCATGGCAAGGAAGTATCGGTCCATCTTTATGGACAAGAGGTGCAGCCTGAAACCTTCGCCATCAGCAAAGCCGACCTGATCCTTAAGGGTGAAGGTGCTGAAGCTGAGAATATGAAATACGGCTCGACGCTGTCGGGCGATGCTTTTCCGTCACGCGAATTCGATTTCATGTTGTCGAACCCGCCCTACGGCAAGAGCTGGAAGTCCGACCTCGACCGGATGGGCGGTAAGAAGGATATCACCGACCCGCGTTTTGTCATCGAGCATAGCGGGGACCCTGAATATAGCCTGATCACGCGATCCAGCGACGGCCAGATGGTCTTTCTTGCGAACATGCTGAGCAAGATGAAGAAGGGCAGCAAGGTCGGCAGCCGCATTGCTGAAGTGCATAATGGCTCTGCCTTGTTCACGGGCGACGCTGGCTCTGGGGAGAGCAATGTGCGGCGCTGGGTGATTGAGAACGACTGGCTCGAAGCCATCATCGCCCTGCCCCTGAACATTTTCTACAACACCGGCATTGCGACCTACATCTGGGTGCTGAGCAACCGCAAGTCGCCGGAGCGCAAGGGCAAGGTTCAGCTGGTGGACGCCACTTCGTGGTTCAAACCGCTGCGTAAGAACCTGGGCAAGAAGAACTGCGAGCTTGGGCCTGACGACATTGAGAAAATCTGCGGCGCCTTCCTTAATGGCGAAGAGAGCGAGCAGTCGAAGGTCTTTCCCAATGATGCTTTTGGGTATTGGAAGGTCACGGTCGAACGACCGCTTCGCCTGAAGGTCGAGCTGTCTGAGCGCGCGTTCAAGCGCTTCGCTCTGGCCTGTAAGGATGCAGGCGAAGAGCCGCTTATGGAACTTCTCGAGGCGGTTGCAGGTGATATTGGAGCGGGTCCGCATCAGGACTTCAATGCGTTCATCGAGACCTTGGAAGCGCTGGCTAAAGCCCATGGCGTGCGTATGACGGCGAAGCGGCAGAAGCTGATCATGGCCACGCTCGGCATCAAGGATGCCGACGCCGAACCCGTCATAAAGAAAGTGACCAAAGCCAAAGGCCCGCAAGAAGACGACGAGGCCCTCTATGGCCGCTACCAGCAAGTGATTAATGGCAAGGCCGTTATTGTCGAATACGAGCCCGATAGCGAATTGCGCGATACTGAGCAGGTGCCGTTTCTGGAAGACGGCGGAATCGAGGCGTTCATCCGCCGCGAGGTGCTACCCCACGCGCCCGACGCTTGGATCGAAGACGGCAAGACAGTCATCGGCTATGAAATCTCGTTCACGCGGCATTTCTACAAGCCGCAGCCGTTGCGCCCACTGGCCGACATCGAAGCTGACATCCGTGCCCTTGAAGAAGAAACAGAAGGTCTTCTCGAAGACGTTCTGACGGGAGGACACTGAGCATGGCCACCCAGCGCTATTCCGTCACCCCCCATCCGATCGAAACGCTTCTCACCTGGGTAAAGTCGGGTGAAATCGCCATTCCCGAAATTCAACGTCCCTTCGTCTGGGATGCGACCAAAGTCCGCAACCTGCTCGATTCCCTCTATCAGGGCTATCCGGTGGGCTACCTGATCGCCTGGCGCAACCCCTCGGTGCGCCTGAAGGACGGATCTTCCTCCTCGGGCAAACGCATTCTCATCGACGGCCAGCAGCGGGTCACGGCACTTATGGCTGCGCTACTTGGGCGCGAGGTTCTAACGAAGGACTATGAAACTGTCCGCATCCGCATCGCTTTTCATCCCGTCGAGGAAAAGTTCGAAGTTTCAAACCCGGCCATTCAAAAGGACGTCGCATGGATTCCTGATTTAGCCGAGGTCTTTGCGCCGGACGCCAGCCTCACGAAGCTCACGCGCGACTACGCCACACGTAACCCCGACGCCGATCAAGATGAAGTCTCGATCGTCCTGGAGCGGGTGCGCAAGATCATTAACAACCATGTTGGCTTCATCGAACTAGCCGAAGATCTCGATATAGAGACGGTGACCGAGATATTCATCCGCGTGAACTCAGCCGGCGCATCCCTCAGCCAAGCCGATTTTGCCATGTCAAAGATCGCGGCGAACGATACCTACGGCGGCAACATGCTGCGAAAGGCCATCGATTATTTCTGCCACTTGGCTATAGCCCCGGAATTCCTGTCGCGTATAGAAAAGGGCGACAAGGCTTTCGCCGCCTCCGAATTCCTGCCAAAGATGCGCTGGTTGAAGGATGTCAACGACGACCTCTACGACCCCTCCTACACCGATATGCTGCGCGTGGCGTTCACGTCGGAATTCCGACGTGGCAAACTTCAAGACCTCGTGGCCCTGTTGTCGGGCCGGAATTTTGAGACCAAGCAGTACGAAGAAACGGTCGCAGAGGAATCGTTCGCCAAGCTGAAGACAGGCGTTCTGAACTTTATCAACAAAACGCATTTCGACCGGCTGACCATGATCCTGCGCTCGGCAGGGTTCATCACGTCGAAGCTGATCCGCAGCCAGAACGCCATCAACTTCGCCTATATCCTGTACCTGCGCGGCCGTGGCGAGGGCATGCCGGCGGCCGATATCGAACGGCTGGTGCGGCGCTGGTATGTCATGTCTTTGCTGCGCGGGCGCTATTCGGGCAGCCCGGAAACCACGTTCGATTTCGACATCCGGCAAATTGAAACGCAGGGCCTCGCGAAGTATACCGAGGCCGTGATCGAAGCCGAACTGCCGGAGAGCTTCTGGACAACCCTGCTGCCGCAGGAAATGGACACATCATCGGGCTCCAGCCCCTATTTCCTCGTCTATCAGGCCGCCCAAGCGAAGCTGGGTGATCTGGGGTTCCTGTCGCGCGACATCACAGTGCGCGACCTGCTGTTGAACCGCAGCGACGTGCACCACGTCTATCCGCGCAATCTTCTAAAGAAACAAGGCATGACGCGGGGACGGTACAATCAAATCGCCAATTTCGTCTTGGCCCAGAGCGAGATCAATATCGGCATCGGAGACCGTGCGCCTGAGGTCTATTTCGCCGAGCTAGCTGAGCAGTGCAATGGCAGGTCAAAGAAGCATGGCGGAATCACCGATCTGGAGGAACTCCGCGCCAATCTGGCGATGAGCTGCCTGCCCGAAAGCCTGCTGACCGGCGAAGCCCCCGACTATGGCGATTTTCTGGAAATGCGACGCAAGCTGATGGCCCAGAAAATCAAGACCTATTTCGAGGGGCTTTGAAAATGCAGTCGGGGCACACAACCAACACGGAGATGGCTGGATGAGCAACAGCATGACCGACGCCCTTTCGCCCTTGGCGAGCCGCATGCCGCGTGTCGTGCGCGAGCACGAGGTGCTGCGTGTGGCCGGCTGGATGCCAGGCGACGATGCCGCTGCCATTGCCTCCACAGCCATCGGGGAAGTCATCAGATGGGCGCAGAAGCGCTGTGGCGGACAGTTGCCGCCCGAGGCCTGGGAGCGCAAGTCCTTTCAATATCTGGCGGGCGGGCGGAACAGCAGCTGTGTGCATCTCCAGTCCGGCACGTCCGATCTCTGGGCCATCCGCGCCGACGACCCGGACAAGACCGTCGCCGAACGGGTTTGGACCACCGAGGTCATCGTCGGCCTGCTGCCCGACCAGCCCGCGAAGTTCAGCGCCCGACTGCTGGTCAGCACGCCCGAGACCGACCTGCAGATAGAGCCGCACACGCCGGGTTTCATCCAGCAGGTCGTAGAGAATTGCAGGCTGTTCAGCGGCCAGAAACTACTCTCCGTCGCTCCGACCGTCTATGAGACCGATGCAGACGCCGAAGACCTGATCGACTATCTGATCGATCCGTCCCGGCGACTGCCGATCTTCGTGGTGACCTTGGCCGAGAGCGGACAGGCCGATCATCCGATGCTAGATACAGCGGCGCTCAGCCGCGCCATGCTAGGCATCGGGCATGTTGCACTGCTCCACCCCGCAGCGGCCCAGCGGCTGACCGACCGGTTTGGCAGGTTCAAATCGGTCTTCGGAGGCGCAGCACGCGCCTATCTGCCCGGCTTTTCCGATGATGCCGACCCCTACATCCACCGCCTTGTGCTCGCCAGTCAGTTGGACACAGCTGAGGATGCCGCCCGGGCAACTCGCTGGATGCGGCAGCTCGCAGCGCAGGAAAGCATTCTGCGAACGAAGCTTGGCCACGATGTGCTGACCTTCGCGACGATCCACAACGCCAATCTGCAACTGCGCCAGCAAAACCTCCGTGAAGAGGACGCCAGCGCAAGTGACCAGCTCGTAGCCGCAAACGACCGGATTGATGCGCTTGAAAAGCAAGTTGCGTCGCTGGGTGCGGAACAGGACTATTACATTTCGGAATACGAGAAGGAGCGGACGCGTGCTGAACTCTCGGAAGCCCAGGCACAAAAATCCGCCTATCGTATCCAACACCTGACAGACCAGATCAAAGCAAAGGGCGATGATCCCGATCAGAACATTGCAGTTCCCGCGAGTTGGCAGGAACTGAGGGCATGGTGTGATGAACAATTGGCAGGGCGACTAGTTCTGACACCGAACGCACATCATGGGGCTCGGAATCCGGTATTTACAGATGTCGAGACAACAGCACGCTGTCTGCTTTGGCTGGCATCGGAATGTAGGGAGAAACGCATCAATGGCGGGGGCGGATCGATTAACAACGTGACGATCATGGAAGGTATCCAGAACGCTTCCTGTGGTACGGACTCCTATGAGTTCGACTGGAATGGCCGCAGGTTTTCAGCCGACTGGCACATCAAGAACGGCGGAAACACACGCGATCCGATGCGTTGTCTGCGCATATACTACTGCTTCGACCCGCAAACGCAGCAGATAATCGTGTCCGACATGCCGGCACACCGCCGGACAGGGGCAACATGAGCCAGAACAGGATCAGTGAATCTGGCCCCCTTGGCGATCGTGCCAGGCCGATGCCGCCCCGCCGCCACCCAGTAAGCCCCAGCCATCCCTATTTGAGCAGCCGATGATTTCCAGCGAGCAAACCATGAAGCCCCTTCAATCCACCGTGTCCGCCAAAGCGGTCACCGAGCCCGGCCGCTACCCCACCTACAAGGCGGCAAGAGTACACTGGCTAGGCGAGATCCCTGCTCACTGGCAAGAGAAACGAGGCAAGTATTTCTTCCGTGAGGTCGATGAGCGATCGGCCACTGGTGAGGAGGAACTGCTCTCGGTGTCACATACCACTGGTGTCACGCCACGAAGTCAGAAAAATGTGACGATGTTCAAGGCTGAGTCCTATGTCGGCCACAAGGTCGCGCGGCCGAACGACGTTGTTATCAATACGATGTGGGCGTGGATGTCAGCTCTTGGCGTATCCAAGAATGTCGGGATCGTTAGCCCTGCCTATGGCGTCTATCGTCCGATTAATGGCGATGATTTTCTGCCCGAATTCGTGGGCTACTTGCTGCGCACACCTCTGTTGAAGTGGGAATACATCTGTCGTTCGACCGGTATTAGGTCATCGCGACTGCGCCTATACCCCGACAAGTTCCTAGACATCGCCTTCCCATGCCCTCCGGCCGCGGAGCAGGAACGCATGGTCTCCTTCCTTCGCGCCAAGGAAGTGCAGATCCGTCGCCTCATCCGCAACAAACGACGACTGATCGGGCTGTTGAATGAGCAGAAACAAGCGATCATCAACCAGGCCGTCACGCGCGGCCTGAACCCCAATGCTCCGATGAAACCCACCGGCATCGACTGGATGCCCGAGGTTCCGGTGCATTGGGAGGTAAAGCCACTCAAGCATTGGCTTCGTGAGAGCGCAAAGGCGCTTGGTGACAAGACCGATCCTGACTACTCGTTCGATTACCTCGACATCAGTTGTGTTGGTACAGGCTATCTGACTGCAAAGCCGGAGCGCTTGCGCTTCGAGAACGCACCATCGCGCGCCCGACAGATAGTGCAAAAGGGTGACACACTAATTTCCACGGTCCGAACATACCTAAAAGCCGTCTACTTCGTTGAAGATGAATGGCCGGATTTGATCGCGTCAACTGGGTTCGCAGTCTTGCGCCCAGTTTCTGAAATCGAACCAAAATTGCTCGGCATGATCCTACAAAGCAGTACATTCATTGAACGCGTTATTCGCAGTTCAATAGGCGTCGCCTATCCCGCCATCTCTGAAACAAAGCTGGGCACCTTGCATGTTGCGATTCCGCTGGATCGTGAAGAGCAGAACCTCCTGCTGAATGCGGTTCAGGATGAAACCGGCGCGCTGAATGCAGCAATTGAAAAGGCGCAGTCGGAAATTGCGCTCATCGGTGAATACCGCGAACGCCTGATTGCAGATATTGTTACCGGCAAGCTGGACGTGCGTCACGTCGATATCGTGGTTCCCATTGATGAAGCCGAGATCGACGAAGCGGAGGAGTTAGACGCCGACGACGAACTGACGAATGACGACATGATGGAGGGGGCCGATGCCGACGACTGACACCAGCGAAAAAGGTCTCGAAACCCTCATCGTCAATTCGCTGATCGGCGACGCCGGATACGTCGCAGGCGAATCCAAGGATTTTGACCGCGACCATGCGGTCGACTTAGCGCAGCTGAGCGCATTCATTACAGCCACCCAGCCCGAAGCCGCCGAAGCGCTAGGACTGGCCGAAGATGGTCCCAAACGACTGCAATTCCTGCACCGGCTCCAGGGCGAAATTGCCAAGCGCGGCGTTATCGATGTTTTGCGCAATGGCCTGAAACACGGCCCGGTCTCGGTCGAGTTGTTCTACGGAACGCCATCGGTGGGCAACCCCAAAGCAGAAGAGCTATTCGCCGCCAATATTTTTAGCGTGACGCGCCAACTGCATTACTCCAAGGACGGCACCAAGCTGTCGCTAGATGCTGCTATCTTCATCAACGGCCTGCCGATTGCGACATTCGAGCTGAAGAACAGCCTGACAAAACAGACGGTCGAAGACGCCATCGAGCAATACAAGCGCGACCGCGACCCTAAGGAGCTTTTATTCCAGTTCGGCCGCTGCGTGGTTCACTTCGCCGTCGATGACCACGAAGTGCGGATGTGCACACACCTGAAGGGCAAGTCGTCGTGGTTCCTGCCGTTTAACAAGGGCTGGAACGATGGGGCTGGCAATCCGCCCAATCCGCATGGGCTGAAAACTGACTACCTCTGGAAAGAGGTGCTGACCAAGCGCAACCTGACCGACATTCTGGAGAACTATGCCCAGGTTGTCGAAGAAACCGACGACAAGGGCAAAAAGAAACCGCCAAAGCAGGTGTTCCCGCGCTTCCACCAGTTAGACGTGGTGCGAAAGCTACTGTCGGATGCGGAAAGCTCTGGCGCGGGCAAGCGCTACCTGATCCAGCATTCGGCCGGCTCCGGCAAGAGTAACTCCATCGCATGGCTGAGCCACCAGCTGATCGGGCTGGAGACGGGCGGCAAGTCCACCTTCGATACGGTCATCGTGGTGACCGACCGGCGCGTCCTGGACAAGCAGATCCGCGACACCATCAAGCAGTTTGCGCAGGTCGCCTCGATTGTCGGGGCAGTGACCGAGGGGTCGCAACAACTCCGAACTTTCTTGCAACAGGGTAAACGGATCATCATCACCACGGTGCAAAAGTTCCCGTTCATCCTCGACGAGATTGGCGACGCGCATCGCGGTCGAAACTTTGCCATCATTATCGACGAGGCGCATTCAAGCCAGGGCGGCCGGACATCGGCGAAGATGAACATCGCGCTCGCCGCCGATGGGGGCGAGGAAGAGGACGAAACCGTTGAGGACACCATCAACCGGCTGATGGATGCCCGCAAGGTCCTGCCCAACGCCAGCTATTTCGCATTCACGGCGACGCCCAAGAACAAGACACTGGAGATATTCGGCGCGGGCGTTCCGGAGGGCGGCAAGGTCAAGCATATCCCGTTCCACAGCTATACGATGAAGCAGGCCATTCAGGAGGGTTTCATCCTCGATGTGCTGAAGCACTACACACCAGTCGATAGCTACTACCGTCTGATGAAGACGGTTGAAGACGACCCGCAGTTTGACAGCAAGCGCGCACAGAAGAAGCTGCGACGCTATGTGGAATCCCACGACCACGCCATCCGGAAAAAAGCTGAGATCATGGTCGATCATTTCCACGACCAGGTCATTGGGCACCGGAAGATTGGCGGGGCGGCGCGGGCCATGGTGGTCACCAGCGGCATTCATCGCGCGATCCAGTATTTTCACGCGTTCCGCGACTACCTGAAGGAGCGCAAGAGCCCTTATGAGGCGATCGTTGCCTTCTCCGGCGAGCATGAATATGGAGGCCAGAAGGTGACGGAGGCCAGCTTGAACGGCTTCCCAAGCAACAAGATCGAAGCAATGGTCAAGACGGATCCATATCGGTTTCTGATCGTCGCGGACAAGTTCCAGACCGGTTACGACGAACCGCTGCTCCACACCATGTATGTCGACAAGACGCTGTCGAGCATCAAGGCGGTCCAGACCTTATCCCGCCTCAACCGGGCGCACCCACAGAAGCACGACACATTCGTTCTAGATTTTATGAACGATATCGACGGCATCAAGGCGTCGTTCGAGGATTATTACCGGACAACCATTCTCAGCGAGGAAACAGACCCCAACAAACTGCACGACTTGAAGGCCAGCCTTGATGGCTATCAGGTCTATTCCTGGGAGCAGGTGGAGGATCTGGTCGCGCTTTATCTTGGCGGAGCCGACAGGGACAAGCTGGACCCAATTCTCGACGCCTGTGTGGCGACCTATAAAACAGATCTAGACGAAGATGGACAGGTCGATTTCAAGGGCAAGTGCAAGGCGTTCACGCGCACCTATGGATTTCTGGCCGCCATTCTTCCCTACTCGAACGCCGATTGGGAGAAGCTGTCAATCTTCCTGAACTTCCTGACACCGAAGCTCCCTGCACCGGAAGAACAGGACCTCTCCAAGGGTATCCTCGCTTCAATCGACATGGACAGCTATCGGGTGGAAGCGCAGGCCACGATGTCGATTGCGCTGCCGGATGCCGACGCCGAGATTGACCCGGTCCCGACCTCGGGCGGTGGGCGCAAGCCGGCACCCGAGCTCGATCTTCTAAGCAACATCCTGAAGACCTTCAACGACATGTTCGGCAATATCGACTGGAAGGACGCGGACAAGATTGGGAAGGTGATCGCTGAAGAATTGCCGACCAAGGTTGCGGCTGACAAGGCCTACCAGAACGCGATGAAAAACTCGGACAAACAGAATGCCCGCATAGAACACGACAAGGCATTGGAACGTGCGGTCATCGAACTGCTGACGGATCACACCGAGCTGTTCAAGCAGTTCAGCGACAATCCCTCGTTTAAGAAGTGGCTGTCGGAGACGATATTTGCCGCGACATATGCAGACGCATCCTGACGGGGAAAAGGCAACCGCCTATTCGCACGTAAACCAGTGCTCAGCAGTTCGAAGCAGGTGGTCGTAGTCACCGGCTGTCGCCTCCTGGTAGAAGGATTGAATATCCTCTTTTGTCAGGCTGGCTTCCTTGGCGGCATGTTGGCACATACCAAGAATCATGAAGGCATTGCCGTCTTGGTCCGACAGGCGGACGACGATGTGGGGGTATTTCGGACGCATTCCAAACCAATTCCTTGTTCCCATCGCAGGTATCCCATACCGCTCTATTTTTGTTAAAAATCAACATTATAAGGACAATATGAGCGCGATCATTTTGCCCTCCCCCCAAACTTCTCCACCGTCCGCATCGCCCCGAGGCCGAGCAGAGAAAGCAACACCGTGACCAGGGTCTCGGTGCCCGTCAGCTCCGGCAGCGCGGTCACATGGGGGAAGAAATTGACCGTGACCCAGGTCAGCAGGTCGAACAGAATGAAGTGCCAGAGAAGTGCTGCGCCGCAGACCCAGCCGATGAATGGCCGCCAGCCAGCAACGAAGATGGAACGGTGCCCGGCCTCGATCTTGTTGAGTTCGATCTGAGCCAGACTCGGCTGCATCATCATCTTGGCCTTGATGATCTCGGCGGCCTGTTTTTCCTCGTCGGTCTCGACAAAGCGGTCGATGATGTTGGCCACGCCCTCGGCCGCTGACACGATGCCGCTGCCGAGCAATTTATCCAGCATGGTTCAGCCCTCCACGATCTCGAAGTGAACGAGGTCATCGAACCTGTTGTCCTTGACTTCGGTGTCCCGGTCCCAATCCCCGCCCCAGCGCAGGGGGACCCCCATAGCCTTGGCTGTGGCCAAGACATAACCGGCGAACAGGGTCTGGCGCTCGCGGTCCTCCCAGTCGATGGGATATGCGGCAACGTCGGCGGCCAGAGAGGGCTTGGCGTTATGCTTGCTTTGCGGCCAGGGCGTTTTGCTTTTGCCCTCGGCAACCATCTGGTTTTGCCGTTCCTGAACTCGGTGGCCTTCCAGGATCGTGCAGTCGAACTCTGCAACAACGGCCTCGAACACCCGCTGCAGCCGGGGATCGCAGGTCTCTAGTTTGGCGAGCGACTTTTCAGAAAACTTCGGCATCAGTGACCTCCTCCGAACAGCTTGAATTTGATGAACACCCCAGCCATGAGGGCCAGCAGCAGGCCGGTGGTGACGAGACGAACGATGGTCGACCAGGCGGTGTGCTTGGCGACACGAAACGCTCCCAACAGAGAGCGCAGATCGCGGATGTCATTGGCTGCGTGTTCATCGACCAACCCGACATCGGCAAGAGCACGCTTAGCCCCTCGTTCGGCTGCCAGTTCGAGCAACTGTTCGAACTCGTCTTCGGGCATGACGACATGCCCGTCCTTCGTGGAGGGACAGTTCATTGAAAACTCCGTTTCTTGATCAGTTGACGTGAACGCCGTCGTGTTCACCGACAGCAGCAATTTCAACCCGCTCCCCACGCGGCCGGATGGCCAGGACGCGAGCGAACAGGCTCCAGGCATCCGAAGGACCGAACGCATAGTGGGTGCGTTCGGCCTCACCGCCGATATAGGGCTCAATATCGAGGGAAACCTGCGGCACCACTTCGTAGTCGATGTCGCCGGAGATCACCGGATAGGGTCCGGCAATCGCGCCATCGGAGCGCCGCAAGGCGATGTAGTGGGTTTCGCCTTCTGCCCATTCCAACGGCTCGGAGGTGACCAAGACATCCCCGTCCCAGCCGACGACTTCACCGCCCTGCCCCCAGCGGGGCATGTCATGAACGATGGCGATCAGATCGCCGTACGTGGGAATCAGCCCTTCCAGTTCAGTCTGAAAGGTAATGAGCTTCCGCCGGTAACGATTGGCGGCGGCCATGTAGAGCCCTTCCCGCCCCGCATGGTCCTTGTCGGTGCAGCCGGTGAGCTGTAGGCGAGCCGGTTTCTCCTCAGCGGAATCCGGTAGCTTGGAAGTCACCTCGTCGGGCCGCCATGTGCGGGCGGAAAAGTATTCCACCGTCACCGCGTCTGCGGTTTCTTCTCCCGGCATAACGTAGCGAATGCGAAAGCTGCCCTTGGCGATGTTGCGTGGCCCGAACAGAGCGACAGGAAGGCTCTGCTGGCTGTCGCGCACGATACGCACCACACCACCCTGCTGGATAGGCACAGCGCGGCCACAGCGAGCGATACGCGTCAGCGCCTCCCAGACGGTCATGGACGTGTCGAATACCCCGTCGAAATGATCCCCCCGGCTTTCCCAGACGACATCGAGAGCCAGCAGCCCGCCAAAGTCGATCCTGGCTTCGGCTAGCTCCGCACCGTATTCGGCACGGCAGGCGTCGGCGAAGGCCCAGGCAATGGAACGGGTCGGCTGCGGATCCGACCACCCACCCTCGGCCCACACCGGCAGTTTCCGGGTGACGATGCAGTTGACCATCCGCGATGTGCGTTGGGACAAATTGTCGGTCGCCCGCATGCGGATCGCCAGCAGGGTCACTTGCCCGTAGTCGGGCTCGTCCTGAAGCCAAGCCTGCAAGCCCGCCCAGCGGATTTCATGGCCGGTGCGCGACGAAGCGTCCTTGTCATCGGTGCGCTTGAGCCGAACTTCGTAACGGCCCGGTGACACGGCATATCGATAGCTCAGCCGGATCGGTGTGTTGGTCGCTGCCGATTGGCTTTCCGACGCCAACTGCTGCCAATCGCCGAGAGCGAAACCTTCGTCATCGATAAGTCGCGCATCAACCACCCAACTGGCGGAGCGCGTATCGAGCCCGCCGGCATCATTGGCGTAATAGAGTCCCCGAGCAAAGACGATATCGATGCCGATTTGGGCAGCCATGGTCTCAGCGGACGCTGAGACAAACGGGCCGATCCAGCCGCTCTCTCCTGCCCCCAGCTCATTCGGCGCAGTCAGTTCCTGCCCGGCAACCTCAGGCGCAGAGGTGACATTCGGATCGAACAGAGTGACGGCGCCACCCGGCTCAATGATCTCGTATTCGACCTCGGCGAAGTTGCCGATGTCGGTGTCCTCAATGCGAAGGGCCTCAATGTCGTAACTGCCCTGACCAATCACATGAAGCTGGTGCAGGTACTGATCGTTGTCGGCGTATTCATACCAAGGCTCCGATGCCAGATCGGGATAGACCAAATGGCGACCATAGATGACCGGAATGGGCTGCCCTAGTCGCGCCTGATTACCTTGTGCCTGCAGCGAATAGGTTGGGCTCGGGCTGGGCGGACTGCCCATGCCGCCCAATCCCCAATCAGCCGATGGCCGGGCCGGATTGGGTGCGGGCACCAGGGCGTTAACGAGAGCCCCTCCAACCAGATTGACCGCACCCGAGATGACGCCACCGAACACCTGGCCCCAAGTGACCGAGCCGAAGGCCGCTGCCCCACCCTCGAAGCCAAAAGCTCCGGCCAAGGCGCCGCCATAGGCAGCACCAATAGCCATGCCCGCCACCATGACGGCGACCATGAGAACGGTGCGAAGCGGGTTCTTGCCACCACCGCCGCCCCCACCACCATGGGGAAGTGCCACGAAGCAAACCACGTCGCCGGAACGGATCACCAGCATTGCCCATTCGGCCCGCAGAACGGCGCGACCGTTGATCAGGCAGATGGTCGGCTGGGTAAACTCAGCGATACCCTGTCCTTCGAGCCAGCCCAGAACAGTGACCGACTTTGAGACCGGCATCACTTGGCGATCGCGTTCCGGCCTAAGCGCATTGCGCACCATGACAACGACGGCAGGACGGCTCACGAACGATCTCCAATGAAACGGTAAAATCCCTCGATCCGCCAGCCATGGGCGGCGAGACTGCCTCGGGATTGGGCAACCACGCCCTTGTCGCGGACGACGTGCAGCACTCGGCCCCCGTCCACACCCAGCCAGACGCCAACATGGACGGGATAGCGGGCCTGACGCATCAGGACGCAGTCACCTTCCTCGGGAACATTGACCAAATCCCAGCGCCGCCGCTCCGGATGGTCCCGGAAGTGCCGGGCAATTGAGAGCAGGTCCTCCGGATTGGGAATGGCGGGCAGATCAAGACCAAATTGGCTCTGCTGCACATGGCGCACCAACGCCCAACAATTGAACGCGTCCGGCCCTTCCCCCGTGGCGGACCACGGCAGGCCAATATAGTCAGATGCCCAATGCATCAGCGTCGCAGTCCCGGATATTTCTTGATGGTGTAGATGTCGCTGGGGAAAGCTTTGTTGCCGATATCGAGCACGCGGGCGCGACCTGTGATCCGGAACACGTCCACCTCGACTTCTGACAACGTCATGGTCAGCGGCGGATCCATCTGCGGTCCCTCGATATCGGTCGAGAGATAGGGCCGGTAGGTCACCTCAATCGCGTCCTGACTGATGGCGGCGGCATCCAGGTGGCGGGTGATCTCGCGCCCGACGTTGTCGAGCGTGACCACGATTTCCGGCACAGGGATGGTATCCACCGGGGGGAGTTCCATCTCGAAGCCAAGCGCCACGAAGGGCACCAGCAGCCCCCCATCGCGCTGTGCTCCCGGCTCGATCCTGGCCACCAGCCCCACCTTGCGCTGTGCTTCCTCGTCCAGACTATCCAAGACGGCTTGAACCTCCGCCCCACCGAGCCCCAGCCAGGTGGCTGTGTCCTCGTAATTCCTGACCACCCGGATGGGCTTGACCACTCCGTCCTCGATGAAGGACGGGTGCCATATTTCCAGGGTGTGCAGGACGACGACGTCAGCCGGTGCGGAGGCATAAGCCTCGCGAATGGCCTCGGACAGGGCGGGATCGGGCATGGGATCATTATTCCGGACACAAAAAAGCCAGCATCAGCCGGCATTCAATTCCCGTTTGGCGAAGGACGAACTACCAGGTGAATGCCCGAATTTCGTCGAGGGTCACAAGGTCGAGTACCGCCAACTCAGCGTCATCGCTTGCGGAGCGGATTGTTTCCCTTTCGGCATAGACGTCCTGAACCGCCGTCGTACCATTTAAGGCATCCCGCTCACGAGCACGTTCAACCTTCCAGTCGGTTGCGGCAATCCGCTTACCGGCCTCGGTTTTGACTTGTTGGATGAGAGCATGGCGGGCTGCTTCGAGCTCCGCTTCCTGCTGTTTTAAAACCCGATCCGCATCGAACTTGCGGACATCGTCGTCGGTCACCCCGTCATAGCGATCGACGACCTTACCATCGACAAGTTGAAAGCGATGACCGAGCACGGAGGCAACGGGCAGTTTGAAGTCCCCTTCGGGGCCGATGACGCCCCAGTCACTGCTGTGGGGAAAGCTGATCTTGTTGGCCATGGTCAATTACCTCCGATGATCGGAACGATGTAGGGATAGTTCGTCGAGTGATAGGCGCTGTCGAAAATGTAAACATTGAAGCCCGGCACCTTGGAGCTCATGTCGCCCTTGTCAGGGATCGTCTCGAAGACGTTCTTGGTATCGATGTGCGACATATAGATGCCATAACCGCTGTCGGAGTTCGGGCTGTAGGAGATCATGAAGTCGCTGTCGCGGATCGGCGCGAACGATCGCCCATAGCTGGAATCCTGATACTGCAGGAAGACGTACTTTCCGTCCGAGACCCGGATCAGAAACACTTCAGCACCGGCCCCGTAATAGTAATAGGGCTGGTAACAGATGACGTACTTGCCGTCATTTGAGATTTGGAACCGGATGCCGTTGCGATCCCCCTGCTCCATCCCGTAGGAGGTCGTCGTGCTCAGCGTGTGGGTGGCTTCTTGAGTAAAGCCCCCCGCGCCGTCGGGCGTAAACCGGTCCAGCATGCAGTAGCTGTTCGGCTCCATGCGCACGATGACAATCGTGCCATCGTCGCACGGCGTAACAATCGCCCGGTAAAGGCTCTCGCTGTATCCCGCTGCGTTGGCCGTCCAATCGAAGAAGGTATGGTTGGCTTCATCCAGACCATCGAACCAGGACCGACGATTGGCCGCGTTGATGTCGAAGGGAGCTACATTGGCATAGACATGCAATCGCATGGCAGTACCGCCATTGGTGTTTTCGTTAATCACCAGGGTGCGGGTTTTTTCGTTATAGCCGATCATGCCGTACTTGCTGTACGTCCCAAAGTCGTTCTGAGCGTAAAACTTTGATGCCGTCCATGCGAGATGCCAGCCCTCCGTGCTGGCGAGACGACCCGGCGCAATGGCGCGCGGGGCAACGCCCGCATACTGGTTCTCCATGAATAGGGCCAGGTTCTTGTTGGTCTTATTGTTGACCCAAATGCCGACGTTACGCAGTGCCGTAGCGGCATAGGGTCCTGCGCGGCCGATCATCGAGCCATCGGGGCCGACGGCGAGCGCAAGGTGCCCAAGATGGCCGCACCGCGCCGTCCCGTCACCATAGGTGCTATCTGTCGAGGTAATGTAGGAGTTGGTCTGGCCGTAAGAATACCAGTTGTTGAAGAACTCTGTGCCCATGCTGCTGGTGCTGCCCTGCATGTAGCCGCTGTCGTTATAGTGCTGGCGACAAAGCTCCTGAAGATAATGGTTATAGACAACCGTGCCCCATGGGGCCGAGCTGCTCATGGTGACGACGGCGAAGGCCGGGCGCTTCCAAGGATCCAGCAGGTCGTGATCAAGGTGGCGCTGTTGCTGCTTGATCGCATTGAACGTCAGAATATCCATCGTCAGACCTCCGTGATGGCGTCGATTTGCCCATAGGGCGTGTAAGAGAATGAGAAGGAACGGGCGTAATCGATGCCGCCGAGCGTCAGGATCTCAGCGTATCCGGCCATTGTTCCGTCGTCGTTGTAGGTGATGTTGTGGAGCAGGCGCGGTCCCTGTTGGATCGACACCACGCGCCCCATGTCATCGTAGGTCACGTCCCCCGCAACGAGGCTTCCGGTGAACAACGCCGCATTGGCAGCATCTACCGAGTAGCCCGCACCCGCACCGAGATAATTGCCGAGACTGACCTCGAACTCGGCCAACTGATCGTTGATCTGGGTTTCGAGTGCATTGTTGAAGGCTTCGATATTGGCAATCGCCGTATTCAGATCGGCGACGACCGTGTCATTGACGAAGCCCGTCGCCGTCGCCAGCCACAGGGTGTTGATGTGTGCCTTGAGCGCTTCGGTGATGGCCTTCAGCTTGGCCGGGATATCCTTCGCCTTCGAATTGCTGAAGATGTCGACATCCTCATCGAACGTCGCAAAGGCGGCAACATCCGGGATGGGTGGAATGGTCAAGGGCATGGGTTAGCTCTCCAATCAGAAGGTTTCGAGAATGCGATCGCCAAAGGTTTCCAGGGTGCGTTCGCCGACCATGACGTCGCCGGCCACATCCATGTTGCGATCATCGCGATGGAGCAGGAGCCAGCGGTCTTCACCACCGAACGGGATGTCGCCGAACTGCGTGGCGCGGGTCAGCATGAGGACGTCTTCGCCACTGAGGGCGGTCGAATAAAACCCGACAGCCTTGGTCACGATCTTGGCTTTCAGCGCGTCGAAGGCGTCGGGGTCTTGAACGTTCTCGATCAGCTCTGCCGCCTTCACCATGAGCGCAAAATCGTCCATGCGCAGATCGGGGGCATCGAGCTTGGCCGAGATAGTGGCGATGGCATTCACCTCCGCCGTCTTTATGGTCTGGTAATGGGTTAGCGTGGGCATTGATCAACCTTTTCAAAAAAGTTCGATGCCGAGTGTCCGGTAATCTGAGCCCCTGCGGGCAGACACGATCAGGGTTTGCAGTTCGAGCCCGGTGGCATCGGCGACGATGACCGCAGCCGCTTCGGCGGCCATGGCGCTGGCTTCGGCCTTGCCGGCCCAAAAGAGGGTGCTGGCTTCCGCCGTTTGCGCCACGTCCCTGGAACCGGATGCGGAGACTTGTGCCACCTGAGCATCTGCAGCCGAGGTTTGAGCACTGGACGCTGACAGAGCTGCATTGTCCTCGGAGGCAGCGGCATTCTCGGCTGATAGGCCCGCAGCCGTGGCACTGACTTGGGCAGCCACTTCACTCGCAGCGGCAGTTGATGCTGATTGAGCAGCCTCCGTGGCAGACTGCTCCGAAAATGTCGCTGACTGCGTTGCGCTGGTTTCGGACGCCAAAGCCTGGACACTGGATTGCTCTGCTGAGGTTGCCGACAACTCGGCAGCCGTTTGAGACGCCAGGGCACTGCCTGCGCTGTCGGAGGCTGCAAGCGCACTGACGGAAGCCGCCTGCTCATTTGCCTGTACATTCGCCTCGGATCCGGCAGCTACAGATGCGCTGTCCGCAGCAGCCAATTCGCTGGCTTCAGCCGCCGAGGCGCTCGCCACGGCGGCCGCTTCGCTTGATGCCGCTGATGCGACTTTCTCTTCGAGCGTGGCGAGGCCAGACTGCAGTTGCTGATCGACGCCCAAGAGAACCTGGGCGACGCTCTTGACGGTGCCGCCATCGGTTTGAACCACAGTCTGAACGTCGCCGTGAACGATTTGATGCAGCAGTTGACCGTCTGCCGTCACCTTGGCGACGGCATCGGACAGTTCGGATTGCAAAGACATGATGTGTCGTTCCGTTTACCAGACCATGGGGCCGGGAAGTTTTTGATGAACGAGGGTGTTGAGTGCGCTGACGCTGGCTAACAAACTCGTTGGCTCGTTGTCCAGGAGGAGATCAAGGGCGTCGCGATCCAACGTGGGCCGTTCGCGGATTTCCAGTTCGGAGGCAATCTCCCACAGCACGCCGCCGACCAGCTTGGCTTCGAACTGCCGGGTGAAGCGGGCCTCGTGATCAACCAGACCGATGCCGCCCAGGAGGGGGATTTCAAACCACTCCCCGCCTTCCTTGGCATGCCAACGATACCAGGCCTCGAACAGGGCGAATTGCTCGCGCTTCATCAGCCAACGCACGGAGATACGCGATGGCACCTGGGTGAAACGTTTGCGCTGCCGAGCCGGCCCGGCTTCCATCTCTGTGCGCAGGATCGCCTCGCCCGGACGGATACCATAGCCCTGCACGGTCGGCAGTGGTAATATCTCAGGCCATAAGATAGGCATTCTATTTTCCAAGCGTTTAGCGATGCTATTTACGGGCAACAATAACCCGCGCATCTAAAATTCGTTTTCGGAGACACCCTAATGTTCAAAGACACATTTCTTGCAGCACTTGGCGCATGGCAACGGGGTTGGAGAGAAGACCAGTCCAAACGCGTTCAGTTGGCAGCAGATTTAGAGACCGAGATTTCCGAGTTGCAACCGCAATTCAGACGGGTCGACACACCATGTTACAGAAAGAGATTTTTACATCCGGCGGATCTGCCGAAATTGTTTTTTGAGGGCGCTCTCTATGAAGGAATAACCAGTTGGACAACTGACTTTACATATGCGCAGGAGTTCAAAGGATTACAGCGCGACAACGCAGTCACCGCCGCTATTTTTTCTCACAGGCCATCGCCGGAGGAGGTGCTGGTCAACATTACGGCTCTTTGGCAAAATCCAACTTTTAGAGCGTCAGCGAATGCTTACAAAGAAAGAGGCGGAGAACATAGTGATGCTCTGTTTAATTTCGCAGATAAACAGGGAGAGGTAATCTTATCAGCACCGGTTCGCCTTCCTGACATCTTAGGATTTACTGGAAAAAGCAGTCCATTTGACGATCTATGCGATCAAGCTGGTATTCATGGCGATGACAAGCGCGATCTCATTTTTAAGCAACTAGTTCAGACCGGGAAGTTCCCGGAACAATACCAATGGATACTCCAGGCAAGAGCGCTACGTGTTGTGAGCAACTCGATCGACCGGATAATGGAAGTACTTGATAACCTGTCGAAGCCAAAAAATGACCCCTGAACTTCATCGATATGCACCCGCCGCCGGATTGAGCCCATAGCGTCGTTCAAGTGTGGGAGCCATACCCTCGCCTCGCCCGATCTTGCGGCTCATCAGCATTTCCATCTGCTCAACGAATACGTCGATCATGAGCTCCCCACCGGGACCACGCCGGGTTTCAGTGCGGGCCTGGGTATTGGGCACAGTATTTGTGACGGTTGGCTGGACTACCACAGTCACACCGCTCTGCGATCCGGCGAGATTGAATCGGTGACGCGGATCGTCGCGGGTTAACACCTCCTCACCGCGAAGCGCTACGATGGGTACCTCGCCCGAGCGAAGACCAACCAGTCCACCACCATGGAACCGCTCGGCTGAGCGGAACAGGCCGGGATCAATATCGCGGCGACGAAGTGCGTCATGTCCGACCACGCCGCCTGAATGGGCTTCCAGGATCAGACCGGGATCGGACGGTGCAATTGTTCCACCCGTTGATCCTCCCGTGAACCACCCAGCAATGCCGGAGCCGATAGACGAGAACAATCCCTCCAGCATGCCGCCGAAAGGTTTGATCACCGACATGCGCCAGGCGGCGCGAAGCGCTTCCTCGGCCATGGTATTGAAGAGATCGCCGACGGCGAGCTTGCCGGTGGTCGCCCATTTGACGAAGGCATCCTCGCCCGCCTGGAGCGATTTGGTTACCGCCTGTTCAGCGGTGCGCGCCGCATTACTGGCTTCCTCCACATAATCGCGGACGGCGCGCACGGCACCGTCCCGCCATTCCTTGGAGGCATCCAACTTACGCTGTTCAACCTCCTCCACCGCCCGGGCATAGGTTTGCTGGTCGATGGCGGCATTGGCGAGCAGATTGCCTAGTTCCGCTAAAACGTCACGGTATTCCTCCTCCGCCGTTCGGTGGCGACGGGTGATTTCCGCTCCCTTGTCGCGAAGCTTGGCCTCGGCTTCGAGTTCCTTGTTCAGTTCCTCAATCGCCAACTTCTGGTCGAACAACGCACCCGACAGCCGCTCGACCTCCCGACGTTCGGTCTCTGTCGCGCTTGCCGGGAGACGCGAAATCGCCTGGTCAACCGCAGCGTTGCGAGGATCGTTGGCCGCGCCAAGCTGGCGTTCCAGGTCAGCGATAAGTTTACGGGCCTGATCACTGGTGCGTTCTGCAGCAGCCCTTACCGGGCGCTCGATGGCTTCGATCTTGCGCGTGGCAATGTCGCGCAACAGGGTGATTTCACGATCGACATCGGCGGCGTCAATGCCCGGTAGACCGCTCTTCTTCTCGGCGCTGACAATATCTCGGGCAAGCTGGTCGTTAATGGCGGCAATCTTCTCGGCTACATCGACAGCAGCCTTCACCCGCTCGGCTTCCAGCGCTTTGATACGTGCGGCGATGGTCTCGGCGTTACGTTCCTGCTCGGCTTGGCGACGCCCCGCCGATGCTTGATCCTGTTCGGTCTGAAATGCATCAACCTCAGCGCGGCCCTGTTCGATCAAGGCGTCGATCTCAGTCTTAAGACGATCCACCTTGGCCTGGGCCGCAGCCGTCGCCTGGTTGATCCGCAGCCCGTAGGACGGATCCCAGAGAACCGAACCCGAGCGCAATTCTGCCAAACGTTCTTCGGCATCCACCAATTCCCGGCTCTTGGTGGCGACCTGTTGACTGATATTCGGTCCCTGGAACCAGCCCCGCACCCCGTCAAGGGTGGCGGTCAGACCTTTTAGTGTGCTTTCGACCATCCCGCCGACACCAGGGGTGCGAGCCAGTTCTTCCAGCAGATTGCCCCAAGCGGATTTGAGGTGGTGAACGGCACCGGTCAATCCACCGGCTTCAGCTTCGCCAGCACCGCCCACCTGTTGTTCCAGGGTCTTCAGGATCAGGGCCTGAGCACCAGCCACATCGCCAGTCTCAACCATGCTCGCGATCATGTCGCGCTGGCTCGCAGAGAAGGTCACACCGACCCGCTTCAGCGCGGTCACACCCTCGACTGGGTCTTCCAGCGCCTTGCCCAACTGCACCGCTGATGAGCGCAAGTCCTGCCCGAACACCGATGACAGGTCCTGCGCCGCCTTGATGGTGCGCAGGAACGTATCACCCGAGATCGAGCGGAAGGTGGCCAGCACTGAGGCTGCGTCCATCACACCCTCGGCTGTCGCCAGAGTGGACATTTCCATGGTGTCAGCCAGTTCGGCCAACTGCGCACTGGTCAGGCCCGAGGCATGCCCCGTTGCTTTCAAAATACCTTCAAGACGGAGAAACGACTGCTCGGCCATTTCCAACTCGCGAAGTCCCTGACCGAGCGCCAAGGTGATCGCGCCGACAGCAGCCCCGGCTGCGATCCCCGCAGGCCCCAGACGCAGCATGGCAGAACCAACGCCGCCTAAGTTACCGGCAAATCCTTCGAGCCGCCCTCGCGCAGCAGAGGTCACCTCGCCCAAGGCCAGAAGACCCCGCGATGCGGGCTTGGAAGCATTCTCGATGCGGGTCAGCGCCCGGCTGCCCTCATCACCCAGTTGGGTAAGCGCACGCCGGACCACGTCACCGTCGCGGATGGCAAGGCGAATGGTCAGGTTGCGTTCTGTCATGTGGGTTCGTTCTCTTCGCGCAGACGCGCAAGACCTTCCAATAATCCAGCCTCGGCCTCGGGCAACAAATCAGCTACCGCAGAGACATCAAAGCCAAGCGCCTCGGCAAACGTGAGGGCAATATTCATATCGATGCCGACGACAGCGCCACCGGGCGTAAAGCGAAGCTGCCCTGCAATACGCAGCAGGACATCCCAGGTCTGCCAACCGGCCTCGGTCAGGGGTTCGTGTTGTCGGTAGAAGCATGCGTTCCCGCAGGCGTGTCCGTCTTCCCGGCACCCTCGGCAATATTCTGGGCCTCCACCGAAGTGCCATGCGGCGCGGGCCCGGATGCGTTTCCCTCGGCGGCCCGTTCTTCGAGAGGCCCGAGATAGCGATGATAGAAGAGCGCCGCCAGCAGCGGCTGTTCATCGACGAAGGCTGCCACCGTGTCGTCGGTAACGAGACTTTCCACCCCTTCCCATTCGATGACGCCGTAAATCGCGAGCCCCTTGATCATCAAGGCGCGCATCAAACCTCGGCGAACGGACTCATCGGTTGGATCCAACCCCTCGTCTCCGGCTTTATTTTCGGCCCAGTCGTCAAACACCTTCTCTGCCTGAGCCTGGATCATGGCGTAGGCGGGCGTGGTGATGGGGCGGACTTTCAGGCGAACGCCGTCCACCAGATCAAGCCAGGTCGGCTCGCGGGCACCCAGTCGGATCATCAGTAAGTCTCCACATCATTGGTGAGCGTCACGGTCATCATCCGACCAGCAACGGTGTTGTTGGCTGCCCGCCAGTCGAAGCTGGCCTGCACGCCGCCGGGGCCGGAAATCGCCCGTTTTGGCTTGGGCAGGTAGACTTCGTGGGCTTCGATCACCAATTGCTCGTCGGCGGAAATCACATAGGAAAACTCCAGCGCCACCGGATCGCCGGAGGTGGCCTTGTCCAGAAGCGCGGTATCGGCAAAGCGAACCTCGATCGCGCCGGTCAGCGCCGCGATGGTGGGATCCGCACCGTCGATTTTGCCGTCTGAGCGGATGGTCTCAATCCGCTCCATGTTGTTGGAATAGGTCAGGTTCGCGCCTGTGAGATTGGCGAGCGGTGCGCCATCCAGCTTCACTTGGCCTTGGAACTGACCGAAGCGCTTGAACGCAAGCGTGTCCGGCGAACCGCCCTGAGAAGCTCCATTGCGCTCTTCGCCCTGTCCAATAGCATTGAAGGTGGCATTGGCGTGACCTGAGCGCTGGAAGTTCATCTGCATCGAGTTGAGACGCACACCGCCGTTCAAAAAGAACGACGGCACCTCAGGCATACCGACCTCGACCGTGAGGCTCGGCAGTGTCATCGCACCGGAACCGAACACATGGTCGTAGGGACCGGTCCCGCTGGTGGCGGGTTCGCCCAGCAACGCTTTCAGCCAATGGCCGAAGTAGCGAAGATCGATCGGCACCACCAGATCGCCCTCGACCTTAATGACGTCGCGCGACGGTGCCGACGGATCACGGCCCTGTCCCAGAATGTCACTGTCGATCAATCCCTGCTCGGAGCCGAGCGAGGTGGAGACGAAGGGGAACTTGACGAAGCCCGAGACAGGGGCGACGCCATAGGTGGTCTCGAACGCGGCCAATAGATGGGCGTTCGCGCCATAGGCACGGGCCATAGGAACCTCCGAAATTGAGTTAAATCAGGCCAGCGGATCGCTGGATGCGTAATGCAGGGTCACGGTCACAACGGCCCCCTTGAGGCCGGCAGCGCCGTCAATGGCGAGATCACGGGTCTGAGGCGCTGACCACTCGACCCAGTCGACCAGGTCACCCAAGGTACGATCAGCCGAGAGGGCTGTACCAATTTCGGACAGCAAATCGTCGAGCGCTGCCCCAGCATCGGCCGGAGCGTTCTGGACGACGACCTCAATATCGGCCTGGTGCTGCCAGAGATAGCTGAGCGGCGAGAGCAGAACCTCGGGTTCACCCGGATCGCCATCACGCAGGATGATCAGCCCAGCGGCAGGCACTTTTTCTGGCAGCGGTTCTTCGCGCTTTACCGTCGCGCCGGAGATGGTCTGCAAGCGGTCAAGCAGAGCGACCAAGACGTCTTCGCGTTTAGTGGTCATGGGCTCATCTCCGTCCCTGGTGATACCAGTTGCGAATCACCAGCCCCGGCAGAGCAGCGAGCCACTTGTTGGCGGCACCGTCCACGTCGAGGCGTTTGCGTATGGTCACCTGGGGCACCAGGATGAACATCGGGACCGTAGCCAGTCCCCGCCCGGTTCGCAGCGCCGTCGCACTGGCCTTAGCGAAGCCACCTCGCTTACCGGTGCGGGCACGGCGGTTCTCCGCCACCAGCAAGGAAGGCGCGCGGCGTCGATAGACGAACTTCAGCCTTGCGCCGTGCATGCGTTCCCAGAGACTGGGTGTCATCTTTTTCTTGCCGTCGCCATACTTCCCCGCAGCGGGGGTGGGGATAGCAAGGAAGAAACCATGTTTGGAACGGATCACAGCCCCTTCCGCGTATGCCCGGACAATGTTGGGTGCCTTACTGAACACCAGACCGGCGGCCCGGATGCTCTTCTGTCCCTTCGGGTAAACCTCGCTTCGCCAGGTGTTGGCGAGACGACGGCCAAGCCCTGCACTGGTGATCTGTTGGCGCAGATCCAACTTGAGCCCATTGGTCGCTTCCCGGATCCCTGCCGTCACTGCTTCCTCCCCTGCCTTTAGTTCGTCGGCGAGGAAGCGTTTGAGATCACCTTGAATTGCTGCGGAGAGTCTCATAAGGGCCTCGTATCCACGGTCCAGATCAGCCGCTCGGTGTCGCGGATCGGTTCGCCCTGAATGATGAAGGTTTCACCGTCCAGAGTGATGGTGTCGCCTTCAAGCGGCTCGGGGACCTCGGAAACTCGCAGGTCAAACCGGGCAGTGGCCGAAACGATGGAGATATCGCTGAACTCCGATATCTGGTCGTTCCGCTTCGCGATCACCCGCACCGACACCCCATCGCTGAGCCCACCCGAACGATAGGTGGCCGTTCGGGCAAGGCTTGGATCGATAAACAGGCTGTCGAGGGCCGCAACGAAGACAGACATGAATCAGGCCCGTTTGGCGCGGAGCAGCATCTCCGGGCGGGTGCAGATATAGAGCGGATAGCTGTAGAGCTCGACCCGAACCCAGGCATTGCGGTCCCGATCCGGGATGGTAATGGCATAGAGATCCCGACCCGGCGTGTTGACGAAGTCGAAGAACTCAGCAGGAGACCAAGCTGTCTGAAACACACCCCGTGCGCCAACCGGGAAAAACTTCGCCTTGTCCTGACCGATGGCCAGGGTGGTGTCGTCGTCGGTGCCACGGAAATTGTGGAAGACGATGCCGCCGAAGGGGAAGGACTCGAACGCCATGTTGTTCCGCAGATCTGCAGCAGCGGCCCAGTTGCGATAAGTTTCCTTGACCGCTTCGTGACTGATCAGATCGTCGTAGAAGGCATCACCGCAGAGCGCATGAATACGCACACCCGGCCCCCAGGCGCCCCGGGCAGCCTTGGTCATGGACCGCATGACGCTCGCGCACTTCTTGCGCACGTCAGTGGCGGCCTGGTCGAGGGCGAAGTTGATCTCGGCGGGCTGGGTGATACCCCATGCGTCGTACCAGTCCATCAACACCGAACCATCGGCGTCGGTGACAATGCCCTGGACAGCGCCCAGACGCATATTCTCCCAAGTGAGTTCCATGTCTTCCTTGAGGCGCCCCATACGACCGGCGACTTCGGTCTGAACCGTCTGCAGCTCCGTCTCCGAGCCCATGGCCCGCATGTTCTGGACCTCATCAGCATTGATGCGGTCGCCCTTGGCAATGCGGGTGGTCCGGAAGTCACGGATGTCACGCTTGAGCCCGGCGCCTTCTTCCAGGGGCGCGCCCCGATCGGAGGTCTTGATGAGCGACAGCGTGTTCTCGCGCTTTTCGATGGCGATGGTGGTGGTGCGCACCGGCACCGGTTCGAAAATTCCGAGCGCGCCCAGGAACTGGGGCCGGTAGGGAACCTTCTCGATAGCAGAGGTGAGTTGGGTCACCGAGAAGGCGTCATTGTTGAAAATATCGAGAGTGGGCATGAGGAAGCTCCTTAGCGAACGATGATGCCGAGAGCGGCGAGTTCGATGATGGCGGTGGCCTGTTGCTCGGCCGTGATGCCGTCGGGCCAGACCAGCTCGGCACCATTGACCTCGGCATCGCGAAGGATGGCGACGGCGGAGATGTCGGCGGCGGTAGCGTCTACGGGAGAGCGCAGCAGACCGGCAGCGACCTCCTCGCCGGTGGCAGCGGCAGGATCAAGCGCGACAAACTTGTCCGTGGCGGTAACCTTGCCCAGCACGGCACCCGGTTCGAGAGACCCGCTTTGAGCGATGGTGATGGCGTCCCGCGAGCGCGAACCTGCGGCCTCGGAGACAACGAAATCAGCGGCGTATTTGCCTTCGGTGAGAATGGCCATGGATCAGGACTCCAGATTGGTCGGAAACGTTCGGGCGATGACCGGTCCCCAGCCGTGATCGGCGGGAGGTGCCTTCGGGGTGCGGGCATCGCGGGTGCCATTGATGACCGCCTGCTCGTCGGCGCGAGCGCGGGCTTCCATCAGGGCGGCGCGCACATCGGTGATGGGCATGGCGGCGGCAATGAAGGCGGATGCCTTGTGCGCTTCGCCAGCCAAGGCGCAGAGATCGGTGATCTCACGGGCATAGGCCAGCGCTTCACTTCGGACACGCGCCTCAATGGCAGCGGGATCGGAAACGGGTGCGGAAACAAGTTCGGTCACCGGCACCGTTTCGGGCGCAGGCGCCGGAGGGGCGGCGTCGGACATGGGTTCCTCCTTCGGGGGTTCTGTGGCCAGATCGGCCGGGGTATTGCGAAATTGAGAGAGATCGAAGTGGGCGGTTGCGCGAATGGGTTTATCGACCCGGTCGGCGAAACCGGCGGCAACCGCTTCGGCAGCGGTCATCCAGGTCTCGGAGGCCATCAGTTGTTCGACCTCTGCATCGGCTTTGCCCGTTCGGTCACGATAGGCGGCAACCAGACCGCCCTTGATGCGATCCAGCGCCTCGGCCATGGCGCGCATATCCGGAGCAGTTCCAGCCACCATGCCAGCAGGGTCATGGATCATCATCATGGCGTTCTCAGGCATGACGATCTCGTCCCCGGCCATGGCGATGACGCTGGCGATCGAGGCGGCGATGCCGTCGATCCACACGGTCTTGCGAGCAGAAAGCCGCTTCAGGCTGTTGTGGATGGCAAGCCCGTCGAACACCGAGCCGCCGGGGCTGTTGATCCGCAGCGTGATCCTGGCTGCCTTGCCCACGGCCTTCAGGTCGTCAGCAAACTGTTTCGCAGTGATACCGAAGGCCCCGATCTCGTCATAAATCAGGATCTCCGCGTCGCCGGTCGCGGCGTCGCGAATGTCATACCAGGACCTCATGGGTCACTCCTCGTTTTCGGGTTGGTCGGTCGGATCGGGTTGATCCTGTTGGTCGGGCTGATCCGGCTGGTCCGGCGTCATCCGAGGCCCCTGCGTCTCCCCTGCTCCCGTCGCAAAGTCGAGCCCGAGCGATTGCGCACGCTCCTGATCGGCCGCAATGCGCCCGTCTACTTCCTCAGCGTCATAGCCGAGCTCGTCGATGATGTCGGAGCGAGCTTTCCAACCGGCGTCCTGGGCCATTTTCTCGGCCTGAGCATCCTTCAGGGGATCGATCCACTCCCACTTGGGCGGCTTCCAATCCACATCCAGGAAGGCACGCGGGTCCTCCGCATAACCGGGCAGATCAATCGCGCCCGAGAGCACTGCGTCTTTCATCCATCGCAGCCAGACCGGGCGGCACAGCTGCCAGCCGAACACCGCGTGCTGCATCTGAACCATACGGCGACGAAACTCGATCATGCCAAGCCGCTGGCTGGAGAAGTTGCCCCGGCTGTAATCGCCGGTGGCGGTGGCATAGGGCACGCCCATGGCAGCCGACGTGTCGAGGTCAGCCCTATAACGAAAGGGCTCGAAGTCACTGCCAACCCCGGTGGGGGTCGAGAAACGGATGTCTTCACCCGGCAACAACACTTGCATGGTGCCGGGCTGCAGCGGTGCGCGGGCAATGCCGTCACCGTCCTCACCTTCTTCCTCGTTGAGGAGCGCATCTTCGGGCGCGTTTTTGACCACAAAGGCGACGAACAGGGCCGCCGTCTTTTGGCGTTCCACCTGGGCGTCCATGTATTGGTCCATCTGGTGCAGTCGAACGAGGGCCGGCGTAATGTGCGGCAATCCGCGCAGCTGCCCGGCCTCCATGGGCTTGCGGATATGCAGCACATCTTCGGCGGGCACACGGACGAATTGCTCCGTCGAGAAGCTCTGATCGGTCTGGTCTCCGGGATGCTGGCGCAAAAACCAATAGGCAATCCGGCGACCGATTTTGTCGAACTCAATGCCGCAACGAATGGCGTTGCCGTTGGGTGCCGTCTCGGTCTTACCCAGCGGTAGCATCTCGGCCTGGAGAAGTTGGAGCTGCAGTGGCACTACTAATCCATCTTCGGGACGGCGGACGCGCATCCGCACGAAACATTCCCCAGCGACGAACACCTCGCGGGCAACCAGCGCCTGGAGACCATAGAAGTCGGTTAGGCCATCGGCATCGGCTTCATCGGTCCAGCGTCGCCAGACCTTGCGGATCTGACGGCGGGCCTCTTTGTCCTCGACCAGCGGCGCCGGCTTGATGCCCGAGCCCACGACATTGGCAACGAAAGCCTCGCAGGCGTTGGTCGCCAGCGGACTGGAGAGCACGATTTCGCGGGCACGCCGCAGGGTAAGATCGCCGTCCGTCACCACATGGGTGTTCAAATTGCGGACCGGCGGCACCCAGGAGGCCAGACGGCGCGAGCGCATAGCGCTCTCCAGCCGGGCCCTCGGGGCCAAGCCGACAAGACGTCGGAAGAAAGACTTCATCAGAGGCCCTTGCCGTCCTGGTACAGGCGCACCTGGCGCACAGGTTTCTTGGATCCCAGAGCCGCGATCTGCCCCATGAGAATGGAAATGGCGCGATCAATCTCGGTCAGACCCCGATATTCGACAGTGCGACCCTCATAACTGACACGGGCCACCCCACTGGTGCGCTGACGCTCAAGCTCTTCGAGCCGCGCTTCCAGATCGGTCAAGGTCGCCATGGTCATTCCGTCATCCAGGGTGTGCTCACCACCGCACGCCGGCGGCGCGAGGGAGATCGCACCACGCCAGCCAAGGGGCCTGCTGTGTCTTCGGTTTCAATCGGGTCATCGTGGACGGGCGTGGCCGACTGCAGTTGGTCGGCCAGGCGTTTCCAGAAGGCGTCGCCATAACGGTCAGCCCCCGCCACCCAGAGAGCGGCGCGGGCATAAACCCGGCAATCCAGTGCTTCATTGCGTTCGCGGAGCTTGCGCCATTCGTGTTTATCGAAGCCGCGTTGATCGCGCACCGTCACCAATTGCTCGGCGACGAGCTGCTTCACCCATTCGGCATCGATGCCACGCGGCAGGTGGACATAACCGCCAGGATAAGGCTCGCCATCGGCCCGTTCTTCATCGGTCGGCTTTGAGAGCCAGAGCCAGCGATAAGTCTCCGCTTTGAAGGTGGAGACCGCCACCGACCACAACTTGGCACCCCGCCGCAGCTTCTTGCCCCCTTCGGTCGCATCCACATAGGACGGTCCCGATACCGGAGACGGGCGGCTGAAACGATCAAAGCCCTTGATCGGCATGACCTGCCCAAACCCCTGACGGCGAGACCAGGAGTAAACCTCGGCGGTGAACTCGCCACCGGTGTCGATGGCGAGGCGGGCAATTCCCAGACGCGCCCCGCTTTCATGCGGCCACGTCTTTGAAAGCAAGGCGGACAAAGACTGCCAGACATCAGCCCGACCCGGACTGCCGTCGAGTACGATGTGATCGACCAGCCAACTGCTGAAGCCGTTGCCCCAGGCCCAGACATCAATCTCGATGCGGTCCTTCTGCACGTCGGTTCCGGCGGTGAGGATCAATCCATCCATGGGCACCACGCCCATGAGCCGATCTTCACGTCGCTCATAAAGCCGTTCCCAGTCAGGTGCTTCACCCCGGTCGATCCAGGCCTCGCCCAGAACGCCGTTCTTAAAGCTGCGGATGGCCTCGATTGAACCTTGGGCCGTCTCCCACATGCGGGCGAGATCAGACCAGGACAACCAGCCCACCGGCGAATAGAGCCCCGAAAGATGAAACCCGATGGTGCCGGGATCGGCAGCCTCGGAGGTGGGTCGCCATTCGCCCGCCGCCATCAGCGCTTCCTTGTGGCCTTCGCCAATCTCCCCGTCGCAGGCCTCGCAGATGTAGCGGGCCGTTTCGGGGTGTTCCTTTTCCCAGCGCAGGCGCTCGAACTTGAGCCACTGAAAATGCCCGCAGTGCGGACAGGGCACGAAATAACGCCTTTGATCGCTGGCCTCGAACTCCCGCTCAATGCGCGACACCCCATGGGTGGTCGGCGTCGAAGCCAGGAACACCTTGCTCCGCCAGGAGAAGGTGCGGGTCCGGGCCTCGGCCAGTGCGACCGGATCGCCTTCCTCATCAGCGGACGGCGGATAGGCGTCCACTTCGTCCAAAAACAAATATCGGGCAGGCATGGAGCGCAGCCCCACCGCGCTGTTGGCCCCGGTCATCACCAGTAGCCCTGCCGGGAATTCCTTCGATAGCATCGTGTTACCAGAATCACGGGCACGCGACGGTTGGACACGCTCGCGCAGCTCCGGCGTTTCATCGAACAACGGATCGACGCGCTGACGCGAGAAGCGCTTGGCCAGTTCCACCGTTGGCTGGACCGCCAACATCGGACCCGGCGCATGGTGGACGACAAAGCCGATCCAATTGTTGCCGGCCTCGGTGGCCCCCACCTGCGCCGCCTTCATGAACACGACCCGCCTGGCCGGATGGCTCGGCGAGAGCGCATCCATGATGGCGCGCATGTAGGGCGTTCGAGCGGTGCGGTAGCGCCCCGGCTCAGCCGAGGCGCGAGACGACAGCATGCGGTGCCGGTCGGCCCATTCAGATACGGTCAAAACCGGGTCGGGCGTCAGCCCATTGGCCCAGGACCGCAGGATGTCGTCCGCACCCTCGAAGTCCAGCGGATCACCTGAACTCGGGCCGAAGATCGGCGAGTTCTGAGAGGTGGTCACGGACATGGGCTTCGAGAACCTTTTGCATGCGATGTGGCTCGATCCCCATCTGCACGGCCATCTGCGCGGCGACGCGGGCTGGCCAATTGACCCAGGCGTCCCGCTCCTGGCGAGCCAGCCGGAACACCAGCGCCGTGGCGCGGGGGCGATCGACGTGTTCGCCCTTCATCTTCTGAAGGCGAAGTCGACGTTCCTGAGCCTTGAGAACTTCGTTGGCGGTCTTGGCCTGCAGGAAGGTAGCCCCGCCTCCAACAGCTGGGGTCGCGAGACCGTTTTCACGCAGCGTGTCGCCGACAGCCGAGAGCGCGGTGTCAGGCACCGGCTTCATGGATGGGCGTGGTGCGTCCTTCCTCTGCTTGGACGGATCGGTCAAGGCCGCGCGGCGGGCGTCCGACGCATCGGCATCAATGGAGCCGTCCGCGTGGAGGACCAACCGTCCTGCGGCCTTTGCTTTCTGGATTGCGCCACGCGACAGCCCGACATGGGCCGCGTACTGGCGCTCACTCATGCCCTGCATCGGACCCTCGAAATAGCAATGAAATTATGCACTTATGTGGTTGATAGTGTGGTAGATCAGAGCCTGTATGGCATCCGAGACAATCAAGTCAGGAGGTCACACCATGAACCAGATCCAACTATCCGAAACCCAATCTATCATCCTGAGCGTAGCTTGCGCCCGCGACGACGGACTGATCTTTCCGGTCACCGCCAAGATCAAGGGCGGTGCAGTCGGCAACGTCTGCAAGAGCCTGTTGAAGCGCGGCCTCATCGAGGAAATCCAGGCAACCGACATGAACACGGTCTGGCGATACGACGAGGAGCTCGGCTCCATCACGCTGCGCGCCACGCCGCTGGCCTATTCCGCCCTTGGCATCACAGAAGCCACAGAAGAAGCGCCCTCGAAAACCACCCGCACAGCCCCGACGATCGAACAATCAAAGGGCGGCAAGCAAGCCATGCTGATCGAAATGTTGAAGCGCCCCAAAGGAGCGACCATCCAGCAGGTGGTCGATGCCACCGGTTGGCTACCGCACACGGTACGGGGTGCCATCGCCGGAGCAATCAAAAAGAAGCTCGGCTTAAACGTGGTCTCCGAGAAGATCGAGGGCGTGGGCCGGGTGTATCGGATAGCCTAAAAACTGAATCCTGTGAGTGGACGGGCGTATCAGGTCAGACTGACGCGCCCGTCCTTTATTCTATGACGGGCCGACTGGGAAAGATTAACCACCGTCTTCACGATATCCAGCTTGGCAATTCTCGCATGATAGGACCGGAATGCTTCGGCCAGATCAGGATCCGTGATTTCCGGCGAGACCTGATCATCCTGGCCCGACGTAATCGGCACCTGATCAAGGCTCATTCCACGCCCCTCCAAGAATGTCGTAACGATGACCTCAAAGGTCATCGGTGGGCGGTGATCCATATGAGCGTCATCGCGGCCAATCCGTTCCTTGGTAACCGCGCAGGTCACCTTGCCATCCGGCCCCTTGTTCTCAGAGAAGAACTTGTCGCGCGCAGAATAGAGGTCGAGTTGCACGGTCCGGCGAAACGCCTGGGAAACTTCCTGCTTTCTTGTCGGCGGTCGCTGCGTGATGCAATGCCGATAGGAGAAATCCGTTCCTGAACCATCCGTTCGGACAATCCGAAAACAATTGGTACCGTGCTCCGTGGTGATGACCTCAAAATGGTCAACGCCACATCCGACCTTCTGGGCGTATTCATCATGACGCTCAAGCAGCGCGGAAAGGTCCAGGCTATCCGTTGGGTCAACCCTATCACCCGCTTTGTAGCGGCTGAGCATTTCTTTAAAATAATCCGTCGCCCTGGACTGGTTATCAAAACTTCGAGTGGCGATTTCCACCGGTTTGCCGCGAGCCATACTCCATCCCCATCTTTTTCTTCAACTCCGCAAGAATAAGACCGATTGGGATTTTCTAGTAACGGTTTTAACGAAACTGACCTCTATAAATCCGAATCATCTCAAACACCCGCCGGAGTGAGTAGCTGCGAACTATCGACACCACGGTGAAGATCACTCCGATAGCCAAGTTCTCCGACATGGTGGTTTCCAGCCCGAAGTGAGGAAACACCACGATCTGGGTGGCGACGGCCACCCCGTAACCAACAGCGACGTTGGCTAGGGATTCAACAAAGGACATGCGTCGGGATTGCCTCATGCCGCATCCTCCGTGGTCTGATCGCCGATGCGTTCCGTTTTGATCTGGGCGAAGGTCTTTCCGGCACCATCCAGGACAGCGTCCTGTCCGGTTTCCGCCTGCCAACGTTCGATGGCGACATCGACATAGGCAGGACTGATCTCCATAGCGAAGACGCGCCGATCGTTGGCCTGGCCCGCCATGATCTGCGAGCCCGAGCCGCTGAACGGCTCGTAGCAAAGACCACCCCGCGCCACATGCTGGCGCATCGGGATACCGAAAGCATCAAGCGGTTTCGGCGTCGGATGATCGGGACGATCATCCTTGGCAAAACTCGGCAGCGCCCAAGTGGACGCCAGCGTTTGATCGGCGACCTTGGGGGGTCGCTTGCCTTTCACCCAACCCATGAAGCAGGGCTCGTGTTTCCAGAGGTAATGCGACCGAGTGAGGACACCACGGTCCTTCACCCAAATGATCTGTTGGTGGACGAAGGCACCCGCCCTCTCCCAGCACTGTTCGAGCATCGCCTGGCGGCGTGATGCGTGCCAACAATACCAGGCAGCATTCTCGGTGATCGCCTCGGTAATGGCTGCCGCGATGAACCCGTCGTAGAGCTCCGCACCCTGGCTGCTGTCATCCCAGGTGGTGCCATAGGATGCCGACCAATCCTTGTTACGGGTCGGATGGTTGGAACCATCGTAGTCGACCAGATAGGGCGGGTCGGTCGCGAACAACACGGCGCGTTCGCCATTCATCAAACGGCGGACATCTTCAGCCTTGGTGCTGTCACCGCAGAGCAGGCGGTGATCACCAAGGATCCAGAGATCGCCTGTGCGCGATGCGGGATTGCGGGGCGGTTCGGGAATGACGACAGGCGGCGTTCCCGGTTCTTGTGATCCCTCGCCTTCAGCCGGCATGGCCAGCAGGCGATCGAGTTCACCATCGGCAAAGCCGATGAGCGACAGATCGAAGTCGTCGGCGGCCAGCTCCTGAAGCTCGTCCGAAAGCAGGTTTTCATCCCAGGCTCCAAGCTCGGTCAGCTTGTTGTCGGCGATGCGATAGGCGCGCTGCTGCGCTTCGGTGAGATGGTCGAGCACAATCACCGGCACTTCGGTGAGTCCCAGCTTCTCGGCTGCAAGCACGCGGCCATGACCAGCGATCAGTTCACCGTCGCCTGAGACCAGCGCCGGAACGGTCCAGCCAAACTCCGCCATGCTGGCGGCGATCTTGGCGACCTGGTCGGCGTCATGGGTCTTGGCGTTCCGGGCGTAGGGGCGCAGCCGATCAATCGGCCAGAGCGCGATGCTCTCCGGTGCAAAACTGAGGGTCATGTCGATCAATCTCGTGAAGGGGTCGCTGGACTCCCGCCCGGCCACACAAGTGGATCCAGGGGAACCACCGAGGTCCAGGGGGACACCAGCTGCAATGTTTGAATTTCTGCGGGTCTTGGGGCGGCGGCCAGGAAACCGGCTTCGGGTGGCTTCCCAAAAAAACCAGCCTGGCGCTAGCGAACCATCGCGCCATTGCCGCCAGCATACCTTTTCGGCGAGGGGGGACCCGTACAACGGCGGGACGGTCACCCACGCACGCCTCTCGCGAGGCTATCCAAAACATACCCGCCAGAGCCCGGTTTTGTCCCTTCGAAAAGTGTGCGCCGCACACATTCCTATCCTCTACTCATGCTTTCGCCGACTGGACCATCGCAATCACGTCGAGACGCGATCGGTTTCGCGGAATCCGCCGACCATTAAGCTTCCAGGCCAAGACGCAAAGACCATAAAGCCAGTGCCGATGGGCAGCGGTGCGTGCCATGCCAACCGTCCAGCAGACGGTCTTCCAGGGCTTTCCTGATGCCCTGAGCCAGATGATCTTGGCATCAAGCGGATCGATCCAGCCCAGCCATGGCAGGGTTTCATCCATGCGTGAGATCGCTCCTGCCGACGGCGGGGGACGCCGCATGGGCTGGGGCTCCTGTCCGACCTTGTCGGCGAAGTCATGAACGACTTCTGGCCAAACGCCAAAGTACCCTCGCACCCGTTCCTCGGGCAGTCGCCGCAGCACGTCCGCCGCTTCGACGATGCGTTCCTCGACCATCAACGGCGTCCAATTCATCTCACCCATGGCACACGTCCTTTCCGGATCGCTTGCCGTAGAGCTTCGATCCCAATTGTTTTACCAGTTCACGTTCAGGCCAGGTCAGGCGTTGGTCGTCCTCAGCAATAACCAGGACACCCTGTTCCCGCCAGCCATCGCGCTTGACCTGTTCGGGGTCACGGCGTTCGCCGCCATAGCCCTTGGGGTAACGTCTCATCGCACACATCCCTGGGTCTCCGTGGCCCAAAGCAAAATGGCAATGGCGTCCGCTTCGTTGTCGTCGCTGGGAGCAAACCCGCGATCCGTGACGGCAGAGATAACCGCGTCCTTGTTGGCGTTCCCTTTGCCGGTGACATGGCGCTTGATCGCCCCCACCGGGACGCCCTGGTAGGGCAGCCCCTTCTGCTCGCACCAGGAAGTGAGATGCGCCAGGAAACCGCCGTAGATGTGGGCGGCGTCGGTTCCGGCATGACGGCGGACCTCCTCGAAATAAACAGCCGACAATCCGACCGAGGACCGAGCTAGCTCATCCAGCCAACTGCGGAAGCGCAGGTAGCGCATCCCGCCCCCCTCATAGCGTCCGGGCCGAAACGACATGGTACCGCTGACGATGGAGCCGTCGGGCAGCTTCATGGCCCAGCCGGTGGTGGTGCCGAGATCGAGGGCAAGCATGCCCTGTGGCGTGGTGGGAGATTGGACAGGCGCAGAGGCCCGCCCCACGGTCTGGGGTGCGGTCATGGTCAATGGTCCTTTCGGGTCCTGGGTGGTGATGGAGGGGGCGGACGGACGCGAGGCAGCCCGGAACCCCCTGGGGGTGGAAGTTGGAGAACCCGCCTGCGGCGTTCTCCACCACCCCCGAAGGGGGTGGGTTTCACCCCCTAAACTTGTCATGGGGCGCAACACTTTGATGGTGTTGAGAGATTTCCAGTTTGGGCAGTTTCGGAACGCCCTATCGACCCAATCTGCCTGTGGCGTAGCCAAGCGGGACTGATCGCAGTTGTGCAGGGGTAGTTTCGGAATTGCTCCCAATCTGATTACAACTGGCCAGAGCGAAATCGCGCATGCCCGTGTCGGGGCAGTTTCGGATCGGCACCCAATCTGGTTCAAACTGGTCAGCGCGTAATCTTGCGTGATCGGCATGTTGAGGGCGGTCATGACTGATCCCCCTCCGGATAGACCCACACGGTGGGGTTCTCGACCTCGAGCAACGCGCCGGTTTGGGGCGACTTGTAGTGGGTCGGCAACACGGCGATGGTGGCCTGGGTCACCTCGCCGGTATCGGCATTGATCTCCTCGCCATCGGCAGGAATTTCCATGCCTTCGACACAAAGAAATCCGAAACGCGAGCGGGACGGTCCCAGGCCATAGGGCGAGCCGTCCCGCAGGAACTTGATGAAGCCCTTGGTCGCCAGCACATCGAGACGGGCACGGATGGTATCCTTGCCGCCCAATCCGCCGGTGTTCTCGAAAGACTCTGAGAACTGGTTGATGGTGTAGACGCGGCCCTGGCGGGCTTCATCGAGCAAGACACCGAGAATGACGTCGTGCTTGCGGACCCGCTCGGCATCCAACTTGTCGCCCAGCGCCTTGCGAACCAGTCGTTCGCTGTGCCGGTCGATTTCGACCCAATGCCCGCCCTGTTTATCGATCACCTTGGGCTCGATGGCCGGGCCGTTGCGCAGCTCGAAGTGCAGCATGCGTTCCGGTCGGTCTTCGTCGGGCCGATGCATGATCATGCCGGAGGTATAAAAGCTGCGAAGAGCCCCAGCACCCGACAGCGCCATGAACGGGTCTTCAACCAACTGTTTCTTGGTGATCTTGCGGGTGTGATGGCAGAGGATCAGCCCGGCATCGGGAGCAACAGCATCGCGCAGTGCCTCGATCCGCTCTTGCAGGAAGAAGAGCATGGCGGTGTTGTCATTCTCGCCCTTGCCGTCTGGACCGCCGTCAAACAGGTTGCGGATGGGATCGACACAGATGATGTCGGGCTGGGCGTGGCCATAATGGGCCTGGACAGCAGCAACCGTCAGCGCCAGACCATTGGCATCCAGCAGCATGCGCACCTTGGGTGTGGCGACCAGATATTCGCGGGCGATCGCAAGGATGGCCGGATCAATGCGGATTTGCTGCAGCCGTTCGCGCAGATAGTGGTACTGGATCTCGGCTTGCAGATAGAACACCCGTAGGGGCCGGCACGGAGCGAAGCCGAGGAAAGGCACACCCGCCGCCATGTGAACCAGCAGATTGATCAGGAAGTCGCTCTTGCCCACCTTCGGCGCACCACCGAGCACCAGCAGCCCACCGGGGGTCAGCAGGCGCGGAGCGATGATGTCGTCCGGCATGGGACTGGTGTCGTCAAGCAACGCTCCCAGGGTGAAGGTCGGCAGCGCCGACATGGGTGGATGGGCCAACCGCTCAAGGGCGGGACCGTGCTTCTCCTCATGCAGCCGCCACAGGCGCTGCGCCTCGGATGCCAAGCGCTCAAGGGGCCAACTTGGGCGCAGCATGGCGGCGTTGTACTGACAGATCGCCTCCCAGGCTTCGTCCCGGCTGATCCGGCCCTCATGGGCTTGGCGGATGAAATGCCCCATGGCCGCGCTAACACCTTGGAAGCGGGTCCAGGCGTCTTCGCCACCCTCGCGGACCGGGGTGATCAGGACGTCGCCGATGGACGGTTTGGCGGAACTGGGCCCAGGCTGCGAGCCGACGCCTTCCAGTGGCGGCATCGCATCCACGACTTCGGCAAAATCGCTGAGATGAACCTCAACACGGGGTTCATGACGCCGGATACTGACCAACCGTTTGAAGCCGCCCTTGTGGTAGACCGAGCCCGCCATGCGGATCGGCTGGTGGGCGGAACGGAAGTGCGTGTCGCCGCCGACTTTGACGGCAATGTCGCCGCGCAGACGACAGAGGAGCGAGATGTCTTCGCCTTCCGCCGGTTCGCTCAACCGCCACCAGACGTGCAGCTTGTCGATTCCTTCCGGGGTACGGCCACCGCTTTCAACGATCAACGTCGGCTCGCCGAGATGGCGGATCAGGTGTTCCAGTTTGGCCGTGATGTCCCCGGCATCGAGATCGACCAGAATGGTTTGCATCTGGACGACATCGGCGGATTTGGCCTGCCCGGTGGCTGCGACCGTGCCTGGCACCACATAGAAGGCCGCCCCTTCCCGAGCAGCCCAGGCCGCGAAGTTCATGGCCTTGTCGATAAGAGCGCCGTCGGCTTCGATCCAGGCATTGTGGGGACGGCCATCAATGCCTTGCCCCTTGTCGATGAAGCCCCGGAGCGGGATCCAGCCCTCGCAGTAGCCGAACACCACGTCGAGGAAGGTCTCGATCTGCCCGCGATCCGGTTCCAGGTCGAAGGGATCGGCCTGGGGTGCAGCATCGTTGAAGTCGTTCCAGAGGGGAATGACGTTGTCGCTCATGCCGACAGGCTCCAGCAGCGCCCGGCCCACGGGCACATGCGACATTCAAAGAAATCCCGCTCGCGAGCGATGCGCGGCAGCAGTTCTCCAGCGTCAGTGGCCCGGAGAATGCGCACGGCGCGATCACTCATCCGCTGGGCCAAGGCAGCATCGAACGGCACCAGTTCGTGATGCAGCTCGGCTGTGTCCTTGTTGATGGCAGTGAACAACGCGGGTGCTTCGGAAATCCCCGGCACCGTCGGTTCCATGTAGGCTTGGTAGAGCGCGATCTGCGCGGCATAGACCGGCTTGGTGACGACCACGCCCTTGGCGACCGTCTCCCGCCAGTTCTTGGCGTTCATGGTCTTGCATTCCCAAAGCGCCGGATAGCGCATGCCGGTGATGTCAGGACCACCAGCCAGAATGCCATCGACGTGTCCACGCACCCGTCTAGCGGCCACGGCAAAGCCGAACTGCTCGCCATCAGGCTGGTTACCCTTGCGGGTATAGAGATCAAAGCCCGCACCGCGCAGCCAGCGAACGGCCAGGTCTTCGAGCGCATGGCCGATGGCGAATATGCGTAGCAAGCGGCCATCAAAATCCGCGCTGTCATCCTTGGGTGCAGCGGTAAATTTGAACTGCAGGGCGCGCTCGCATGCGTGCCCGAGGCGCGATCCGCCGAGATAGTCTCGCGGTGGCGTATTGCTGCGCTCGGTCTCCAGACCGGTATCGATGGCCGAATTGACCAGCTCGGCAACGCCCGGGCGGTGGTTGTAATCCAACATCAGAAAGGGATCTCCGTATCATCGGCCTTGGCCGTTGCCAGCATGGCGTCCTGAAACCCGCCAACCGCCACTTCGATCAGGGTGAGGACCTGGGGTTCGGTGAGGTCGATGAGCCGGGATTCCCAGCCGATCTCCTCCATGATCTCGGCGACCAGCTTCATGCTGGACCGGATCGCGGCGTATTCCTGTTCGCTCAGGTCAACCATGCCCAAACGCTCCTTTGCCAAGCGTGACCAGAAGCCTTGGCAGCTCATGGAGCAGAACCAGACCGATGGCCGGGGCCGTTTCGAATGCACCGGATCGAACCAGCCAAACCCACGGCTCGGCCGCCGGCAGACGGCACAGAGCACACCACGCGGATGCCAAAGACACTGACGCTGGGCGGACATGAGCGGTCTCCATTACGCAGCCCTCCGATCCGAACCGTCGGTAGCGCCGAACACCAGCGAGCGGATGGCCCCGCGATTGAACTTGAAAGCCAGCAGTGCGGATGCCTGATAGCGGGTCAGGCCAAAGTCCTGGCGGTATTCCGGCGGCAGGTGCGCGAGTTGCTTTTCGGTCGGCGCCTGGTTCAGCCAACGGCGCGTCTTGTGCGCCGTTTCGTCGGACTCGTTTTCATTGAGCCAGTCGTCAGCCGCCGCCAGACACACGGTGCGTTCACCGATGGCCAGGATCTTCGGACGTTGGCGTTGCAAGCCGCCGATGCTGTACCAGCGACCGTTGAGGAAGAAGACACCGCTCCATGCGCTGAAACCGTTGGCGACCAGCGCCGCGTCATCCCCGAAGAGATCGCACCACCGGAAACTCGAGCGCTTCAGAAGATCGACTTCGGACATGATGAAGTCGCCCAGCGGTTCGGATGCTCCGTCCCGCTCCCAGACGTGACCGCAAAGCGGGCATTCAGTGACCCCGAGCGGAACAACGGCCCCACATTCCGGGCAGTCCTTGGTCGGCGCCTCCCCATCGGCTTCATGGCCGTCGAGATCGACATCCTGTTCAAGTGAGCCGTGCAGCAACGTCGAGGTGCCAAAATCCAAGACGATGCAGTCGGTCTTGATGACGCCCGGATTCTCGTCGGGTGATACGGTCCGGAGACCACGCCCGATCATCTGGATCATGGTGGACTTGTAGGAGCTGGGGCGCAGCAGCACGACACAACTGGTCGGTGGGTGATCCCAGCCTTCCGTCAGCACCGCCACATTGACCACGACGCGGATTTCACCGGAGGCGTAGGCGGCAAGCACCGAGTGGCGCTCGCCGGCACTCATGTCGCCGTAGACCATGGCGGCAGATGCACTGGCCTCATTGAACGCGGCGGTGACGTTACGGGCATGATCGACCGTCGAGCAGAACACTACGGTCTGGCGATCGCCCGCCTTTTCCTTCCAGTGGCGAACCACGGCTTCGGTCACCGGCGACCGGTTCATAATGGCGTCGACCTCGGCCATATCGAAGTCGTCCACCGTCCGCTTAACATTTGAGAGCGCGTCCTGAACACCGACATCAACCACGAAGGTCCGAGGTGGCACGAGATGGCCCGAGGCAATCAATTCACCGATGCGGATTTGATCAGCCACGTTGGAAAAGACGGGCCGGAGCCCCTTTTTGTCTCCCCTGTTCGGCGTCGCCGTAACCCCGTAGATGCGGCACATAGGGTTATTGTGCAGTGCCTGGTCGATGATCCGACGATAGCTGTCGGCGGCCGCGTGATGGGCCTCATCAATGACCAGCAGATCGAGCGCGGGCATGGCCCCAAGATTGGCAGAGCGCGCCAGGGTCGGAACCATGGCGAAGGTCACCTGCCCTCGCCACGACTTCTCACGGGCATCGACCACCGAAGTGACGATCATCGGATTGACCCGGCCGAACTTGGTCCGGTTCTGGTCCGTCAGTTCGTCCCGATGAGCCAGCACGCAGGCCTTGGCGTCAGTGCCGCCGACCATTCGCCCGGCGACCGCTGAAAGCATGATCGTCTTGCCGGCACCGGTCGGGGCAACGGCCAGGGAGTTGCCGTGTTCGCCGAGCGCTTGAACGCTGCGCTCGACGAAGGTCTTTTGGCGAGGGCGAAGCAACATGGGTCCGCCCTCCTACTGGGCCCAGGACGGGCGAACGCCTGCCCCAGGGGTGGAGGTATGGGTCGTGGTCGGGGTGGGCGTCTGCGGAGCGGCGGTGGAGGGGGCAGCCGAACCGGCGACCACGCCCATGAGGGACGCATAGTCCTTGTGATCGGGCGTCACCGCGATGCGGATCTCGTTCTTATCCTCGCCGTTGGCGTCCTTGCCGATGTCGATCTTGGCCAGGAACTCGATGCCGTCCAGGTCGGCAAAGCCGTTGATGCGCCGCGCCGCCTGTGCCTGGGCGGAGGTATCCTTATCGGAGATGCCCCGCGCCGAGTTCAGAATGCCGCGGATCAGGCTGCGCCCCATATTGCCCCAGTCGGGGCCCTTGGGACTGTAGAGCCCGATCAGAGTGAATATCTTGCGCCTGGCAAACGGACCTTCCAGAACGGTGAACTCGCCGTTCAGATAGACGGAGCCGGTGGTGCCCAGCGTGGCGTAACCGCCGGTCCAGCCCTGAGCCGGATCGTCGTGCCCGCCCGGGCGGATGGAAAGAAGCACCTTGGCGATGGTGCCCTTGGGGATCAGGTTGGTGACCTGCTTGGCGTCGTTAAAGTCGTTCCAGGAACCGGACATGGTGTGTCCTCCTTCTCTTTAGGATTGAGGGGTATCGGGATTGATGGCGGGGGCCGGGCGATCGAAGGTCAGCCGCTCGGCAATGGGGCGCACAGGGCCACGGATCTTGTCGGTGAGCCGACCAAGATGGGGCTCTTCGAGTTGTTCGAGGCGACCGCTGCGGTCCTTAGCTGGGAAGCCCCACGGGTTCAGGGTGTGGCAGACGAAAGCGCGATAGGCAGACCCGTCTTCCACCTTCATCTCGGCCATGGTGATGACCTCGTCGACGATGCCGGGCAGTTCGTTGCCGGTCTTGGCCCCGTCGATCTGCGGCGCGAAGAAGCGCCGATTGAAGTCATCGAGCTTCTCGTCGAGGATGCCGACGAACCACACGTCCTTGGCACGGGTGTGCTGTAGATGGGTCAGCCAGGCGATCATCTCCCGCCCGTGCAGCCCATAAGCGCCCCGAACGTCCGGCTTACCGGTCTTGTCGGAAAACGCCTCGGGCTGGCCCTTGCACCACTGGAAACAGAGCCGCCCAGCGACCGTGATGGAGTCGATGAAGATCGTCTCGTAGCGGTCCAATGCAGCCGGATCACCGAAGCGCTCGCAGACCGCCTGGTAGTGGGCCGGGCCGTAGGGCTGGTCATCTCGCAGTGCCGGGTTCGGCCCGCCGATGAAGACGGCAAAGTCACGGCAGTCAGCCCAAGTCCGAGGACGGATGGTGTCACCCGCCCAGCCTTCAATCGCCAGGTCGCCCGCTTCCAGGTCCATGAACAAGCAGGTGGTTGCGTTCAGCGTCCACAGCAGACTGGTCTTGCCGATCCCGGATTTGCCGAAGATGCAGCCCTTGATGCCACGCCGCTCGTTGAGCCGCTGGTCGGCAGAGATGATGGGGAGCGACATCACTTGCTCTCCGTCTCAGACGGGATCGCATCGAGAGCAACATCAGCCCCCACGGCCCCGTTCTTGCGGGCCATGTCGTAGACGGTGCGAAGCGCGTCGATCTGGCGGTAGAGGACCGACGACTGTTCGTGCAGCGCCAGCAGCGCAAAAGCGATGTCGTCCAGGGTGACGGCCTCAATGGGCTTGGTCGCCTCATCGCGACGGCCAGGAAGCGCCGGAACCAGGACGGTATCGGGCAGGCAGCCCAGGTTATAGGTTCGCTCGCGCAGAGCGGTGAGCTTATCGATGGTGCTCATGATCAGACCTCGTTCTTGGGTGTGAGTTTGAAAGTCGGCTTGCCGGCCCGAACGGTGCGAGCGGCCTCAAATGCCGAACGGATGGGAGCAGGCCAGGCGCTGTACTTGCGCTCTGGAACCTTGAAGCTGACGTCGACGTAGTCGCCGGGGTTCTCACCGTCGGCGCGGATCCGTTCGACCAGGGCCGCCAACTGTGACTGGTCCCAGTCGACCTTCTTCGGCAGGTCGGCGATGACCGTGATGGAGCCGTCGGCGAAGCGGACAATGCCGGTGTCCTTGCCGGCGTCGCGCCTGGTGGCCGTTGCCTGATCGGCGTACCGGATGGACAGAGCGCCATCGAGCCAGTCGCGAGAGGCCTTGGCCACACGTTGGGCCTCTTCGATGTCAGCCTGGAGCAGCGCCAACTGTTCGGCAGGCAGAGCGGCGATTTCGCCGACCGGCATCCGCATGAAGGCATCGAGGGTGATGTGATTGGGGATGTTCATAACCTCCCCCTCACGCCGCAGGCTTGGTGGGGGTTTCGGCGGTGCTAGCCCGAAGCTGGTTCGCTTCGAACGCCTCGACGTCTTCAAGACGATAGACGACGCGACCGCCAATCTTGATGAACTGGGGACCTTCCCCGGTCCAGCGCCACCGCTCCAACGTGCGGTGACTGATGTTCCATCGAGCCGCCAGCTCGATCTGGTTGAGATGTCTGATTGCCATTTGGCTCTCCTTGGGTTTGTGTCGAAAACCTGTGAAGAAGAATGGCAGTCGGGCGGGGAGGAGCTGGGGAGGAGCCTGGGAGGAATGAAGGGAGGAATCGCGTTTCTGGGTTCCAGAAACGAAAAAACCGCCCCGAAGGGCGGTTGATGGGTTGGGTCAGGCGGGGTCTACAGGGATATCCAACACTGGCCTCCCTCCTCTTTGATAAACTCGCGCCAATCAGATCGCCCCTTGAAAGCTTTACCCAGGGAGCGGACCTGATCGCCAGAGCCCGCCGCCTCGAAAACTTCAGCGGTCAAGCACTGGGGATCGCCGCTGCACCATGCTTCATAAAGATGGCGAATGATGGCGCGCTGCTTCGTGCCGGTGAACGTATAGGTCTTGCCCCGCACCGTGATTGATCCGCCGTCTGCGGTCATGGTTACCGGGGAATCGTCAAGTCGCCCATTCGCCAATCGCGCGGCCAGAATGTCCGGGTCAATCCGAATGCCATGGTCAAAATCCGTGACGGACTGGATGGCGACGATTTCATGGCCGTGCACGAAGGATTGCGGAATCCGCTCATCGGGCGTTAGGCTCAGGATCACACGGAGCCCCGGTGCCGGGCGGCGACGCACCTGTTCCAACAACGCCTGCCAAGTGCTGGGGTCGGCCAGACGACGGGAGATCCAAACCGGAACCCGCGCCGCACGCCCAGGCACCCGCGCCGCGCCAACCTCCCAAAGGATATGCGGGATTAGTTCAATGGGACGCGCTGCCTGGGGGCAATCGAGCCCCTCCAGCAGCTTCGCGAACAGGGGACCGAATTGCAGCCCATAAACTGCACGTTCCTTGGTGGCCGGCACTACCCACCCAGCGTTCGAACTGAAATACCCAAAGGTCCGCCCGTCTGGCGACGGGCTCAGGGTAACCGGCTCATCATCATGATCCGCCATCGACGTCACGGCGGTCTCCTCACCGACAGCTGCCAGAAAGCCATCGGTAAGGAGCTGTTTTCCAGCCCGTCCGTGAAAGGTCGTGAGGACCTGTCCGGAAATGCGGGCTGCCGGTGTTTCCGCGATCGCGCTGATTAACGTCAGCAGCCGGGGATCAGTCTTCGGACTGCTGGACGTCATCGACGAGGATTCCCCAACGGCGCAGGTATTTCTCGCCGATCAACTGCTCGGCCTCGGTCTGGTCCTTCAGATTGCAGCCATGCGGATAGGTGATGGTAAGCGGCAGCGTCCGACCACGGCGGGCATCGCCCTTCGGGTGGAACTTGATGGCGAGCTTGGCTTGCGTAACCACCCAGCCACCGCCGAGCGGATTCCCCGTGCCGAGACGATCCGCAGCCATGCTCCAGATGGTGCGGTCCGCCTTGCTCGTGCATTCCAGCGTGACCCGCTCGCCGATGGCGTCGAGCGGCATCAGCCGCAATTGACGCACATCGACCCGTTCGATGCCGTCCTCGAGGTCGGTCGGAAAGTTGAACGAATTGAGAAGCACGCTCAGATCGTATTGGCGCAACGGCACCTTCTCGCTGTGGAAATCGATCCCGAGCAGATCGCGCGCCAAGAACTGCGCCATCTCAGCACGGCTTTCCCGGTCACTGGCCACCACTTCGATAACGCCAGTAGAAGGTTCATACGTCATGGCTGCTTCGAAGACCGGGCGGTAAGCACGCCGAACGAGGGCTCCTCCTTCATCGAATGCGAATTGGGCATCCGGCAGCCCTTCACGATAGACCGTGATCTGCACGAGCTCGCAGTCCTCACCATCAAAGGTGGGGCGCACCCGCTCGAAGATATCGACATGAATATTGTTCGCCGCAAACCGCGTCTGCAGAGCGGCCTTAAAGGCGTCTAGCGAAGTCTGGTCTTGGCGCACCACGCAGTTGGGATCGCAGATGAAGCCGTCCCAGCTACGGCCACGCCGCCGCTCATCGGTGAAACGCACCTCCTCGGCATGCCGGAAGCGCACGGGTTCATTCAAAAACATCCAGAGCGAACGGGCATGACCGTTTGCCAGATCATCCATGATGGTGCGATCATCGATTACGCTGTAGAGCGCCGTCTGACCGGCGTCATCGGCCAGGGCGCTGACCCGTTCGCCATCATTGACGACCCGGGCGCGATCCTCGTCGTTCATTTCGTCGACCAGCCGCAGCGTAACCCGAGCAATTTCGGGCTCGGGGGCACTCCAGTCGATGGGGCTCGGAAGCGTAATTCCGGTGTGGTTGAAATAGGCCTGCAGCGACGAGGCAGGCATGTTGCGGATGAAAGTCGTCACAGAGGCCATGTTCTATTCTCCTTAGCCCTTGATGTTGCGCGGGTCATTCCCGTGCGAATCGGACTGGCTGATCTGGCCGTCCTTGTTGTGGATCTTGAATTCCGTCCCGGCGTTGCGACTCATTTCACGCCCACGGTCAGTCGCTTCCCGTTTTGTATCAAAATGCCCGCTGGAGCGCTCAGCGCCTCCGCGACGGACGTCCCACCCCCCATCGGAGTTGGGGACGACGTGATGGGTACCGGTAGTCTTGCTGTTCTTCGCCATTTGAAATCTCCATAGCCAAAATCCGCCAATCCGGCGATCTGCTAATCAGCGTATCAAAAACGCATACGGAGTCAATCGAAAAAATACGCACATCTGCGAATTGGCGGATTTTCTAGTTAAACAGCGAATGCTGCTTATCTGAAGGGGCCAGCAAATTGAGCTTCAGAAGGCGAATCCGGGCCGCCTCCTCTGAAACGGCGAATCGCTCGACCACTTGCGCTATGAGCGCTAGACCGTGCTGAGATCCTTGGAAAACGGAACTGTGAATGTCCAGCGGCTGACAATAGTCTGCAACAAGCTGGCGAACATGTGTCGCCGGCATCAGGATGGATCCGCTGATATACCCTGCCTGCCATTCCATCCAATCATATTGATTGGCGTTTAAGACGGTATCACGTTTGCAAATAGCCTTATTCTCCGCGCTCGTGCGGTCGAACATCCTCCCGGACATAAACTTATCTGCCCATAGGTATCCATGAAAACGAACATGGCCGAACTCATGCGTCAGGGTTGTTCGCAAGCGGTTTTCGCGCCGATCGTCATTCGCCAGCTTGTTCGAGATGGACACCTTGGGGCCATGATCTGGAAAGAATTCCGTCATTCCTTCGACATCGTCGCCATAGGCTGACAGGTCAGCATAGGCATCGAGGGAAGCCCCTTCCTGTTCTATTAGAACGTGAAGATCGTCCGTGATGATCGGAAACGACACCTCACCACGCTTCTTGCGCAAGAACGCTGAAATGATGCGCTCACATTCGCGATCAAGTTCTTCTGGAGCGTAGTGTGGCCGCTCAGAGAACCGCCCTGACTTATCGGGAACGTTCTTCACCATCCTCGCCCCTACTTCGTAATTGACTTTCGAAAATTAGCAAAACTGGCCACGACTTGATCGCGATTTGTTGCCTGCTTGCGAACGTCATCTGGAATTTTGCCCGCGAGGACAAACAAGTAGCCCTCATCTTCCTCAAGAACCTTGGCGAACTGCTTAATTAAGTGGTCCGATGTGGGGCTGCGTCGATCGTGCTCAATATCATTCAGATACTGTGGCGATATAGCCCCCCCCTCCTCGTCCTTCACGACCAAGGCAGCAAGTTCCTTCTGGCTCAATCCCTTGGCCTTACGCGCCTTACCAATTGCCTGACCGAAGCTCACTGATTGGTCTGACATGGCCATCCTACCGTTGTCATATTGATTTCCTCCGTCAATCCGCTTGTACGCGGATTAGCGAATTGATACTCTATCATACTCGCAAGATCAACACTAGGAATGCGGAACATATGGAGCCTCCAATTGCACAATGAATTAAGAATGGCCTCCTCTGATTTAGCTAATTTCCTTCAGGACAAGCTTTCCGAGCTGTCTGAGCAATGGTGGGAGAAGCTCGTCGTTGACCGGTTGAGTTTTCAGCAACAACGGATTGTCATTGAAAAGAATACCAGAAACCTCAGAGAGCTTGATTTTGCCGCTCTGCTGCGCATCCTTGACCAGAACTGGTATGATCTTTCAGATAAACTCACTCTACCACGTGAAGCAAGGAACTGGGTCAAGGAACTCCAAACCGTCCGCAACAAGTGGGCGCATATGGCCACAGAAGAAGTCCCGGCGAGCGAAGTGTACCGAGACGCCGATACTCTGGGGCGATTGTTGGTGTTGATTAATGCAGACAAAATGTCAATTGAAGCAGTCCAAGCAACCAAGGATGCAGCCCTTGCCAAAATGACCGACCGAGGCTCGTCGGCATCCCAATCCAAGACGGCTACAGAAAAACCCAATCGGACGAGCACAGAACCAGCACAGCTTTTCAAAGTAGGTGACGTCGTTGTTCTTCGCTCAGACAAAAACATCAAGCTTCCTGTCCTTGACGTGATAGCTGGTGGTCCAGAAGTACGTTATTGCGTTTTCCAGGAGGGGGCAAAAGCAACATATTACGAAAGCCAGTTACAAGCCGTTGGAGCCGACTCTGACGAACGACCATCCATTTCCATTGATGAGTTTCGAGCGAGACTGACAGCGCTTCATCTACTGTCACCATCCACTGCCAACTTGTTTTCGTTGCGCTCCGGCCGCGTTAACTTTGTCCCTTACCAGTACCGCCCTGTTCTCAAATTGATACGTTCTGATCGCCCCCGCTTGCTCATCGCTGACGAAGTCGGCGTCGGGAAAACCATTGAAGCTGGCCTAATTCTAAAAGAACTCCGTTCCCGGATGGATATATCCTCCGTTCTCATTATTTGCCCCAAGGCGTTGGTCGCAGAACGTAAATGGCAGTCCGAAATGAAGCGTTTTGACGAGAGTTTTAATCACCTCGACGGCAAGCTGCTTCGTCACTGCCTTCACGAGACGGACTTAGAAGGCGATTGGCCAGAACAATATCAAAAAGCGATCTTACCATTCTCGTTGTTTGACTCCGATCTGATCTTTGGACCGAATGGAAAAAAGAAGCATAAGGACCGCGGTTTACTCGCCCTCGACCCGGCACCTTCGTTTGATCTCGTTATCGTTGACGAGGCGCACCATATCCGTAATTCAGAGACGTACCTCCACCAAGGAGTCAGGTACTTCTGCGATAACGCGCGGGCAGTGCTGTTGATGACAGCGACACCTGTTCAACTCGGAAGCAACGACCTATTCACGCTGCTGAATGTCCTTCGACCCGATCTTGTAATCGATCACAATAGCTTCGAGCAGATGGCAGAACCTAATCGTTTCATCAACGAGGCGGTCAGGCTTTGTCGTGAAAAAGGGCCTGACTGGCAGGAAGAGGCCACTTCGCAACTTCAGGAAGCAACGCAGACCGAATGGGGGAGACTGTTCTTGCGCGAAGGGCCTACGTTCCAGGCTGCATTTGACAAGCTCCAGGAGGCCCAACTTCCCGATGTGGAGCGTGTGGCTCTGACCAGGACACTGGAAGAGCTCTATACTTTCAGCTCTATAATCAACCGAACCCGCCGTCGTGATATCGGTGAGTTCACTTCGCGGAAACCCCATACGCTCACAGTCGAGTTTACTGACAAACAGCGAGAACTTCACGATGACCTATTGAGTGTGATTGCCCGCATCCTCTCGCACTGCCACGGCCAGCAGAACGTAAAATTCATGATGACAACAATTCGCAGGCAGGCTGCAAGCTGCTTGTACGGTCTCGCGCCACTTCTATCTGACATCCTGAATAGAAAGCTTGATCAGCTTGAACTCATTGAGTCTGCGGACAGCGATGATGATGTCGATTTGAGTTTTGTCGAAGACATTCGTGCTGAGATCGAATATCTCATCGCAAGTGCGGAAAACCTTGATCAAGCCGACCCGAAAATCGAAGCATTTATCCGAGCCCTGAAGGACAAGACGAAGCTAGACAACAACAAGGCGCTTGTGTTCAGCACCTTCAGGCACACGCTCGCATATCTGGCCCACCACACCGAAGCGGCAAACTTGCGATATGGACTCATCCACGGGGATGTCCCAGATGATGAGCGCGCCTCGCTTCGCAAGAGATTCTCGCTTTCAAAAGATGATCCGGACGCGCTCGACGTGCTGCTATCATCAGAAGTCGGTTGCGAGGGTCTCGATTTCCAGTTTTGCGACTTCCTTGTGAACTATGACCTTCCATGGAACCCGATGCGTATTGAGCAACGTATCGGTCGTATCGATCGCTACGGACAGAAGAGTGAAACCGTCAGCATTGTAAACCTTGTCACACCCGGCACTGTTGACGCGGATATCTATCAAAGATGTCTAATGCGGATCGGCGTATTCCAGCATGCAGTCGGTGGTAGCGAAGAAATACTGGGGCAGATCACTCAGGAGATACATGATATAGCCGAGAGTTTCGTTCTTACGGAGGAGGAGCGTTCCAGTAGGCTGAAGCAGCTTGCAGACAATGGGATCCGCCGCATCAGAGAGGAACAGGAACTTGAAGAAAAAGAGTCCGAATTTTTTGGGCTGAACGTGCCCAAGGTATCGTGGCGAGAGGAGATTGAGGACGCCGAAAGCGAATGGCTCTCCCCTGCCGCCATCCAGGGGTGCATAAGTGTCTACCTAAAAACACTGACCGACTCTGAGAGCGATCACATAGTCGGAGAAAAGACTCTAAAGACCTTACGGTTAGGGCAGAATGCACGAAACGCATTACTCAGTGACTTCAAACAAATAAAGAAAAGCACGGACCCACTCTCAAAGAATTGGGAAAAATGGCTCAAGGGCGGAAACTCAAGCCTTCCCGTGACTTTCGATCAGGAGACGGCATCCGACAATCCGAAGGCTGTCCATCTTACGGTTCTACATCCCCTTGTACGACAAGCTGCAAGATTCCTTGAAACAAACGATGCCATGCATTGCACTTTGCGGGTGACTGACGAAGTGTTGCCATCAGGCACCCACAGGTTTGCACTCTATCGCTGGATGAAGTTCGGCATCAAACCCGACGAGGAGCTCTTAGCCATTGCGGACAACCCAACTGTTGAAGTCGCACTCATGAAAGTCTTGAACCAAGCGGTGGAACCGATTGAGCCACTGCCGACTTTATCGCGGGACTTTGATGATTTAGACAGCCTACACTATGCAAAGTGGAGAGCGGCGCAAGCTGATCATATCGCCCAAAATAGGGAACTTGCAGAGCACAGGGTTCAAAGCTTGACCGTCAGCCACCGTGCAAGGGCTCGCACCCTGGAAGATCAGCTCTCCAAGTCGACGAACGAAAAAATCCGCATCATGAAGCAAAGTGAACTTGCCCGTGCCAACGCTGACTTCGACAGGCGTGTAGCAGAGTTGCGTGACGCCGGAAACACCGGCGACATTCGTACTGCACCGATCCTTTTCGGGACTGTAATGGTGGGGGAAGAGTAATACGCATGAGTGACTTTCTCCAAGCCCTCATGGAAAAGAGGCGCAAATTTCTTGACGGTCTGGATGCTAATGAAGGGGATATTAATCTCGACATTTTCGAAGATTTCTACCCAGATCAAGCACACTTTGTGTATGAGTTGCTTCAAAATGCTGAAGATGCCGGTGCGTCTGAAGCATCGTTTACACTGGCGAACGACGGTTGCTGGTTTGAACACGACGGCGCACGCCCTTTTACTGAATCCGACGTTCAAGCCATTACGGGGATCCATAACAGTAGCAAGACCAAAGAATCAGAGCAGATCGGCAAATTCGGCGTCGGCTTCAAGTCCGTATTCGTTTACACCCTGACGCCAGAGATTTACTCAACTGATTTTTCATTTCGAATTTCGCGGCTGGTAATGCCCGAGCCCATCGCGGGTGACCCGACACTCGGCAACAGAACGAAATTTTGGCTGCCGTTCAATAATCTCAAGAAAACCCCGCAAGATGCATTTTCTGAAATCAGGAGCGGTCTGAACGAATTATCGGAAGAAACCCTGCTATTTCTATCGGGTATAGAATCGATAAAGTGGCAGGTAAAAGACGAATTATCGGGTGAGGTATTACGCATAAAGCACGCCAACTCCCACATTGAGGTGATGAAACAGATCAGCGGACAGACTACGATTAGTTCCCATTTTCTGAAGTTTGATCAACTGGTGGCAGACTTAGAAAAGCAACGCATCGCGATCGCCTTTGCTCTGGAGTTTCTGCCTAATGTGAAAGCGTTCACCTCGAACATTCCGATAGTAAAACAAATGAAGATTGCGCCGGTTCCGCAGGGTCAGGTTGCCGTGTTTTTCCCGGCAGAAAAAGAGACATCCGGACTGCGGTTCAATCTCCATGCACCGTTCATACCGGAGCTAAGCCGCGCCAGCATCAAGGACACACCTGCCAACGAGCCGTTGTTTGGGCAACTCGCTGACCTTTGCGCCGCGTCCTTGCACGACATCAAGGAACTCGGCCTGTTAAAACGTGATTTTCTGGCTGTACTCCCCAACGGGCAGGACACACTCGGCAGAAGGTACGTACAGATCAGAGAGGCTATCGTTGAAGCCTTCAATGAAGAACCGCTCATGCCGACTTTCGGAAAGGGCCATGCTCCGGCAAAACATCTCTATCAGGCGAAGGTATCGCTGAAGGAGCTTCTATCGGCTGAAGATATCGAGTTTCTGATTGAGCACGATGATGTTCCTCCGCAGTGGTCGGCAAACAGGGAATTGCAAGGCACGAATACCGAGCGCTTCATGTCGGGGCTCGCGATCCAGGACTGGGATGTTGCGGATTTTCTAGAAGTTGTGGCGGAGAAAGCTAAAGAAAAATGGGGCGGGCCTGACGAGGACTTTATAGCCTGGCTATCCCAAAAGCCAGTCGAGTGGGTCCAGCGCATGTATGCCATGCTTGCCCGAGAACCGGAAACCGAGGACGAACTTTATCAGCTCTCGGACGCCCGCATTATTAGGCTAACCGACGGAACATTCAGCACGGGAAACAAGTGTTATTTCCCAGATGAAAAACTACGTTATGTCGATATTGTACCTTGCGTTGATGGTGAAATACTCGAGACAGGCTCCAGCAAGCCAAGGAAAAAGGCCTCTCGGAAGTTTCTTGAAGAACTTGGCGTCCAAGAAATCGGCGAGCGCCAACTTATTCAGGCATTGCTTGAAAAGGAATACAAAACTGCTGACCGAACTCTAAAAGAGACGGCCTACCTTGAGCATCTTCGGCGGTTCTTGAAGCTCGTAAATGATGAACCTTCAGCTACTAATATGTTCACAAAATACAATCTATTCCTGGGCGCTGACGGGAAGTGGCATCCCGCAAACCATATCTATCTTGATCGGCCTTATGCTGACACCGGCATATCTGACTACTATGAGATTGTTAACAGGCCAAAAGACTTCGCAGAGCTTGCCGGTTTCTATAAAGACCTGTCGATTGATACGCCAAAACTTGTTCGCTTTATTGAAGCGCTTGGAGCGCATCAGCATATCCCTATTAACAAGGTAAGGTGTCAACAAAACCCCGAGTGGGAGCATCTTCGCAGGGCACCTGGTGAGCGCTATACTTCCCCATCCGACGAAGACTATCGGATTGAAAACTTCGAAAATCTGGTCGCGGCGCGCAACGTACGAATTTCACGGCTCATCTGGAATACAATGCATGTACATGGCAAGGACTCGACCTGGAGGGGTGTCCTACAGGCTCAGTATCGAAAAAACTGGTCCGGGGGTTCTCACTATGCCCGGTCTCAATTAGTACATCAGCTTCGCAAATTCGAATGGGTTCCCCAAGGTGAACAATTTGTAAGACCTGCGGCTGCTCGCGCAGAGCTTTTACCAGATGGTTTTACTTTTGATCCAGGATGGGCGTGGATTAAGGCGATCGAGTTTGGCAAGGCGGTAGATCTTGAGAATGAAAAAGCCAGGGCAGCGGAAGTTGAGGCCATCGAAAAACAAACTCGACGCCAAGAGGCTGCTGTCGAACTTGGCTTTCAGTCTGACGACCTAACCTGGCTTGAAAGACTCAAAGAGGTTCCGGCAGACCAACGAGAGCGGATGTTTGAAGAGTGGGAGAGGTCACGGGAAAATATTGAACTGCCTGAGAACGAGCCTCGAAACCTAGAACGTCGCGCCGAACGCGTAGGTGCGATAGCGTCTGAAGCACCCGAACGACTAACCGAAAAAAGAACTCGAAGCGTCTCTGTTGGTCGAGAAGACGTCAAGGCCGAAGCAGCGCAGTATCTTCAGCAGCAATATGCATCTGATGGGGACGTCATATGCCAAGTCTGCAAGAAACCAATGCCATTTAAGCTTGATGATGGATCAGCTTATTTTGAGAAGGTCGAGTTTCTTTCGGAACTGAAGAAACGGCACCACCAAAACTATCTTGCTCTCTGTCCCAATCACGCTGCGATGTTCAAGCATGCCAACGGCACGAAAGATATCATGATGGAGATGGTCGTCGATATCCGAGGTAACGAACTTGAAGTCGTGCTCGCGCAGAGGGATGAGATTATCTACTTCACAAAAACACACGTCGCGGATATCAAAACAGTCATAGAAGTCGATAGTTCTTTGGATTGTGAAATTTCAATCGATGATGACGAAGTTACATAAACATAGGGGACGCGTGTCTAGTATTCGTGACCACGCAGAATTGCGCTCCCTCTTGCTTCCACAGTGCTTCCACGGATGCCATGGTGTGATTGGCTCAAGAATCAAAAATCCCGCAACCATTTGAGGTTACGGGATAATTTGGTTGCGGGGGTAGGATTTGAACCTACGACCTTCAGGTTAT